>Ga0307408_100000157_pt1 | contig 75915 bp, 73 predicted proteins | sample 322Cmetagenome_FD_202116 | JGI IMG/M metagenome (GOLD analysis project Ga0307408, IMG submission 202116) | Maize rhizosphere microbial communities from greenhouse at UC Davis, California, United States - 322HYB-C-3 | ecosystem: Host-associated > Plants > Roots > Rhizosphere > Soil | place... | reverse complement strand
GAACTCATCGCCTATAGCATACAAAACATCAACAACAGACTTTGCATGCATATCAGGAGATCACCATGGCAAAAATGACGGCGGCCGAAGCGGCTGTCCACGTACTGCAGAAGGAAGGCATTTCGGTTGCATTCGGTGTACCGGGCGCCGCCATCAATCCGCTGTACGCCGCACTGAAAAAGAACGGCAAGATCAAGCACATCCTGGGCCGCCACGTCGAAGGCGCGTCCCACATGGCGGAAGGCTACACTCGCGCTGCCCCAGGCAATATCGGCGTCTGCATCGGCACCTCCGGCCCGGCCGGCACCGACATGATCACCGGCCTGTACTCGGCGCAAGCGGACTCGATCCCCATCCTGTGCATCACCGGCCAGGCGCCGCGCGCCCGCCTGCACAAGGAAGACTTCCAGGCCGTGGACATCTCGTCCATCGCCAAACCGGTCACCAAGATGGCGACCACGGTCCTGGAACCGGCCCAGGTGCCGCGCGTGTTCCAGCAAGCCTTCCACCTGATGCGTTCCGGCCGTCCAGGTCCGGTGCTGATCGACCTGCCGTTCGACGTGATGATGGCGCAGATCGAATTCGATCCCGAGACTTACACCCCGCTGGATGCCTTCAAGCCGCGCGCCTCGCGCGCCCAGGTCGAGAAGGCACTGGAGATGATGAACGACGCCGAGCATCCGCTGATCACCGCCGGCGGCGGCATCATCAACGCCAATGCATCCGCCCTGCTGCAGGAATTCGCCGAGATCGTCAACGTGCCGGTGATCCCGACCCTGATGGGCTGGGGCACCATCCCCGACGACCACCCGCTGATGGCGGGCATGGCAGGCCTGCAGACCAGCCACCGCTACGGCAATGCCACCGTACTGGCCTCCGACTTCATCATCGGCATCGGCAATCGCTGGGCCAACCGCCACACCGGCTCGGTCGACGTGTTCACCGAAGGCCGCACCTTCGTACACGTGGATATCGAGCCAACCCAGATCGGCCGCGTGTTCGGCCCGGACCTGGGCATCGTCTCCGACGCCGGCTACGCGCTGGAACTGTTCGTCGAAGTGGCGAAGGAATGGAAGGCTGCCGGCAAACTGCGCGACCGCACCGGCTGGGTGGCCCAGTGCCAGCACCGCAAGCGCACCATGCTGCGCCGTACCGACTACGACAACGTGCCGGTCAAGCCGCTGCGCGTGTACGAGGAGATGAACAAGTACTTCGGCCGCAATACCCGCTACGTGTCGGCCATCGGGCTGTCGCAGATCGCCGCCGCGCAATTCCTGCACGTCTACCAGCCGCGCAACTGGATCAACTGCGGCCAGGCTGGCCCGCTGGGCTGGACCATCCCTGCCGCGCTGGGTGTGCGTGCCGCGGATCCCACTACCGACATCGTGGCGATTTCGGGCGACTACGATTTCCAGTTCCTGATCGAAGAATTGGCCGTGGGTGCGCAATTCAAGCTGCCTTACATCCACGTGCTGGTGAATAACTCCTACCTGGGCCTGATCCGCCAGTCGCAGCGCGGCTTCGACATGGACTTCTGCGTGCAGCTGTCGTTCGAAAACGTCAACGCGCCGGAACTGAATGGCTACGGCGTCGACCACGTGGCCGTGGTGGAAGGCCTGGGCTGCAAGGCGATCCGCGTGCACAAGCCGGACGACATCATCCCGGCCTTCGAGCAGGCCCGCGAGCTGATGGCCAAGCACAGCGTGCCGGTCGTGGTGGAAGTGATCCTGGAGCGCGTGACCAATATCGCCATGGGTACCGAGATCAACGCCATCAACGAATTCAACGACATCATCGACGCTGCTTAAGAGGAACTGCAATGCCAAAATTCGCTGCCAACCTGACCATGCTGTTCAACGAGCAGCCTTTCCTGGAACGCTTCGGCGCTGCTGCACGCAACGGCTTCAAAGGTGTGGAGTTCCTGTTCCCGTACGAATTCGAACCGCAACAAGTGCACGAGCAACTGGAGCGGCACAAACTGGAGATGGTGCTGCACAACCTCCCTGCCGGCAACTGGGCTGGCGGTGAGCGCGGCATCGCCTGCCACCCGAACCGCATTCCCGAATTCGAACAGGGCGTGGAAACTGCCCTCGCCTACGCCAGCGTGCTGGGCACCCAGCGCATCAACTGCCTGGTGGGCATCAAGCCGGAAGGCGTGGCCGATGCCGACGCCCGCGCCACCCTGGTCAGCAACCTGAAGTTCGCTGCCACAGCACTGAAAAAGGCCGGCATCCCGCTGCTGATCGAGCCGATCAACACCTTCGACATTCCTGGCTTCTTCCTGTCCGGGACGCGCCAGGGCCTGGAGCTTATTGAGTCGGTGGGTTCGGACAACCTGTTCCTGCAGTACGACATCTACCACATGCAGCGCATGGAAGGCGAACTGGCCAACACCATCAGGAACCACCTGTCGGTGATCAGGCACATCCAGCTGGCCGACAATCCGGGCCGCTTTGAACCAGGCACCGGCGAAATCAATTACCGCTACCTGCTCAATTTCCTCGACGAGATCGGCTACGAGGGCTGGGTGGGCTGCGAATACAAACCAAAGGCCGGCACGGAAGCGGGCCTTGGCTGGCGTGCTGAACTGGCCGCTTAAATAAAACCCAGAGGAGAAAGCATCATGCAAAAACTTGGATTCATCGGTCTCGGCATCATGGGCGGCCCAATGGCCGGTCACCTGCAAGCAGCAGGCCACAAACTCTACCTGCACGACGTGAAGAACCCGCCGGCCAACCTGGTCGAAAACGGCGCCACCGTCTGCACCTCGGCGATGGAAGTGGCCAAGCGCGCCGACATCATCTTCCTGATGGTGCCGGACACCCCGCAGGTGGAAGAAGTCCTGTTCAAGGAAGACGGCATTGCCGCTGGCCTTTCCGCCGGCAAGATCGTGGTCGACATGAGCTCCATTTCGCCGATCGCGACCAAGGAGTTCGCCAGGAAGATCAACAAGAAGAGCTGCGCCTACCTGGATGCACCGGTATCTGGCGGCGAAGTGGGCGCCAAGGCAGCTTCGCTGACCATCATGGTTGGCGGCCCGCAGGAAGCTTTCGACACCGTCAAGCCGCTGTTCGAGTTGATGGGCAAGAACATCACCCTGGTGGGCGGCAACGGCGACGGCCAGACCACCAAGGTCGCCAACCAGATCATCGTGGCGCTGAACATCCAGGCCGTGGCGGAGGCGCTGCTGTTCGCTTCCAAAGCCGGCGCCGATCCTGCCAAGGTGCGGGAAGCGCTGATGGGCGGCTTCGCTTCCTCGCGCATCCTGGAAGTGCACGGCGAGCGCATGGTCAAGCGCACTTTCAACCCGGGCTTCCGCATCGCACTTCACCAGAAGGACTTGAACCTGGCACTGCAAGGCGCCAAGGCGCTGGGCGTGTCGCTGCCGAACACCTCGGCCACGCAGGAACTGATGAACGCCTGCGCCGCCAACGGTTTGTCCGGCCTCGATCACTCCGCACTGTGCCAGGCGATCGAACTGATGTCCAACCACCGCATTTCGCAGGCTTGATATGACGTCCACCCCAGCCCCACGCGAGCTTTTGCTCGAGCTGTACGACGCCGCCATTGGCGCCGTCCACCCGCGCAACCTGGTGCAGGATTACCTGCCGCAGCCGCCCAGCAAAGGCCGCACCCTCGTGATCGGCGCCGGCAAAGGCGCCGCGGCGATGGCGCAGGCGGTAGAGCGCAGCTGGCAGGGACCACTGTCGGGGCTGGTGGTGACGCGCTACGGCCACGGCGCCGACACCCAGCATATCGAAGTAGTGGAAGCGTCGCATCCGGTGCCCGACGATGCGGGGCAGAAGGCTGCTGCGCGCGTGCTGGAAATGGTGCAGGGCCTGACGGAAGACGACCTGGTGCTGTGCCTGATTTCCGGCGGCGGTTCGGCCCTGCTGGCACTTCCCGCCGAAGGCATTTCGCTGGCGGAGAAGCAGGCACTGAACAAGGCACTGCTGAAAAGCGGCGCCACCATCGGTGAGATGAATTGCGTGCGCAAGCACCTGTCGGCAATCAAGGGCGGCCGCCTGGCGCTGGCTTGCGGCAAGGCGCGCGTGGTGACGCTGCTGATCTCCGACGTGCCGGGCGACGATCCGCGGGTGATTGCCAGCGGTCCCACCCTGCCTGACGCCACTACCAGCTCCGAAGCGCTGGCGATCCTGTGCAAGTACCAGATCGAGATTCCCAAAAGCGTGCTGGCGCACCTGCAATCGAACGCCAGCGAGACGCCGAAGCCGGGCGATCCGCGCTTCGGTGGTCACAGCCACCACGTCATCGCCACGGCGCAGCACGCGCTGGAAGCTGCCGCCGCGAAGGCGCGCGATGCCGGCCTCACGCCATACATCCTGTCCGACGGCATTGAGGGCGAGGCGCGCGACATCGGCTTGATGCACGCGGCCTTGGCACGCCAGGTAGTGGCGCGCAGCCAACCCTTCCAGCGGCCATGCGTGATCCTGTCCGGCGGTGAAACCACGGTTACCGTGCGCGGCAACGGGCGTGGAGGCCGCAACGTCGAGTTCCTCCTCAGCTTCGCGCTGGCGATGGAGGGCGCGGCGGGAGTGCATGCCATTGCCTGCGACACCGACGGCATCGACGGCTCGGAAGACAATGCCGGCGCCGTCTACGCACCGGACTCGCTGGCCCGCGCCGAAGCGAAAGGTGTCAGCGGCAAGCACCTGCTGGCCAACAACGATGCTTACAGCTTCTTCAGCGCACTGGATGACCTGGTCGTCAGCGGCCCGACACGCACCAACGTGAACGACTTCCGCGCCATCCTGATTCTTTGAATCATTGAGAATAGAGAGAGACACCAATATGCGTCGCGAACGCAAAGCAAAAATAGTAGCAACCCTCGGCCCCGCAAGCAGCGAATACGCCACCATCAAGGCACTGTTCGAGGCGGGGGCCGACGTCTTCCGCTTCAACTTCAGCCACGGCAGCCATGCCGACCACCAGGCCCGCTACGGGATCGTGCGCGCCATCGAAAAGGAGCTCGGCCGCCCGATCGCCATCCTGGCCGACCTGCAGGGCCCCAAGCTGCGCATCGGCCAGTTCGAAGGCGGCAAGGTAACGCTGAATGCAGGCGCCGAATTCCAGCTGGACCGCGCGCCCGCGCCTGGCAGCGTCTCGCGCGTTTGCCTGCCGCACCCAGAGCTGTTCGCAGCCGTCAGCGCCGGCCAGTCGCTGCTGCTGGACGATGGCCGCATCCGGCTGGAGGTCCTGGCCAGCGACGCCGGCACCATCCGCACCCGCGTGGTGACTGGCGGCGTGCTGTCGGACCGCAAGGGCGTCAACGTGCCCGATACCGTCCTGCCCATCCCCGCCCTGACCGTCAAGGACAAGGCCGACCTGGAATTCGCCCTTGGCCTGGGCGTCGACTGGATCGCCCTCTCCTTCGTGCAGCTGCCGGAAGACGTTGTGCAGGCCAAGGAACTGGTGCAAGGCCGTGCAGGCGTGCTGTCCAAGCTGGAGAAGCCGGCCGCGCTGGACAGGCTGGAAGAAATCGTTGGCGTGTCCGATGCCATCATGGTGGCGCGCGGCGACCTTGGCGTCGAATTGCCGCCAGAGCGAGTGCCGGGCGTGCAGAAACGCATCGTGCGCCTGTGCCGCAAGCACGGCAAGCCGGTCGTCGTTGCCACGCAGATGCTGGAATCCATGGTCAGCGCACCAGTTCCAACGCGCGCTGAAGCGTCCGACGTTGCCAACGCCGTGTATGAAGGCGCTGACGCCGTGATGCTCTCGGCCGAATCGGCCAGCGGCGCCTACCCGGTACAGGCAGTTTCGATCATGGACCGCATCATCTCCGAAGTGGAGCGCGATCCGCTGTATCCGGCCATGATCGAAGCCCAGCACCAGGCCCCGCTGCCGAACAAGGGCGATGCGATCAGTGCCGCCATGCGCGACGCAGCACGCATCATGGGCGCAAAAGCCATGGTGGCCTACACCACTTCCGGCCATAGCAGCCTGCGCACGGCGCGCGAGCGACCGATGGCGCCGATCGTCAGCATTACTCCCAAGCCGGAAACGGCGCGCCGCCTGGCGCTGGCCTGGGGCGTGCACAGCACCGTGAGCCAGGACGTGAACAGTGTCGATGAAATGGTAGCGGCAGCATGTCGTACCGCGCTGCGGGAAGGTTTCGTGAAGGCCGGCGACCAGATCGCCATCGCCGCAGGTACGCCGTTCGGGCAGCCTGGAAGCACCAACCTGCTGCGGCTCGCTGAAATATGGCCGCAATAAGCAGCCACTAAGTACAGACTTTCTCTTTTAACGCCGGTCCTCCAACCGGCGTCTTTTTTTATTCTCCGCGTTGATGCACCTGGGCGCCGGCCGCATAGGTAGCGGCAATGGCGCGGTCGTCGCCCAACAAAGCCAGCGCGAACAGCAGTTCCTCGAGGCTGTCGCAACGGGCGGTGCGACGCTCCAGCAATGGCGTAGCCTTTGGATCGACCACGATGAAGTCAGCCTCGGCACCGGACACGAAATTGCCCACCGTGCCCTCGAGCTGCATGCTGCGCGCTCCGCCCAGCGTCGCCATGTAGAACATGCGCAGCGCCGGCAGGTAGGTGCCGCCCATGCGCGCCACCTTGTAGGTTTCGTTCATGGTTTGCAGCATGGAGAACGACGTACCGCCGCCAACGTCGGTCGCCAGCGACAGTGCCACATGCTGGCGGTCGGCGGCAGCAAAGTCGAACAGGCCACTGCCCAGAAAAAGGTTGGAGGTCGCGCACATCGACACGGCGGCGCCAGTGGCGGCCATGCGCGCGCGGTCTTCGTCGTCGAGCCAGATGCAATGGGCATACATGGATCGCTCGCGCAGCAGGCCATATTTGTCGTACACATCCAGGTAGCTGCGCGCATCCGGGAACAGGGATTTGACCCACGCTACTTCATCCGTATTCTCAGCCACGTGCGTCTGCACGTATGTGTCCGGATAGGCACGTGCCAGCTCGCCGCACATATGCATCTGTTCTTCGGTCGACGTCGGTGCAAAGCGCGGCGTCAGGGCATACATGTTGCGGCCCTTGTTATGCCAGCGGTGAATCAGCTCCTCGCTTTCGCGGGCGCCGGTTTCCGCCGTGTCCTGCAGGAAGTCCGGGCAATGGCGGTCCATCATCACCTTGCCGGCCGCCATGCGCAGGTTGCGCGCTTCGGCCGCGCCAAAGAAGGCATCCACCGATTCCGGGTGCACGGTGCAGTAAACCATGGCCGTGGTGGTGCCGCAGCGTAGCAGCTCCTTGACGAAGAAGTCGGCCACCTCTCCCGCGTGCGCCGGATCCTTGAACTGGCGCTCGGTGGGGAAAGTGTAGGTATCCAGCCAGGGCAACAGGCCAGGCGCCGGAGATGCGATCATGTCCGTCTGCGGGTAGTGGATGTGGGTGTCGATAAAGCCGGGCATGATGACCTTGCCGCGGTAGTCGCGCACCGGGGTATCCGGTGGCAGCGTGTCCTTCAATTGCGCATAGTCGCCAGCCGCCTGCACGCGGCCGTCACCCACCACCAGCAGGCCATCTTCGTGCCACGCGTGTGCGTCGGGATGGAAGGCCGGATCCGCCGTGAAATGAAGGATGCCGGCACGGAAAGCTTTCAAAGTATTCATCACGCCTTCCTAGCTGCCACGGTAGGTCGAGTAGGCCCACGGCGACACCACGATTGGCACGTGATAATTCGCGTTAGCGTCGGCAATGCCGAAAGCGATGATGACTTCATCGACGAAGCGCGGCTCCGGCAGCGCCACGCCTTGCCCTGCAAAGTAGTCGCCAGCCGCAAAAACCAGCTCGTACTTGCCCGCCACGACGTCGCCGCCGGACAGCAAAGGCGTTTCGCAACGCCCATCCTGGTTCGTGGTGTCGGTCTTCAACAACACTTTGTTGTTGCCTTCAACGCGGAAAAGCTTCACTTTTACGCCCGCGCCAGGCTTGCCCTGGGTGATATCCAGGACGTGTGTACTCAGTTTGCCCATATGGTCTCCTCTTGTGAATGAAGAAAATCATATACGGCAGGCCATTGCGATATATACACGGCGGTGAATATCAATCATGACGTGCACGGACATAATCGGGACTCCATATCAAAAAATACAGGAGACACCATGCAGCAAGCATTACGCGTAGCGGCAGCCGGCACCATCGCTGTCCTGGCCCTCACGGTGGGCGCACAGCAAGCCAACGCCGCCGACTGGAGCGACACCTCCATCGGCTACCGCTACGGCAGCAAATTCGCAGAGCCGTACAACCCGAACGACATCAACAAGCAGATCCTGAGCTGGACCTATGCTGATGGTTACAAGTACGGCACCAACTACATGAACCTCGACTTCCTGCGCTCGGATGCCAAGGACAACAACGCGCATGAAGCCTACCTGCTGTACCGCCATACCCTGGACCTGGGCAAAGTAAGCGGCAAAGACTTCAAATTCGGCCCGGTACGCGGCGTGGGCATCACCGCAGGCTTCGACTGGAACACCAAGAACGACGACAGCTACAACTCGCGCAAGCGCATGATCGTGGCCGGCCCAACCCTGATGCTGGACGTGCCGGGCTTCCTGAATGTGAGCCTGCTTGGCATGTGGGAGAGCAACCAGCCGCTCGGCATCGCCAAGCGCTACAAGTACGACACGCACGCCATGCTGAATGCCGCCTGGGGCATTCCGCTCGGTTCCGGCTTCAGTTTCGAAGGCTACGCCAACTGGATCGGCAGCAAGGGCAAGGACGAATTCGGCGGCCAGACATCGCCGGAAGTGAACATTGACGCGCAGGTCATGTATGACTTGAGCGGCCGCCTGGGCGCCAAAGCGAATACCTTCAAAGTCGGCCTGGAATACCAATACTGGCGCAACAAATTTGGTAATCCGCATAATATCCCTGGCAGCACGGCTAAAACCCCCATGATCCGCGCCGAGTACCATTTCTGATTCATGCAGGGGAGCGACCCACAAGCCGCCCCCTGCCCTGACCCACAGCGGCATGCCGGATAGCACCGGAAAAAGTAGTTCAGACAAAAATCCTATAACGGAGACACCATGAACAACCTGCTATACCAAGTGGACGACCGTCCGCCACCAATCACCACCGCCCTGCTGGCGGCCCAGCACATGCTGGCCGCGCTGGGCGGCATCATTGCCGTCCCTCTCGTCGTCGGCGCCGTCCTCAAGCTTCCAGCCGACCAGGTGGTCGCCCTGGTCAACGCCGCCTTGCTAGGCTCCGGCATCGTCACCACTATCCAATGTATCGGCGTAGGCCGCGTCGGCATCCGCCTGCCTTGCGTGATGGGCACCAGCTTTGCCTTCGTCGGCGCCGCCATCAGCGTCGGCCTCGAACATGGCGTGCCCGGCATCCTTGGGTCGTCGCTCGCAGGCTCGGCGATCATGATCCTCGGCAGCTTCTTCATGCCGCAAATCCGCAAGCTCTTCCCACACCAGGTGACTGCGGTTGTCGTCACCATGATCGGATTGTCGCTGGTACCGGTTGCAGTCGACTGGGCTGCCGGCGGCAAGAACGCCGGTGCGAATTATGGCGACCCGACCAACCTTGGCATCGCGCTGTTCGTTCTGGCCACTGTGATCGCGCTGGTCCAATTCGGCAAAGGCATCATCTCGGCCGCCGCTGTGGTGATCGGCATCGCAATAGGCTATGCCGTTTGCCTGGGCCTCGGCCTGGTGAACTTCACAGCGGTCCAGAAGGCCGCCGTCTTCGCCGTGCCGCAGCCACTGTACTTCGGCATGACTTTCCCGCTTAGCGGCATCCTGGCCATGGCGCTGGCCTATGTGGTGACCATCGTCGAAACGACCGGCACTTTCATGGCACTCGGCTCCGCGACCAACACGAAAATGAAAGGCAAGCTGCTGTGCCGCGGTGTGCTGTGCGACGGCCTGGGTTCGGCCTTCGTATCGGTGCTGGGCGCACCGCCGGTATCGACCTTTGCGCAGAACGTCGGCGTGATTTCCCTGACCGGCGTGGCAAGCCGCTACGTCGTTGCGCTGACTGGCGTATTCCTGGCGGCAGCCGGCCTGTTCCCGGTGCTTGGCGCAATCGTCGTGACGATCCCGCAGCCGGTGCTGGGCGGCGCCGGCTTGATGATGTTTGCGATGATCATTGCGGCCGGCGTGCAGATGCTGTCCAATGTCGAGCACGATAAGCGTACCGGCTTGCTGATCGCCGTTTCCGTAGGCTGCGGCCTGGCTGTTTCAGTTCGCCCGGAACTGCTATCCAAGCTGCCCTCCTTCGTGCACGAGATCTTCGGCTCGGGGATCTCCACCGCCGCCATCGTGGCCGTGGTACTGAACCTGGTCCTGCCGGATCGCCCTGTCGCAGAACATGACGAAGACGAAGAAGACGATGTACCGCAGCCGATGCTGATTCCCAAAGTCGGCTAAACTCCCCCGGTCCTGCGTCCACACACGACAGGACCGATCCTTTCCCTGACATTGTTTCCGCATTGCCCCGCGCATTGTTTCCGCAGTGTTTAATCATTTCGAGAAGAACTGAATGAGCAAAACTCTCCTGATCAAGAACGCGCGCGTGGTTGTCACGATGGATGAACAGCGCCGCGAAATCGATAACGGCGCGATCTACGTGCGCGGCAACGCGATCGAACAGGTCGGCCCCACCTCCGAGCTGCCGCCATCGGCAGACGAAGTGATCGACGCAGCCAGCCACGTGGTGATTCCAGGCCTGGTCAACACCCACCATCACATGTACCAAAGCCTGACGCGCGTCATTCCCAGCGCGCAGAACGGCGAACTATTCAACTGGCTGACCAACCTGTACCCGATCTGGGCCAACCTGGACAGTGAAATGGTGCATGTGTCGACCCTGACGGCGATGTCGGAACTGATCCTGTCCGGCTGCACCACCAGCAGCGATCACCTGTATATCTATCCGAACGATTGCAGGCTTGATGACAGCATCGAAGCCGCCAGCAAGATCGGCATGCGTTTCCACGCCGCGCGTGGCTCGATGAGCGTTGGCCAGTCAAAAGGCGGGCTGCCGCCCGACTGCGTGGTGGAAGATGAACAGGCGATCCTGCGCGACACCCAGCGCCTGATCGAGACCTATCACGACGCCGAGCGCCACGCCATGCAGCGCATCGTTGTCGCGCCCTGCTCCCCGTTCTCCGTTTCGCGCGATTTGATGAAAGAAGCTGCCGCACTGGCACGCAGCCACGGTGTCTCTCTGCACACGCACCTCGCCGAAAACGTCAACGACATCGCCTACAGCCGTGAAAAGTTCAAGATGACACCGGCCGAATACGCTGAGGACTGCGGCTGGGTAGGCCATGACGTCTGGCACGCTCACTGCGTGCAGCTTGATGACGATGGGGTCTACATGTTCGCACGTACCGGAACCGGTGTCGCCCATTGCCCTTGCTCGAACATGCGCCTGGCATCCGGCATTGCGCCGATCCGCAAGATGGTCGATGCCGGCGTGCCGGTCGGCCTGGGCGTCGACGGTTCGGCATCGAACGATGGCGCCCACATGCTGGGCGAAGTGCGCCAGGCAATGCTGCTGCAGCGTGTAGGCTTCGGTCCGGACGCGATGACGGCGCGCCAGGCGTTGGAACTGGCAACCCTGGGCGGCGCGAAAGTACTGAACCGCGACGACATCGGGGCCCTCAAGCCCGGCATGTCGGCCGATATCGCCATGTTCAAGCTGGACCAGATCGGCTTTGCCGGCGCCTTGCATGATCCCGTTGCAGCACTGGTATTCTGCACACCGGCAAACGTCAACTACAGCATCATCAACGGCAAAGTCGTGGTGAAGGACGGCATCCTGCAAAGCATCGACCTGCCGCTGGTCATCGAGCGCCATAACGAGCTCTCCACCGAGCTCGCCCTGAAAACAGGGGCTAAAAGGGTCGCTTAGGCTATTTCACTGGAGGTTCCAGAGAGGAGTTGGGCCGCGCTACCGCATACATTTCCCAGCTGATCTGATCCAGCAACGCCAACTTGTTTTCCCCCTGCTGGTACAGGTCAAAATGGGTCTTGTTCGGGATGAACCGGAAATCGGTCCTGGCCTTCAGCTTCTCCATCACTGCCTGGAGCTTTTGCGCCGAGCCATCCAGGTAGAAGGTGTCTGCGGTGCCCACGAGAAGGTGGATCTTGCCATCCAGGTCTGCCTTCAGCGCCGGCCAGTCGCGCTTGAGGCGGTGGGCGATGTCGAAATTCTCGCGCCAATAGGCGACGACAGCTGGATCGACGCTGCCGGTATCGCGGTCAAACATCGGTTGCGGGCCACCAGCCTGGCTACGCGGCGAGAATACCCACTCCATCGATGCCAGCTGTCCACCGTAAGTGCCGAGCACACGCTCCAATTTGGCGAACTCCTCGAAGGTACCCAGTACCTTGTCGTGATCCCGCACCAACGGATAGGGACTGCCATCGGCCTTGCGGAAGACGTTAGCCTGCGGCGCATAGAGATCCACACCTGTGAAGTCACGGAAATCCGACGGGTCCGGGGAAGTCGACCAGGTGCCGCCAAACAGCGATGGATAGCGGGTCTGCAGCCAGAGCGTGGCCCAGCCTCCCGAAGAATGGCCGTTCAGGAAGCGGCCACTGGCCATGGCATCCATACGATAGGTCTTCTCCAGGTGCGGAATCAGTTCGGCGGTCAAGGCCTGGCCCCACGGGCCATTGTTGACCGAGTCTGCGAACTCGTGCGTCCCGGTGGGGCTGGATTCATCCAGCAGCACCCATATCATCGGCGGCATCTTGCCGGAGGCCATAGCCTTGTAAAGATCCGCCAGAAATGGCACAAGGCGCGGCGCATTGCCTCCAAAGCCGTGCGTGAAGTAGACAGTTGGATAGCTGGTCTTTGCCTTTGCGTCGTAGCTTGGCGGCGTCAACACCCAGCCAGCCATCCTCATGGGGCGGCCCCAGAAGGCGCTTAGGGCGGGACTTGTAAAGTCAATCGGCTGGACGTGCGGCCGCGCAGCTTCCAGCGCCTCGCTCTCCTTCCCGGATGCAGATTCGCGTTTCCACGGATCTTTCGCCGGCAGGGTCTTGATCAAACGGATCGTTGGCGCATCGGCAGCCGGCAGATGCACTTTGACGACATCGCTGACCCAGTCGCCCGCGTCACGGCCTGTGTAGTTATAGCTGTGATCCACGTCCAGAACAGCCTGGACATAATAATCGCCAGGCGGAAGCTGGGAGTAAGGCGTGGGAAATGCGACGTCGTCGCCATCGATTTCCACGCTTTGGCCCGGCTGGATGCGGCTGACCTCTCGTGCCGTCACCGCGGTCGCAGTTGCGGCGAAAGGATCTGCATCCACCATCGTCACTTCGCTGGATTTCTTCTTGGATTTCTCAAGGGCCTCCGCTTCGGCCGACTTGGCGTCCCTGGCAAACACCAGCAGGCGGCCATTGGTGGCCTGGCTGGCAGTGGCGTCCAGTTGGACCTTGATGAATTGCTTGCCCGGAGCGCTGGCCGCCTGTGCATCTGCTGCGCTGGCCAGGGCCAGGGCCACGACTAGCGGCCAAACCGCCGTTTTCAAGCAGTTATTCATCATGCCTCCTGAGTTTTGGGTTCCCGCGATTGTAACGAGCTTCTGGAGGGGTAATCTATCAAATTGTCGCGGCCCAAAGCAGTCGTTCGCTTTCCTTGAAAGGAAAAGTCATGCCAAACCTGTCCCGCATAGCGATTGGCGCCAATTGCAGGCCCAATACTCCCCTCAGCCGCCCTTGCGCAGGTGGACCAGCCTCCGCCAGTCATTCCACTTGCCGCCGAGGCGCCTGCCAAACTGATTGTCTAACCGCCGCAACCGGAGGCGCTTGCAAGGGGCGTCGTGACCGTCCAGTTCCGCACTGAGAATTTGCGAATCATGCCGGTGTTTGGTCCAAAGGCTGTTGACGTGTCACCGCACCTTGGCAGGCGTTCATAACGCGCGATCAATTTTTCTTCACGCTGAGTCCAGGTACCAAGCGCTACTCGCGCGCGCTCTATAGCATCGGCGCAGGCTCGATTGTTTTCTTTGCAGGCGACTGCGAGCGATTTCAAATCCGGTAACCATGCAACGCGAGAAGGACCTGCGGCCCTCGCGTCAGTATCGCCCGGTGCCGAAAAACCCACGACGTACACGAAGGCGTTATCGCGGTCCGCAAACGGTGTTGTGCTTGCGGCGATTTTCCGCACCTCAAGTGTCGCTTCTGAGGGCGGTTCGTCCTTGCGATTGACGAACATGGCAACCAGTACTGCCGTGATCACCAGCGAAAGTACGCCTGCTACGGCTTTGAACAGCAATGGCTTCAGCCTTCTCAAGAAAAGTCCCACTCCTCCTCAATCAGAACGAACACAATAAGCGAGACAGGATATCATGTTGCCAAGAAGAAACTTAGCCGTTGGGATAACGGGACCACCCAAATTGTTTAGTCCAATTTTGATAAGCTTGATCCGGCAGCGCGACGGGATCAGTGCCTCGGTGAGCGGCGCGCCTTCGGACGAACAGGTACCGTCAATCGTCAATTGTCCTTTGGACGCTTTGAGCATGACTGTTCTGCCACACAAAAACGTGCTGTCGGAAGATTGGCATGCGCTGGGCAACGCTCGCGACATCGAGTCAGTGTGGCCGTCGTTTTGGCGAATTTTTTGGACCACCCGTTCAGAGCCACAGGAATCGGCGCCCGCCGCTATGCCGCAGGTCATGCCGCGCGCGAAACCCATCGCCACCGCGGCCCATCCGCGAGCATTCCGCGGCACAAAATTCCAGCCACCCAAGGTACCGCAGATTGACCTGGACCTGCATACGTGGATGGCGGACGACCGCTTGCTGGATGGCTTCTTTTCGCGACACGACTTTGAAAACCTGCCAGTTTTGGGGCCGGACGGCCAGGAATTGCCAATCAGCCAGTTTGACAATGGCCAGCCGACGGTTTCGCAATTAGTTGGCCTGCAGGGATGGGACGAAAGTACTCCCGTCGTTTTCGGGCGCATTTTTCTATGGTTGTTACGCAACGCGCCGCCTGAGCAGCGGCGCGCCTGGCTGAGGCTATGGCGCGCGTCAGGTGCACCGGCGTACGGAGAACTCTTGGCAATCCTGGCGCGCCTATGCGCTTTGGAATGCTCGTCCTGCGGCTGGGCCGAATTGTCACTGAACTTGCCAAAGCCACGACGGGCCGTTTTCCTGCAGTGCCTACTCCGGCATCAGGCCTATCGATTACCGGTGTCTCAAATGAGCGCCGAACAGCTCAGCATTGTAAATGCACTCAGTGATGATGACGCTCATTTCCAGGCCTACGTCGACGTCGTACTCGACAATCTTTCGCGTGGAGTGAGCGCCGCTTACACGCTGATTGGCTGCCAATTGCCCGCCAGGGGCGGAGATCCCGAGTCTTTGACCAGAGGCTTGCGTGCGGCATCGCATGCCGATGAAGTTCCGGTTACTGACATCGAGCGCATGCTGTGCGCCGTTGGAAATGATCATGCACATTGGGCACGAAGCGCTTGGGAAAGCTGCGCGACGCAGCCGGGGTTCGCGCGCGTACTCACCGAGACCAATTGGGAGTCCATGAGCAGCGGGGCGGCTGATCGTTGGCTATCGCTTTTCAGGGTCACGGAATGGGACTTCGAAAACCCTGCATTGCGGGCATCACAATGGCGGGTGCGCCTTGCCATGTTCCCCGAGATTCATCGTCAATTACTCGCCTTGCAGCCAGACCGGCGCGACCGCTTCGTTGCGATGCAGTATGACTATGTCTGCGGCTGGGACGATCCCCTTACCTTGCGAAACAGTTGGCCAGTGGTCCTGCCATTACAAGTCCGGCTCTGTGGCCCGCAGTTTCCAGCCAACGCGACCGGCAACGGCGCCCTGTCATCTATCGCGTTCCATTTGCGCGGCGCCAGCTTGCAGGAGTTTGCCAAAACATCAGACGATGTGTGGCTCGCCATCGAACACGCTTGCCGGCGTCACAATGACACATCGCTCATCCGGCGCGGGCTTTATGGCTTGACAGAGCTGGCGCCGGAATTTGTACTTCGTACATTGGCGTCCGCACCAAAACGCCTGATGCGGTCAATGTCCCTGCTCGGTTGCATGGAGTATCATTCCCGCCGACGATTCCTGGCCCAGGCGGCTCGCACGACATGGCTTTCCACCGTCTGGAAAAATCTGCCCGCATTGGACGCATGCGCGCGTATTCTTGCGCTTTGCATTGAATATGGATTGGACAGCCCGCTGCCGCGCCGGCTCCGTCACCACCTCGCCGGGAAGGTCACACTGAGCGAGCCACAGGTTGCCCGCCATTGCATGGTCACCCTGGCTCGCTTGCCATTGTTACAGCATGCAGCCCTGGACGCCATGGCTTGGCGCCAGATCGACGGCCCTTTCAACTTGCGCGATCAATCGGCTGCCGCAAACCACGCCGTTCGCCTGCACGCGAGCATCGACGGCGGAAACAGGAAGACACTACGGAGATTTCTCCAAGGGTATGCCAACGGAGGCAACCATTCTTACCTCGATCATCCGCTGAATCGGGAATGGTACGCTCGCCATCCACGCATCAGGGCCGCTGAGTGGGGCTCTAATAACGTCCGCGAACTCACAGAGGACGGAAGCATTGAGCTTTCGATTGAAACGGACCCTCTGGAGATCCTGATGTTGGGCAGCTATGTCGGAAGTTGCCTGGGCCTCGGCGGGCCTTGTGAATATTCCTCGGTAGCCTGCCTGGTAGACGCCAACAAGCAAGTGGTCTACGCGCGCGATACAGCTGGCCGCGTCGTCGCCCGTCAATTAGTGGCCATCGACGAGCGCGATCGCCTCATTTGCTTCGAGGTGTATCCCCAGGCGGCGGATGCGCAGTTGCTGCAGGCATTCAGGCGATATGACGCCGCACTCGCCCGTTCCCTCGGAATTGAAATCTATCGCGAAAATGAAGGCGACTTTTATGAGGTCAAGAATATCCTGGCCGTCGAATGGTGGGACGACGGCCAATGGCGTGAGGTCAAGTAGCGTCCTTTCAACGATGATCGCTCTTTAATAAGCGATCTTGAAATCCGGCTTCCCTTCGAAGGTTCGGCTGAACAAGAGCGAGCTGTGCTCCGGATCCCAGGCGAATTCCTTGCCGTCGTACGGGTCGCGCAGATCGCTTGTTCGCACCCCTTCAGCCACGTCGCCGCCTTGGGCGCCGCTGCTTCGCAATTGGGATGCCAGTAGCGCCACCCTGCGCATTCCTTCCAGATTGACGACCCGGAATCCATAGGTGGTGTATGCATCCATGCCTTCCATATTGAGCAGGATCCTGCCGACAGGGTTGTAAACGCCGATGTCGGCTGCGGCCTTCTTCTCAATCCCGTATGTCGCCAGGAAAGTAGCAACGGCCTGCGGAATCGCGGCGTAGTCGCGGTCGTAAAGATCGACCAAGCGAAGCATGCGATCGGCGTTGGCGTTGCTCGTCGCTTGTGGCTGGTACAGGAAACTTCCGAACAACATTGCGGCCAGGTGATCGGAGCGCTCATCGCCAGGCCGCAAGTCGTAAGATTTCCATTCGCTGGCCATCATCTTCGCCAGTGATAATTCGCGGCTTGAGAAGGGCTCCCGCCAGGCATCCGGAATCGCTACCATCGTCAACGAAGGTGGAAAACGGCGCACTACAAGATTGCCCATTTCGAAATGCAGTTCAATGCTGCGCGCTGCGATCATCTTGACGTTCGCGCTGGCACTTTCGGCCAGGATCATTCGCCAGAAACGGTAATCCTTTTCCAACATGCGTTTGCAATCCGCTGCATCTCCTTTGACCTCCAACGACAAGGCCTTGGAATACATCAGGCGCTGGGCTTCAAAGACCTGGTTGAACGCTGCACTCTGCGAGCGCGCGTCGCCGGGCAAGATTTCGCGCCACTGCTTGAATTCCAGCAGGCGCTCATAGCGTTCAATCAATTGCGCCGGGTCTCGCTGAGGCCGATCCCCGCCTGGCATTTCGGCGATCTCAATCGGCCCGGAAGATTCCTGTGACTTGCGTATCTCTTCGATGCGGGCGGCGCCTTCCGACATCACATCGGAATTGTTCGCTGCGGAAAACCCCATGACAAATACAAAGGCATTGTCGCGGTCCCTGACAGGCGAACTGGCGGCCGCAATGCCCTGCAATTTCATGACGGACTCGGATGGGGGTTTATCTTCGCGATTTACAAAGAATACGAATGCGATGAACATGAGGAGCAACGCAAGAAAGCTTGCTGCCATCTTTAACAACAACTTCAGGTTTGTCATTCAGATCCACTCCATTGTTTTCGAAGCACGGTACAAAAAACGGCCCTTGCGGGCCGTTTCCTTGGGAATCGCAAACCGTCAGACGAATTCGCCGACCTTCGCGGTCACGGCCTCCTGCACCGAGCGGCTGGTGACGAAGCTGTGTGCGACCTGGATGTCGTTGTGGAACCAGCGGTCGCCCTCCAGGCAGGCCGGGATCTGTTTGCGGATCTCGTCGTAGGCCGCTTGCGTGCCCTCGCCCAGCTTGAACCCTGGCAGCAGGTGCTCGGTCATGGTCAGGGCCTGGGCAGCGAGCAGCATCTCCACGCCCACGATGTACTGGGTGTTCTGCACCACGGTATGCGCCTTGCGCGCGCACCAGGTGGAGTTGGAGATGTGGTCCTCGCTGTTGGCTTTGGACGGAATCGAATCTACGCTGCCGGGCATCGAGAGCGTGCGGTTCTCCATCACAAGGGAGCTGAGCGAGCACTGCACCACCGGATAGCCGGTGTTGACGCCGCGCAGGCCTGACATCAGGTTGCGCGGCAGGCCCCACGACAGTGTCGGGTCGATCAGGCGCGCCACGCGGCGCTCGCAGATGCTGCCAAGGTCCGTGATCGCCATGGCCAGCAGGTCCATCGCCTGCGCCAGGTACTGTCCGTGGAAGTTACCGCCCGAGATGATTTCGAAGCCGCCGCCATCCTTGCCGAAGATCAGCGGATTGTCGGTCGCCGAATTGATCTCGTTCTTCACGATGGTGTCAATGTAGTCCAGCGCATCGAACACGGGACCATAAACCTGTGGCGTGCAGCGCAGCGAGTACACGTCCTGGATACGCGGGGTGTAGGGGATGTCGGTGCGGCGCAGCTCGTCCGGAAACTGCACGGCACGCGCTTCGTGCGTCGTTCGGGTCGAACCTTTCAGCAGCTTGCGCACCACGGAAGCGGTCTTGATCTGGCCCGGATGCGGGCGCGCTTGCTGGATACGCGGGTCAAAAGCAGACATTTCGGCGCGCATGGCTTCCAGCGTCAGGCCCAGCGACAGGCAGGCGTCGGTCAGCAGGTCGCGCGCATCTTTGGCGGCCAGCACGGCCACGGCCAGCGAGGCAGTACAGCCGTTGATCAGGGCCGAGGCGTCCTTGGCCTTGAGGTCGAACTTCACCGGGCCGACTTCCGCCAGCGTAATCGCTTCTGCGGCCGACATGCGCGCGCCCTTGTACATCACTTCCGCTTCGTCGAATCCGGCAATGGCTGCTGCCAGGTAAGCCAGCGGCGCCAGGTCGCCGGAGGCGCCCACGGAGCCTTTCTGCGGCATGATCGGGTGAATGCCTGCGTTGATGAAGGCCAGCAGGCGGTCCACCACTTCCACCCGCGGCGCGGAGTAGTTGCTGGCGAATGCGTTCGCGCGCAGCAGCATGGTGGCACGGCTTACTTCTTCCGAAAACGGTTCGCCGATGCCGCCGCTGTGGGCCTTGATCAACTGGGTCTGGAACAGTTCGATGTGCTCGACCTTGATGCGGGTGTCCTTCAGCAGTCCGACACCGGTGTTGAAGCTGTACATCATCGGCGCTTCATCGTGCATCCAGGTGGACTCGATGTAGTCGCGGCTTTCCTTCAGCGCGGCGCGCGAGGTGGCGGACAGCTCAACCTTGGCGCCATCGCGCGCAACAGCCAGGACTTCTTCGGCGCTCAGGTTGAAGCCGTCGATCGTTACGTTGCTCATTGCTTTTCCTTTCAGTTCGCGCTGGTTTCGAACCAGGTGCCGATCAGCTGGCGTTCAGCGTCGGTCATATGGGTCATGTTTGCCAGCGGCATATCCTTGTTCTGCACCGCGCGCTGGTAGATCTTGGCGGCGTGCTGTTTAACCTGGGCCTCGGTATCGAGCATCACCCCGCCCGGGGCTGATGCGAAACCCGCCTGGGTTGGGGTCGCGGAGTGGCAGGAAGCGCAACGCAGCGTCACGACTTGCTGCACGCTGGACAGGCTGGCCTGGGCCGCTGGCGCGGCTGCGCCGGCGCCAGCGGCGGCAGGTGCAGCATGGCCGTCGGCGTCTGCCGTCGCAGTCACGGCGGCCGGTGCGGCAACCGCTTTGCGTGGTGCCGGAGCGATCGCCACGGCCACGCCGGCCAGCAGGATCACGCCCGCGATCGGGAACGCCGGCGAAACCTTGCCCGCGTGGCGCAGGTTGAAGAAGTGGCGAATCAGAACGCCCGCAGCCATGATGGCGGCCAGCACCAGCCAGCTGTAGGCGTGGCTGTAAGTCATCGCATAGTGGTTGCTGATCATGATCAGCAGCACAGGCAGCGTGAAGTAGTTGTTGTGCACCGAACGCACCTTGGCGCGCTTGCCGTAAATCGGGTCTGGCGACTCGCCCTTGGCCATCGCATCCACCAGCTTGCGCTGGCCGGGGATGATCACGAACAGCACGTTACCGACCATCATGGTGCCGATCATGGCGCCGACGTGGATATAGGCAGCGCGGCCGCTCAGGGTATGGGTCAGCACATAAGCCGCACCCACGATCAGCACGAACATCACAGTGCCCAGCACCGCAGGCTTTTCGGCCAGCGCGGTCTTGCACAGCGTGTCGTACACCAGCCAGCCGCCAGCCAGCGTGCCCAGGCCCACGGCCACGGCCTGCATGGAGCTCAAGTCGGCCACGTTCTTATCGATCATCATCGCCGAAGCGTTGAAGTAGTAGACGATGAACAGCATGGCAAAGCCGCTGAGCCAGGTGGCATAGGCTTCCCATTTAAACCAATGCAAGTCTGCCGGCAGCTCGGCCGGGGCAACCAGGTATTTTTGCGGGTTATAGAAGCCGCCGCCGTGCACTGCCCACAACTCGCCCATCACGCCCTTCTTGGCGAGCGGGCTGCCAGGCTTGGGCGGCCGGATCGAGTTGTCCAGCCAGACGAAGTAAAACGAAGCCCCGATCCATGCGATACCGGTGATCAGGTGCAGCCAGCGAACCAGCAAGTTAAGCCATTCCACCCCGTAAGGGCCGAATAAAGTCTCCATGATTTTTATCCATTAAAACTGCGTTCACCTGCCTCTGGCGGGCACTTCAGGTGAACCAATCGGTCGTTATACCGCCGCCGCTACGACCTGCGTGGATGGAACGATATCGGTTGCGGGCGCGGCAGACCTTCCATTTCCTATATAACTCGCATAGTCCTGGAGATATAGTTTCGTGGCCCGGAAGGTGCGAACCTCTCATGGATAAATCTAAATAAATAATATTCGGAGACCATGATGTCCAGATTGCCAGAACACTTAGACATCCACCTGATCCGTATTCTGTACCTGCTGCTGGTGGAGAAAAACGTATCGCGCGTGGCCCTTAAACTGAACCAGCCGCAGCCCTCCATTTCCGGCTCGCTACGCAAGCTGCGCGACCTGACCGGCGATCCGCTGCTGGTGCGCGGCGGGCGCGGTATGGTGCCGACGCAACACGGCGAGAGCCTGTTGAAGACCGCCAAGCGCATTCTCGACGAAACCGAAAGCCTGTTCAGTCCAAAAACTGCGTTTGTGCCGCAGGACGAGGCGCGCACCTTCCATATCGCCGCCCCGGACTATATGAACACCCAGTTCTTTACCGAGGTAATCGCCCGCCTGCGCCGTGAATCGCCGCGCAGCCGCCTGGTGATCCACTCGCTGGGGCCGGACATCGATTACGTGCGCCTGCTGTCGGACGGGGACCTGGACCTGGTGGTCGGCAACTGGGACGAGCCGCCGCAGCACCTGCACATCTCCAAGCTGTTCGACGACCCGATCGTATGCCTGATGCGCGCCAACAGCGCCTACGCCCGCCGCACGCCGAAGGACGGCATGACGCCCGAGGAATATCTCACCCTGCCCCACGTCGCACCGGCCCAGATCCTGCCGGGCTACCACGGCAATATCGATTCCTTCCTCGAAGAACGCGATATGGAGCGCAATATTGTTGTGGAATCGGCACACTTCCGCATGCTGCCCTACATCGTCCAGCAGACCGATCTGGTTTTGACGAGTGGCAAACAATTCGCCAATTTCTACGAGAATCTGCTCGGCTTGAAGTCGTACAAAGTACCGCTCGATTTCCCGCCGCTGAGCTTCTACCAGCTATGGCACGAGCGTGCCCACCACGCAACCGAACATAAATGGCTGCGCGCCCAGGTCAGTGCCGCTGCCCGCCTGCTGGTGAAATAGAACCACACCGGATAGGCGATATCGGCCCAGCGTTATATCTCACGCCTGCTGGGCCTCTATTATCAATTCGCCATTCCCCAGAACACCTTACTTGGAGCGGGCCGCCGCCAGGCGGCGGCCCGAAGCACGATGACGAGCCTGAAGCGACTGAACACCTGCGATGCAGGGACTTTTACCGAAATCCTGCACGGCCTGTACGAGCATTCCCCGTGGATTCCACAGCGTGCCGCTGCGCAGCGCCCGTTCCGCACCATCGACGAGCTGAAACTCGGCCTGCAGAGGGTTGTGGCGGAAGCGACGAGCGACGAGCAACTGGGCCTGATACGCGCCCACCCGGAACTGGCCGGCAAAGCCGCCGTGGCCGGCGAACTGACGCCGGAATCCACCGGCGAACAGGCCAAGGCCGGCCTGAACCTCTGCACAAAAGAGGAATTCGCTGCGCTGCAGGAATTGAATGCCGCCTACAACAGCAAGTTCGGCTTCCCCTTCATCCTCGCAGTAAAGGGCGGTGATGGCAAAGGACTGACGCGCCAGGCCATCATCGCCGCCTTCCGCCGCCGCCTGCGCAACCAGGCCGATGACGAACAGCGCGAGGCGCTGCGCCAGATCCACCGCATCGCCGAGATGCGCCTGAACGCCCTGCTCTCCTATGTGCCGCATATGGGCCGCGACATCATGGAATGGGCCGAAGAAATTGGGGCCATGAGCGAAGATGAACAGGGCCTCACCTGCACCTACATGACGCCGACCCACCGCCGCACCGCCAACCAGTTGGCGAAGTGGATGCGCGAAGCCGGCATGCACGCCCACATCGACGCGGTGGGCAATGTGGTGGGCCGCTACCTGTCCACCGACCCGCAGGCGCGCACCCTGCTCACCGGCTCGCACTACGACACGGTGCGCAACGGCGGCAAGTATGACGGCCGCCAGGGCATCCTGACCGCCATTGCCGTGGTCAAGCACCTGCACGAAACCGGGGAAACCCTGCCCTTCCACCTTGAGGTGATCGCCTTTGCCGAAGAGGAAGGCGTGCGCTTCAAAAGCACCTTCCTGGGCAGCAGCGCGGTGATCGGCCAGTTCGATCCGAAGCTGCTGGACTTGCGCGACCGCGACGGCCAGTTGCTGCGCGACGTGCTGACCGATGCCGACCACGACGTCAACGCCATTGCCGATATCGCCCGCGATCCGGCCGACCTGCTCGGCTTCGTGGAAGTCCATATCGAACAAGGCCCGGTATTGCTGGAGCGCGGCCTGCCGGTTGGCGTGGTGACCTCCATCGCGGGCAGCAAGCGTTACCTGGTGGAGCTGAAAGGCGTCGCCAGCCACGCCGGCACCACGCCTATGCCCATGCGCAAGGACGCTGCCACTGCCGCCGCCGAAATCATCCTGTACGTCGAACAGCGCTGCGCGCAGGACCAGGATTCCGCCCTGGTGGGCACCGTCGGCCAGTTGCAAGTGCCGAACGGTTCGACCAATGTGATTCCGGGCGCCTGCACACTGTCGCTCGATATCCGCGCCGCCAACAACGCCGCGCGCGACGCTGCCGTGGACGACATCCTCGCCCACATCGAAAAAGTGTGCGAAAAGCGCCACATCACCTGTCAGGTCGAACAGACCGTTGCCGCCGATTGCGCCCCGTGTGCACCGCGCCTGATGGAGCAACTGGCGGCCGCAGTGGAACGCAACGGCATCCCCGCCTTCCACCTCGCCTCCGGCGCCGGCCACGACGCCATGCTGATGGCGCGCGTAACCGACGTCGCAATGCTGTTCACCCGCTGCGGCAATGGCGGCATCAGCCACAACCCGCTGGAAACCATGACGGACGACGATGCCGACCTGTCGGCCCGCATCCTGCTGAGCTTCCTGCGCAACTATACGTAAATCGAGATAGCCAATATGCCCCGGCATATAAGCCGAAAAGGAGACCTTCAACGATATTGTTAGAACAAGCAGCGCAAGGACGCCATATTTGCCCGCCCGAAGAGGCGGGATTTCGGGCGCTAAAAACTAAACGGAGACAAAGCAAATGCAATTCCTGGACAACTATTTCAAGCTCGGCGAGCACGGCACCACCGTGCGCACCGAGGTGCTGGCCGGCATTACCACCTTCCTGACGATGGCGTACATCATCTTCGTCAACCCTTCCATCCTTGGCGACGCCGGCATGCCCAAGGACTCGGTCTTTGTGGCTACCTGCGTCGCAGCCGCCGTCGGCACCCTGATCATGGGCCTGTACGCCAACTTCCCTATTGGCCTGGCGCCCGGCATGGGCCTGAACGCCTACTTCGCCTACGGCGTGGTGGCGGGCATGGGCTTCCCGTGGCAGGCCGCCCTGGGCGCCGTGTTCATCTCCGGTTGCTGCTTCATGATCGTCAGCCTGCTGAAGATCCGCGAGAAGATCATGAACGCGATTCCGCCGTCCCTGCGTATCGCGATCCCGGCCGGCGTCGGCCTGTTCCTGGCATTGATCTCGCTGAAGAATGCGGGCATCGTGGTCTCCAGCCCTGCAACCTTCATCACCATGGGCGACCTGCACAAGCCGGCCCCGGTGCTGGCGATCGTCGGTTTCTTCATCATCGTCGCGCTGGACCGCCTGCGCGTGACCGGCGCGCTGCTGATCGGCATCATGGCCGTCACCGTGCTGAGCTTCTTCTTCGCCGGCAATGCCTTCCACGGCATCGTCTCCGCGCCGCCTTCCATCGAACCGACCGCGCTGAAGCTGGACATCATGGGCGCAGTCTCGCACGGCCTGTTCAACGTGGTGCTGGTGTTCTTCCTGGTCGAACTGTTCGACGCGACCGGCACCCTGATGGGGGTCGCCCAGCGCGCCGGCCTGATGAAAGACGGCAAGCTGCCGAAGAACATGAACAAGGCCCTGCTCGCCGATTCGGGCGCCATCATCGTCGGCTCCGTGATGGGCACCTCCAGCACCACCGCCTTCATCGAAAGCGCAGCTGGCGTGCAAGCCGGCGGCCGCACCGGCCTGACCGCAGTCACCGTGGCGGTCCTGTTCCTGGCAGCCCTGTTCATCGCGCCGCTGGCGGGCGTGGTGCCGGCCTACGCCACCGCACCGGCGCTGTTCTTCGTCGCTTGCCTGATGCTGCGCGAACTGGCCGAGATCAACTGGGCCGAAACCACCGAAAGCGTCCCGGCTGTCGTTACCGCCCTGGTCATGCCTTTCACCTATTCGATCGCCAACGGCCTGGCGCTGGGCTTCATCAGCTACGCCGCCCTGAAACTGCTGACCGGCAAATACAAAGAAGTCAGCGCCATGATCTGGTGTGTCGCTGGCGTGTTCCTGTTCAAAACAATTTACATCGCAGGATGAAGTAAGGAGTAGCAAAGATGTCCCAACCGATTCGTTTCTTCTACCAGGGGCGCGTGCAGGAAGTCGATTCCGCCGCCCCCACCCGCACGCTGTTGCAGCACTTGCGGGAAGACCTGCACTGCACCGGCACCAAGGAAGGCTGCGCCGAAGGCGACTGCGGCGCCTGCACCGTGGTCATCGGCTCGCTGGTGGATGGCGAACTGGAAATGCGCAATGTGAACTCGTGCATCCAGTTCCTGCCAACCCTGGACGGCAAGGCAGTATTCACGGTGGAAGACCTGAAACAGCCGGAGGGCGCCCTGCACCCGGTGCAGGAAGCCCTGGTGGAATGCCATGGTTCGCAATGCGGTTTCTGCACTCCCGGCTTCGCCATGTCGCTGTGGAGCCTGTACCTGAAGCAGGAAGGCCAGACTGCCCCACCATGCCGCAAAACGATCGATGAGACATTGTCCGGTAACCTGTGCCGCTGCACGGGTTACCGCCCGATTATTGATGCAGCCGCCCGCATGGGCGAGTTGCCGGCGGTCGGTTTCGACCGCGAAGCACTGACGACAGTGCTGCAAGACCTGCAACGAGACACCATGTTCAACTACACACACGACGGCCAGACTTTCCACGCGCCGCGCACCCTGGCCGAAATGACCGCCTTGCGTGCCGCCAAGCCGACCGCCACCATCCTCGCAGGTTCGACCGACGTCGGCCTGTGGGTCACCAAACAGATGCGCAACCTGGGCGATGTGATCTACACACGCCAGGTGCAGGAACTGCATCGTATTACCACCGTCGACGGCAAGCTGGAAATCGGCGCCGCCGTGTCGCTGGACGACGCCTATAAGGCCGTGCTGGAACTGTATCCGAACGACTCGCTGCACGAACTGTGGCAGCGCTTTGCCTCGCAGCCGATCCGCAGCACCGGCACCCTGGGCGGCAGCGTAGCCAACGGTTCTCCAATCGGCGATTCCGCGCCGTGGATGATTGTGCTCGGCGCCGAAATCGTGCTGCGCTCGGACAAAGGCCAGCGCGTACTGCTGTTGCAGGACTTCTACCTGGACTACATGAAGAAGGACTGGCAGCCAGGCGAATTCGTCGAAGCCGTGCGCGTTCCCGCGCCCAAAGCAGGCCAGCAATTCCGCACCTACAAGCTTGCCAAGCGCTACGACCAGGACATTTCCGCCGTATGCGCCGCCTTCTCGCTCGAACTGGAGAGTGGCATCGTGCGCAACGCGCATATCGCCTATGGCGGCATGGCTGCAACGTCCCGCCGCGCGCCGCAGGCCGAGGCCGCCATCAACGGCCAGCCATGGAACGAAACCACCCTGCGCGCCGGCATGGATGCCCTGGCGCGCGACTATACCCCACTGACTGACATGCGCGCGTCGGCCAACTACCGCATGCGCACCGCGCAAAACCTGCTGCGCCGCTTCTGGATGGAGTCTCGCCCGGAGGACGCAGTTTCGAACACCTGCGTCAACGCTTACGCATTCAAGGAAGGAGCCGCTGCATGAACAGCAAGTCCGAACAGTTCATGACGCTTGGCGCCGCCAAAGGCTGGTCCGAAGTCGGCCAGAGCCACCCGCACGAATCGGCCATCCTGCACGTGCTGGGCGAGGCCGTCTATACCGACGACATCCCCGAAGCACAAGGCACGCTGCACGCCGCCCTGGGCCTGTCCACCAAAGCCCACGCACGCATCCTGTCGCTCAACCTGGAACCGGTGAAAGCCATGCCGGGCGTGGTGGCTGTTTACACTTGCAAAGACATCCCCGGCACCAACGACTGCGGCCCGATCATCCACGATGACCCGATCCTGGCCGAGGAGAAGGTCGAATACGTCGGCCAGCCGGTCTTCATCGTGGTCGCCGACACCCACGACAACGCCCGGCGTGCCGCGCGCAAGGCAGATGTCCGGTACGAAGTACTGCGGGCCATCCTGACGCCGGAAGCAGCGCGCGATGCCGAATCCTTCGTGGTGCCGCCAATGCGCCTGACGCGCGGCGATGCACAGGCGGCGTTCGAGCGTTCGCCGAACATCCTGAAAGGCAAACTGCACGTCGGCGGCCAGGAGCAGTTCTACCTGGAAGGCCAGATCTCGTATGCCATACCGAAGGAAGGCAACGGCATGCACGTCTACTGCTCGACCCAGCACCCGACCGAAATGCAGCACGTGGTCTCGCACGCCCTGCACTATCCCTCGCACGCGGTAGTGGTGGAATGCCGCCGCATGGGTGGCGGCTTTGGCGGCAAGGAATCACAATCGGCGCTGTGGGCCGCCTGCGCCGCCGTCAGCGCCGCGCATCTGAAGCGTCCGGTCAAGCTGCGCGCTGACCGCGACGACGACATGATGGTGACCGGCAAGCGACACTGCTTCTATTACGAGTACGAAATCGGCTACGACGACCAGGGCCTGATCACTGCTGCCAAAGTGCAGATGGTGACCCGTGCCGGCTTCTCCGCCGACCTGTCCGCGCCGGTGGCTACGCGCGCCATCTGCCACTTCGACAACACCTACTACCTGTCGGACGTGGACATCCGCGCCATGGCCGGCAAGACCAATACCCAGTCCAACACCGCCTTCCGCGGCTTCGGCGGCCCGCAAGGCGCCATCGCGATCGAATACATCGTCGATGAAATCGCCCGCAACCTCGGCAAGGATGCGCTGGACGTGCGCAAGCTGAATTTCTACGGCCGCAACGACGAAGAAGGCCGCAACATCACGCAGTACGGTCAAAAGGTCGTCGACAACGTGATCCACGAGCTGGTGGCGCAGCTGGAAAGCGAAAGCACCTACCGCGCCCGCCGCGAAGCCATCCGCGCCTTCAACGCCAGCAGCCCGGTGCTGAAAAAAGGCCTCGCGCTGACGCCGGTAAAATTCGGTATCGCCTTCAACGTCACCCATTTCAACCAGGCCGGCGCGCTGGTACACATCTATGTCGACGGCTCGGTACTGGTGAACCACGGCGGCACCGAAATGGGCCAGGGCATCAACACCAAGGTCTGCCAGGTTGTGGCGCATGAACTGGGCGTTCCGCTATCCAGCGTCCGCGCCTCGGCCACCGACACCAGCAAGGTCGCCAACACTTCCGCCACCGCCGCTTCGACCGGCGCCGACTTGAACGGCAAAGCCGCGCAGGATGCAGCGCACACGCTGCGCAAGCGCCTGGTGGAGTTCGCCGCCAAGGCGTTCGGCGTCGCGGCCGAAGCAGTCATCCTGGCCAACGGCACCGTCTTCGCAGGTGAAATCGTCATGCCGTTTGCAGACCTGGTGCAAAAAGCCTACCTGGCACGCGTGCAGCTCTGGTCCGACGGCTTCTACGCCACGCCGGGCCTGAGCTGGGACCGCGAAACCATGAGCGGCAATCCTTTCGGCTATTACGCCTACGGCGCCTCGGTGTCGGAAGTGATCGTCGACACCCTGACCGGCGAATGGAAGCTGCTGAAGGCCGATTGCCTGTACGATGCCGGCAATTCGCTGAACCCCGCCATCGATGTGGGCCAGGTGGAAGGCGCCTTCATGCAAGGCATGGGCTGGCTGACGACGGAAGAACTGTGGTGGAACCAGCAAGGCAAGCTGATGACGCACGCGCCCTCCACTTACAAGATTCCCGGCGTCTCCGACTGCCCGGAAGACTTCAACGTCCGCCTGTTCAAGAACCGCAATCCGTTCGACAGCATCCACCGCTCCAAGGCGGTTGGCGAACCACCGCTGCTGCTGCCATTCTCGGTGTTCCTGGCTATTCGCGACGCCGTGGCATCGGTCGGCAACTACCGCATCAATCCGCCGCTGCGCGCACCCGCCACCGGTGAAGCGATTCTCGACGCGGTGGACGCTGTTCGCGCGCTGGCAGAGGCATGACACTAGCAAGACGCCTTGTCGCCGAAGCGCTGGGCACGGCGCTGCTGCTGGCCGTCGTGGTGGGATCCGCCACCATGGCTGACCGGCTGGCCGGCGGCAACGCTGCCATCGCCCTCTTCGCCAATTCAGCGGCCAGCGCCGGTGGACTGCTAGCGCTGATTCTCGCGTTCGGGGCGATCTCCGGCGCCCACTTCAATCCCGTCGTTACGCTATCGGAAGCCTGGCAAGGCGGCATGAAGTGGAGCGAAGCGCTACCCTACGCCGCGGTGCAGTTCCTGGGCGCCTTCGCCGGGGTGGCCGCCGCGCACGCGATGTTTGGTGAACCGGTGTTTTCCGCAGCAACCCAAGCCAGGACGGGCACGGCGCAATGGTGGAGTGAGTTTGTAGCGACTTTCGGCCTGATTTTCGTGATCAGCGGTTGCGCCCGCAATCGCCCGGCGATTACACCGTTTGCGGTCGCTGCCTACATCCTTTCCGCCTACTGGTTCACCGCATCGAGCTCTTTCGCGAACCCTGCCCTGACCCTGGCGCGGGCCGCAACCGATACCGTGGCAGGCATCCGGCTGGCAGATGTATCGAGCTACGCCGCCGCCCAGACGCTCGGCGCGATCGCAGCAACAGTGCTCGTCACATGGCTGCATAGTCCGGTGAAGACTCGTGGCGGAATACCCCAGGGGTCACACCCTGCCAGTCCTTGAATGCCCGGATAAAGGAATTGACATCCTGGAAGCCGAGCAGGAACGCAATCTCACCTTGCGCAATGCCCGGTTTCTGGAGATAGTGCACGGCAAGCTGCTGCCGGGTGGCGTTCAGGATGCCCTTGAATGTCGCCGACTCCTCGCTCAATTGCCGCTGCAAGCTACGCTTGCTGACGGCAAGGCTTTTCGCGACATCTTCAACCGTGTATTGGCCCGCGGGCAGCCCTTCCAGCAGCACAGCCTTGACCCGTTCGCTCATGGTCGCCGATGAATTCAGGCTGCCCAGGCGCTCACGCAGTCCAACTTCAAAGAAGGTCCACATTGCCTCGTTCGCAGTGAGGAAATGCCTGGTGCTGTCCTCTTTCGAGAAAGTGACGGTGACGCCTTTGCCAGCTTGCGGCATCACGCCGAAATACTCCCTGTAGTCTTCGATCCGGTCCGGCAACTCAGGCATCGTCACCGCAAGGGGCACCACGCGATGGCGCGTCGCGAGCCGCACCAATTGGGTCAGGAAGACAGTCTCCGCAGCCGCCATGCTGCGCGGAATAGACCCCGCATCCGCATAGCACTCCAGCGTCGCCGAAGTGTGGCTGTCGGTAATATCGACCAGCAAAGCCAAAGGACCAAACAGCTTCTTGAATACCGACAAACGCTGAAAGGCGATATTCAGGTTAGGGCTGCACAAGCTCGCGAAAATCGGCGGATCAAACGCTTCGACCGAAATCGCCTGGCCTATCCTGAGCGGCAGCACCATGTCATCCCCCGCCGCCTCCTCGATCACCTGCCATAGCTGAAAAAACTGTGCCGGCGAGATCGATGCATCCTGGCGCGCGAACAGGTCCGCCGGAAGGCCTGCAAGACGCAGGACGAGCGCCGGATCGATGCCCATGTCGGCGAGCAGCAGTTTCCAGCCGGGCTGGATGGCGAAGTGCGAGGGATGTCTCATGTTTCAAGCTTTAGGAATCAGCCCATTGTCGATCATCTGCTGGAACATGTCCCCGATCGAAGACTCCAGTGGACGATACACCATGCCGAGCTCCCGCGCGCTCTTGCTGCTGTCGGCGAACCATGGGAGCCCCACATTGCGCGCTATGAACTTGCGCGTCATGGACTTGTCCACGATCGGCGCAACCAGCCATACCAGCCACTTCGGCAATGTGCGGCGCGGAACCGGGTAGGCATCAAACTTCGGCAGCAGCGCCTTGGCAATACCCAGGAGCGACGTGTTATGGCCCGAAATGATATGGCGGCCGGCCGCCTGCGGCAGGTAGGCAGCGCGCAAATGGGCTTCAGCCAGGTCGCGCACATCGACTGCGCCGAGGCCGAGATCGGGAACACCGGCCTTCATGCGCCCATCCCCCATCTGGCGCACGATGTTGAAGCTCTCCGACGTACCATGCGGGTTCACACCAGGACCGATCACCAGGCTTGGATTCACGACCACAAGCTCCCATGCAGACTGGCGCCTGGCGATCTCCCAGGCTTCGCGCTCTGCAACCGCCTTCGAGTAAGAGTATGGCGCGTGGGCCAGGGACGAGCTGCCGTTCCATACCTCTTCGGTGAAGACGTCGCGCGGTGTGTCATCGATGTCGGCATTATCACCATAGATGGCAGCGCAGCTGCTGGTCAGGACGACGCGCTTGACAGACTCGGTGCGGTTCGCGGTCTCGAGAACATTGCGCGTCCCCAGCAGGGCCGGATCGACCAGTTCTTTCTGCGGATCCCGGATGTTGAGCGTAAATGGCGATGCCGTATGGAAGACGACGCCGCAGCCGGCCATGGCATCGGCAAACGAGCCCTTATCCAGCAGGTCGGCCTTGAAGTAGCGAATTTTGCCCGGCAGGCTAGCGGCCAGTTCTTCCAGGTGCCGGATTTTGTTGCGGTCGTCAGGATTTCGCACTGCCGCATGGACGGTCACGCCCTCTTCCAGCAAACGCTTCACGATCCAGCCGGCGACATAGCCGGTGGCGCCAGTGATCAGCACCGGCCGGGACTTATCAATTTCCAACTTGCTCATGGGGTAGTTCCAAAGTAGTCAACGATAGAAAGAGATTATCCCTGCCAAGCAAAAAGGTCACTAGCAAAGCGCGCCAATCAACACGCAAAGTGCGCCTGGCCGAGCTTGCGCCATACAATCAGCTCGGCGATTGTCAGGATCGGCATGCTGTGCTGCTGGGCGAATTGTTCGATGGCTTCGCCGCGCATCATCGTGCCGTCGGGGTTCATCAGCTCGCACAGGACGGCAGACGGCGACAGGCCTGCCATGGCCGCGAGGTCGACCGAACCTTCGGTGTGGCCGGCCCGCATCAGTACACCACCGGGCGTGGCACGCAGCGGGAACACATGGCCGGGACGAACCACGTCCTCAGCCCGCGCGCCGGGCGCCGCGGCGGCACGGATGGTTGTGACACGGTCGGCAGCCGAGACGCCGGTTGTCACGCCGTGGCGCGCCTCGATCGAAACTGTGAACGGCGTGCCGTATTTGCTGCCGTTCTCCGCGGCCATCGGCGGCAGTTCAAGCTCGCGGACTTTTTCGGCGGTGAGGCACAGGCAGACGATGCCGCTGCATTCGCGGATCATCAGGGCCATGGTTTCCACCGTCAAGCGGTCGGTGGCGACGATCAGGTCCGCTTCGTTCTCGCGGTCGAAATCGTCCAGGAGGATGACGGGGATACCGGCCCGCATGGCTTCCAGCGCCGCGTGGATGCGGGCTTCGAGGGCGGTGCTTTGAAGGGACAATTCAGGGGACAACATAGGAAACGCTCCTCGCTAAAAGTTAACGAAAAACGCTCCAGGGCAAGCGAATAGACGCGGCTACCCGTGCCGCCAAAGCGGACAGGGTACACGCGCGACAGCGCACATCTTCTTTCATCCGGACTATACCGTCGGCCCTGGAGTTACACCAGGTCTGCTGACCCTGCCCAATGCAGCCAGGCAGGCGCTCGCGGGCTTGAACGGTGACGTTCTTACCGCCGGTGGGGAATTGCACCCCGCCCCGAAGACGTAATTTTTTGCCTGCTTGGTGCAGGCGGGCGGATTTTAGCAGCCTTTTTGAAACCCGGTAAACCTGGGTCTGACCCACAGGGTCAGACCCAGTCAGCTCACCCGCCGAGGGTGTGGGGTTTGAGTCTTTGACTTTCGACGAAGATCAACAGCGCACACCCCAAACCCGCAGCGGCTGCGCTGACAGGGTCAGACCCTGTGGGTCTGACCCAGATTTACCGGTTTTAGCCAACCGTCCCGATAATCGAAACTTCCCGATTCTCAGGCACTTCGTTATAGGACAGCACGTGCAGCCCCGGTGCGAACAACCGCGCATACCTCGCCAGCAATGGCCGGATCTGCGGCAGCACCAGCAACAACGGCGGCGTCGCCTGCTGCTTCATCTGCTCGCGCGCCACCGGCATATTCACCTGCAACTGCGCCAGCAAATGCGGGTCGATCGGATAATTATCCAGCACCACCTTGCCCGTCTGGCGCGCCTGGTTCAGGGAGCCAAGCAGCATGTTTTCCAGTTCCCCGCCAAGGTTGAAGGCCAGCATCTCGGTCTTCTGCCCGAACAGGCCGGACACAATCTGGCGCCGCAATGCGCAGCGCACTTCGGCCGCCAGCAGGATCGGATCCTTGGTGGTGTCCGACGAATCAAGCAAGGTGGTCGCGATCGGCACGATGTCCTTCAGCGATACCGATTCCTGCAGCAGCACACGGAACACGCGCAGCAGCTGGGTGTGCGTCAGCGCCTTGTCCAGCGAGCCCGCCAGCTTGGGCGACAACGCAGTCAGCCGCTCCATCAGCGCCGCCACATCCTCGTGGCGGAACAGCTCCGGCAGATACTCGCGAATCAGCTTCGATACGTGGGTCGCGATGGCGCTTGGCGCTTCGACCACCTGGTAGCCGAGGCCCAGCGCATGCGCCTTGTCCTTGGGCTCGATCCAGGTCACAGGCATGCCATAGGCCGGCTCCACGCCGGGGATGCCGTCGATCTGGCCGTACACATTCGGCGACGGGATAGCCATCAGGCGATCCGCAAACACTTCGGACAGCGCGATTGTAGACCCGCCCAGCACCACAGCATACTGGGTCGGCTTCAGCCCCAGGTCATCGCGCACATTAATCTGCGGCAGCACCATCCCCATCGCTTCGGACAGGCTTTGGCGCACGCCGCGCAGGCGCTTGGTCAGCACTTCACCGTGCGCCTTGTCGATCATGCCCACCAGCTTGTAGCCCAGAGAAACCTGCAGCGGCTGCACCACGGGCAGCGATTGCCACTCCAGCTCTGGCACTTTCTCTTCGCGCAGTGCGGCTTCGATGGCGGCAATATTGTCGACCACCGGGGCGCCCTGTCGCTGGTACAGGCGCCAGCCGACATACCCCAGTACTGCAGCAAAGGTCAGGAAGCTCAGCTTCGGCATGCCCGGCACCAGGCCGATGATCACCATCACCGCCGCTGCGCTGAACAGCACATTCGGCGATGCCAGCAACTGCTGGCCAACCTGGGATTCGAAATCGGCGCCCTCGGTTTCCGAGACGCGGGTCACGATGATCGCAGCCGCGGCCGACAGCAGCAGCGCAGGAATCTGCGCCACCAGGCCGTCACCGATGGTCAGCAGCGCGTACTGCTTGAACGCATCGCCAAAACTCATGTCCTGCATCACCGTACCGATGGCGACACCGCCGACGATATTGATGATCAGGATCAGGATCGACGCAATCGCATCGCCGCGCACGAACTTGGCGGCACCGTCCATCGCGCCATAGAAGTCTGCTTCCGTCGCCACTTCCTTGCGGCGCTGGACTGCCTTTTCCTGGTTGATCAGGCCCGCATTCAGGTCGGCGTCGATCGCCATCTGTTTGCCCGGCAAAGCATCCAGGGTGAAGCGTGCCGACACTTCGGAAATACGTTCGGCGCCCTTGGTCACCACAGCGAAGTTAATGATCATCAGGATCACGAACACCACCATGCCGACCACGTAGTTGCCGCCAATGACCACCTGGCCAAACGCTTCGATCACCTTGCCGGCTGCATCCGTGCCCTGGTGGCCGTGCAGCAGCACCACGCGCGTCGAGGCCACGTTCAACGTCAATCGCATCAGCGTCGTTGCCAGGATCACCGTCGGGAAGACCGAGAAGTCCAGCGGCCGCTTGGCGTTTACGCTGACCAGGATCACGATCAGCGCAAGCACGATATTGAAAGTGAACAGGACGTCCAGCAGGATCGGCGGCAATGGCAGGATGATCATCGCCAGGATCGCCAGCAGGAATACCGGCGTGGCGAGTTTGTGGCGACCTGCTTCTGCGAACAAGCCCTTCAGGAAATTCATATGGTTGCTGCCTCACTCATGGAAGTTGGAACCGGTACCTGCGCCGCTTCCAGCGGATTTGGCTGCGATGGACGGCGGCCTTCACGGAACGCCTTCAGCTGCAGCACATAATGCAGGACCATGGAAACAGCCTGGTACAACTGCACGGGAATCTGCTGGTTGACCTGGCTGGTATTGTAAATTGCGCGCGCCAGGGGCGGCAGCGCAAGCACTTCTACGCCGTTCTCTTGCGCCAGCCGCTTGATGTACAGCGCCATCTCGTCGACGCCCTTGGCCAGCACGAACGGCGCCTCGGCGCGCTTCTCGTCATATTTCAGCGCCACCGCATAGTGCTCCGGGTTGACGATCACCACGTCGGCGCCCGGCACGATCTTGCGCGCGGCACGTTCGGCCATGGCGCGCTGCAGCTGGCGGATGCGCTGGCGTACTTCTGGGCGGCCTTCCTGCGACTTGTATTCTTCCTTCAGCTCCTGCTTGGACATCTTCTGCTGTTCGGCGAAGAAGTAAGCCTGGGCCGGCACGTCGATGATGGCGAAGATGATGAACACGGCCACCATCGTCATCACGCCATTCAGCATCTGGTTGGCGCCCGAAATCATGGCTTCGTTCAGCCCCAGTCCCTGCAGGCGCGTGTATTCGTTGACCGTGCTGGTGCCGATATGCACCAGCACCCAGCCCAGCACCGCCGCCTTGCCGATCGAAACCAGCAGCTCGAAGCCATGTTTCTTCGAGAACAGGCGCCCAAGGTTGGTGACGGGATTGAAGCGCTCGAACTTGGGCTGCAGGTTATTGGCGCTCATCACCCAGCCGCCCGGCACCATGGCGCCCAGCACGACAAACAGCGGCACCACGAACAGGGGCAGCACCATCTTCACCAGCAGCAGCGCGGAACTGAGCCAGACCGTGCTCATGACGTTTTCCAAGGCGCCCTCGCCCTCCAGTGGCGCAAAGGCCTGGTGGAAAATTTCACGGAAGTCCAGCAGGTAGTCGGGCAGCATGAACACGAACAGCTTGAGCGAGACCAGGATGCCGATCGCCGTCGCCAGGTCGCGCGAACGCACCACCTGGCCTTCCTGGCGGGATTTCTTCAGCTTCTGCGCTGAAGCCTTCTCTGACTTGTCGCCGCCGCTGTCCTCAGCCATGTGGCACCATCTGTTGCTGGATCATGTCGAGCACGCGGGTCGACATGCGGATGTAATGCTGCGGAATGAAACGCACCACCTGGCCCAGCATCAGCAGGCCGAAAATGGTGATCACCGAAAAGCCCAACGCGAACAGGTTCAGCGTCGGCGCCACTCGGTTCAGGAAACCAAATCCAAGCTGCACCACCAGGGCGGAAAACACCACCGGTATCGCCAGCAGCATGGCGGCCGAAAAGATCCACGCCACATTCCAGGCCACCGTCTGCAGCAGCAGGGCCGAATAGCCGCCGCCCAGCGGCCAGGCCTTGAAGCTTTGCCCGATCACGCCGGCCAGCACCAGGTGTCCGTCAATCGAAAAGAAGATCACGATGGCCAGCATCGACAGCAGCGCCGACACCACGTCGGACGAGGTGCCGTTCAGCGGGTCATTCATCACCGCCATCGAAAAGCCGACCTGGCTGGACACCAGGTAACCCAGTACGCCAATCACCGACATCGAAAAATGGAAAGCCAGCCCGATCGCGCCGCCAATCACCGCCTGCTCCAGCGTCACCGCAATACCGCGCACCGAAATCGGGTCGATACCCTGCACGATCTGGCCCTGCGTCACGGGCAGCAGGATGATCGCCAGCACCAGCGATACCAGCAGCCGCACCGTGACCGGCACCATCATCTCGCCCAGCACCGGCGCCGCGCTCAGCATGGCCATGCAGCGCACGAAAGGCCACCAGATTGCCGTCAGCCACACCAGGAGGTTTGCCAGGACCTGTTCCATGGCTCGCTACCCGACCAGTGTTGCCGCGCGCTGGAAAATCGAGACGCAATAATCCATCAGGTAGCTGGACATCCAGCGGCCCGTCATGACAATGGCCAGCAGGGTTACCAGCAGGCGCGGCAGGAAGCTCAGCGTCTGTTCATTGATTTGCGTCGCGGCTTGCACCAGTGCCACCAGCAAGCCCGCCACGAGCCCTGGCACTACCAGCACCATGACCATGATCATTACGATATGCAGGGCCTCGACGATCAGGTCGACGGCCACGTCGGGCGTCAGCATCTAGTCACCTAATAGGCCTGTATGCTCGTCACGAGCGTATTGACAGTCAATGTCCAGCCATCCACCAGCACGAACAGCAGCAGCTTGAACGGCAGCGAAATCACCAGCGGCGACAGCATCATCATACCCATTGCCATCAGCACCGACGATACCACCAGGTCGATGATCAGGAAGGGAATGAACAGCAGGCAACCGATCTGGAAAGCAGTCTTCAATTCCGACAGCACGAAAGCGGCCAGCTTGACGGTAAACGCGTGATCGGCCGGATTGCTGATCGCATCCTCGCCCGCCAGGTGGGCAATCTGCTTGAGCGACGCCTTGCTGGTCTGGGCCAGCATGAAGCGCGAGATCGGCTTCTCGGCAATCTTCAGCGCATCCTGCAAGCCGATCTTGTCCTGGTCGTAAGGCACGAAGGCGTCGCGCCACACAGCGTCGCCAATCGGCTTCATGACCAGCAGGGTCAGGATCAGGGCCACGCCGGTGATGATACGGTTGGGCAAGCCTTGCTGCAGGCCCAGGGCCTGGCGCAGCAGCGACAGCACAATGACGAAGCGGGTAAAGCTGGTCATCATCATCACCATGATGGGCAGCAAGCCCAGCAGGGTCATGATGATCAGGATCTGCATCTTGACCGACAGGTCGGTCTTGGCGCCAGGGACTACCCCAGCCAGCAGGTCCTGCGCCCACGCAGGCGCACAGGCACATAGCAGCACTGTACCGGCCGCAAGGCCGGGCACCAGGCGGCGCACGGTCATGGCGCCATCATGTCGAGGTTCAATCCGTCCAGATCGATGACCTTCAGGCCGTAATTTTCACCGGCCACCACCACCTCGGCACGGCCGATTGCGGTGCCGTTGACCTTGATGGTCAGCGGTTCGCCGGCCAGCATGTCGAGCTCCACCACGCTGTCCGGGCCGATCTGCATCAGGTCCTGCAGCGACAGGCGGGCCGAGCCAACTTCCAGCGTCAGCGTGACGGGGATCTTGCGCATCATGGCAGGCAGGTCGCGGCGGCCGGCACGCGGCGCCGGCACCTCGTTCAAATCCTGCGATACCTGGTCGATGATCATTTCCTCCGACATATCGTCCAGCATCGAGTCGTTGGCGCCATTCGGGTTGTTCATCATTAGAAATACTCCGCATGCCCTGATCAATTTGGGCTCAATTTGAAACGACTTGGCAGATCCAAGACAATTCAAGTTCAATCAATAGTCAACCGTGCGACGTCAAGTTACAAGGCTGTATAAAATTACAGTAAATTCCAGCTTCGTTCTGTGCACTGGCGCACAAGGCTATTAAGCATGGCGCTTGAGACGGCGAAGCGTTTACTTCGGTTCTACCCCACCCCTGCCTGCATTGCGGAACTCTCCGCGACGCGAGGCCGAAAGGTATCGCAGGGCGTGGAATAAGAGAATGCAATGCGGCCGAGAAACACAAGCTTTCGCATCCATTCTCCGTCGCGGGCGTGCGACGCTGGCAGCAGGAGCCTCGGCTTGTAAGTGCGAGTAGACGCCAAGTTCATTCGATATCTTCAAAAGAGGTTAAGCAGAGTTTGCCCTTGTGCTCAGTTACCGCAGCTGTAAACAGGCGGGATTCTTCGAGCATAACGTCTGCCCTGTGCAGGCTGATCGGGATGACATCGCCCACACGCAAGTCGAACATGGCGCCCAGCGTGGTTTCCTTCGAAACCAGCCGGCCACTCAGGCCAACCTGGAGCCGCGCCGCCAGCGGCCCTGGATTCTTGTTGCCTTTCTTGCTGGCATCGCGCTCGGGCATCAGGCCGCCCAGCACACTGCCCATCACTTGCTTGTCGAGCGCAAACCAGGCCTTGCCTTGCAGTTCGCCATCGCTCAGCGCAACGGTTATCACCCAGCTTCCTTTGCCGGGCTGGGAGGCGCTGCCTGCTTTGATGCTTTCTTCTTCGCCAAGTTCCCGGCCGCTGGCGGGCAGGTTACTTTCAATTCGCGCTGCCAGGATGCTCACCAGCTGTTGCCCGAGAACCACAGCCAGGCGCTCTTCGGTAGCGGTAACTCGCACTGCCTGTTCGTCAACAGCGGCATCGGCGCGGGTGGCGCGCCCATAACGGTAATTCAATACGCCAAGGAGGATCTTACGCTCCAGCGCGAAACCGAGCTGCCCGGAAGGCGCTGCAAAACCCAGCCAGCGCTGGCGCGCTTCGCTGCCGTCGAGCCGGCTGAAGGAGACATCATCCACCTGGAAAGTGCCCCAGTAACGGCGATGCACGTTCAGGCGCATGGCCTGGGCCAGGTCTTCGCGCAGCTGCGCGGCAAACTCAGGCAACCGGTGGACCGGCCGCCCCAGCAAGCAAGGGTCAAGTACTTCGTATTGCACAGTGCTTTGAGAGGTAGTCATATTGGCCATCCGTCTGCTGCAATCCTATCGCAAAGTTATACGCTCAGGATGATCCTGGAAGCGTAGAATAACTCAAATCCCTCAGTATTGCCACGAATCAAGTACCTCTTCGGTCAAAAAGACTTTACATAAAAGTTTCCGAGGAGTAAGCTTCATTATTGCAATGTAACATCAGTTGGTTGCAAAAACTATCCTTAGTGCATGATTTATAAGTAGTTTTGCGATTTGTAAGCGGTTGTTACGAACCCGAAATCGGGTTACTATGCATGTTCCCGTACGGCACCATTTAACATTTAAGCCAGATTGTTGGTTAATAACTGGTAGTTAATAGTGTTGCTGCATTGGTAACGATTTGCGCGCCCTGACGCAACCAACCTGAGGTGTTTTATGGCAAATGAATTCGCTGGCCTGATCAAGGCCGACCTGGCATCCCTGAACAACGCGGCCGCCGAGCTCGCACAGCACGCCAACATCATTGCGCCGGCCGCCCGGTTCAACGCGCCGCAACCTGGTGCCACCTTCTCCTTCGCCCAAACGATGCAAGACGCCGTGGCCGGCGTCAACGCGCAAGACGTTGATGCCGGTCAAAAAATGGCCGACGTCGATGCCGGCCGCAGCGACGACCTGGTGGGCGCCATGCTGGCGAGCCAGGAAGCCAGCCTGTCGTTCCAGATGCTGATGCAGGTCCGCAACAAGGTAATGGGTGCGGTCGATGAATTGATCAAGCTTCCGCTGTAAGCTCTTATATCCGCCTTCCCTCTCGAAAGACCTGACGTGATTGCTAACCTCAAGTCCGCTCTCGGACGCTGGCGGGGCGCTGCGGCACCAGCGGTGCCGCCTGCTGTCCTGAAGAACCTGTATCCCCTGCTGCTGCTGGCTGTCGGCGTGACGGCGCTGGTGCTGATGGTCCTGTGGAAGGACCAGAGCGGCTACAAGCCAGTCTTCGGCCAGCGCGAAAAAGTCGCGACCGCCGACATGATGACCGTGCTCGACGCGGAAAAAATCTCCTACCGCATCCATCCGGAAACCGGCCAGGTGCTGGTGCCGGAAGGCAAACTGGGCCAGGTGCGCATGCTGCTCGCTGCCAAGGGCGTGACCGCGCAGCTGCCGGCCGGCCTCGAGCTGATGGACAAGAACGACCCGCTCGGCGTCTCGCAATTCGTGCAGGACGTGCGCTTCCGCCGCGGCCTGGAAGGCGAACTGGCGCAGTCGATCATGACGCTCGATGCGATCTCGCATGCACGCGTGCACCTGTCGATCGCCAAGTCCACTTCCTTCGTATCGAGCGATGGCGAAAAGTCGTCGGCCTCCGTAGTTATCGCTACCAAGCCAGGACGCACGCTGGCGCCGGAGCATATTGCCGCCATCGTCAACATGGTGTCGGGCAGCGTCGCCTCGCTGAGCCCGGCGCGCGTGAGCCTGGTGGACCAGTCGGGCAACCTGCTGTCTTCGCATGTCGACCTGACCGAAGCCTTCGACGCCTCCACCTCGACCAACGAGAACGCCAGGCGCCAGCAGGAAGAAATCCGCGCCAACATCAAAGGCCTGCTGGGCCCTATTGTTGGCGACAACAATTTCCGCGTCAGCGTGACGGCCGATGTCGACAACGACAAGGTCGAAGAAACCGTTGAAAAATACGGCGCCGATCCCAAAGTGACCAGCGAAGCCATGCGCGAGGAGCAGGACCGCAACCGCATCGCGATGGGCGTGCCGGGCACCCTGTCCAACCGTCCGCCGCAGCAGCAGGCAGCCGATGCGGCAGCGGCGCAAGGCGGCGCAGCAGCGCCAGGCCAGGCACCGGAAGGCACGGCACGCAAGAACGCCACCACGCGCCAGTTCGCCTATGACCGCAGCATCACCCAGACCAAGCGCGCCCGTGGCCGCCTGGTGCGCCAGAACGTGGCGGTGGTGCTGGCGCAGGCTGCGGCGCCCTTCCCTAAAACTGGCTGGACGGCGCCCGAGATCGCCAATATCGACAAGGTGCTGCGCAGCGGCCTGGGCATCAATGAGGAACGCGGCGACAAGCTGGTGGTCAGCGCCATGAACTTCCCGGCCAAGGTGGCCGAGGTGCCGTGGTGGCAGGAACGCGACACCGTGGTCGATTCGGTCAACTGGCTCGGGTATGCGGTGGCATTGCTGTTGGCTTACCTGCTGCTGGCGCGCCCGCTGCTGCGCCTGCTGACTGCACGTTTCGCACCGGCCACGCCGGCCCAGGCCGCCAAGCCAGCCCTGGCCGGCGCCGCCGCCCGCCAGGCCGAGGCAACGCCGATCCCGGGCACCGCCACCGCCATGCCGGGCGCCGCGGCGCCGGCGGCTGCACTAGGCTCTCCGGAAGCGGCGGAAGCCGAGGCCAAACCGGCTGCACTGGAAGGCAGCCAGATGCCAGTGGTGCCGCTGCTGGAAAATTACGATTTGCCGCCTGCCGGTTCGCCGGTGGACGTGATGGTGGACCACCTCAAGGTACTGGCGGAGAAAGAGCCGGAACGCGTAGCCGAAGTCGTCAAACAATGGATGCAGAAAAATGGCCGACATCAACAATAACCTGGACCAAGACCAGGGCCTGAGCCCGGTCGAGCAAGCCGCGATCGTCCTGCTGTCGATCGGTGAAGAGCCGGCCGCAGCGGTGCTGCGCTGCCTGTCGCGCGAAGAGTTGCTGGAAGTGACCCAGGTCATGTCGCGCATGAGCGGCATCAAGGTGGAAGAAGTGAAGACTGCGATGCAGACCTTCTTCGACGATTACCGCCAGCAGTCCGGCGTGCACGGCGCTTCGCGCTCCTTCCTCAAGCGCTCGCTGGACCTGGCGCTGGGCGGCGATATCGCCAACACCGTGCTGAACAACATTTACGGCGACGAGCTGCGCCCGAAAATGGCGCGCCTGCAGTGGGCTTCGCCGAAGTGGCTGGCCGACTACATCGCCAACGAACACGTGCAGATGCAGGCGGTGTTCCTGGCCTTCCTGCCGCCGGCGCTGGCCGGCCAGATCCTCGATGCGCTGCCGCTGGAAGGGCGCGACCTGGTGCTGCTGAACATGGCGCGCCTGGACGAAATCGACCGCGACCTGCTGCTGGAACTGGAAGAGCTGGTCAACCGCTGCCTGTCCTCCTTCGATTCGCAGTCGACCAGCGTGGAAGGCGTGCGCCAGGTGGCCGAGATCCTGAACCGCCTGCCGAGCAACCGCGCCCAGATCGTCGAACTGCTGCGTGCCCACGATCCGGAAGTGGTGGAACAGATCGAGATGCAGATGTACGATTTCCTCATCCTGTCGACCCAGACCGAAGTCACCCTCACCCGCATCATCGAGGAAGTGCCGCTGGAACAGTGGGCCATCGCGCTCAAGGGCGCCGAACAGGCGATCCGCGACGCCGTGCTGAAGACCATGCCGAAGCGCCAGGCGCAGGCTTTCGAAGACATGATGCGCCGCGCCGGCCCGGTGCCGATGTCGCGCATCGAAGCGACGCGCCAGGAAATCATGGCCACCGTCAAGGCGCTGGCCGATGCCGGCGAAGTCGAAGTGCAGCTGTTTGCTGAAACGGTGGTCGAGTGATGAAACAGTTCCGTCCTTACCGTTTCCCGCCGCTGCAGCAGTATGTGCACACGCATGGCGCCAACGGCCAGCGCGGCACCGGGCAAGGCCACGTGGCCGATGCCGCCCAATGGCAGGCTTCGGTCAGCGAAGGCTTCGAACAGGGCCAGCGCGACGGTTACGAAATCGGCTTGCAGCGCGGCCAGGAAGACGGCTTCGAAGCGGGCCGCCAGCAAGGCATGGAACTGGGCCGCGAGGAAGGCCGCCAGGAAACGCTGGTCGGCTTCGACCACCTGGCGCGTCCGGTCGACGGCATGCTGAAATCGCTGAAGAAGCTGCGCGCCGATTACCGCGCGGCCCAGCGCAAGGAAGTGGTGGACCTGGTGGCGAAAGTGGCGCGCAATGTGATCCGCGCCGAACTGGCGCTGCAGCCGGTGCAAATCATGGCCCTGGTCGACGAGACCCTGGCCTCGATGCCGCCGACGCGCGACGAGATCGATGTCTACCTGAATCCGGAAGAGGTCAAGCGCATCATGGAAGTCGACCCCAAGCGCGCCAAGCGCTGGAACCTGATCGGCGACGCCCGTCTCGACCTGGGCGAATGCCGCATCCGTGCCGGCGATAGCGAAGTCGATGCCGGCTGCCACCAGCGTCTTGCTGCTGTCATGGAACAGGTCGATAATCAGTTGCAGGCCGCCGATGGCGGTGATGACGCTGAGAGTGAAGAATGATTGCAGACGCACTGCGCAAACTGGAACTCGATGACGTACCGCTGGCCACCCCGACCGGGCGCCTGGTCGGTGCATCCGGCCTGCTGCTGGAGGCCACGGGTTGCAAGCTGCATACCGGCCAGCGTTGCCAGATCGAGACAGTCGATGGCGAATGGCTGGACGCGCAAGTGGTGGGCTTCCGCGAAAAGCTGACCTTCCTGATGCCGTTCAAGAAAGCGGCCGGCCTGACCACTGGCGCGCGCGTGCTGCCCTCCAGCGAAAAAGGCAGCCTGCAGATCGGCGACGGCTGGCTGGGCCGCATGGTCAATGGCATCGGCGAGCCGATCGATGGCCTGGGCAAGCTGGGCGGCGAATACCCGCTCGACGCACAGCCGCCGCGCATCAACCCGCTCAAGAAACAACCGGTGGTCGACGCGCTCGACGTCGGCGTGCGCGCCATCAACAGCATGCTGACGCTGGGCAAGGGGCAGCGCGTCGGCCTGATGGCCGGGTCCGGCGTCGGCAAGTCCGTGCTGCTGGGCCTGATCACGCGCCAGACCGTGGCCGACGTGGTGGTGGTGGGCCTGATCGGCGAGCGCTCGCGCGAAGTGCGCGAATTCATCGAAATGTCACTCGGCCCGGAAGGCTTGAAAAAAGCCGTGCTGGTGATTGCGCCGGCCGACGAATCGCCGCTGATGCGCATCATGGCTACCGAACTGTGCCACTCGATCGCGGCCCATTACCGCGACCAGGGCAAGAACGTGCTGCTGCTGGTCGACTCGCTGACCCGCTATGCCATGGCGCTGCGCGAAGTCGCGCTGGCACTGGGCGAACCGCCTGCCACCAAAGGCTATCCGCCGTCGGTGTTCTCCGCCCTGCCGCAGCTGGTCGAATCGGCCGGCAATGGCGAGAATCCCTACGGCAGCATGAGCGCGATCTACACCGTGCTGGCCGAAGGCGACGACCAGCAAGACCCGGTGGTCGACACCGCGCGCGCGATCCTGGATGGTCACATCGTGCTGACGCGCGAACTGGCCGAGCGCGGCCACTACCCGGCGATCAATATTGCCGCCTCGATCAGCCGCTGCATGAACCACGTGATCACGCGCGAGCACATGCTGGCCGCGCGGGCGCTGAAAGCCTCGATGGCGCGCCACGAAAGGGTGCGCGACCTGATCCCGCTGGGCGCCTATGTGCCTGGCGCCGACCCGGTCACCGACAAGGCAGTGAACCTGCATCCGCATATCGAAGAATTCCTGTGCCAGGGGACCAAGGAACCGGCCCCTTACGCCAATTGCGTGGACCAACTTGAAAGGTTGATGGCATGACCAACACCCAACACACCATCCGCAGCCTGTCGACCCTGGTCGACATGCGCAGCAATGAAGTCGACAAGCTGCAATCGGAAATGGCGGCCAAGGAAAGCGTGCGCGACCGCTACAAGAAATCCCTCGACAAGCTGACCAGCCTGTACGAGAGCAGCGGCCCGTCCGGCCGGCTGCCGATGGCATTGGCGCTGAATTGCGGCGACTACAAGCAAGGTGTGATGGCCATGGCCGACAGCCAGCGCCTCAACTTGCACATGCACGAGGCCGACATGGCCGTGTCGCAGCGCGCGCTGACTGCCGCCTACGTCAAGCGCGAAGTGCTGGGCCAGGTGCTCGAGCGCCACCAGGATGCGGCGGCCACGGCGCAGCGCGCGCAGGAACGCAAGCGGCATGACGAACTGGCAACCCAACTGTGGTTCCGCGGACATAAATGAAAGGCTGAACCGAATATTTCATGAAGTCATCACTTTGGTCGCCTCTTACCTTGGTACACTTCATTTAATTTCTTCGGAGCACGAGAAATGGCTACTTCTGTCCCTACCTACGATCCCAAGACCACGGCCACCCAGCTGGCGCAGATGTATATCCAGGGGCGCCAGTCGATGCTCGATGCCCAGTCGGCCACCGCGACCGCGATCGACAAGGCGCTGACCAAGCTCAGCTCGGCACTCGGCAGCTTCCGCAGCTCCCTGTCGGCGACCACCCTGTCCGGCTCGGTTGTGGCCAATAAGGCAAGCTTCAGCGCCGATGTCGGCACGGCCACGGCTTCGGCCACGGCGATTGCCGGGACCTACCAGTTCTACGTCGAAACACTCGCCACCGCCGGCCAGGTTTCCTACAGCGGCGTCACCGACTCCAGCGTGGTCGGCGCGGCCGCCGGCACGCTGTCGGTCAAGCTGGCCGACGGCAGCAGCTTCACCGTCAACCTGGCCAACGGCGACAAGGACCTGAACAATGCGCTGAGCGCGAAAGAGATTGCCGCTGCCATCAACCTGGAAGCGACCAACAACTCGCGCGTGACCGCCTCGACCCTGACCGTCAACGGCCAGACCCGCCTGGTGCTGACCTCGAACCTGACCGGCCAGGCCAATGGCGTGGCCGGCATCGACACCAGCGGCCTGGGCGACCCGGCCCTGCAGGCGCAGCTGGCCGACGCCAACCGCGTGCTGCAGGCCGGCACCGATGCCGTGGTCTGGGTGGGGGCCCCGGGTGGCGACCCGAGCAACAAGATGACCCAGGCCTCGAACACCTTCAATGTGGTCGACGGCGTATCGATGACCTTCACCAAGGCCCAGACGGGCGGCGTGCCGGTCACGCTGAGCGTGGCGCGCGACAGCAGCGCCACCGCCACCAATGTGCAGAATTTCGTCGACCAGTGGAACAAGATGCTGTCCGCCGTGGGCGAGCTGACCGCCCACGGGGATTTCACCAAAGGCACGGCGGGCGGCATCTACGCCTCCGACGCCGGCATCGCTTCGCTGAAATCGCGCATGGAATCGATCTTGCGCACCTCGGTCGGCGGCGCCAGCCTGGCCCTGTACGGCATCACCGCGCAGCGCGACGGCACCCTGGCGCTGGACAAGACCCGCCTGGACAAGACCCTGGCCATCAACCCGACCGGCCTGGATGCGATCCTGGGCAAGGTCGGCACCCCGTCCACTGGCGTGCTGGGCAGCCTGGACACGCTGGTGGGCAGCTGGACCAAGGCCGGCACCGGCCAACTGGCCGCGCGCCGCGATGCCAACGCCAAACTGCAGACCCAGCTCTCGGTCCGCCAGGCCGCGCTGGAAACCCAATATGACAACGCCTACAAACGCTACCTGGCCCAGTTCACCCAGCTGCAAAGCCTGCAGTCCCAGATGAGCGGAACCAGCAGCATGTTTGAAGCGATGTTCAGCAAATCCGACTCCTGAAAGCCTTAAACAATGGATCACGACGCCTACGGCAGCTATCACGCCACGAACCTGGAAGCACAGACGGCCCGCGCCACGCCGATCGAACTGGTGCTGGTGCTGACCGACGGCCTGCTGGAAGAGCTGGCCCGTGCGCGCGGCCACATCGTTGGCAAGCGCTATGAACAAAAGGCGCTCAGCCTCGACAAGTGCACCGAAATCATCAACGGCCTCGCCAGCTCGCTCGACTTCGAGCAGGGCGGCGAGGTGGTGGCCAACCTGGGCCGCCTGTACGATTATTGCGCTGCCCGCCTGTACCGCGCCGGCGTCGACATGGACCCTGCCGTCATCGACGAGGTGGTGGGCCTGCTGACCACGATCCGCGCCGGCTGGCAGGGAGTGCACGACAAACATGGATAGGCATAAGACGCTGCTGCAGCTGGCGCAGCAGCTCAGCGCCGCCACTGCCGCCAGCGACTGGGCGGCACTGGCGGCGATTAATACTTTGATGGCCTCCACCCTGCCGGCGCTGGCAGCGCAGGGTGCGTGGACGCCGGCCGAGCGCGCAGCGCTGGCGGCGCTGCGTGAGTTGCACCTCGCGGCAGTGGCGAAAGTCGCTAGCGCCGCCGCCGAGACGGGCCAGCACCTGAACGATATGACGAACAACCGAGAGGGCTGGCTTGCCTATGCCCTCGACAGCGGTAACGCTACAACCGGAACCTGAGCATGATCAACTTGCCTGCGGCGCCTGCCGCAACCGTCCCTCCAGCCACCGGCGCTGCCGGCCTGCCGCCACCGGCCGCCAACGGCGCCGCAACCGCCGCTGCGGCCGATCCTGCACGCAGCAACGCCACGCCTGACAGCGCGGCAGCGGGCGACGCCCTGGCCGCCCTGCTGGACGCCGCCGCTGCGCTGGCGCCGGCGCCGTTTGGCGCCCTGCTGGGCGCCATGGCCGGCAACGCGGCTGAGGAAGAAGGCGCGGCCGCCAAGCCGGCAGACGACCAGGCCGCTGCGGCCGCCGCGCTGGCCACCATGCTGCCTGCCATGGGCAACCTGCCGCTGGCGGGCGGCACGCCAGGCGCCACGCCGGACAGCGTGGCAGCCGTTGCCGCGGCCTTGACGGCGGCGCCAGCGGCCAAGGCATCCGCCGGCGACAGCGCCATGCTGCTGCGCCAGCAAGCCCAGGCCAGCGCCCTTGCCGCGCGCGCAACCGGCGCCGGCGCCCAAGCCGAAGCCGCCAAGGCGCCGCAAGCGAACTTGCTGGACGCCCGCGCCACCATGCTGGCCGCAACGACCCGCGCCGCCGCTCCGGCTCTGCCAGCCGGCACGCCCGCGCCGGCCGCCCGCAGCGCTGCCGGGGAAGCCCTGGCCACCGCACTGAACGCCCTGCAAGGCCAGGCCGCCGACAGCACGGCCGCCCCGATCGCCGCCAAGGACAGCGCCAGCCTGCTGGCCGACAGCCAACGCCAGCCAACGGCCGATGCCGGCGCCCTGCCCGGCTTCCGCAGCGTGCTGGCCAGCGTCGCCGCCGCCCAGCCTGGCGATGCGCTGCCACTGAGCGGCAACCCGGAACAATGGCAGCAGCCGCTGCGTGCCGCCCTCGGCGACCGCCTGCAGCTGCAGCTGGCGCGCAACGACGAGCGCGCCGTGATCCGCCTCGAACCGCCCAATATGGGCAGCGTGGAAATTTCCGTGCGCCACAGCGGCGGCACGCTGCAAGTGAACATCGCCGCCAGCCACAGCGAAGTGCTGCGCCAGCTGAATACCATTGGCGACAGCGTGCGCCAGGACCTGTCGCAGCGCCAGTTCGGCGAGGTGGCCGTCACCGTTTCGTCGAGCAACGCGCGCAGCCTGGCCGATGGCGGCCAGCAACAGCGGCAGCAGGAAGCGCAGCAACAACGCGAGCAGCAGCGCCAGCCAGGCCGCGCCCTGGAAGACGGCGCTGCCGGCACCACCACTTTTGCCATGTTGGGCGAACGGGAGTAAGCATTAGATGAATAAGAAACTGGTCCTGATCGTGGCAGCCGTGCTGCTGGTTGGCGCGGGCGCCGCCGGTGGCGCCGTCTGGTTCATGAAAGGCAAGAGCGCCGAGCCGGCCAAGGCCGCCGTCGAGGAGAAAAAGCCCGGCGAGCCGCTGAAGTACCTGACCATCGAAAAAGTCATTGTCATGATGCGCCGCCAGCCGGGCGACACCGTGCCGCACTATATGTCGGCCGACCTCGTCATTGCGACCACGGCCAAGCAGGAAAAGGAAGCCAAGGAAGCGCTGCCGATGCTGCGCAGCGTGGCCGTGCGCGCCCTGTCGGCCCTGCCGATGGAAAAGGCATCGATGATGACCATTGACCAGTTTGTCGAGGAATTGAACAAGGCTTACGATGAAGCCTACACCAGGGAGGCGCGCGAACGCCCCTTCGAGCAGGTGATGATTGGCAAGTTGATCCTGGAGTGAGTGCCATGGGCTTGGTGGACACGGTTGCAGAGCCTTATGCCGAGAGCTACGCCGCAGTCAGCGTCGCCGACGAGCAGAAGCACCTGCTCGCCTACGCGCCGCTGGTCAAGCGCATCGTGCGCCAGCTCAACTCGCAGGTGCAGGGGGCGATCGACCGCGACGATATGGAGCAGATCGGCCTGATGGGCTTGCTGGAAGCGCTGCGCCGCTACGGCGAGCCGGATGCGGGCTTCGGCAGCTATGCCGCGCTGCGCGTGCGCGGCGCCATCCTCGATGAACTGCGCCGGCAGGACTGGCGCCCGCGTGCGGTGCGCCAGCAGAGCCACAAGATGCGCGATGCCGTGCGCGACCTGACGCGCAAGCTGGGCCGCGAGCCGAGCGAACAGGAAACCATGGCGGCACTTGGGCTCGATGCCGAAGCCTACCAGGCCTACCTGCTCGATGAAAATGCCGAGACCATTGCCAGTTTCGACGAGATCCTGCAAGACACGCTGGCCGACACCGGCAGCGTGGCCGGTCCGGAAGAACAGCTGATGATACGCCGCAGCCTGGAGCAGGCGCTGAACGGCCTGGACGAACGCGAGCAGCGCGTGATCCAGATGTATTACGAATTCGAGCTCAGCTACAAAGAAATCGCGGCCGTGCTGGACCTGACCGACGCCCGCGTCTGCCAGTTGAACAAGCAGGCCCTGAACAAGATGAAAGCGGTGCTGGCGGCCTGAGCCACAGTCCCAATCGAAGACCTATCGAAAGGCAACAACCATGCAGCAATTATTCGGCATCATGATCGTGTTTGGCTCGGTGTTTGGCGGCTATGCCATGATGGGCGGCCACTTCACCGCGATCTGGCAGCCGCTGGAACTGCTGGTGATTGCCGGCGCCGGCATTGGCGCCTTTGTGATCGGCAATCCGCGCCACGTGCTGGCCGAGACCATGACCCAGGTCAAGCACCTGATGTCGCGCAAGAAGTACGACTCGGAATTCCAGCGCCAGCTGCTGCTGCTGATGTATGAACTGCTGCAGCTGGCCGCCGGCGGCCTGAAGGCGCTGGACGCCCACGTCGAAGCGCCGCGCGAATCGCCGCTGTTCCAGCGTTACCCGCTGATCCTGGACGAGCCGAAACTGCTGGCCTTCATCGTCGACAACTTCCGCCTGATGGCCATGGGCAAGATCAACGCCCACGAGCTGGAAGGCGTGCTGGAACAGGAACTGGAAGCCATCCACGAAGAACTGACCCAGCCGGCCAAATCGCTGGGCAAGATCGGCGAAGCGATGCCGGGCTTCGGTATCCTGGCCGCCGTGCTGGGCATCGTGATCACCATGGGCACCGTGGGCGAAGGCGCCACCTCGGCCGAGATCGCCGAACACGTCGGCGCGGCCATGGTCGGTACCTTCATCGGTATCTTCTTCTGCTACGGCGTGCTGGACCCGATCTCGAACATGCTCAAGCAGCTGGTCAGCCAGGAAGCGTCCACCATGGAATGCGTGAAAGTGGTGCTGGTGACCCACGTCGCCGGCAAGCCGCCGCTGCTGGCGATCGACGCCGGGCGCCGCCTGGTGCAGCTGAACATCAAGCCAAGCTTCGCCCAGCTCGAAGGCTGGATCAATGCAATGGAAGGCGGCGACGAGCCAGAGACGAACTCGCGCCGAGGAGGTGGCCGTGCTAAAGCCGCATGACAAGCACCATGAGCAAACCATCGTCAAGCGCGGCGGTGGCAAGCACAAGCATGATGAACATGGCGGTGCCTGGAAAGTCGCGTTTGCGGACTTCTGCCTGGCCCTGATGTGCCTGTTCCTGGTGCTGTGGCTGATGGCTGTGCGCAACCAGGAATCGCTGGAACACGTGCTGACCCAGTCCGACGGCAGCAAGACCGACGTCGGCAAGGGCGTGATGCCGGAACAGGTGGGCGGCCCGCGCGGCAGCCTGATCGAACGCTTCCCGATGCCGCGCACCGGCAATACCGACGTCGACGGCAATGCCACCCAGGGCTTCAACAAGAGCCCGACCAACACGGCCGAAAACCGGGTGCGCTACGAATCGCCGGAAGACCTCAAGCTGCTGGCCAAGACGCTCAGCAAAATGAGCGAGGAAAATGGCCTGGCGAGCAATCTTGAATCGGTCGTCACGCCATATGGCTTGCGCGTGATGTTGCACGATACCGACAGCCAGGGCATGTTCGTGCGCGGTTCGGCGGTACCGACCGACAAGTTCGCGCGCCTGCTGCAAAGCATGGGCCCGCTGTTCGCCAAGATGGACAACCAGATGCTGATCGTCGGCCACACCGACTCCTCGCAGTACGCCGACACCAGCTACAAAGCCTTCTCCAACTGGAATTTGTCCAGCAACCGCGCCATGGCCGCGCGTTCGCAGCTGCTGGCCGGCACCATGCCGCAAGACAGCGTGCTGCAAGTGGTCGGCATGGCGGACCGTGCGCCGCTCGATGCCAAACGGGCCGATGCTGGCGTCAACCGCCGGATCGAATTGCTGATCCTGACCAACACCCAGGCGAAAGCCATCGCCGATATGTTTGGCATGCCGAGCAGCAAGACTGCTATCATCCGGGAATCGGATTTGCCCGAACCCGGCCTGTTGCAGCAATTGCGACAACAACTGCTGCCTGGCAAGGGGAAGAGCAATGGCAATTAATGTTAAGTCAAGAGGAAACCGTATGAGGATTTCCGGTTCCACCCCAGGCACCCCGGTGCAGACCGTGGCCGACAGCGCGCCGGCCGACGCGGCACGCCCGGCCGCCGCCCCGGCTGCCCAGCGCGAGCTGGAATCGGCCGTGATGCAGCCTGCCATCCAGGCCATGAAAGAAATGGGCGATATCGACCACGAGCGCGTGGCCCAGCTGCGCGACGCGCTGGCCAAGGGCGAGCTGCCGTTTGACGCCAGCAAGCTGGCCGGCCTGATCCAGAAGTTCCACCGGGGCGAGCAGTGAAAGAGATGTCGCGCCAGGACGCCATGAAGATGCTGCTGGACGGCATCAAGGCGGACTTGCAAAGTTACCAGCAGATGCTGGACCTGATTGCCCAGCAGTTCGAAGCGGCGATCCGCCACCAGAGCGAAAAGCTGGGCGCCATCGCTAAAGAAATCGGCGCTTTGGTCGATGTGCTGGAAGCGCGCCGCGCCCAGCGTGTCGACCTGGCGACCCGCCTGGTCGGCCCCCAGCCTTCCATGGAACAAGTGTTCACCCTGCTCAAGCCCGAAGCGCGTGCGCGCCTCGAAGCCGACTGGGCGCAACTGGAAGGCATGGTGCAGACGGCGCGCGAAATGGGCCGCCGCAATGCTGACCTGCTGGCGGAGCAATACACCATCATGCAGCGCGTGCTGCATGGCGACGATCAAACCTATGAGCCGGTCTGAATTCACGCCTTTCCGGGCCTTTACGGCAGCCACAGCGCCGACCCGGGCCACGGCCGCCACCGTGAGCAATATGAGCGCCACGCGCCCTGCGCTGCCGGCGGCATTCAGCCCTGCGCTGGCCGCCAATGCCGGCATGGCGCGCATGGCCGGCACAGCCGCAGCCGGCGGCGCCACCAGCGCTACCTTCCGCCAGGTCCACGCCGACGTCGCGCGCTATGTCGCGGCAGCCGACGCACCGTCCAGCGGCAACCCTGGCGCCGGCAACACCCTCACTGCCGACGGCGCCGCCCTGCGTGCCCGCCTTGCCGCACGTGCCATCGGCGGCGAGACGGCCGGCGAAGCCAGCGTACCGAGCGAAGCGCAGCAAGCCTTCCTGGAAGCCATCCGTCCCCACGCGGAAGCCGCGGCCGCACGCCTTGGCGTAGCGCCGGAACTGGTGGCCGCCCACGCGGCGCTGGAATCGGGCTGGGGCCGTCACGCCCCGGGCAATAATATGTTCGGCATCAAGGCCGGCGGCAACTGGCAAGGCGCCGTGCAGGCCCTGGCAACGATGGAAGTGGAAGACGGCGTGGCGCACACCCGCAACGAACGTTTCCGCGGCTATGGCGATGTAGGCGGCTCCTTCGAGGACTATGCCGGCATGCTGCTCGACAATCCGCGCTACCGGCGCGCCCTCAACACCGGCAGCGATGCGCAAGCCTTTGCGCACGCGCTGCAGGCGGGCGGTTATGCCACCGATCCCGCCTACGCCGACAAACTGGGCCGCGTCGCGGCCAGCATCAAGGCAAGTCAGCCGGCTCAACAGTCCCAGCATCAATAACGCGCGCCCGGATCTGGGTGCCGCTGCTGTTTTTCACACGGATGATGGCGCCGCGCGTGCCATTGTCCAGCGCTTCCCCCGCCATCGATACCTCAATCTGTTCGCGCCGCGCGACGATGCGCACCTGGTCGCCGCGCCTGACCAGTTGTGGCGCCGCCAACATGTTCTGCCGGATTACCTCGCCGGCACGGATGGTGCGCCGCGCAGCCATTCCCTCGAGCTCGCCAAAGTCGGAAAAAGCATCAGGAATCAAGGTGATATCGTGGCGCTCCCGCAACAAGTCTATAGGCGACAGAATTTTTCCGGAAATTAAATCGGTGGCTGCAACTGCAACGTTTGCCGACACCTTGCCCTTGGCAAGGAACTCATAGCGCCAACCTTGCAAGCTTGGGCATATGACCACGAAACGCATGCGGGCAATGCCGCGCTGGTCCAGGCTCTCAACCCGCGTCTCAGAGGGACAGGACGGAATGATGCGATTGGTCTTTATGACTTCGACATCGAACTTCGGCTCAAGCCAGCGTTGGCTTTCTGCATTGTTTTTCAATTGATTTTCTGCAGCTAGTTTCACTTTGCTTAGCAATTCTTCCATTGTTGAAGCAGTTGCAACTCTGAAATTTAAAATTCCTATGAGCAATATTCCGCAGAAAACCTGTACAATGGGATTGTTGGGCATGGGCAATACCTTTAGTATGTAAATTCGCTGGGACATTACCAGAGGAGAGTAACAATGGCCATAAATTTCAAGGACGCGGTAGGTTTGCATGCGGATGCATTGCAGCTGCGTGCGCAACGTACGCGCATCCTGGCATCGAACATCGCCAACGAGAATACGCCGGGCTACTCCGCACAGGATATCGACTTCAAAGAGTCGCTGGCGCGCGTCGAAGCGGAGCTCTCCGGTGAGCCAATTCTCGAGGGAGACGGCGAAACCAAGTTCCGCGTGCCCTACCACCCTAGCGGCGACGGCAACACCGTCGAGATTGGCGTGGAGCAAGCCGCTTTCTCCCAAAATGCAACTGACTTCGCAACCAGTTTGACCTTCATCAACATGAAATTGCGTGGCATCGCCAAGGCCATCAACGGCCAATAAAGGGGATTTCCCATGAGCTTTAAAGACATTGCGCAAATTGCTGGTTCGGCGATGGCGGCGCAGACCGTGCGCCTGAATACCGTCGCCTCCAACCTGGCCAATGCCGACTCCGTCGCCGGCAGCGAGGCCGAAACCTACCGTGCCCGCAAGCCGGTCTTCGCCACCGTGATGGACGACAACCTCGACGCCGCAGCCGGCGGCCGCGTGCAGGTGCTGGACGTGGTCGAATCGGCCGAGCCGCTGCGCAAGGTGTACGAGCCGGGCAACCCGCTGGCCAATGCCGACGGCATGGTGTTCTACCCCAACGTCAACCAGGTGGCCGAGATGACCGACATGATGTCGGCTTCGCGTGCTTTTGAAACCAATGTGGAAGTGCTGGGCCGCATCCGCGGCATGCAGGCTTCCCTGCTCAAACTCGGTGAATCCTGATGGAAACTAGCCTGTTCACTAACGCGGCTGCACAAGCCAGCAACCCGGCCGGCGTGGCCCTGAACGGCGCCTCCAACGAGGGCCGCGACATGTTCACCAAGCTGCTGGTGGCCCAGATCCAGAACCAGGACCCGCTGTCGCCGCAAGACCCGTCCCAGTTCGTGCAGCAGCTGACCCAGCTGTCGCAGACCGAGGCGCTGCAGAACCTGGCCAGCCTGACCACTGCCAATGCTTCCGTGCTGCAGTCGATGCAAGTGCTGGCGATGGGCGCCCAGGTCGGTTCCGACGTCATGGTGCAGTCGACCCAGGTCACCCTCGACGGCCACAAGGTGATCGGCGAAGCGACCCTGGGCAGCAATTCGGCCAAGACCAGCCTGGTCCTGACCGGCAGCAACGGCCAGCAAGTCGAGATCGTCATGGGCACCCTGCCGGCAGGCACCCACCAGTTCACCATCGATCCGGCCGCGCTCGGCCTGCCAGCCGGCAGCTATTCGATGAAAGTGGTGAGCGAGAGCAACCCGAACGTGCCGCTGGCCGTGGTGGGCCGCCTCGACAGCGTCCAGGTCGGCGCCGCCGGTAGCGTTACCGTCAAGATTGATTCCGTGGGCGAAGTATCGCCTTCCGCCATTACCGCATTCCGGGGCAAAACCCCGACTTCCGCTATTTAACGAAAGGTCCTCGCCATGAGTTTCGATATCGCACTGTCCGGCATCCAGGCCATCAATGAGCAACTGGGCACGATTTCCAACAATATCGCCAATGCCGGGACCTACGGCTTCAAGTCCAGCCGGGCCAACTTCGCCTCGCTGCATGCCGGTGCGCAGCCGACCGGCGTGCACGTCGGTTCGACCACCCAGTCGATCGGCCTGAACGGCGGCATCCAGGCCACCAACCGCGGCCTGGACGCCCTGATCAATGGCCGCGGCTTCTTCGTGGCCAAGGACTCCACCGGCCAGACCAACTACACCCGCGTCGGCATCTTCACCAAGGATGCGACCGACTACCTGGTCAACAGCGCCGGCGCCAAGGTGCAGGGCTTCCAGCTGACCCCGCCAAGCATGGTGGCCGGCCCGATGGGCGACATCAAGGTGCCGACCAACCTGCTGACCGCCAAGGCCACCACGAATATCGATTTCGTGGCCAATATGTCGGCCGACTGGACCGTCCCGACCGGCAACATCACCACCAAGCTGCCGAACGCCGCCGCCACCCCGCCAGTGGTGCCGGACGCCAATATGTACAATATGTCCAAGGTCACCGTGGTGCACGACTCCCTGGGCAATGAACACACCGTGACCCAGTACTTCGTGAAAGACGTGGCAGCCCGCACCGTCAAGGTGTACTCGGCCGTGGACGGCACCGACCTGGGCGCCGCCGGCGGTTCGCCATACACCCTGGTATTCGACACCAATGGCCAGCTGGACCTGGCTGCCAACGGCGGCGCATCGTATGCGCACAACCTGAGCTTCGCGCCCGCCCCGGCAGCCGGCATGACCGTCGAGATCGACTACACCGGCACCACCTTCCAGAAAGGCGAATCGACCACCTCGACCAACGCCGCCGACGGCTACGCGGCCGGCAGCTATGTGGGCGTGGAACTGGACCAGGCCGGCAACGTGGTCGCCAAATACTCCAACGGTGAAAAGCAGGCCATCGCCCGCCTGGCGATCGCCACCTTCCCGGATGAAGATGCGCTGACCCCGGTCAATGAAACGGCCTGGACCGCGAACGTCCAGTCCGGCAACGCCAACCTGTCCGAAGCCGGCCAGGGCGTGGCTGGCTCGCTGACCGTCGCTTCGCTGGAAACCTCCAACGTCGACGTGACGTCGGAACTGGTCAGCCTGATGACGTCGCAGCGCAACTACCAGGCCAACTCCAAGGTCATCACTGCAGAGAACGAAATGCTGCAGTCGCTGATGCAGGCCCTGTAAAAAAGGCGAACTGAATGGACGCGCTGATCTACACCGCGATGAGCGGCGCCGAGCGGGCCATGCGTGGCCAGCAGGTGCACGCCAACAATCTCGCCAACCTCGACACCAACGGCTTCCGCGCCAACCTCGAGCTGGCGCAGGCGGCCAAGCTGCCGGGCTACGGCTACGACGACCGCCACATGTCGCAGATGCAGTCGAACGCCGTGACCGACCGCCAGGGCGCGCTGCGCCAGACCGGCCGCGAACTGGACGTCGCCATCTCGGGCCCCGGCTACTTCGCCGTGCAGGGCCCGAGCGGCGAAGCCTATACCCGCGCCGGCGCCATCACGCTCGATGCCGACGGCACCATGACCGTCAACGGCATGCAGTTGCTGGGCGAAGGCGGCCCGATCACCCTGCCGATACACCGCAAGGTGGAAATCGGCCAGGACGGCACCGTCTCCATCCTGGGCCCGACCGCCAATGCGGAAATGCAGGTGATCGACAAGCTCAAGCTGGTGCGCGCTGAAGCGTCCGAGCTGACCAAGAACGAAGCGGGCCTGATGGTGGCGCGCGATGGCCAGCTGCTTGGCACCGACGCGACCGTGCAGGTCAAGGCCGGCCACCTGGAAGGCGCCAACGTCACGGCAGTGGAAGAAATGGTCGCCACCATGAGCCTCAACCGCACTTTTGAAATCCAGATGAAATTGTTCAAGGCCGCCGACGATATGACTACGGTCGGCAATAAACTGATTAGCGGCTAACAGGAGAATCCCGATGAATCCAGCAATGTGGATCAGCAAAACCGGTGTGCAGGCGCAAGACGCAAAGCTGCAGGCCATCGCCAACAACCTGGCCAACGCCAATACCGTCGGCTTCAAGCGCGACCGCGTGGTGTTCGAAGACCTGTTCTATTCGATCGACCAGCAGCCGGGCGCCCAGCGTGCCGACAACAACACGCTGAACCCGTCCGGCGTGCAGATGGGTAACGGTACCCACCTGGTCGGCACCCAGAAGATTTTCACCAACGGCAATGTGCAGACCACCAATAACGCGCTCGACGTGGCCGTGCTGGGCAATGGTTTCCTGCAGGTGCGCCGCCCGAACGGCGAGGCCGCCTACACCCGCGCCGGCCAGTTGCAGGTCGACAAGGACGGCGTGCTGGTGAATGCCTCCGGCCTGCCGCTGGTGCCGCAGATCACCGTGCCGGCCAATGCCACCGCCATCACCATCGGCGAAAACGGCACCGTGTCGGCCACCATTCCGGGCAACACCACGCCGACCGAACTGGGCCAGCTGACCCTGACCTCCTTCATCAACCCGACCGGCCTGCAAGCGCTGGGCGAAAACCTGTTTGCCGAGACCCCGGCCTCCGGCGCCCCGACCGAAGGCCGCCCAGGCGACGCCCAGTTCGGCAAGCTCAAGCAAGGCGCGCTGGAAGGCTCCAACGTGCAGGTGGTGGAAGAGATGGTGGACATGATCGCGGCCCAGCGCACCTATGAAATGAACACCAAAGTTTTGAGCGCAGCGGATAATATGCTGCAGTACCTGGCACAGGCCGCACGCTGATGAAAACTGCACTGACCGCGCTGACCCTGGTCCTGCTGGCTGGCTGTGCCAGCCTGGAGCCGACCGTGCGCCCGGCGCCCTACGACGAAGCGCCTGCCCTGACCCGTTCCGCGCCGCCGCGCGGCACCTCGGGCGGCGTGTTCAATCCGGACAGCAGCATCTCGCTGGTGTCGGACAGCCGCGCCTTCCGCGTCGGCGACATCGTCACCGTGATCCTGCAGGAAACCACGCAGGCATCGAAGAGTGCCGGCACCACCCTGGCCAAGGATTCCAGCGTTGGCATCGCTTCGCCCAGCCTCTTGGGCAAGACTTTCCCCAAGGCCGGGGTCGACATTTCTGCTGAGCGCGGTTTCAAGGGCGATGCCCAAAGCACCCAGCAGAATGCGCTGAGCGGTGCGATCACCGTGATCGTGCAGGAAGTGATGCCGAACGGTTTGCTCAAAGTGGCTGGCGAAAAAGTGCTGACCTTGAACCAGGGCGAAGAATTCGTTCGCCTGCGCGGCTTCCTGCGCGCGGCTGATATCGATGCCAACAATATGGTGTCGTCGCAGCGCATCGCCAACGCGCGCATTGCGTACGGCGCCCAGGGCACGCTCGCCGATACCAACCGGCCGGGCTGGCTGACCCGCTTCTTCCTTGGTCCTTTGATGCCTTTCTGAGGTGATGGATATGTTCAGTTTCAAAACCGGCAAATCTGGGTCTGACCCAAGGGTCAGACCCAATGTACGCGACTGCCGCCGGCCGAGGGTCGGACCCTTGGGTCTGACCCAGATTTTCCGGGTTTTGGCAGCGCTGCTGCTGGCCATCGCCCTCCCCGCCAGCGCCGCCCCCCAGCTGCGCAACCTGGTCGCCATCGAAGGCGTGCGCGACAACCCGCTGGTCGGCTACGGCCTGGTGGTCGGCCTGAATGGCTCCGGCGACTCGACCCAGGTCAAATTCGCCAGCCAGTCGGTGGTCAACATGCTCAAGCAGTTCGGCGTGAAAATGCCCGACGGCGCCGATGCCAAGTCGAAAAACGTGGCCGCCGTGATGGTGTCCGCCGTGTTCCCGCCCGGCTACCGCCGCGGCCAGCCGATCGACGTCACGGTCTCCTCGCTGGGCGACGCCAAGAGCTTGCGCGGCGGCTCCCTGCTGCTGACCCCGCTGAAGGCAGCCGACAACGAAGTCTACGCACTGGCGCAAGGCAATGTGGTGGTCGGCGGCCTGGCTGCCTCCGGCAAGAGCGGCTCGTCCGTGACGGTCAACACCCCGACTGCCGGCCGCATCCCGAACGGCGCCGTGATCGAACGCGAAATCGCCACCGACTTTGCCAGCAAGCCATCGGTGCACCTGTCGCTGAAGCAGCCGAACTTCGAGACCGCCACCAATATCGTGGAAGCCATCAACCGCAAGTTCGGCGACGTCGCCAGCACGGCTGACGGCACCGGCATCGACGTGCTGGCGCCGGAAAATCCTACCCAGCGCGTAGCCTTCATGGCCAAACTGGAAGCGCTGCCGATCGAAGTCGGCCAGGACGTTCCGAAAGTGGTGTTCAACTCGCGTACCGGTACGGTGGTGATCGCCGACGGCCTGCGCGTGAAGGCCGCCGCCGTTACCCACGGCTCGCTCAAAGTGGTCATTTCGGAAAGCTCGAAGGTCAGCCAGCCGGCGCCATTCAGCCAGGGCCAGACCGTGGTCACCCCGCAATCGAATGTGGCGGTAAACGAAGCCAAGCCGCAAATGTTCAAATGGCCGGCCGGCGCCAAGCTGCAGGCGATTATCGACGTGGTCAACAGCCTGGGCGCGACGCCGGATGACATCATGGCAATTTTGCAAGCGCTGGACCAGGCGGGCGCCATCGAAGGCGAACTGGTGGTGATCTGATGGACAGCCGCTTCCTGCCCCTGCCGGTGCGCAAGCTGGACATCGGCCAACCGGAACAGCCGAAAATCGGGCAGGCCGCCCCTGCCCCGCAAACCGAGGAAGCGCACTACCGCGACAAGGCTACCAATGCGGCGGTGAAGTTCGAGAGTTTCTTCATCGCCCAGACGCTGCACAAGATGCGCGACGCCACCAAGGCCATGGCCGATGACGACAGCATCTATAAAGACTCGATCAACAGCGACATGCTGGACATGGCCGACAATATGGTGGCCGACCAGCTGGCCGGCCGCCGCGCCTTTGGCGTTGCCGACGCCATCCTGCGCCAGTTGCTGCCTGCCGCCCCCGTTTCTGGGGCCGCGGCGGCTTCCCAGCAAGAAATTTCAGTTTTATCCAAGAAAAATCCGACCGACGCTTAATCTCCCCATTGGCCCGGTCGCCTTTACTCGTTAACGGGCCAAAGATGCCATTGAGCAACGGCCCAGCCTAAGGGAAGATTGTCATGTCGATTATCAACAATGCACTGTCGGGATCGTTGGCAGCCCAAGCCGCCATTAACACGACCAGTCAGAACATTGCAAACTTGCAAACGAAGGGTTATACCCGCCAGGGCGTGCTGCTGTCGGCGGTTGCCCCTGCCACCGGTTCCGGCGGCCCCGGTTTCGGTGTGGAAGTCAGCAAGCTGATCCGATTCTCCGACTCCTACAAGAGCCAGCAATTGTGGCGCGCCAATTCCGAACTTGGCTCGCGCACCCAGTCCCAGCCCTACTTCACGCAACTCGAGCGCGTGATGGGCGACGAGCAAACCAGCCTGTCGAACGGCGTCGACCAGTTCTTCCGCGCCCTGAACGCGGCCGGCGTCGACCCGGTATCGACCCCGCTGCGCCAGCAGGTACTGACGGCCGCCAACGCCATGGCGCAATCGTTCAACAGCATCTACAACGTCACCCGCCAGCAGCAAGTGTCGATCACGCAGCAGCGTGACGCCATGCTGCCGCAGCTGAATACCCTGAGCGCCAATATCGCCGCCCTCAACAACCGGATCACCCAGGCCGGCTCGCTCGGCACCAATACCTCGGCCCTGGTCGACGAGCGCGACCGCGCGATCGACTCGCTGGCCAACCTGGTCTCGGTCGAAGTGCTGGAACAGCCCGACGGCACGCGCAGCGTTTCCCTGCGCAGCGGCCAGCCGCTGGTGGTCGGCAACCTGGCCGGCACCCTGTCGATGAACCCGTCGACCACGCCCGCTTCGCTGGAACTGAAATTCGCCGGCACCACCTTCGGCCTGGACGATACCAAGGTCGGCGGCCAGCTCGGCGGCATTGGCGACTTTGAAAAGAACACCCTGCAGCCGCTGCAGCAATCGCTGCTCGATATGGCCAACCAGCTGGCGACCAAGGTGAACACCACCCTTGCCGCCGGCTACAAGCCTGACGGCCTGCCAGGTCCGCCGATCACGGCCACGCCGGGCACCGCCCTGTTCTCGTTCAACGCCACCGGCGCCGGCGGCATCCTGGGACTGGTCCCGGGCATCCAGGCGCAAGACCTGGCATTCTCGTCCAACGGCGCGCCTGGCGACAGCAAGAACCTGCAGGACCTGATCGCCATCAAAGGCCAGCCGATCACCCTGGCCTCAATCGGCACGGTGCTGGTTGGCGATGCCGACACGCAGCTGGTTGGCAAGCTCGGCATCGACAGCGGCCAGAACCAGTCGCTGCTGGAGACCGCCAGCACCATCCGCCAGCAGTCGGAAGACGATTGGGCCGCGACCAGCTCCGTCAACAAAGACGAAGAAGCGATCAACCTGGTCGAGTTCCAGAATATGTATCAGGCGAACATGAAAGTGATCGCCGTTGCCAACACCCTGTTTGACGCCACCTTGGCGCTGTTCTGAGGATTATTGAAATGCGTATCGCCTCCAGCCAGTTCCAGGCATCCATGAACCGCTCGCTGCAGATCAACCAGACGGTGATCGCCAAGCTGACCGAGCAAATGGCCACCGGCAACAAGATCCAGGTGCCGTCCGACGAGCCGATCGCCAACGTGCGCCTGTCGCGCCTGCGCCGCGAAGAGAACATCGTCAGCCAGTACGTCGACAACATCAATTCGGTCAAGATCCGCCTGTCCAAGAACGAAACCTACCTGAGCTCGATGGTGGGCGACATGGGGGCCGCACGCGACCTGTTCGTCTGGGCCTCGGACGGCTCGAACACACCGGCCGACCTGAACTCCATGGTCAACAGCCTGGTGGCGTTGCGCGATTCGCTTTATTTCAACGGCAACACCAAGGACCAGGAAGGCAAATATATCTTCTCCGGCACCCTGACCTCGACCCCGGCGCTGACCCTCAACGCCGCCGCCGCCCCTGGCTCGCGCTACAGCTACAGCGGCAATAACGGCACCCAGGAAGTGGTGGTCGGCAATGGCATCACCCAGCCTGCCAACGTCACCGTGCAGGGCATGGACACCTACCTGAACCAGCTGGATGTGGCGATCAGCATGCTGAGCAACCCGACCGTGGACGCCAACGACCCGGTGCTGCAAGGCGCGCTGAAAACCGCACTGGACGGCACCGACACAGCGCTGGGCCTGATTTCGGGCAAGATCGCCCAATTTGGCGGGGCCCAGAACGTGATGGAAACCCTGGCCAACAATCACGGCAACGTCAGCCTTTCGAACAAGATCGCGATCACCGATATCGCCCAATTGGATTACGGCCTCGCGGCCACCCAGCTGTCTGGTTACAATAGCGCCCTACAGGCGACTTACCAGGCCTACTCGAAGGTCAGCGGACTGTCGCTGTTTAACGTACTGTAAATATCATGGAAATCGCCCAGCGCCCCAGCACGACCGGCCTCTCCGCCCGCGCCACCGCCAATCCGGCGCAAGGCCAGGCCGAGACTACGCCGGCCGACGCTGGCGCGGCGATCGACCAGGCTGCAGCCGGCAAAGCGCCGGCGCCGCTCCGCCGCGGCCTGAGCAATATGGATGCCCCGCTGCAGAACGACGTATCGGGCGCCCAGCAAGCCATTGATTTCCTCGAACAAAGCGCGGCCCAGCTGCGCGCGCTGAAAACCGACATCGCCGCCAAGCTGGCCACGCGCTCGATGCGCGACGGCCAGGTCGAGCAGCGCGTACGCCAGTTCAGCGAAACCTGGCGCAACCGCACCCAGGCCTCCGGCGGCACGCTCGACGCGCAACTGAACTACTCCAACCAGCCATCGACCCAGCGCTTCACCGTGCGCGGCATGACGCTGGCCAACCTGCGCAATGGCGCCCGCGAAACGCTGGCCATCTCGGTCGGCGGCGGCACGGCCGGCCTGCGCTCGGTGCACCTGGCGCCCGGCCTGTCGGATGCCGAAATCATTTCCCGCTTCGACCAGGCCATGGCCCCGGCCGGCGTGCGCGTATCGGTCAACAAGGATGGCGAGCTGGTATTCACGGCGCCAGAAAGCGCCTGGCCCGGCATCCGCGATTCGCTGGCCGTGCAAGGTTCGGGCATCCGTTTCCCGGCAGGCCAGCTCAACCGCATCAAGGCCGACGCCGAGGCCCCGGTCGTGGTCCCCGAAGGCTGGGGCACCGCCGATATCGAATCGATGCGCGCCACGCTGCAGCAAGTCACGCAAGCGCTGGCCCACGTCGAAGCCGCGCTGGCCAAGGTACGCCAGGAACTGGCAGCCGCCACCCAGCGCGTGCAAAGCGAACTGCCGGAAATCGAAGTCGCCGGCATGGGCCAGATGGCTGAAGTCTTCGCCAACGTCGCCAACGAGCCAGGCTACTCAGCCCTGGTCTCGCTCACTTCCGCCCTGGTCGGCATCAACCGCGACCGCGTCGTCTCTTTGCTACGACTAAGTTAAAAGTCGGGGTCAGGTCTGGCAATCCGCCACTTCTTGCGCGGACGCAAAATCCTCCTCGCTTGCCGAGCTTAAACTCGGTCCATGAGCAGACCACTACGCGTCGAACACGAAAACGCTTGTTACCACGTTACTGCGCGTGGGGACCGGCGCTCGACCATTTTCCGCACCGACAGCGACCGCCTGACTTGGTTGGCGCTACTAGCGGAAACCTGTAAGCGCTTCGACTTCATCGTGTTTGCCTACTGCCTGATGGGGAACCACTACCATCTTGTAGTTCAAACCCGAAAGGGAAACCTGTCGCGCGGCATGCGCTACCTCAACAGTAACTATTCGCAGTATTTCAACCGCCAACACGGCTTGGTCGGACACGTATTCCAAGGCCGATATCACGCCGTGCTTTGCCAGGAAAATGAATACCTGGACGAATTATTGCGCTATACAGTGTTGAACCCCGTACGCGCCGGGCTAGTAACGCACCCGGCCCACTGGTTATGGAGCAGTTACTTGCCCATGATCGGGAGCATTGATGCACCGGAGTGGCTAGAGCGCGACGCTATGCTAAAGCGATTCGGAAACGATCACGGTGAGGCGATTTGCGTTTATGAAAGCTTTGTCTTTGAGGGAATCGGAAAGGAAAGTCCATTTCGAGCGGTGCGCCACCAGCTCTTCCTCGGCGACGACGACTTTTGCGAGCGCGCAGAACGTCAGGGATTCTCCAGCGATTTAACGGAGATCAACCGCAGTCAGCGTCGCGCTGTTGTAGCTCCATTGGCCGCCTACTTTGCCCTCTACCCCAATCGCAAAGAAGCGATGGCGAGAGCTTACCTGTCGCATGTGTACACCATGAGCGAAGTCGCTGACTTCTGCGAAGTATCGGTGCGAACTGTCAGCCGCGCCGTTAAGTCATATCGAAAAATGTCCGATTGCCAGACCTGACCCCGACTTTTATCAAGCGAGTTGGGCGGGGCCTCGGGCCAGGATGCCCATTTGGGCGGGGGGCATCGGCCGGGCGTAGACGAAGCCTTGGGCGTAGTCGCAGCCGGCGGCTTTCAACAGGTTGAGCTGGGTTTCGGTTTCGACGCCTTCGGCCACGACTTTCAGGCCGAGCTTGTGGGCCATGACGATGATGCCTTCGCATAGCGCGAGGTCGCCGGAGTCGCCTGCCAGGTCCATCACGAAGCTGCGGTCGATCTTCAGGTAGTCGATGTCGAAATTCTTGAGGTGGGCCAGCATGGAGTGGCCGGTCCCGAAGTCGTCCAGCGCGACCTGCAAGCCCATCGATTTGAACTGGCGCAGGCGGTCCATCACGGGGCCGCTGTTGTCGAGCAGCAGGCGTTCGGTGATCTCGATCACGATGCTGCGCGGCGCCAAATGCATCTGCTCGACGTAGCGCATCCACTTTTCGAACACTTCGGGGCCGGTGCGAAATTGCACCGGGGACTGGTTGACGCTGATCTGGAATGGCCGCCCCAGCTCTTCCTGCCAGCGCTTGGCCTGGTCGGCCGCGTTGCGGAATACCCAGTCGCCAATTTCGAGGATGATGCCGCTGGCCTCTGCACTGCCAATGAAGTCGACCGGGTTCAGCATCCCGCGCTCGGGGTGGCGCCAGCGCAGCAGCGCTTCGGCGCGTTCGATGGTGCCGGTATGCAGGTTGACGATGGGCTGGTAATGCAGCTCGAACTGTTCGTTGGCGACCGCCATCTGCAAATCGCGCGTAATGCGCAGGCGCAGCTGGGCGGCCGCTTGCATGTCGGGCGTAAAGTAGCTGTAGCGGTTGCGGCCGGCATTCTTGGCGGCGTACATGGCCTGGTCGGCGTTGCGCAGCAGTTGTTCGGGGTCGTTGGCATCCGAGGGATGCAGGGCAATGCCGATGCTGGCGGAGACCGATCCGGTACTGTCGCCCAGCACGAAAGGACGGTTCAGGCTGGTGATGATTTGCTGTGCGACGCGTTCGGCACTGGTGACATGGTCAAGGCCCGGCAAGATCACCACGAACTCATCCCCGCCCAGCCTTGCCAGCGTGTCGGAGGCACGGACACAGGCACCGATGCGGCTCGCGGCCTCCACCAGCAAAGCATCGCCCATTTCGTGCCCGAGGCGGTCGTTGATTTCCTTGAACTGGTCCAGGTCGATGAACAGCAGGGCCAGGAATAAGCCGTCGCGGCGGGCTTTCTTCATTTCCTGCGACAGGCGGTCCTGGAACATGTTCCGGTTCGGCAGGGCTGTCAGCGAGTCGTAATTGGCCTGGTGCCAGATCAGTTCAGTCGACAGCTTGCGTTCGGTGATGTCGCTGACCAGCGCCAGCGCGCCCAGGTAGCTGCCGTCGGAGTCGAAGATCGGGTTGGTGGCCAGGGTAGCCCACATATCGCTTCCATCGCGGCGCAGGAACTTGAATTCGTGGCGCTCGGCCATGCCTTGCTGGCGGCGCGCGATATTTCGCTCGAGCAGGGAGCGGCCTTCATCGTCCATGAAGTTGACCAGCGGCTGCTCCAGCATTTCTTCGATCGTATAGCCGAGCATGGCGGCCATCTTGGGATTGACGAAGCTGGTGCGCGCGGAAGAATCGATTTCCCAGATCCCCTCTTCCGCGCTGTGCACGATGCGGCGGAAGCGTTCTTCGCTTTTTTCCAGGGCGGCCAGCTTGCCTTCGGCCATCTCCAGCACGACACGCAATTGCGACATGCCGGGCGCACCGCTGCCGAGCAAAGTGACGGCAAAGCCGCGGTCGCCGCGCCCGCGCGTCATCTGCAGCGACAGGCGCTGCGGCTCTTCACTGGCAAGGCTGTTGCTGACGAATGCGTCGAAATCGGCAATGAAGCGCTGCGCGACAAAATTGCGGAAGGGGATCCTCTCGGGGTTCTGGCGCGGCAGCCCGAGCAGGTCGGCGCCAACCAGGTTCATTTGCAGGATGGTGGTGTCGCTGCCGAGAACGAAATACCCGACCGGCGCCAGCAGGTAGAGATCGTTGAAATAATCCTGTTCGCCAGCCAGTTGCAGTTCGCCGGTGGCGCGCTGCAGGCCGTTGTAGGCCGCGGGAGGCGTGCCGCCCATGGCCGCCAGCACTGCTTCGCCGGGCAAGAGTGCGTCGACCCCTGCCAGTCCGGGGACGGCGGGCCGGATGGCGGTCACCTGTTCCGCCTGCCTGGCATGCTGGTCTTTGTCCATATGGGTTCCAGCCTAGCATGCCCTTGTGACAATGTCGAGCAGCTAACTTTGTCGATGCGCGCGGTTCAGGCGTTGCTCGGCAAAGCGTTGTAATTGCTCGAAAGCCAGGCTGAGGATCCAGTAAATGGCGGCAGCCGCCAGGTACAGCGGCAAGGGGCGGAATGTGGTGGCGATCACTTCCTTCGTCGAGAGCATCAGTTCCGTCATGGTGATGACCGACACCAGCGAAGTATCCTTGATCAGGCTGATCAGGGTGTTGCTCATCGAAGGCACGGCAATCCGCAGCGCCTGCGGCATGATCACGTGGCGCAGGGTCTGGCCATAACCCAGGCCCAGGCTGTAGCTGGCCGACCACTGGCCCTTGTGGATCGAGAGGATGGCCCCGCGCAGGCTCTCCGACAGGTAGGCGCCGGCGTTCAGGCTCAGCGCCAGGATGCCGGCCGTGACCGGCGTGAATTCAATGCCGACCGAAGGCAGGCCGTAATAGATCACGAACATCTGCACCAGCAGCGGAGTGCCGCGCATCAGGCTGACGTACACATTGGCCGGCCAGCGCAATACTTTCCACGGCAGGATGCGCATGACAGCAGTGGGGAAACCGAGCACCAGCCCGCCCACCATCGCGGCGACCGCGAACACCAGGGTGTAGCCGGCGCCCTTCAACATCACAGGCGCCGCCTCGTGCAGCAGCTCCAGCCAATCCATGCTTATGGCGCCTTGCTGACGTCAGTGCCGAACCATTTCACGGAAATGGCTTTCAGGCTGCCGTCTGCGGCAGCGTCGGCCAGTACCTTGTTGAGCGCAGCCTTGAATTCCGGGTTGCCCTTCTGGAAGGGAATGCCCATGCGCTCAGTGGCGCCGACACGGGCGCCGGCCTTGATCGGCAGCTTGGTGGTTTTCAGCAGGTAGGCCGTCATCAGGCTGTCGTTGAGGGCAGCGTCGATGCGGCCCAGCGCCAGGTCGGTCAGGTTTTCCGGCGCTGCGGGGTAGCCTTTGACCTCGATGCCTGGTACTGCTTTCAACTGCATCTCGTACACGCTGCCCTGGCCTGCGCCGACGCGCTTGCCTTTCAGTTGCTCGAGGGACGTCCAGTTGTTCTTGTCATCCTTGCGCACGATCAGCATCGGCGAGGAATAGATATAGGGTGTGCTGAAGTCGAAAGCCTGCTCGCGCTTGGGGTTGATCCCTACCTGCGAAATGATCACGTCATATTTATTGCTGGCCAGGCCGGCCAGGATCGAGGCCCACTCGGTAGTGACGAATTCCGGTTTCAGTCCCAGCTTGCTGGCCACCAGGCGCGCCACGTCCACGTCGTATCCGGCCAGCTCGCCATTCTTTTCCTTGAAATTGAATGGCGGGTAGACGCCTTCCATGGCCACTTTCAGCGTGCCGCGTGCCTTGACGGTCTGCAGCAGGTCGGCGGCGTTGGCATGCAGCGCGGCTGCGGCCAGCAGAAGGGCGATCAACGGTTTGCGCATCAGGAATCCTTTAGTAAGAACGGCGGCGGCCGAAATTGTGACCTACTACGAGGGTGGTGGTGGCGACCAGGACATTCAGGCCGAGGATGAGCTGTACCAGCTTGTCCTCGGGCAGGGTCCAGAGGCGGCCTTTCGGCGGCTCGCACGCGGCGATGGCGCACAGCAATGGCTCCACCCAATCGGCTTCAGGAGTAACATCGAGGATAACGGCGCCCTCGGTGGTCTGCATGTAGATATCGCCGCCCTCGGCCAGGCTGAAACACACGCCGTAGCCGGTTTCCTGCTTGCCGACGTGTTCTTTCAGCGCGAGATCGTGCTCGGCGATCCAGAGTTCGACATCCTGGGGTGTTTCCAGCGCGGTCCATGGAACCGGGCGAAAACGCGGCTTGGCCGCTTCGTCGTCTTCATTAAACATGGGTCAGGAGTGTAACCGAAACGTTGGGAGGCTGTATGAAAGTAAACGAATATGTATCTGAGTTTGAGAGCTTCTTCGGCAAGCTGCTGGATGAGCACCCGGAATTAGTGGAAGACCAGCGGGTTGGGTGGAATATCTGGTGGGATCATAAGGTGGACCTGGAGGCGGAACGGCTGGCGCGGACGGATGCGGTGCCGACGCCGGCGTATTATTACCATTGAAAACCGGTAAACCGGTGTCGGACCCACATGGTCTGACACCCGACCGGCAGCCGCCGCGTATCCGGCTGGGTTACTGGGTTTAGCCTTTCCAGGTGCGCTGTAGGCCCGTATCCGCATGAATCCAGCCGCCGCGCGGCCCTTGGCGGTAATAGAACCCCACGCCGCCCTGCCGGAAACTCTGCACCAGGCTCCCCAGCACTTCCGCATTCAAATTCGGAATCCTGATGTCCGCCGCCTTCCCGCTCATGTGCAGCGACTGGCGCGCCGCCGGAATCCCCTGCTCGATCAGCCGCTTGTTGGAAGCCGGGGTGCGATAGCCCGACAGAATCTCCAGCGGGCTCTCGATCCCGAAGCGCTGCACGAATGCCTGGGCGCCCCACAGCGTCTCAAACAGCTTCGGATCGATCGGCGCAGTCTCCTTGCCATTCACGTCGCGCAGCAAATGGCACAGCTCCTGGTAGGCCGCATCGATAATCTCGCCATCCTTCCAATACGTCAGCCGGGCCTTCTCTCCGCTCTGCGGCCGGATCACGCTGATCGTGCGCGGCTTGATCCAGAATTCCAGGTCCAGTGTCTGGGCGTCGAAAATGTCGGGCGGAGGTTCCGGTTCCGACTGCGGGCGGCCCTGTCCGACCAGCGGCAGCCCCGCCAGCGCGGTGCCCGCCATCATTTGGAGGAAGTCTCTGCGTGTTGCCATGTCGATTCCATCTGTTGCAATAACAATTACTATAGCAATAGAGAATGAGTTGAGAAACCCCTTTAACAATTTGTCGTAAACTTCGCAGCGGGAGCTACGATGACCAGGTCGGAGTCAGCGACCGCGACGCAAGGCAAAATATAGCCCTCGCGCTTCTCCTCCAGGGTCAGGCCCGGCCATTCGATCAGGTGGTGCGCCGTGCCGCTGTGCACCTGGCAGATGCAGGTACGGCAGGTGCCGTTGCGGCAGGAACTGGGCAGCACCACGCCGCCACGGGCAGCCGACACCAGCAGGCTGGCCTCGCCATCCGTTTCGAACGATAATCCCTTCGGCTCAACTCTTATCTGAAACACAATGCCTCGCTATATTGCCCTGCTCCGCGGCGTCAGCCCGATGAATTGCAAGATGCCGGAACTGAAAGCCGCCTTTGAAAGTGCCGGATTTTCCAACGTCAAGACGCTTCTATCAAGCGGCAATGTAGCATTCGACGCCCGTTCCTCGTCCATCGCAACGTTGGAGCGCAAGGCCGAAACCGCGATGGAGCAAGCCCTTGGCCGCAGTTTTTACACCATCATCCGCTCGCAGCAGCATCTGGCGGACCTGCTGGCAGATGATCCTTTTCCCGGCCTTGGCGCCGCTCCTGCCGCCAAGCGCGTCGTCAGCTTCCTGCGCGAGGCTCCGGCCAAAACCACCCTGCCCCCGCCTGTCAGCGGCGCACAAATGCTCGGCGTGATTGGTGCCGAGGTGTTTTCGACCTACCTGCCCAGCAGTGATGGCCCGGTTTTCATGCGCCTGATCGAGAAAACCTTCGGCAAGGACATCACCACCCGAACCTGGGATACCGTGCGCAAATGCGCCGCAGCGTGATGCCCACCCAGCATTGGTCTGGCAGCGCCCAGCTCTCCGCCGGTTTCGGCGTATTTCGCGGCGAGATCGGCGACAGCGCATTGCACGCCCATTACGCGCACCAGCTCGTGATTGCGCTGGAAGGCGAAGTAGGCGTCGCCTTCCCTACCGGCCCGCTACGCGCAGCCGGTATCGCCATCCCAGCCGGCTTGCCGCATTGTGTCTGCGCCGAACGGGCCCTGCTCATCTACCTGGACCCCTTATCGCCGGAAGGGGCGGCATTATTCCGGCCAGCGGCAACGGCGGCGCAGCAGCTGGAGGCGGGGCTCTGCACGCAACTGCTGACGGCCGCCGGCGAAGGCCAGCCCCTGCGCGGCGTGCTGAGCAATGTACTCGGCGTGTCCCGCCCACCGGCACCGGATGCGCGCATGGCGGCCGTGGCGGATGCGCTTCGCGCCGGCGTTGCGGGTGGCGCCGTCAGCCGCCTGCAGCTTGCGGAGCTGGCAAACCTCTCGCCAAGCCGGTTTTCGCATTGGTTTGTGGAGCAAGCCGGCCTCCCCCTGCGCAGCTACCGGAAATGGCTGCGCCTCGAAATGGCCCTGCATCGCCTGGCACTTGGCGGCAACCTGACCGAAGCTGCCCACTCCGCCGGATTTGCCGACTCTGCCCATCTTTCGCGCACGTTCAGGGAAATGTTCGGCATGAATCCGGCCGCGCTGCTGCGCGGGATTGCACTGGATAGCTCTTTCGTTCAAGCCGCCTGACGTGAACACCCCTACGCTGGCCTCCATTCACCATAGGAGGTCACAATGAAAGAACGCGCAATACGCTACCTGAGCTACCCGGCCGTTTTCGGCGGCGCCGCGGCGGCGATTCTCTGGGCGGCCATGCAAGGCCTGGCTTACTGGCCGACCGTGCCGCTGATGGCGCTGGCCGGCATCGCCTGCGTCGCCCTGCTCGAACGCTGGCAACCCTACGAGCCGGCCTGGCTGGCCGACCATGGCGACACCCGCACCGACAGCCTGCATTTCCTGGTCAACGCCAGCGTCCTGTATGGCAGCATTGAAATCCTGTCCTGGGCACGCGCCCTGCTGCCCGCGCCGGTGGCCTGGCCGTCCAACTGGCCGGTGTGGGCGCAAATCGCCGCCACGATGATCGTGCTCGACCTCAGCTTGTTTTTTATGCATTGCTTAAGCCATCGCCACCACCGCCTCTGGCTTTTCCACGAGGCGCACCATAGCAGCGAGCGCCTGTATTGGCTGAATAGCGAGCGGCGCCACCCGCTGCACACCATGATGATGAGCGCGCCGGGCCTCGCCGTACTGCTGGCCCTGGGGGCGCCTGCAAGCGCGATTTCGGCCGGCCTGGCCATCCTGTCCGTCCACCTGGCCTTCCAGCACGCCAATCTCGACTATTCTCTGGGCCCGCTGCGCCACGTCTTCGGCGTGGCCCAGACCCACCGCTGGCACCATAAGCGGGACTATCACGACGCCCAGGTCAACTTCGGCGAATGGCTGATGCTGTGGGACCACCTGTTCCGCACCTACCGCCAGCCACCGGGCCGGATCGGACACGGCGAGGTCGGCCTGGACACCCCGGATGCCCCCTCTACGTATCATCGCCAATTGTTACGGCCATTCCTGTGAGCTACAATGTCAAGCTTGTCCGGTAGGCCATCGCCCACCCGCCATCCACCCCGGCCTGTCGAATCCGGCAGGCCCTGGGAAGAATATCCAGCGGAAAACATCCGCATTTGAGGGAATAAACATGTCTCAAAAGTCTAAAATCATCTACACCCTTACCGACGAGGCGCCACTGCTGGCGACTTATTCCCTGCTGCCGATCGTGCAGAAATTCGCAGCACCGGCCGGCGTTGACGTCGTGACCAGCGATATCTCCGTCGCAGCCCGCGTGCTGGCAGCCTTCCCGGAATGCCTGACCGACGAACAGAAAGTGCCGGACAACCTGGCCGAACTGGGCGCCCTGACCCAGAATCCTGACACCAACATCATCAAGCTGCCTAATATTTCGGCATCGGTATCGCAGCTGATCGCCTGCGTACGCGAACTGCAGGCAGCCGGCTACAAGCTGCCGGACTACCCTGAAGATGCCAAGACCGAAGAAGAGAAAGCACTGAAAGCCCGCTACGGCAAGTGCATCGGCTCCGCCGTGAACCCGGTCCTGCGCGAAGGCAACTCGGACCGCCGCGCACCGAAAGCAGTCAAGGAATTCGCACGCAAGAACCCGCACTCGATGGGCGAATGGAGCCAGGCATCGCGCACCCACGTGTCGCACATGCACGGCGGCGACTTCTACCACGGCGAAAAGTCCATGACCCTGGACAAGGCCCGCGACGTGAAGATGGAACTGCTGACCAAGTCCGGCAAGACCATCGTCCTGAAACCAAAGGTCTCCCTGCAAGCCGGCGAAATCATCGACTCCATGTTCATGTCGAAGAAAGCCCTGCTGGAGTTCTACGAGCGCGAAATCGACGACGCCTACAAGACCGGCGTGATGTTCTCGCTGCACGTCAAAGCCACCATGATGAAGGTGTCGCACCCGATCGTGTTCGGCCACTGCGTACGCATCTTCTACAAGCAAGCGTTCGAGAAGCACGCCAAACTGTTCGATGAGCTGGGCGTGAACGTCAACAACGGCATGGCCAACCTGTACGAGAAGATCGAAAAGCTTCCGGCGTCGCAGAAGGACGAGATCCTGAAAGACCTGCACGCTTGCCTGGAAAACCGTCCGAAGCTGGCCATGGTCGATTCGGCCAAGGGCATCACCAACTTCCACTCGCCAAACGACGTGATCGTCGACGCATCGATGCCTGCCATGATCCGTATCGGCGGCAAGATGTGGGGCGCCGACGGCCGCACCGCGGACGTCAAGGCAGTCATGCCTGAATCGACCTTCGCCCGCATTTACCAGGAGATGATCAACTTCTGCAAATGGCATGGCAACTTCGATCCGAAGACCATGGGCACCGTGCCTAACGTCGGCCTGATGGCTCAGCAAGCCGAAGAATACGGCTCGCACGACAAGACCTTCGAAGTGCCGGAAGCCGGCATTGCCAACATCACCGACCTGGCCACCGGCGAAGTGCTGCTGACCCAGAACGTGGAAGAAGGCGACATCTGGCGCATGTGCCAGGTGAAGGATGCCCCGATCCGTGACTGGGTCAAGCTGGCTGTCACCCGCGCCCGCAACTCCGGCATGCCTGCCGTGTTCTGGCTGGACACCTACCGTCCGCACGAAGCGGAAGTGATCAAGAAGGTGGAGACCTACCTGAAAGACCACGACACCACCGGCCTGGACATCCAGATCATGTCGCAGACCCGCGCCATGCGCTACACCCTGGAGCGCGTCTCGCGCGGCCTGGACACCATCTCCGTGACGGGCAACATCCTGCGCGACTACCTGACCGACCTGTTCCCGATCCTGGAACTGGGCACCTCGGCCAAGATGCTGTCCATCGTTCCGCTGATGGCTGGCGGCGGCATGTACGAAACCGGCGCTGGCGGTTCCGCTCCGAAGCACGTCAAGCAGCTGGTGGAAGAAAACCACCTGCGCTGGGATTCGCTGGGCGAGTTCCTGGCACTGGCCGTTTCGCTGGAAGAACTGGGCATCAAGTCCGGCAACGCCAAAGCCAAGATCCTGGCCAAGACCCTGGACGAAGCCACCGGCAAGCTGCTGGACAACAACAAGTCGCCATCGACCCGCACCGGTGAGCTGGACAACCGCGGCAGCCACTTCTACCTGTCGCTGTACTGGGCCCAGGCCCTGGCAGCGCAGAACGACGACGCTGAACTGAAAGCCAAGTTCGCACCGCTGGCCAAGTCGCTGGCAGAGAACGAAGCGAAGATCGTGGAAGAACTGAACTCCGTACAGGGCGCAGCCATGGACATCGGCGGCTACTACAAGCCGGACGCAGCCAAGACCTCCGCTGTCATGCGCCCAAGCGCAACCTTCAACGCAGCACTGGCAGCCCTGTAAGCAGCCAACGCTCCATAAGAAAGCCCGCATCTTGAACTGAACCCCGAAAGTTGGACACCAACTTTCGGGGTTTTTCATTGGCGAAATACACAACTCAATTCAAGCTCGATGTAATCGGTCGATATCTGGTCGGCGATATCGGCTTTGCTTCGCTCGGT
>Ga0307408_100000156_pt1 | contig 76233 bp, 64 predicted proteins | sample 322Cmetagenome_FD_202116 | JGI IMG/M metagenome (GOLD analysis project Ga0307408, IMG submission 202116) | Maize rhizosphere microbial communities from greenhouse at UC Davis, California, United States - 322HYB-C-3 | ecosystem: Host-associated > Plants > Roots > Rhizosphere > Soil | place... | reverse complement strand
GGCAAACCCTGTTCCATGCCTATGTGGTTAAACAGCGGGGTGGTGTGCCGGTCCCAGCGGGTGGTGCCGGGGATAGCGCCGGCGGGCGTGCCGGGCGCCGCCGTCACGGCAATGGGGGCGGCCAGCAGCAGCGCCAGCGCGAGGCTGCGGAGTGTGCCCGTCGTGCTCAAGGCCGTGGGCGAAGCGGGGCGGATCAAACCGGAAGGCTCCTGCGTATGTTAAGCGGACGCGGCGCGACGGGGATGGGGGCGGCCGTATCGGATTGGTCCTACACTGTGCATGCTAGCATGCAAGTGAAATTGACGTTGGAAAAGTTGTGCAAAATACATGGGTATTCGCCGTCATGCTATGCTGCGGGCCCCGACCGAACCGCTGGACATACTGATGTTGCCACCCTCGATGTTGCCGCTTTTCGACCTGACACCAGCCGACGCCGCGCGCCTGGCGCGCCATGCGGCGGCGGCCGACCGCGCCGGATTTTTGCACCCCGTGCAGCGGGCGCTGATCCACCGGCGGGGCTGGCTGCGGATGCTCGCGCCGGCGGCGGCGGGCGGCATGGAGTGGCCGCTGCCACGCGTGGTACGGCTGGAGGAGGCGGTGGCGCGGGTTGACGGCAGCGCCGGCTGGGTGGTGACCTTGTGCGCCGGCGCCGGCTGGTTTGCCGGTTTCCTGCCGCCGCCGGTGGCCGCCGAGGTGATGGCCACGCGCCGCGTGTGCCCGGCCGGCAGCGGTGCGCCGACCGGTTATGCGGACCAGGAGGGCGATGGCTACCGCCTGACGGGCCGCTGGGATTACGCCAGCGGCGCGCCGATGGCCACCCACCTGACGCTCAACGCCGTGCTGCGCGGCGGCGGCCAGCCGCTGCGCGATGCGCACGGTGCGCCCCGTATCCGGTCCTTCCTGGTGCCGGCCCGCCATGTCACGATCGAGCCGACCTGGAACATGACGGGGCTGCGCGGCACGGCGTCGCACAGTTACCGGATCGACGGGCAATGGGTGCCGGCCGGCTACAGTTTTGCGATAGACCCGGCGGCGGCCACCGCGCCGGGGCCGCTGTACCGGTTTCCGTTTTATTCGCTGGCGTATGTAACGCTGGCGGCCAACGTGGCCGGCATGGCGGCGCATTTCATGGCGCTGGCGGAGGAATGCCTGGCGCACCGGCGGCAGGCCGGCACGCAAGCGGCGATGGCGCAGGCACCTGGCGTGCAGCGCATGACGGCGGCGCTGCGGACGGCCTTCGAAGAAGCGCGCGAGGCGTTTTATGTGGCGCTCGATGGCGCATGGGCGCGGGTGGAGGCGGGCGGAGAACTCGATGAGGGCGGCATGGCGTCGCTGAAAAACGTGTCGCTGGCGCTGGTGCGGGTGGCGCGCGATGTGGTCGACGGCTTGTATCCGTATTGCGGGCTGTATGCGGCGCGGGAAGACAGCGACATCAACCGTGTCTGGCGCGATTTTCATACGGCTTCGCAGCATTCGCTGCTGTTGCCGGACCTTTCGTGGGCGGGAATCCCTAAATATATCGCGCGATGACGGCCGCCAGTTTGGCAAACGTGGGCGCGATTTGCTCATCGGGGACACAGGCATAGCCGAGCAGCAGCCCCCGTGCGGCGTGTTGCGGGTCGCTGTAATAGCCGGACAGTGGCCGCGCAATCACGCCTTCCAGCGCCGCCGCGCGGCTGATGGCCTGGTCGTCGCAGCCGCCGGGCAGCATCAGGGTCAGGTGCAGTCCCGCATCGCCGCCGGTGGTGGCGAGCCTGCCTTGAAAACTGTCGTCGATCGCCAGTTGCAGCAACTGGCGGCGCTGCGCATACAGTTGCCGCATGCGCCGGATGTGCGACGCGAAATAGCCCTGCGTCATGAAGTCGGCCAGCACGGCTTGCGTGAACACCTGGCCGCCCCGGTACAGTTCCGACACGCCGGTGGCAAATGCTTCAGCCACCGGTTCCGGCACCACCATGAAACCGATGCGCAGCCCCGGGAACAGGGTCTTGCTGAACGAACCGAGGTACACCACGCGCTGGAACGTGTCCATGCCCTGGAGCGACGCCAGCGGCCGGCCGGTATAGCGGAACTCGCTGTCGTAATCGTCTTCCATGATCCACACCTGGTGCTTTGCCGCATATTCCAGCAGCGCGCGGCGGCGCGCCAGCGACATTACGGGCCCCAGCGGATACTGGTGCGACGGGGTGACAAAGATGAAGCGGGGCGGGGCGCGCAAGGCGCCGGGCGGCAGGGTGATGCCTTCGCCATCGACCGGCACCGGTACCGGCGCCAGGTCCAGCGAATCCAGGACGCTGTGGGTGCCCCAGTAGCACGGATCTTCCACCCAGGCGCGGTCGCCCGATTCGCCCAGCAGCTTGGCCGCCAGGTCGATCGACTGGTGGATCCCGGCCGTGACGATGACCTGGCCCGCGTGGCAATTGACGGAGCGCGCCACGCGCAGGTAATCGGCAATCGCGGTCCTGAGCGGCAGGTAGCCGGCGCCGGACGCGTATGACAGCAATTCCGGTTTGCCGCGCTGCCAGTGCACGTTTTGCAGGCGGCTCCATACCTTGACGGGAAAGCGCGTGACATCGGGCACGCCCGGCATGAAAGCGCCCCATTGGGTCTTCGACGCGCCCGCCCGCCTGACCAGCCGCGCGCCGCGCGCCGACAGGCCGGCGTGGCCGCCGGCCTCCGCCAGGACCGGTTCGGCGCGGTGGGCGTCGGACCACTGGTCCGGCACGGTGTCCGTGACAAAGGTGCCGGCGCCGGTGCGCGTGGCGATATAGCCTTCCGACGCCAGCTGGTCGTAGGCGCTGATGACGGTGTTGCGCGAGATGGCCAGTTCACGCGCCAGGTCGCGCGACGACGGCAATTGCAGTCCGGCCGGCAATACCTCGGCCAGGATCGCCGCGCGGACCACTTGATACAGCTGCCGGTTCAGCGGCTGGCCGCCGCCGCGGTCGATGCGCTGCAGTAAAAAGTCGGACAGGGTGGCGATCTTCAACGCAAGCTCAAAAGTGGACCCATCATTTAACGGAGATTGGATCTGTATTATAGGTCCATTGCGCCCTTACCATGAAGCCTCGCTTGATTCATTGGCTAATTGATTTCCTGGAGGGACAACATGAAGAACGCCGATCTGCAACAGCGCAAGGAACAGGCCACCCCGCGCGGTGTCGGGGTGATGTGCCAGTTTTACGCATCCCGCGCCAGGAATGCCGAACTGTGGGATGTCGAGGGCACGCGCTATATCGATTTCGCGGCCGGCATCGCGGTGCTGAACACGGGCCACTGCCATCCGAAGCTGGTGGCGGCGGTGCAAGGGCAAATGGAACGATTTTCCCATACCGCCTACCAGGTCGTCCCTTATGAAAGTTACGTGGAGCTGGCCGAGCGCATCAACCGGCTGTCCCCGGGCAGCCACGCCAAGAAGACCGCGTTCTTCACGACCGGCGCGGAAGCGGTGGAAAACGCCATCAAGATTGCCCGCGCCGCCACCGGGCGTTCCGCGGTCATTGCCTTCAACGGCGGCTTCCATGGCCGCACCATGATGGGCATGGCGCTGACCGGCAAGGTGGTGCCCTATAAAGCCGGCTTCGGCCCGTTCCCGGCCGACGTCTACCACGCGCCGTATCCCTGCGCGCTGCATGGCGTGTCGGTCGAACATGCGCTGCAGGCGCTGCACAACCTGTTCAGGGCCGATGTGGAGCCGCGGCGCGTGGCGGCCATTATCCTGGAACCGGTGCAGGGCGAGGGCGGCTTCTATATGGCGCCGCCGGCCTTCATGCGCGCGCTGCGCGCCCTGTGCGACCAGCACGGCATCGTGCTGGTCGCCGATGAAGTGCAGACCGGTTTCGCCCGTACCGGCAAGATGTTCGCGATGGAGCACTACGATGTGCTGCCCGACCTGATGACGATGGCAAAGAGCCTGGCGGGCGGCATGCCGCTGTCGGCCGTGTGCGGCCGCGCGGAAATCATGGATGCGCCGCTGCCGGGCGGCCTGGGTGGCACCTATGGCGGCAATCCGGTGGCGATCGCTTCCGCGCTGGCGGTGCTGGAAGTGATCGAGGAAGAACGCCTGCTGGAGCGCGCCGTGGTGCTGGGCGGCAAGCTGCGCCAGCGCCTACACGCGGTGCGCGAAGCCGGTGTGGTGCACATTGCCGAAGTGCGGGGTGTCGGCGCCATGGTGGCGGCGGAATTCCTGCGTCCGGGCACGCAGCTGCCGGATGCCGATTTCACGAAACTGGTGCAAACCCGTGCGCTGGAAAAAGGCTTGCTGCTGCTGACGTGCGGCACTTACGGCAATGTGATCCGCTTCCTGTTCCCGCTGACGATCGAGGACGCGCTGATGGACGAGGCGCTCGATATCCTGGAAGGCGCGCTGCGCGGCGCCGCAGGCTTGTAACCAACACCCCGAGGAAACCGACATGCTGCACCTGAAAGACCCCACCCTGCTGCGCCAGCAAGCCTATGTGAATGGCGCCTGGTCCGACGCCGACAGCGGCGACCTGTGCTCCGTCACCAATCCCGCCACCGGCGAAACCATCGGCAGCGTGCCGAATATGGGCGCGGCGGAAACGCGCCGCGCCATCGCCGCCGCCAACGCCGCGTGGCCGGCATGGCGCGCGAAGACCGCGAAGGAACGCGGCGCCATCCTGCGCCGCTGGCATGACCTGATCCTGGCCAACGCCGATGACCTGGCCGTGCTGATGACCGTGGAGCAGGGCAAACCGCTGGCCGAGGCCAGGGGCGAAATCGCCTACGCCGCGTCCTTCATCGAATGGTTTGCCGAGGAGGCCAAGCGCGTGGCCGGCGACACCCTGCAATCGCCTTGGGCCGACAAGCGCCTGCTGGTGACGAAGGAACCGATCGGCGTGTGCGCCGCCATCACGCCGTGGAACTTCCCGGCCGCGATGATCACCCGCAAGGCCGGTCCCGCGCTGGCGGCCGGCTGCCCGATGGTCGTCAAGCCGGCGGAAGCGACGCCGTATTCCGCGCTGGCGCTGGCGGTATTGGCTGAGCGCGCCGGCGTGCCGGCGGGCGTGTTCTCCGTGGTCACGGGCGACGCCCGCGCCATCGGCGGCGAAATGACGTCCAATCCCACGGTGCGCAAGCTGAGTTTCACGGGATCCACCGAAGTGGGGCGCCTGTTGATGCGCCAGTCGGCCGAGACGATTAAAAAGCTGTCGCTGGAACTGGGCGGCAATGCGCCATTCATCGTGTTCGACGACGCGGACCTGGACGCGGCCGTGGAAGGCGCGATGATCTCTAAGTTCCGCAACGCCGGCCAGACCTGCGTGTGCGCCAACCGTCTTTATGTGCAGGACGGCGTGTATGACGCCTTTGCCGCGAAACTCACTGCCGCCGTGGGCCAGCTCAAGGTGGGCCACGGCCTCGAACCCGGTACCACGCAGGGCCCGCTGATCGACAGCGGCGCCGTGGCCAAGGTCGAGCAGCACATCTCCGATGCGGTGGCCAAGGGCGGCCGTATCCTGACGGGTGGCAAGCGCCATGCACTGGGCCACGGCTTTTTCGAGCCGACCGTGATAGCCGGCGCCACACCGGACATGCTGGTGGCCAGGGAGGAAACCTTCGGTCCGCTGGCGCCGCTGTTCCGCTTCAAGGACGATGCCGACGCCATAGCCATGGCCAACGACACCGAATTCGGCCTGGCCGCGTATTTCTACGCCCGCGATGTGCGCCGCATCTGGCGCACGGCCGAAGCGCTGGAGACCGGCATGGTCGGCGTCAACACCGGCCTGATCTCCAACGAAATCGGCCCGTTCGGCGGCGTCAAGCAGTCCGGGCTTGGGCGCGAGGGATCGCGTTACGGCATGGACGACTACCTTGTCATCAAATACCTGTGCCTGGGCGGCTTGAACGCGTAATTGTCCGGCCGGCTTTCTTTTGCCTGCCGTTTGCCTGCAGGCTTCTTTTCATTCGCAATGATAGGGGGGAATTCGCGTATTCCGGCGGCAGTGGGTGCAGTTCCCCCATGTTTGACGGGTTGACTAATTCGCACGATCCACTAATACCGGCCACTCTCCAATGCTGACTCGTACTAAAAATTTGAAAGAACCTTCGCGCGCTAGTACTGGTGAAGTTTTAGTAATCGATAGTGGCGGCTCGTGCTGTTTCTTATACGTTAGCAGCCGTTATTAGAACCGTGTTTTCGGGGGGATTCTGCCCGTCCGTCTGCGACGGCGCATATCATCAACGAAATAGCCGCCATCGGCGGCAGGATCTTGAAAACCAGGAGAACACATGGGATTGACAGCCGCACTGACGCTGGCGACAGCAATGGCCGCAACACCTTCAACTCCGGCCGCGCCGGCACCGTACACCTTTATCGAAGGCAAGGTTCCGCAAGGCGTGCAGCCGGACGGCAACTCGGTCGTGTTCGAAGGGCCGGACGGCATGCTGGTGATCGACACCGGCCGCCATCCCGAGCACACCGACAAGATCATCGCCGTGGCCAAGGCGCGCAACAAGCCGATCACCGCCATCGTCAATACCCATTGGCATCTCGACCATGCGACCGGCAATGCGCGCATCCGCGCCGCCTATCCGGGCGCGAAGCTATACACCAGTACTGCCATCGAAGGCGCCCTGAAGGGTTTCCTGGTCCGTAATCTCGACCAGGCCAGGGCCAGCCTGGATGATCCCGCCGTGCCGGAAGCCCGCAAGGCCGATACGCGGCTGCACCTGGGTGCGGTCAATGATCCCGCCAACCTGGTGCCCGACCATCCCGTGACGGGCACGACGGTTCTCAGGCTGGGCCAGCGCGAATTGCACTTGCACCTGGCGCCGCACGCGGCGACCGAAGGCGATGTCTGGGTGCACGACCCGGCCAGCAAGACCGTGTTCGCGGGCGACCTGGTGGTGGCGCCGCTGCCATTCTTTGACACCGGCTGCGCGCAAGGCTGGCGCCGGGCGCTGGCGGAGATCGACCAGCTGGATTTCCAGACCCTGGTGCCGGGCCACGGCATGCCGATGGACCATGCGGCGTTTACCAGCTACCGACAGGCGTTCGACGCCTTCACCGCGTGCGCTGAAGGCCCCGGGCCGACGGCCAGCTGCGTTGCCATCTGGATGCAACGCGGTGCGCCCTTCGTTGCCATGCACCCGGACCCCGGGTACACCGAGGCGGCGCTGGCGTATTACGTTGACAAGATTTTACGAGTGCCCGCCAAACGCGCGGAACTCTGCGGCAAGTGAGGCTGATACCTCTGCAATAAAGAACGATCGTGCTTTAATTTGGGAACCTGTGTATAGTGCGTTTACACTCAACCGCATTGCCATTGAACGCCACTTACCAGGAACCCATCATGACCCTCTCGAAAGACGTAGTAATTGTCGGCGCCACCCGTACCGCGATCGGTACCTTCGGCGGCGCGCTGAAGGATTTTTCCGCTGCCGACCTGGCCGCCATCGCTGTCAAGGAAGCGTTTGCGCGCGCCAAGGTGGACCCGGCGTCCGCACAGCAGATCGTGCTGGGCAACGTGATCCATTGCGAACCGCGCGACATGTACGTGTCGCGCGTGGCCGGCATCAATGCCGGCATGGTCAAGGAATCGGCGGCGCTGACCCTGAACCGCCTGTGCGGCTCCGGCCTGCAAGCCATCGTGACCGCCGCCAACGCCATCCAGCTGGGTGACGCGGAAATCGCGGTCGGCGGCGGCGTGGAAACCATGAGCCGCGCACCGTACGTGGTGCAGGCGGCGCGCTGGGGTGCGCGCATGGGCGACACCAAGATGCTCGACATGATGCTGGGCGCGCTGCAAGACCCGTTTGGCGCTGGCCACATGGGCATCACGGCGGAAAACGTGGCCGACCTGTACCAGATTTCCCGCGAACAGCAGGATGCGTTCGCGGCGGACAGCCAGCGCAAGGCGCTGGCGGCGATCGACGCCGGTTACTTCAAGTCGCAGATCGTGCCGGTGGAAGTCAAGGGCCGCAAGGGCGTGACCGTGTTCGATACCGACGAGCATCCGAAGCAGGGCGTCACGGCCGAATCGCTGGGCGCCTTGAAACCGGCGTTCAGGAAGGAAAACGGCACCGTGACGGCCGGTAACGCCTCCGGCCTGAACGACGGCGCCGCCGCTTGCGTGCTGATGGACGCGGCTGCCGCATCGCGCGCCGGCCTGGCGCCGCTGGCGCGCATCGTGTCCTATGCGGTGGCGGGCGTGGAGCCGTCGCTGATGGGCACCGGCCCGATCCCGGCCGTCAAACTGGCCTTGCGGCGCGCCGGCCTGACCCTGAACGATATCGACGTGATCGAATCGAACGAGGCGTTTGCCGCCCAGTCGCTGGGCGTGTGCCGCGGCCTGGACCTGGACCCGGCCCGCACCAATCCAAACGGCGGCGCGATCGCGCTGGGCCATCCGCTGGGCGCGTCCGGCGCCATCATCACCGTCAAGTGCCTGTATGAACTGCAGCGCACCGAGAAGCGCTACGGCCTGGCGACGATGTGCATTGGTGGCGGCCAGGGCATTGCGGTGATTTTCGAGCGCCTGTGATACTCAGGCCGTAGGCGCAATCTGGAACCCGGTGGCGGGCACTTCCGCCCCGGCTTGCGTCACCTGCACCTCATCGACCCGCGCCGCCGGCGGCCCCTTGCGCGCCCATGCGACGATCTGGTCGATGGCCGGTGCGGCGCCCTGCACGCACGCTTCCACGGTGCCGTCGCGCCGGTTGCGCACCCAGCCGGCCAGCCCCAATTGCGTGGCCCGGTCCGCAAACGCATACCGGTAACCCACGCCCTGCACCCGTCCCGCCACCAGGATGCGCGTCGCCATGGCGGTGCTCCTATTTCACCAATACATACTGGCCCGGCGCATCGCCCTGCACCGGGTACTCGGCGCATCCCATCGCCGGCGGCGTCACCGGGGCGCCGGAAAGCGCCTGCAGCCACTCCAGCCACGCCGGCCACCATGAACCCTGCTGCTCCGGCACGGCGTCGTTCCAGGCGTCGGGGGCGGTATAGGCCATGCCGCGCAGGCGCGTGCCGATCCGGTAATGGCGGTGCGGATGCCCCGGTTCGCTGATGATGCCGGCGTTGTGGCCGCCGGAGGTCAGCACGAAGGTGAGATCCGCGCTGGTCAGGTTATGCAGCTTGTAGACCGAGCGCCAGGGTGACACGTGGTCGGTTTCGGTGCCCACGCAAAACAGGGGGGGGGCGATGTCGTTCAGCGAGACGGGGCGGCCATCGACCGGATAGCGTCCTTCGCTGAGCCGGTCTTCGAGGAACAGCCAGCGCAGATACTGGCTGTGCATGCGCGCCGGCATGCGCGTGGTGTCCATGTTCCATGCCATCAGGTCGTTGACACCGGTGACTTCACCGAGCAGGTAGTGGTTGATCATGCGCGACCACAGCAAATCGTAGGAACGCAGCATCTGGAAGGCGCCCGCCATCTGTTCGGCTTTCAGGTAGCCGGTCTCGGCCAGTTGCGCCTCGATCAGGCTGACCTGGCTCTCATCGATAAACAGCCCCAGCTCGCCCGGTTCGCTGAAATCGGTCTGGGCGGCAAACAAGGTCAGCGAGCGCAGCCGCTGGTCGCCGTTGCGCGCCAGCGCCGCCGCGCCGATCGCCGCCAGGGTGCCGCCCAGGCAGTAGCCGGCCACGTGCACGCGCGCGTCCGGCACGATCCGGCCGACCGCATCGAGCGCGGCAAACATGCCCAGTTTCAGGTAGTCATCCATGCCCAGGCCCCGGTCGTCGGCACTGGGGTTTTTCCATGAAATGCAAAACACGGTATGGCCTTGCGCCACCAGGTGGCCGATCAGGGAATTGTGGGGGGACAGGTCGAGGATGTAGTACTTCATGATCCACGCCGGCACCATCAATATCGGTTCCGGGTGCACCAGCCCGGTGGCGGGGCGGTATTGGATCAGCTCGATCAATTCGTTGCGCAGCACGACCTTGCCGGGGGTAATGGCGACCTGCACACCCGGGACATACTGGTCCAGGCCGGGTTGCGGGCTGTTGCCCAGCTTGCGCAGCGTATCGTCCGCCAGCGCCTGTACGCCGCGCCCGAAATTCGCCCCCCATTCACCGGCCGTGCGCTGCAGCACCGTCGGGTTGGTCAGCCACAGGTTGCCGGGCGACGAGACATCCTGCCATTGGCGCGCCAGGAACGAGAGCACATCCTCATGGTGCTGGCTGACGCCCCAGACGCCGCGTACCGCCTGCTCCCACCAGTGCTGGCGCAGCAGGAACGCCTTGCGCCACACGTGGAATGGCCAGTTCTGCCACTCCGGGGCGGCAAAGCGGCGGTCGCGGGCCGGGCTGGCGTCTTCTTCCGTCGGCTTGAACATGGAGGCCATCAGTTCGAAGGTTTCATGCCATGCCAGCCATGCCAGGTCCTGCTGTTTGCCGGGCGACAGCGCCAGGTGGCCGGCCCAGTCCAGCCAGGCCAGGCGCACGGATTCCGGCGACAGCGTCTTGTTCAGCCGCGCCCACGCCGCGTGGACGTGGGGATCGAGCTCTTGCGCACAGCTGGTGGTCATGACGGTTCCCCTTTGGATGGAAATCACATATGATTCACGAATGTAAGCAGATTATTGAAATCTGTATCAAGAATAACCCGGATACCCCGGTTAACACGAACGGAAACGACATAATGAACGAATATCAGGATATCGTGGTGGAACCTGCCGCCTCCGGTGTGCAAGTGATCCGCCTGAACCGCCCGCAATCGAAGAACGCGCTGCGCAACGCGACCCTGCGCGAGGTGGTGGCCGCGCTGGCGGCGGCGCAGGACGACGCGGATGTGCGTGCCGTGGTCATTACAGGTGGTGACGGGATTTTCGCCGCCGGCGCGGATATCCATGAAATGGCGGCGCTCGATGCGATTACCGCCGCGCGCGATGTGCGTCCCCAATATTGGCGCGCGATTGCCGGCTTTTCCAAGCCGCTGGTCGCCGCCGTCAATGGCTATGCGCTGGGCGCGGGCTGCGAATTGCTGATGCATGCGGATATCGTGGTGGCGGGCGCGTCGGCCCGCATTGGCCAGCCGGAAATCAACCTGGGCGCGATCCCCGGCGCCGGCGGCACCCAGCGCCTGGTGCGCACGGTCGGCAAGCCGCTGGCCATGAAAATGGTGCTGGGCGGTGAAATGATTTCCGCCGAACGCGCGCTGGCGGCCGGACTGGTCAGCGACGTGGTGCCCGATGGCGAGGTGCTGGCGAGCGCCATGGCGCAGGCGCAGCGCATTGCGCAAAAGTCGCCGCTGGCGGTGGCGTTGGCCAAGGAAGCGGTGTTGCGCTCGTTTGAAATGCACCTGGAGGCGGGGCTGCAATTCGAGCGCAAATCGTTCTCGCTGCTGGCCGCCAGCGAAGACCGCAGGGAGGGGATTGCCGCGTTCCTGGAAAAGCGTCCGGCCAGTTTCACGGGCAGATAAAGGGCGCCGGGATTTGGTACACTCGCAGCTTTTTGCTGCAAGGAAGCATGATGCCGGAACTGCGCGCCCTGGCGCTCGAATGCCTGCTGGTGGTGGACCCCGCCGCCAAGGTGGCGGCGATCGCCGCCATGAATGACCTGATGCAGGCGGGCGCCTGCACCCTCGACAGCGCCGCCGCGCTGTACACCGATGGCTCGGTTCCGGGCCGTCCAAGCCGCCCCGAGCTGGTGCCGCCAAGGCAGGTCGGGCGGCGTTCGATGGCGACGGTCGAAGGACGCGCGATGCTGGTGCACGCGCTGGCCCATATCGAGTTCAACGCCGTCAACCTGGCGCTCGACGCCCTGTGGCGCTTCGCCGGCATGCCGGACCAGTATTACCACGACTGGCTGCGCGTGGCGCGCGAAGAGGCGTATCACTATTTCCTGCTGTCGGCCCACCTGGGCACACTGGGTTTCCGGTATGGCGACTTCACGGCCCACGACAGCCTGTGGGAAATGGTGGAGCGCACCTGCGGCGATGCGCTGGCGCGCATGGCGCTGGTGCCGCGCACGCTGGAGGCGCGCGGGCTCGATGCGATCCCGCCATTGCGCGCCAAGCTGGCGCAGGCCGGCGACCACGAGGCCGCGGCCATCCTCGACATCATCTTGCGCGATGAAGTGGGCCACGTGGAAATCGGCAACCGCTGGTATGGCCACCTGTGCCGCCTGCGCGGGGTCGACCCGGTGCCGACCTACAGCGCCTTGCTGGTGCGGTACCGGGTGCCGGTCAAAGGGCCATTCAACCTGGACGCGCGGCTGCGGGCCGGCTTCAGCGAAGAGGAAATGCGCAGCTTTGGCCACTTTGATTAGGCGGCAACACCAGCAAGGCCCGGAAGTCATTGACGTTGGTGCGCGTGGGCCCCGTCACCACGCTGGGGCGGGTCGGGGCGCCGGAGTAGCGCGTCCTTACGCCGCCTGGCGCCGCGTGCCTTGGGCCAGCCATGCGCACACGGCGCCGGTGACGTCGGCCGTGGTGGCGGTCCCGCCCAGGTCACGGGTGTGCAGCGACGGGTTGGCGGTCACCGCTTCAATGGCTTGCATGACGCGCCGCGCGGCGGCGTGTTCACCCAGGTGATCGAGCAGCATCACGACCGACCAGAAGGTGCCGACCGGATTGGCCAGGCCTTTGCCCATGATGTCGAACGCGGAGCCGTGGATCGGCTCGAACATCGAGGGATAGCGCCGTTCCGGATCGATGTTGCCGGTCGGGGCGATGCCCAGGCTGCCCGCCAGCGCGGCGGCCAGGTCGGACAGGATGTCGGCGTGCAGGTTGGTCGCGACGATGGTATCGAGGGTGGCGGGGCGGTTGACCATGCGCGCCGTCGCGGCATCGACCAGTTCCTTGTCCCATTGCACGTCCGGGAAGTCGCGCGATACTTCCAGCGCGATTTCATCCCACATCACCATCGCGTGGCGCTGCGCGTTGCTCTTGGTGATGACGGTGAGTTGCTTGCGGGGACGCGATTGCGCCAGCGCGAAGGCAAAGCGCAGGATGCGCTCGACGCCGGTGCGCGTCATCATTGACACGTCGGTGGCCGCTTCGATCGGGTGGCCCTGGTGTACCCGGCCGCCCACGCCCGAGTATTCGCCTTCCGAGTTTTCCCGTACGATCACCCAGTTCAAGTCGTCCTGTTGGCAGCGTTTCAGCGGCCCGTCGATGCCGGGCAGGATGCGGGTCGGACGCACGTTGGCGTACTGGTCGAAGCCCTGGCAGATTTTCAGGCGCAAGCCCCACAAGGTGATGTGGTCGGGGATGTCCGGGTCGCCGGCGGAGCCGAACAGGATGGCGTCCTTGCCGCGCAGCGCGTCGAGGCCGTCGGCCGGCATCATGACGCCGTGCCGGCGGTAGTAATCGCCGCCCCAGTCGAAGTCTTCGAATGCAAAGCGGAATTCCCCGCCGGCGGCGGCCAGCGCTTCGAGCACGGCGCGGCCGGCGGGAACGACTTCCTTGCCGATGCCGTCGCCTGGAATGGTTGCGATGTGGTAGGTTTTCATGGTGCGTCTCCTTGGTGGTTGGGATGGGGTTGCGTGGCTGACGAGGGCACTGTATAGGGTGGACGGCATCGCAAATGGCCGATACACTCAATCCATTGTTAACCAATTGCTCCACAATCGACCATGAGCGGCGCCTTCCAGCCGGCCGAGCTGGCCTTTTTTGTCACCTTGTCCACCTGCGGCAGCCTGAGCGGCACGGCGCGGGAACTGGGCATTACCACCTCCGCCGTCAGCAAGCGGCTGGCGCAGATCGAGGCGCGCATCGGCGTGCCGCTGGTGAACCGCACCACGCGCCGCATGGGACTGACGCCGGAAGGCGACGTGCTGCTAAGGCATGCGCGCCGCATCCTCGATGAGATGGCGGAACTGGACCAGTTGCTGACCGCGTCGAAAGGTGTGCCGAAAGGACAGTTGCGCGTCAATGCCACCCTGGGATTCGGGCGGCTGCATGTGGCGCCGGCGATTTCGCGCTATGTGCTGCGCTACCCCGAAGTCGATGTGCAATTGCAACTGTCGGTGGACCCGCCGGCGCTGACCGATGACCAGTTCGACGTGTGCATCCGCTTCGGCGCCCCGGCCGATACCCGGGTGCTGGCGCGGCGCCTGGCGCCGAACCGGCGTTTGCTGTGCGCCGCGCCGAAATACCTGGCGGCGCATGGTGAACCGAAATCGCCGGATGATTTACGTAAGCATAATTGCATCAGCATCCGCCAGGGCGATGAAGCCTATGGCCTGTGGCGGCTGGTGTCCGGGCGCGATGCCGACAAGCAGGCCGACGCCGTCAAGGTACGGGGCAACCTCACCACCAATGATGGCGAAATTGCCGTCAACTGGGCCCTGGACGGCCATGGCATCCTGATGCGGGCGGAATGGGATATCGCACGCTACCTGCAAAGCGGGCGGCTGGTGCAGGTGCTGCCTGCCTACCGGACCCCGGATGCCGACATTTACGCGGTTTATCCGCAGCGGCACCAGCTGTCGGCGCGGGTGCGCACGTTCGTGGACTTCATGACCGACGCGCTGGCGCCAAAAATAGCTGAAAAAGACGCTTGACCTTCCCATGATGGGAATGATTAACCTGATCTTGCTGGCACACCTGGCCAGCGCCACTTCAAGGAGATCAGCATGAACTTTACCAATCGTTATACTTCCCGCCAGTCGAGCGCCACTGCCTGCGCCTGCCGCGTGTGCCCCGGCGCGGGTTGCGGCTGCGGCTGCGCGCCACAGGCAGCGGCGGCGCCATGCAGTTGCGGCCCGAACTGCGGCTGTGGCGCCAATTGCCAGTGCAACGCGGTGGCCGCCGGGCGGAACGCCGGGGCGCGGGCACTGTAAGCGGCGGTGCGGTATACGGCGGCGCGGCGCCGTCCCATGCCGCGCGGCGGGGTGATCGCAAAACCGCGTTCCGCTATAATCGGAGCCCCGCCGTTTTGCCTGAGAATGCCGATATGCACCCGACCCAGCCTGAAGTTTCCCGCGCCCTGCAAGCCGCCGCCCGTGTGCGGGCGATCGAGCCGTTCCGTGTCATGGAAATCATGAAGGCGGCCAGCGACGTGGCGAGGTCCGGCGTGGATGTGATCAGCATGAGCGTGGGCGAACCCGATTTCACGGCGCCCGAGCTGGTGGCCGAAGCCGCCGTGCGCGCCATCCGCGGCGGCGCCACGCAATATACCGATGCACTCGGCTTGCCCGCGCTGCGCGAAGCGATCGCCGGGCATTATCGGGGCGCGTTCGGGCTCGACATTCCCGCGCGCCGGATTATCGTGACGGCCGGCGCCTCGGCCGGGCTGCTGCTGGCGTGCGCCGCGCTGGTGTGCGAAGGCGATGAGGTGCTGATGCCGGACCCCAGCTATCCCTGCAACCGCCATTTCGTCTCGGCGTTCGGCGGCAAGGCGGTCTTGCTGCCCTCCGGCCCGGAACAGCGCTACCAGCTGACGGCGGAGCATGTGGCGCGGCACTGGGGCGCGCGCACCCGTGGCGTGATCGTGGCCTCGCCATCGAATCCGACCGGCACTTCGCTGACGGTCGAGCAAATGACGGCGTTGCTGGCGGCGGTCAAGGCGCGCCACGGCTTTGCCATTGTCGATGAAATCTACCAGGGCCTGTCCTATGGCCAGCCACCGCACAGCGCGCTGGGCCTCGACGACGACGTCATCACCGTCAACAGTTTTTCCAAGTATTTCAATATGACGGGATGGCGCCTGGGCTGGCTGGTGGTGCCCGATGCGCTGGTGGGCGTGATTGAAAAACTGGCGCAAAACCTGTTTATTTGCCCGTCGACCGTGGCGCAGCACGCGGCGCTGGCGTGCTTCCACCCGGACTCGATCGCGGTGTATGAACAGCGCCGCCTTGAGTTCCAGCGCCGCCGCGATTTCTTCGTGCCGGCGTTGCGCGAGCTGGGCTTCAGTGTGCCCGTGATGCCGGACGGGGCGTTTTATGTGTATGCCGATTGCAGCGCCGTGCACCATGAAACCGCCGGCGACAGCACCGCCTTTGTCATGGCGGTGCTGCGCGAAGCGGGGGTGGCCTTTGTCCCGGGCGACGATTTCGGCGTAGCCGCGCCCCGGCGCCATGTGCGCTTTTCCTACGCCACCGCCTACGACCGCATCGAGCAGGCCGTGGCGCGCATGGGCGCGATATTCGGGCGCTGATGGCGGACGCGGCCGCGGGGCCGGGTCAGGCGGCGCGCTTGTTGCGGCGCGGCGGCTTGCCCGGCGCGCCGAACAGCGCCGCCACCATCGGGTCGCGCCGGATCACGCAAGTGTGCACCCGCCCGTAGTAGGGCCGGTCGTCCGCCAGCCGGTGCACCCGGTGGCCGTCGGTGGTGACGGTGACGCTCATGGAAGGGCCGCGGTAGGCGGGAAAGATCGGGGTACTCATCATCATTCTCCAAACAAAGTGTCAGGCAGGGTGCGGCAGGGGCGCGCCGGCCCCGTTGTGGCGCAGCCGCGCATAGACGCGCAGCGCGCACGCCAGGTTGGCGCACAATAAACAACACGACAGGCAAAATGCCGCCGCCGCCGGACGCGCCAGCCAGTCCGGGCGTACGCACGCGCCCAGCAACAGCGCCAGCGCCGTGGCATGCATGCCGAATTGGCGCCGGGTCCAGGCAACCGGAATCATGGCTTTCACACCGGGCACACCGCGGCAGCCGCCTTCGACCGACTCCTGCAAGTGGTACCAGACCAGGAACGGCACGATCTTGTACAACATGCCGTTGATGGCGGAAAACGCAAATCCGGCCACCAGCAGCACGCCCAGGGCCAGGGGCGCCTCGGGTAACGCGTCCAGTGCATCCAGCGCGCCCAGGGTGCAGGCCGCCAGCAGGCTAACGATGGCGCTGTACCAGAACAGGTTGGTGACGTCCGGCTTGGGACGCTTGCGGCGCAGCAGCAGCGCGCCGGTGACGGCGCCGAACGCCGCGAAGCCCGCCGCGCCCAGCACCACGCCGGCCCGCGCAAAGGTTTGCGCGGGGTGTTCCGCCAGGCCGCTCGCGACCGAGACGACGGCCAGCAAGATGAACATCGAGCTGGTGAAACCGCGCGTCATCCAGCCGGGATACAGCGCAGTCACCTGGAACATCGGCACCACCTGGTAAGCCACGCCGGCCACCAGCAAGCCGGTCCAGCCCAGCAAGCCCCATGCCGCATGGATGTCCGTCACGTGCAGCAGCGGCAGCGGCAGCGACAAAGGCCAGGCAAACTGGCTGGCCAGCATAACGCCCAGCACCACGGTGACCGCCAGCGCGGCCAGCGCGGTGCGGACCGCCGCCACCATCGATGCCGCGCCATCGGCATGGCGCTGCCACAAGGCGGCCGCGCACAGGCCGGTCAATCCCAGCAGCGCGGGCGCCAGCAACGCCATCGCGCCGATGAACAGCATCGGCAGTTCAAACAGGAAGGCGCCGGCCAGGGCCAGCGTGCCGGCGCACAGGGCCGCATGGGCGGCGGCGCCGCAGCGGTGCCGCGGGATCGCGACACCGGCCACCGACGGCAGCATTTGCAGCAGGGAACCCAGCATGGCCGTACACAGGCTGCCCAGGGTCAGCAGGTGCGTCGCGGCCAGCATGGGCGAAGTCCAGCGGCTGGCAAAGGCGGCCGCGCCGGACCACAGGAGCACGCCGCCCGCCATCAGGGCGAACAGCGGCGCGCACAGCAGGAAGCGCAGCGGCACCGACAGCGGCGGAATGTGGGAAAAGGTCAGGGCGCGCTGCATGGCGGATCCGAACGGGAACGGGTTGCGTGGTTCAGGCGGCGTCGCGCCAGATCAGCAGGCGGTAGCTGTGGTCTTCCTGCCAGCCGCCGTGGCGGCGGTAATCGTTTTGGTCGAGCACCCGGAACAGCGGATGCGGCTCGCGGTCGAGTCTCACCAGCAGGGCGCCGCGCTCCGGCAGCGCCTCCAGTGCCTCGAGGATGGCCAGCATGGGTTCCGGCGGCTCCATGCCGGTGACGTCGATTTCGCTGGTGGCGGAGGGGAGGGTGGTGGTGGTCATCATGCGCTCTCGTCGGTATTGATCTGAATCCATTGTCACATTCAGTCAAGTCTTGCTTCCTTGATCAAAGTCAAGGAAAGCCGCGATAGGGGCGCGGTACAGTGCGTCGTGCCTGGCGGATTCCCCACCCTGCATGTTTGCCGGCCGCCCGCGGCCGGCTTTTTTTACTCACTACCATGACCCAGACAGCCGTACCTGAAACCGCCCCGCCGATCGAACTGGTGTGCCCCGCGGGCAGCCTGCCGGCGCTGAGGGCCGCCGTTGACAACGGCGCCGATTGCGTCTACCTCGGCTTCCGCGACGCCACCAATGCGCGCAATTTCGCCGGCCTGAATTTCGACGATGCCGCCATTGCGCAAGGCATTGCATACGCCCATCGGCGCGGCCGCAAAGTCTTGCTGGCGCTGAACACCTACCCGCAGCCGGGCGCCGTGCAATTGTGGCGCAACGCCGTGGGCCGCGCCGCGCAGGCCGGCATCGACGCCGTGATCCTGGCCGACCCGGGCCTGATGCGCTACGCGTCCGAACGCTATCCGGACTTGCGCCTGCACTTGTCGGTGCAGGGCTCCGCCACCAGCGCCGACGCCATCAATTTTTACCAGCGCCACTTCAACGTGGCGCGCGCCGTCCTGCCGCGCGTCCTGTCACTGGCCCAGGTCGGGCAGGTGCTGGAGAACACGTCGGTGGAAATCGAAGTGTTCGGTTTTGGCAGCCTGTGCGTGATGGCGGAAGGGCGCTGCGCGCTGTCGTCGTACGCCACCGGCGAGTCGCCCAATACCCACGGCGTGTGCTCGCCGGCCAAGGCGGTGCGCTGGGAGCCGGCCCCGCAAGGGCTGGAAGCGCGCCTGAACGGCGTGCTGATCGACCGCTACGCCGATGGCGAGAACGCCAGTTACCCGACCCTGTGCAAGGGCCGCTTCGACGTGGCGGGAGAAACTTATTATGCGGTGGAGGAACCTGCCAGCCTGAATACCCTGGAACTACTGCCGCGCCTGATGGCGATGGGCGTGCGCGCGGTGAAGATCGAAGGCCGCCAGCGCAGTCCCGCGTATGCGGCGCAAGTGACGCGCGTGTGGCGCGAAGCGATCGACCAGTGCCGCGCCAACCCGGCGCGCTACAGCGTGCGCCCGGCCTGGATGGCGGAAATGAACAAAGTCGCGGAAGGCCAGCAGCACACGCTGGGCGCCTATCACCGCGCGTGGAAATGAAAGGAACCCCATGTTGAAACTTGCGTTGGGCCCATTGCAGTATTACTGGCCGCGCGACACCGTGCTGGCGTTCTATGCCGGCGTCGCGGCCAGCGCGGCCGATATCGTCTACCTCGGCGAAACCGTGTGTTCGCGCCGCCACGAACTGCGCCTGGCGGACTGGATGGCCGTGGCGGAGCGGCTGCTGGACGCGGGCAAGAAAGTCGTGCTGTCGACCCTGGTGTTGCAGGAATCGGGTTCGGATGCGGCGGCGCTGCGCCGCATCGTGCGCAACGGCCATTACCAGGTCGAAGCGGGGGATATGGGTGCGGTGCACCTGCTGAGCGGTGACGACGCGTTGCCCGGCGGCTTTATCGCCGGTCCCCACCTCAATATCTATAACGCGTGCACCTTGCACCTGATGCATGACCTGGGCGCGCGGCGCTGGGTGATGCCGCTGGAAATGGGCCGCGAGGGCCTGGCGGAGATCCTGCGCAAGCGCCCGGCCGGCATGGAAACCGAAGTGTTTGCCTATGGCCGCATGCCGCTGGCGTTTTCCGCGCGCTGCTTTACGGCGCGCAACCGCAATTTGCCGAAAGACGATTGCCGCTTCAGCTGTCTCGATTATCCCGACGGATTGCTGCTGGAAACGCGGGAAAAGCAACCGTTCCTGGTGCTCAATGGTATCCAGACCCAGTCGGCCAAGGTCTACAACCTGGCCGGCGAGCTCCCGGAGTTGCAGGAACTCGGGGTGGACGTGCTGCGCATCAGCCCCCAGTCGCGGGGCACCATGGAGGTGCTGGCGGCGTTTGACGCGTTGCGGCGCGGCGCGGTCCCGGCCGCCGGCAGCCTCGAACCTGTCGCGCCGGACGGCGCGTGCAATGGCTATTGGCATGGCCGTCCCGGAATGGAGGGGATGCCGGCGGTGGGCGGCATCCCTGGCGCGATTGCGGCGCGCGCCGGCATCGGCGGCAAGGCCCGGCGCGGCGGCGCGGCCGTGATGGAAGGGGCGGCGTCATGAGCGCGCAGCCATCGCAGTCATCGCAGTCCGGCGCCGCCGCTCCGGCGCGCCCGGGCTTGCCGCCGCCACTGGCCGCGTTGCTGGGGCGCCTGCCGCCGTTTCCCGGTTCGGTGCTGTTTTGCGCGGCGCTGAACGTGGCGCTGCGGCCGCACCTGCCGGCCGACGTGCGGGACAGCTTGCAAGGGCGGCCGTTGCGCATCGCCGTCACGGACGCCGGCGTGGCGTTTGATTTCACCTGGCAGGGAACGCGCTTCGGCGCGCTGCCGCGCGGCGCCAGGGCCGACTTGGAAATCGCCGCCAGCGCGGGCGACTTCGTGGCGCTGGCGCGGCGCGAGGAAGACCCGGATACGCTGTTCTTCAGCCGCCGCCTGGCCATGTCCGGGGATACCGAACTGGGCCTGCTGGTGAAAAACACCCTCGATGCGATGGAGTCGCCGCTGCCGCAAACGCTGCGTACCGCACTGTCGGACTGGCTGCGGAAGGCCGCTCCGCGTCCGCGCTGAAGGAGCCCGCCATGGCCGGCCGCTCCGCATTACCCCTGGTGTATTCGTGTTCCGGCTGTTCCAGCGCGGCGCAAACCGCCAACGCGGCGGCGTTGCGGCTGGACCGCGCCGGCCTGGCGGAAATGTCGTGCATTGCCGGTGTCGGCGGCGGCGTGGCGCCGCTGGTCCGGCTGGCCCGCTCCGGACGCGTCATTGTCGCCATCGACGGTTGCGCGCTGGCCTGCACCCGCGCCTGCCTTGCGCAACAAGGCGTCACACCCACCCATCACGTGCTGTTGCCCGACCTGGGCGTCAAGAAGAAGTACCACACGGATCCCGATCCGCAACAGGTTCCCGCCATCGTGCACGCGGTGGCGGAGCTGCTGGCGCAATCCGCCATCACAGAAAAGGAATCAACATGAACAATTTATCGATCGCGCTGCTGGAAGCCCTGAAAGCCCATGGCGCGCAAGCGCTGTTTGGCTTGCCGGGCGACTTTGTCCTGCCGTTTTTCCGCCATGCCGAACTATCCGGCATCCTGCCGCTGCACACGCTGAGCCACGAGCCCGGCGTGGGCTTTGCCGCCGATGGCGCGGCGCGCTACCAGGGTGGTCCCGGGGTCGCCGTCGTCACCTATGGCGCCGGCGCGCTGAACCTGGTCAATGCGGTGGCCGGCGCCTACGCGGAAAAGGTACCGCTGGTGGTGATCTCCGGCGCGCCCGGTGCGCTGGAGCGGGGCAACGGCTGGTTGCTGCACCACCAGTCGCGCAACCTGCAATCGCAGCTGGCGATTTTCCGTGAAATCACCTGCGACCAGGTGATCCTGGATGACGCGAAACAGGCGCCGGCGCTGATAGCGCGCGCGCTGCGCAACTGCCTTTCGCAGTCGCGGCCCGTGTATATCGAACTGCCGCGCGACATGGTCGATGCGCCGTGCGCGCCGGTGGTCCCGCTGCCGCCGCCGGCCTGGAATGCCGACGCGGTGCGGGCCTGCGCGCGTGAAGTGTTGCGGCGCCTGGCGGCGGCCACCAGGCCGCTGCTGCTGGTGGGTATCGAGATCCGCCGCTGCGGCGTCGAGCACAAGGTGGCGCAGCTGGCGCGCCTGCTGCGGGTGCCGGTGGCCACCACCCTGATGGGACGCGGCCTGCTGGCCGGGCAGGACGCGCCGCTGCTGGGAACTTATCTTGGCGTGGCGGGCGACGCGGACGTCACGCGCGCCGTGGAGGAAGCCGATGCGCTGCTGATGCTGGGGGTGCTGCTGTCGGACACCAACTTTGGCGTGTCGGCGCGCAAGATCGATTTGCGCGGCAGTATCCTGGCGCTCGACGGGCAGGTGGCGCTGGGTCACCACGTGTACCCGGACATTCCGATCGAAGCGCTGCTCGACACCATGTTGGCCACGGTGCTGGCCGAGGGCTGGTCCGTGGCGCATCCGATACCGCAGGTGACGCCGCCAACCGCGCCCCGTGGTATGCCGGAAGACGGCGCGCCGGTGGCGCCCGGCGACATCGCCTGCGCCGTCAATGACGCGCTGGCGCAATTCGGACCGATGCCGGTGGTGTCGGACATCGGCGACTGCTTCTTTACCGCGCTCGACATGGAGGGGGAAGGCTTGCTGGCGCCGGGCTACTACGCCACCATGGGCTATGGCGTACCGGCCGGCCTGGGCTTGCAGGCCTCCAGTGGCCGCCGTCCGCTGATCGTGGTGGGGGACGGCGCGTTCCAGATGACCGGATGGGAACTCGGGAACTGCGCGCGCAATGGCTGGGACCCGGTGGTGATCGTGTTTAACAACGAGGGATGGGAAATGCTGCGGGCTTTCCAGCCGGAGGCGCGCTATACCGACCTGGGCGACTGGCAATTCGCCGCCATGGCGCCCATGCTGGGCGGCGACGGTTACCGGGTGCGGACCCGTGCCGAACTGGCGGAAACACTGCGGCGGGCGCTCGATACCCGGGGCAAGTTCCAGTTGATCGAAGTGATGTTGCCGCGCGGGGCGCAGTCGGCGACGCTGGCGCGGTTCGTGGCGGGGGTGAGGCGCATGCAGTCGCCAGGCGCCGCGGTGTGACGAAGTCGGTGGTGTGAGAACGTCGGCGGTGCGACAACGTAGGACGGCTTGGGTTCATCAAGCCGCCATGCCCGCACCAAGGTACTGCCCGCGCAGGCGGCGGCGCGCATGGCGGTTTCGCCTTCGGCAAAACCGCCCTACGAGGTTTGGCGATATCCGCGGTTTGGGCGCGACGGGCGGGTTACGCTCCTTCGCGCCGCACGGAGAAATTGACGAACAGCGGCGCGATCGTGTCGATCAATGCCGCGTCCGGATAACCCGGCATGGCGCCGGCCGCCAGCGCCGCATCGGCGCAGCCGGTGGCGCGAAAGGTTTGCAGCACGTAGTTTGCCACGCCCATGGCGGCCAGGGTGGCCGCCATCGATTGCAATGCGCGCGGCGGCAACAGGTCCGGATGCGCCGTGGTGCGGCATTCATAGGCGACGCCGCTGTCGAGGATGGCGCGCACGCAGGCTTCGGCCTGTTTGCCGCTGCCCGCCACGCCGGTCACGCCGGAATAGGCGGCGAACGGCGCTTTCACGTCGAATCCAACCCAGTCCAGCAGCGGCAAGACCGCCTTCAAGCGCTCCGGATACAGGCACGCGGTGTGCAATCCCACCTTGAAACCCAGCGCGCGCACGTCGGCGATGGCGCCCGGCAGCGCCGCGTCGGTGGTGGGTTCGCCGCCGGAAAAGACCACGGCGTCCAGCAGGCCGGTGCGGCGCGCCAGCCGTTCCAGCAGCAGTGCCCATGGCAGCGGGCTGTGGCGGGGCCGCTGCTGCAGGTGGGGATTATGGCAATAGCCGCAGCGCCACGCACAGCCCTGCACGAACACCACGGCCGACAGCTGGCCGGGGTAGTCCGTGGCGGAAAACGGCGTGTAGCCGCCGACGATGAGCTCGCCGCCTTCCATCTCAATGGCGTCCGGGCGGCTGTTCGCGGAACGCCACGCGCTCATGGAATTCGCCCTTCTTGCCGGTGTTGAACGATGAGACCGGGCGGTGGTAGCCCATCACGCGGGTCCAGATTTCACACGGCTGGCGCTCGGCGTCGTCCAGGGTCACGCCGGCCGATGGTTGGGTTGCTGCTGCATTCATGGTGTTGCTCCTTGGTGGGGTGGATGAAAAAAATGGCTATGCCACGGCCAGCTTGCGGGCGATCAGTTCCTCGTCGCAGCGCGGGCAGTAGTCGTGTTTGCCGCTCAGGTAGCCGTGTTTCGGGCAGATGGAAAAGGTCGGCGTCACGGTGATATAGGGCAGGCCGAAGCTCGACAGCGCGCGCCGCACCAGCGTGCGGCAGGCTTGCGCCGACGACAGCGCCTCGCTCATGTACAGGTGCAGTACCGTGCCGCCGGTGTATTTGCGCTGCAGCGCATCCTGCTGTTCCAGTGCTTCAAACGGATCGTCGGTGTACCCGACCGGCAATTGCGTGGAATTGGTGTAGTACGGCATGTCCGTGGTGCCAGCCTGCAGGATGCCGGGCCAGCGCTTGCGGTCTTCGCGGGCGAAGCGGTAGGTGGTGCCCTCGGCCGGAGTGGCTTCCAGGTTGTACATGTGCCCGGTTTCATCCTGGAACACCAGCAGGCGCGCGCGCACATGGTCCAGCAGGCGCAAGGCAAAGGCCTGGCCCGTGGGGGTGGAAATGTCGTCGCCGCCGCCGGTGAAATTGCGGATCATTTCGTTGACGCCATTGACGCCGAGGGTCGAGAAATGGTTGCGCAGGGTGCCGAGGTAGCGCTTGGTGTACGGGAACAAGCCATTGTCCATGTGGCGCTGGATCACCTTGCGCTTGATTTCCAGGCTTTGCTTGCCCAGTTCCAGCAAACGGTCGAGCGCGGCCAGCAGGGCCGCCTCGTCGCCGCGGTACAGGTAGCCCAGGCGGGCGCAATTGACGGTGACCACGCCCAGCGATCCGGTTTGCTCGGCCGAGCCGAACAAACCATTGCCGCGCTTGAGCAGTTCGCGCAAATCGAGCTGCAGGCGGCAGCACATGGAGCGGATCATGTTCGGTTTCAGTTCGGAATTGACGAAGTTCTGGAAGTACGGCAGGCCGTAGCGGGCCGTCATCTCGAACAGGCGCTCGGCGTTGGGACTGTGCCAGTCGAAGTCCGGCGTGATGTTGTAAGTCGGGATCGGGAAGGTGAACGCGCGGCCCCTGGCGTCGCCGGCCATCATGACATCGATGTAGGCGCGGTTGATCATGTCCATTTCCGCCTGCAGGTCGCCATAGGTAAAGGGCATGGCCAGGCCGGCGATGTGCGGGATTTGTTCGCGCACATCTTCCGGGCAGACCCAGTCGAAGGTCAGGTTGGTGAACGGCGTTTGCGTGCCCCAGCGCGACGGCACGTTGAGGTTGTAGATCAGCTCCTGCATGCACTGGCGCACGCCGGCGTCGTCGAGGCCATCGTTGCGCACAAACGGCGCGAGATACGTGTCGAAGGAACTGAAGGCCTGGGCTCCGGCCCATTCGTTTTGCAGCGTGCCCAGGAAGTTGACGATTTGTCCGACCGCGCTCGACAGGTGGCGCGGCGGGCCGGATTCCACCTTGCCCGGCACGCCGTTCAACCCTTCATTGAGCAGCGTGCGCAGCGACCAGCCGGCGCAATAGCCGGACAGCATGTCGAGGTCGTGGATGTGCAGGTCGGCGTCGCGGTGGGCCCGTCCGATTTCCGGCGGGTAGACGTGGTCGAGCCAGTAATTGGCGATCACCTTGCCCGACACGTTGAGGATCAGGCCGCCCAGCGAATAGCCCTGGTTGGCGTTGGCGTTGACGCGCCAGTCTTCGCGCCGCAGGTATTCATTGATCGACGCTTCGACGTCGACCAGGGTCTTGCGGTCCTGGCGCAGGTGGCGGTGCTGTTCGCGGTAGACGATATAGGCGCGCAAGGTGGCGCGGTGGCCCGCTTCATACAGCGCCCGCTCGACCTGGTCCTGCACCTGCTCGACATGCAGCGCTTCGGGATGGCGCAGGGTGGCCAGGTACATCAGCACCAGGTCGGTGAGGCGCTGCGCGACATCGGCGCCGAACTCGCCGCAAGCCTGGCCGGCGCGCTGCAGCGCGGAGTGGATCTTGGCCGCGTCGAAGGGCTGGGAGGCGCCGTCGCGTTTGACGATGTGGCGGGGTGGGGATACAGCGAACATGCAGGCTCCTGGCTAAATGTAGTGTGGTTGGCGAGGTTTCATACTAGATAGCGGTCCGGCCGGCCGCCATCCGCACCGCTGAATTCTTGATCTGAATTAAGTCCGGTGGCCTGGCGGCCATGGCTGTTTGGTGACCGCGACCAGTACGATGTACGCCAGCGTGGCCAGCGCCGCCAGCAGCGCGGCGCGGCGGACGGTTGTTGTGCGGCCCCGTTTCAGCGCCACCGAACCGAGCATGATATAGACCAGCAGGGCGGTGAGCTTGGCGCCCAGCCAGGGCTGGTGCAGCGGAGACTGGCCGCTCCACACGGCCAGCGTCACGGCGCTTGCCAGCAGCACCGTATCGACCAGGTGCGGCAGGGCGCGCAGCGCGCGCGGCCATGCCGCGCCGCGCCACATGGCCGCGCCGCGCAGCAGGAACAGGGTGGCGCTGGCGGCCGCGCAACTGATGTGCAGCTGCTTGAGCGCCAGGTAGTCCATGGTTCAGCGCTCGCCGGTGATGTGGAAGTCGATCATGACCTCGCCGGGCTGCCGTGAGACATAGGCCACCCGCACCGCCGGGCCAAAGAACTGGGCGATCTGCCGCAACAGCGGTATCGGGTCGTGGTCGTTACAGAAGCGCATGGTTTCGCCGGGCTGCAGCGCCTGCAGGGCGCCGAAGATGGCGGCGTGGCGGAAACGCTTGGCGATACCGCGCGCGTCAAACGGGTACAGGCCGGATGCGGTGGGGGCGGAACAATCGTGTGGCATGGTGGATCTCCTTGGTGGGGGGGGAAACAATGAGGTTCAGGCGCGCTGCGGCCTGGTGGCCGTGGCCGGCTGGCGCGGGGCGCCGGCACGCAGCAAGCGCCATGCGAACAGCGCCAGGAACAGGGTGCCGGCGGCAAACACGATGTCGCCCGGCACGCGCAGCCAGACCAGCGTTTCCATCGCTTGCGAGTGCACCACTTCCGGCGAGCGGGCAAACCACATGCCACGGCTGATGCTGGCCCAGGCCTGGAAGATGCCGGCCGGCACCAGCGACAGGAACACCATCATGGCCAGGCCGCCATTCAGGCACCAGAACATGGGCGCCAGCCAATGTTCCGGCCACTGGTTGCGCTCGGACAGGCCGCGCAGGCAGAACAGCATCAGGCCGATGCCCAGCATGCCGTACACGCCGAACAGCGCCGCGTGGCCGTGGGCCGCCGTCATATTCAAGCCTTGCATGTAGTACAGCGCCAGTGGCGTGTTGATGGAAAAGCCCAGCAAGCCCGCGCCCACCGTGTTCCAGAACGCCACGGCGACAAAGCACAGGATCGGCCAGCGGTAAGCGGACACCCAGGGCGCGGCGCTGGTGCGCTTATAGGTGTGCCAGGCTTCGATGCCCAGCATGGTCAGGGGCACCACTTCCAGCGCCGAGAACAGCGAGCCGATGGCGATGACAAAGGTCGGCGTGCCGGTGAAATACAGGTGGTGCAGGGTGCCCAGGATGCCGCCGAACAGGAACACGATGGTTTCCAGCACGATCGCGCTGTTGGCGCTGGCGGCGTGGATCAGGCCCAGGCGGGTGAACAGCAGGGCGATGACGGCGGTGGCGAACACTTCGAAGAAGCCTTCCACCCACAGGTGCACCAGCCACCAGCGCCAGTATTCGATCATCGAGTAGTGGGTGCCGCGGTCCCACGTCAGCGACGTCGCGTAGAAGCCGCCGATGCACAGGGCCGACAGGAACACCATGACGATCAGGCCGCGGGTTTCATGCGGCCGGCGCAGCGCCGGCCACAGTGCGCGGCCCAGCAGGGCGACCCAGAACAGCAGGCCGACAAACAGCAACACTTGCCAGACGCGGCCCATGCTGGTGAATTCCAGGCCCTGGTTGCCCAGCCAGAAAGCAAAGGCGCTGCCTTTACCCTGCAGGGTGCCGAGCCAGCCGCAGACGGTGGAACCGGCCACGATGAACAGCAGCGCATAAAACAGCACATCAACGCCCAGCTTCTGGAATTTCGGTTCATGCCCGGAAATCGCCGGCGCGATATACAGGCCGGTGGCCAGCCACGCGGTGGCGATCCACAGCACGGCGAACTGGGTGTGGATGGTGCGGCTGACCACGAACGGCAGCACGTCGGCCAGCGGGAAGCCGAAGAAGCTCTGGCCTTCGACCGCATAGTGGGCGGTGACCACGCCCATGCCCACCTGCGCCAGGATCAGCGCCACCACCACGAAGAAGTATTTGCGGGTGGCGCGCATCGATGGCGTCACCGTGACGCTTAGCAGCGGGTCGGCCTTGGCCGGGACCGGGTCGGCGGATTGCCTGGCGCGGCCGTGGACGAAGACCATGGCGGCGATCGCGCCCAGCAGCAGGATGATGCTGGCGATCGACCAGATCCCGACACCGGCGCTCGGGGTGTTGCCGGCCAGGGGTTCATGCGGCCAGTTGCTGGTGTAGGACAGCCCCTTGTGGCCGGGACGGTCGGTGGCGGCCGACCACGCGGACCAGAAGAAGAAGGCCGGCAGCGCTTCGCGTTCAGCGGCGTCGGGCAGCGCGTCCGGCGTCATGGCGTACTGGGCGCGCAGCGTGTCGAGCGCCCGGTCGTTGCCGAACAGGCCGGTGTAATGGCGCGCCACCATCTCGATGGCCTGGGCCCGGTCGTTGCTGACCACGATGGCGCCGCTGGCCGGATCATAGGTGTTGCCGCGCAATTCGCGCTTCAGGCGCGCATCGAGCGCGGCCTGCACCTCATGATCGAGCCGGGCATAGGGCTGGGCATGCTCGCGCCGGGCCCAGATGTCGCGCAGCGCCTCGGCTTCGCGGTGCAGCCAGTCGGCCGACCAGTCCGGCGCCAGGTAGCTGCCGTGGCCCCAGACGGTGCCCAGCTGCTGGCCGCCGGCGCCCAGCCACGCCTGCTGGCCGCGTTGCACCTGCCCCTGGCCGAACAGCATGCGCCCGTCGGCGCTGATGATGTGATTGGGGATGGGCGGGGCGGACAGATAGATTTCCGACCCGACCCAGCCCAGCACTGCGAAGGACAGCGCGCAGATGACGGCGAGCCAGGTCCATAGTTTGCGTGTGGCGTGCATGGTGTGGTTCCTCTTGGTGGTAACGATGTGTTGACCAAACCATTGTAGGGCGCCGGATATAAACATGCACGCCAAATATATGTTTAATTGATCCAGGTTATCCGGGCTAGCGGGGCTAGTCATTTCGGCTGATGGGGCTAACCAGTTTGCCGTCCGCCGCTACACGTCAGGTGTATGGTTGCCGCGCGCCGCGCCGCGTACCCTGACGTCATCTGATAACGCGCCAGGAGAAGCCAGGTGTCTACGAAAAATAAAGCGGGAATGGTGCTGGCCAGCAGCACCTTTGCCTTCACGATCTGTTTTGCGATCTGGATGATGTTCGCGGTGCTGGGCATCCCGATCAAGAAAATGCTGGACTTGAACGAAACCCAGTTTGGTTTGCTGGCGGCGACGCCGGTGCTGAGCGGCGCGCTGGTGCGGGTGCCGCTGGGGATCTGGTGCGACCGGTTTGGCGGGCGCATCGTGTTCTTCCTGCTGATGCTGGCCACGGTGCCGGCGATCTACCTGATCGGCAAAGCCACCGAGTACTGGCAGTTCCTGGCGCTGGGGCTGATGATCGGCCTGGCCGGCGGCTCGTTCTCGGTCGGCACGCCCTACGTGGCGCGCTGGTTCCCGAAAGAGCGGCGCGGCCTGGCGATGGGCATCTTCGGCGCCGGCAATTCCGGTTCGGCGCTGACCAAGTTCGTGGCGCCGGCCATCATCGCGGCATGGGGCTGGCAGGCGCTGCCCACCGTGTACGCGGTGGCGATGCTGGTCACGGCCGTGCTGTTCTGGGTGTTCAGCGCCTCCGATCCGTCGCACCTCACCAGCGGCACCACCACCTTCGCCGAGCAGATGGCGGTGCTGAAGGACCGCCGCGTATGGCGCTATTGCCAGTATTACTCGGTGGTGTTTGGCGGCTATGTCGGCCTGGCGCTGTGGATGACCAAGTACTACGTGGCCGAATATGGCTTCGACCTGAAGCTGGCGGCGCTGCTGGCGGCCTGCTTCTCGCTGCCGGGCGGCGTGCTGCGCGCGCTGGGCGGCTGGATTTCCGACCGCTATGGCGCCTACAAGGTCACCTGGTGGGTGATGTGGGTGTGCTGGGTGTGCTTCTTCCTGCTGTCGTATCCGCCCACCTCGATGATCGTCAAGACCGTCAACGGCCCGGTGCAGATGGAACTGGCGGTCACCCCAATGATGTTCACCGCGCTGCTGTTCGTGGTCGGCATCGCGATGGCGATCGGCAAGGCCTCGGTCTTCAAATTCATCGGCGACGAATTCTCCGGCAACATCGGCGCCGTGTCCGGCGTGGTGGGCCTGGCGGGCGGCCTGGGCGGCTTTGTGTTGCCCATCATGTTCGGCGCGCTGCTGGACCTGACCGGCGTGCGTTCCAGCGCCTTCATGCTGTTGTACGGCACGGTCTGCGTCTCGCTGGTGTGCATGCATTACTCGTTCCGTCCCGCCGGAGAGGCCGACGCCCCGCCGGCCGCCAAGGCGGATGCCCAATCCAACCATGCCGTGCCCAAGGCGGCATAACCGCACTATCACTGTGGAGTCATCATGAGCAAGTACCTGATCAATACCTGGGAACCCGAAATTCCCGCATTCTGGCGCGCCAGCGGGCGCGATACCGCCAACCGCAACCTGTGGATCTCGATTCCCGCGCTGGCGCTGGCGTTTGCCGTGTGGATGGTGTGGAGCGTGGTGGTGGTCAACCTGCCCGCCATTGGTTTCCAGTACAGCACCAACCAGCTGTTCTGGCTGACCGCGCTGCCGGGCCTGTCCGGCGCCACCCTGCGCATTTTCTATTCATTCATGGTGCCGGTGTTCGGCGGCCGCAAATGGACCACGATTTCCACCGCCTCGCTCTTGATTCCCGCGATCGGCATCGGCTACGCGGTGCAAGACGTAACGACCAGCTATCCGACCATGCTGGTGCTGGCGCTGCTGTGCGGCTTTGGCGGCGGCAACTTCGCCTCGTCGATGGCCAACATCAGCTTCTTCTTCCCCAAGGCGCAAAAGGGGTATGCGCTGGGCATGAACGCGGGCCTGGGCAACCTCGGCGTATCCGCGGTGCAGTTCGTGGTGCCGCTGGTGATCACGGCCGGCGTGTTCGGCGCGCTGGGCGGCGAGTCGCAGACGGCGGTCAAGGCCGGCAAGAGCAGCGCCATGTGGCTGCAAAACGCCGGCTTTATCTGGGTCCCGTTCATCGTCGCCAGCAGCCTGCTGGCGTGGTTCGGCATGAATGACCTGGCCTCGGCGAGGGCGTCGTTTGCGGAACAGGCGGTGATTTTCAAGCGCAAGCACAACTGGCTGATGTGCTGGCTGTACACCGGCTGCTTTGGGTCCTTCATCGGGTACTCGGCGGCGTTCCCGCTGTTGATCAAGACCCAGTTCCCGCTGGTCGACCCGCTGCAATACGCCTTCCTCGGCCCCCTGGTCGGCGCGCTGGCGCGCGTGGTTGGCGGCGTGATTTCCGACCGCCTGGGCGGCGCCCGCGTGACGCTGTGGACCTTCGCCGGCATGATCGGCGCGGTGCTGGGCGTGCTGCAATTCTCGCCCCATGGCGGCGACAGCGGCAATTTCACCGGTTTCTTCTGGATGTTCATGCTGCTGTTCGCCGGCGCCGGCATCGGCAACGCCTCGACCTTCCGCATGATCCCCGTGATCTTCCTGACCGAGCGCCAGCGCGCGGCGGCCGGCAAGCCGAAAGCCATGCAAGACCAGGCCGTGGTCGACGCCAACAAGGAAAGCGCGGCGGTGCTGGGCTTTACTTCCGCGGTGGCCGCCTATGGCGCCTTCTTCATCCCGAAAAGCTACGGCACGTCGATCGCGCTGACCGGCAGCCCGGACGCCGCGCTGTGGGCATTCATTGCCTTCTACGTGAGCTGCATCGCGCTGACGTGGTGGTGCTATGCCAGGAAGAATGCGGCGATGCCATGCTAAAGCACACCATGGACAGGAAGCCGATCAGGGTCCAGGCCTTCCTTGCACAAGTGCCGCTGTTCAATTCCCTGAAAGAGGAAGAACTGGACCAGATCGCGCTCGGCACCACCGAGGTGCGGGCGGAAAAGGGGCAGGTGATCTTCCAGCGGGGCGACCCGTGCGAGGGCTTCCACGTGGTGCTGTATGGCCAGGTCAAGCTGGCGTTCACGTCGTCGTCCGGCTCGGAAAAGGTGATCGAGCTGATCGGCCCGGGCCACAGCTTCGGCGAGGCGCTGATGTTCATGGGCAAGCCGTACATCGTGACGGCGCAGGCCACGGAAGACACCTTGCTGCTGCATGTGGCGAAACCGGTGATCTTCCGTGAAATCGACGCCGACCCGGCCTTCGCGCGCAAGATGCTGGCGGGACTGAGCCAGCGCATGCACAGCCTGATGTGCGACATGGAATCGTACACGCTGCGCAGCGGCACCGAGCGGGTGGCCGGTTACCTGATGCGGGGCGGGGCGGAAGAAATCACGCTGCCGGTCGCGAAGTCGGTGCTGGCGTCGCGCCTGAACCTGACGCCTGAACATTTTTCACGGATCATGGCTGAACTGGCGTCGCGCCGCGTGATTGCCGTCAAGGGGCGCAAGGTGGCGATCCTGGATCCGGCGGCGCTGGGCCTGTGCGCAGGCTGAGAGAGGGGAACTATGGAAGACATTGAAAAATTCGTGCAGGGCTTCAACCGCTTCCAGCAACAGTATTTCGCGGAGCCGCATGGCTTGTATGACAGCCTGCGCGAAGGCCAGCATCCGGGCACGTTGCTGATCGGCTGCTGCGATTCGCGGGTCGACCCGATGCTGTTGACGGGCAGCGATCCCGGCGATTTGTTTGTGGTGCGCAATATCGCCAACCTGGTGCCGCCGTGCACGCCGGACGCGCCGCCCGGCGTCAGTTCGGCGATTGAATTTGCCGTTTGCAACCTGGAAGTGGCGCGCGTGATCGTGCTGGGCCATGCGCGCTGTGGCGGCATCCGCGCGTTGATGGCGCCGCGCCGGCGGGTCACGGAAACCGACTTCGTCGGACGCTGGATGCGGATTGCGGAACCGGTGGCCGAACGGGTGCGCAAGACGTTACCCAGCCATACGGAAGAACAGCAGCACCGTGCCTGTGAAATGGCCAGCATCCTGCATTCGCTCGACAACCTGTTGACCTACCCGTGGCTGCGCGAACGGGCGGAGCAGGGCAAACTGAAATTGCACGGCTGGTATTTCGATATCAGCACCGGCGCCCTGATGGCGTATTCGCCGCGCCAGCAGCAATTTTTGCCGCTGGTGTGTCCCGTGTCCGGCCCCTCCGTCACGGATCACCATGCCCATCCCCATCACCAGGAGACGCGTTGATGAATATTGAAAACTTTGACCACTTGCTGGCGGCCGCGCTGATGGAGCCGAATCCGCAGCAACTGTTGTTCGTGTTTTGCACCGCCGACGCCGCGCCGGAAGGCGCCGCCGGCCCGGGCCTGGCGGGCGTGACGCTGGCGCCCGTGATGTGCGTCGACAAGGCCGATGGCGAAGTACCAAGCTTTGCGCAACTGGCGGCCGAAGCGGCGACCATGGGCGCGCACTGGGATGTGGTGCTGGCCAGCACCTTGTCCGGCAGCGCCGGGGCGCGCCCGCCGCCGGAACAGTGCGAACAGGCCCTGCGGCGCATGCTGGCGTCGATCCGGGGCGGCAGCTTCGGCGCCATGCTGGCGTTTGACCGGCAGGGGCGGCCGCTGGTGCGGCAGGCCGCGTAAAAACAAGTTTTTCTGCAACCCAGTAGGGCGGACTCTATGAGGCCGCCACGCCCGCGTCACCACCGGCGCACGCGGCGCCGCAACGCAAGCATGGCGGCCCGACAAGACCGGACCGCCCTGCGGAACGCCGCCGCGGGCCATCGATACGTTTCCACCTGATGCGGCCCGAGGCGCCGCCCGCACCTTGCGCCACCCCGGCGCCCATCCCCGACCAACCCCGTCCCGCCGCCCCGCGTTGTGGTGGAACGCCCCGTCCACCTAGTCATAAAGGACTAGTGTCCCTAGTCCTTCCTTTGTGCGCCGGCACACGTTTTGCCGATACCCAGCGCCGCCCGCGCTCCGTAGACTGCATGCATCGGCCACTTCCAGCATCGTGCCGGGAGCGGCGTTCATTTCCAGGTGCAGCCACTGCACCGATGAGGAGCCAGTATGAGCCATTTTTTGGATCGCCTGAATTTTTTCAGCAAGACCAGATCGACCTTTTCCGACGGCCACGGCGCCGTTGTCCATGAAGACCGCACCTGGGAAAACGCGTACCGCCAGCGTTGGCAGCACGACAAGATCGTGCGCTCGACCCATGGCGTCAATTGCACCGGGTCGTGCAGCTGGAAAGTCTATGTCAAGAACGGGCTGATCACGTGGGAAACCCAGCAAACCGACTATCCGCGCACCCGTCCCGACCTGCCCAACCATGAACCGCGTGGCTGCCCGCGCGGCGCCAGCTATTCGTGGTACGTGTATTCGGCGCAGCGCGTCAAGTATCCGATGGTGCGCGGCGTGCTGATGGACATGTGGCGCGACGCCCGCAAGACCATGGACCCGGTGGCGGCCTGGGAATACGTCAGCCAGGACAAGGACCGCGCGGCCCGCTACAAGACCGTGCGTGGCCTGGGCGGCTTTGTGCGCGCCAACTGGGACGAGTGCAATGAAATGATCGCCGCCGCCAATGCCTACACCATCGGCAAGTTCGGCCCGGACCGCGTGGTCGGCTTTTCGCCGATTCCCGCCATGTCGATGGTCAGCTATGCGGCCGGCACCCGCTACCTGTCGCTGATCGGCGGCGTCGCGTTGAGTTTTTATGACTGGTATTGCGACTTGCCGCCGGCCAGTCCGCAAATCTGGGGCGAACAGACCGACGTGCCGGAATCGGCCGACTGGTACAACTCGACCTACCTGATGGTGTGGGGTTCGAACATCCCGATGACGCGCACCCCGGACGCGCACTTCTACACCGAGGTGCGCTATAAAGGCACCAAGACCGTGGCGGTGTCGTCCGACTTTGGCGAAATGGCGAAATTCGGCGATATCTGGCTGGCGCCCAAGCAGGGCACCGACGCCGCGCTGGCGATGGCGATGGGCCACGTGATCCTGAAGGAATACCACACGGCCGGCCAGTCCGACTACTTCCGCGACTATGCGCGCCAGTACACCGACTTCCCGATGCTGGTGCTGCTGCGCGACCACAAGGGATCGCTGGCGCCAGAATACTTCCTGCGCGCCTCGCACCTCGACGGCGCGCTCGACGAGACCAACAACCCGGAATGGAAGACCCTGGTCATCGATGAACCGAGCGGGCGCATCGTGGCGCCGGCCGGCTCGATCGGCTTCCGCTGGGGCGAGTCCGGCAAGTGGAACCTGGAACAGAAAGAGGGCGGCAATGGCGCCGCCGTCACGCCGCTGCTGTCGCTCAAGGATTGTGCCGACGATATCGTGCCGGTCGGCTTCCCGTACTTCGGCGGCAAGGACGCCTCCGACCTGTTGCTGCGCAACGTGCCGGTCAAGCGCCTGACGCTGGCCGACGGCAGCACCGTACTGGTGGCCACCGTGTTCGACCTGACCATGGCCAACTACGGTGTCGATCGCGGCTTCGGGGGCGGCAACGTGGCCGCCAGCTATGACGATGACGTGCCCTACACCCCGGCCTGGCAGCAAAAGCACACCGGCGTGAAAGCCGCCGACGTGGTGGCCGTGGCGCGCCAGTTCGCGGAAAACGCACACAAGACGCGCGGCAAGAGCATGGTCATCGTCGGCGCCGCGCTGAACCACTGGTACCACATGGACATGACGTACCGGGGCATCATCAACATGCTGATGATGTGCGGCTGCATCGGCCAGTCCGGCGGCGGCTGGTGCCATTACGTGGGCCAGGAAAAGCTGCGTCCGCAGACCGGCTGGACCCCGCTGGCGTTTGCCCAGGACTGGAACCGTCCGATGCGCCAGATGAACGGCACCTCGTTCTTCTATGCGCACACCAGCCAGTGGCGCCACGAAAAGCTGCACACCGCCGATATCGCCTCGCCGCTGGCCGGCAGCGACGTCGCGCCGATGAGTTTATTGGACTACAACGCCAAGGCCGAACGGCTCGGCTGGCTGCCATCGGCGCCGCAGCTGCAAACCAACCCGCTGGCCGTGACCCGCGCCGCGGCGGCCGTCGAAATGGACCCGGCCGCGTATGCGGTCAAGCAGCTCAAGGAAGGCAAGCTGCAGATGTCGTGCGACGACCCGGACAATCCCGCCAACTTCCCGCGCAATATGTTCGTGTGGCGCTCGAACATCCTGGGCAGCTCCGGCAAGGGCCACGAATACTTCCTGAAATACCTGCTGGGCACGCAAAACGCGCTGATGAGCGACGAATCCGATTGCATCAAGCCGCGCGACGTCAAGGTGCGTCCCGCCGCCGAAGGCAAGCTCGATCTGCTGGTGGTGCTGGACTTCCGCATGTCGACCACCTGCCTGTATGGCGACATCGTGCTGCCGACCGCCACCTGGTACGAGAAGGACGACTTGAACACGTCGGACATGCACCCGTTCATCCACCCGCTGTCGGAAGCCGTGCAGCCGCTGTGGCAATCGCGCTCCGACTGGGAAATCTACAAGGGCCTGGCGAAGAAATTCTCGGAAATCGGCGGCGCCCACCTGGGTGTGCAAAAAGACCTGGTGCTCACGCCGCTGATGCACGACACCCCGGGTGAACTGGGCCAGCCGTTCGACCCGAAAGACTGGCGCAAGGGCGAGTGCGAACCGATCCCGGGCAAGACCATGCCGGCCATGACGGTGGTGGACCGCGATTACCGCCAGATCTACCGCAAGTTCACCTCGATCGGGCCGCTGCTGGAGTCCCTCGGCAATGGCGGCAAGGGCATCGGCTGGAAGACCGGGCATGAAGTCGAGGTGCTGCGCGGGATCAACCGCACGGTGCGGGAAGAAGGCATTTCCCACGGCCAGCCACGGCTGGAGACCGCGATCGACGCGGCGGAAATGATCCTGTCGCTGGCGCCGGAAACCAATGGCCACGTGGCGGTCAAGGCGTGGGAAGCGCTGTCGAAGATCACCGGGCGCGACCATACGCACCTGGCGTTGCCGCGCGAGCACGACAGCATCCGCTTCCGCGACGTGCAGGCGCAGCCGCGCAAGATCATCTCGTCGCCGACCTGGTCCGGCCTGGAATCGGAAGAAGTCAGCTACACGGCGGGCTATACCAACGTGCATGAACTGATCCCATGGCGGACCCTGACGGGCCGCCAGCAGTTTTACCAGGATCACCGCTGGATGCGCGATTTCGGCGAGGGCCTGTGCGTGTACAAGCCGGCCATCGATACCCGCACCACGGCGGCCATGCTGGGGGCGAAACCGAACGGCAACAAGGAAATCGCGCTGAACTTCATCACGCCGCACCAGAAATGGGGGATCCACTCGACCTATTCGGACAACCTGCGCATGCTGACCCTGTCGCGCGGCGGTCCCCACGTGTGGCTGTCGGAGACCGATGCCAAGGCGGCGGGCATTGTCGACAACGACTGGATCGAAGTGTTCAACGTCAATGGCACCCTGACGGCGCGCGCGGTGGTCAGCCAGCGGGTGCCGGCCGGCATGACGTTGATGTACCACGCCCAGGAAAAAATCATCAACGTGCCGGGCGCGGAAATGTCGGGCAAGCGCGGCGGCATCCACAACTCGGTGACCCGCGCCGTGACCAAGCCGACCCACATGATTGGCGGCTATGCGCAGCTGTCATGGGGCTTCAATTACTACGGCACGGTGGGTTCCAACCGCGATGAATTCGTGTTGGTGCGCAAGATGAACAACGTCGAGTGGCTGGAAGGCCGTTTGCCTGCAACCCATGGGAGCAATGTATGAAAATCAGAGCACAGATCGGCATGGTGCTGAACCTGGACAAGTGTATCGGCTGCCACACCTGTTCCGTCACCTGCAAGAACGTGTGGACCAGCCGGGACGGCGTGGAATACGCGTGGTTCAACAACGTCGAGACCAAGCCGGGGATCGGCTATCCGAAGCAGTGGGAAAACCAGGAAAAATGGCAAGGCGGCTGGCGCCGGACCGCCGGCGGCAAGATCGAGCCGCGCCAGGGCAGCCGCCTGAAAATCCTGGCCAATATCTTCGCCAACCCGAATTTGCCGCAAATTGACGAGTATTACGAACCGTTCACGTACGACTACGAGCGCTTGCAGCACGCGCCGCTGTCGGAAACGCCGCCGACCGCCCGTCCGGTCTCCGTCCTGACGGGCAAGAAGATGGACAAGATCGAGTGGGGCCCGAATTGGGAAGACGATCTCGGTGGCGAATTCGCACAGCGCAGCCAGGATGCGCTGTTCAACAACATGCAGAAGGAGATGTACGGCACCTTTGAAAACACCTTCATGATGTATTTGCCGCGCCTGTGCGAGCATTGCCTGAACCCGGCGTGCGTGGCGTCGTGCCCGTCCGGTTCCGTCTACAAGCGCGAAGACGACGGCATCGTGCTGGTGGACCAGGACAAGTGCCGTGGCTGGCGCATGTGCATCTCCGGTTGCCCGTACAAGAAGATTTATTACAACTGGAGCACCGGCAAGGCGGAAAAGTGCACGTTTTGCTACCCGCGCATCGAAGCGGGCCAGCCCACCGTGTGCTCGGAAACCTGTGTCGGCCGCATCCGCTACCTCGGCGTGCTGCTGTACGACGCCGACCGCATCGAAGCGGCGGCATCGGTGGCCGACGAGCGCGACCTGTATCCGGAACAGTTGAAACTGTTCCTCGATCCGCACGACCCGGAAGTGATCGCCGAGGCGCGCCGCCAGGGCATCCCCGACGCGTGGCTGGACGCCGCCGTCAAGTCGCCGGTCTACAAGATGGCGATGGAGTGGAAGGTCGCCTTCCCGCTGCATCCGGAATACCGCACCTTGCCGATGGTGTGGTACATCCCGCCGCTGTCGCCGATCCAGGCCGCCGCCGAGGCGGGCAAGCTGGGCCGCAACGGCATCCTGCCCGACACCGCCAGCCTGCGCATCCCGGTGCAATACCTGGCCAACCTGCTGACCGCCGGCGACACCGCGCCGGTGCTGCGCGCCCTGGACCGCATGCTGGCCATGCGCGCCTATATGCGCGGCAAGAGCGTGGACGGGGTGGAAGACCTCGAGGTGCTGAAACAGGTGGGGCTGGACCGCGCCATGGTGGAAGACATGTACCACATCATGGCGATCGCGAACTATGAAGACCGCTTTGTCATCCCCAGCAGCCACAAGGAAATGGCGGAAGACAGCTTTAACGACAAGGGCAGCTGCGGTTTCAGCTTCGGCAACGGCTGTTCGGACGGCGTCAGCGACGCCAGCCTGTTCGGCAAGAAGAAACAGGGCTCCACGATCTTCGTGCAAATGCCGAAGTCGCGCAAAAAACAAAATATGGAGGAGGTATGAAAGCCTGTCGCGTGTTGTCAAAGCTGCTGCTGTACCCGGAGCCGGAACTGATCGAAGCGCTGCCGGAATTGCGACAGGCGCTGGGTCAACACAACCCCGCATGGGGCGTGCGCCTGGCGGGCCTGTTCGGGCACCTGGCCGACACCCCGCTGATCGCCTTGCAGCAGGAATATGTCGCCACGTTCGACCGCAACCCGTCGCATTCGCTGCATTTGTTTGAGCACATCCACGGCGAATCGCGCGACCGGGGCCAGGCCATGGTGGATTTGCTGGCCGAGTACCGCAAGCACGGGCTGGACATGGTCGGCAACGACTTGCCGGACTACGTGCCGCTGTTCCTGGAATTCCTGTCGCAGCTCGACGAGGCGGACGCCATGCCGCTGCTGGGCGACGCGGTGCACGTGCTGGCGCATGTGGGCCGCAAGCTGGCGGCCAATGGCAGCGCCTATGCGCCGCTGTTTGAATTGCTCGAGCAGGCCAGCCCGGTGGCGGCGGAAACCCTGTCGGAGCCGCCGGTGCGCGACATGGACGAGGCAATGGAAACCTTCGGTCCCGGTGCCGACGGGGTGGAACCGCTACTCAATACCAGTTTCGGTACCAGCCTGGCCGCAGGCCCGCAAACCATCAAGTTTTACCCGCGCGCCGCCCAGGCGGCGGCCGTTTAAAGGAGGCAGATCATGAGTTACTTGCATCAATTCGTCTTCGGTATTTATCCGTACATCGCGCTGGCGATTTTCCTGCTGGGCAGCCTGGTGCGGTTCGACCGCGAACAGTACAGCTGGAAGTCCGAATCGAGCCAGTTCCTGCACCGGGGCGTGCTGCGCCTCGGCAGTCCGCTGTTCCATGTCGGCGTGCTGGGCCTGTTCTTCGGCCACATGGCGGGCTTGCTGACGCCGGTGGCGGTGTGGGACGCGCTGGGCGTGGACCATGGCGCCAAACAATTGTTCGCGATGGCGGCCGGCGGCCTGATGGGCACGCTGTGCCTGGTTGGCATCGTGCTGCTGCTGGCGCGCCGTTTCGCCAGCGATCGCCTGCGCGGCGTGACGTCGTTCAAGGACAAGATCGTGCTGCTGTGGATCCTCGCGACGCTGCTGCTGGGACTGTCGTCGATCTTCGTCTCGGCCTCGCACATGGACGGCCATATGATGGTGCTGCTGATGTCGTGGGCGCAGCACGTGGTGACGTTCCGTGGCGACGCCGCCGGCTTCATCGTGGACGCGCCGCTGGTGTTCAAACTGCACCTGTTCATGGGCATGTCGCTGTTCGTGCTGTTCCCGTTCACCCGCCTGGTGCACGTGTGGAGCGGTTTCGGCGCGGTGGGCTACCTGGGCCGCGCGTTCCAGCTGGTGCGCAGCCGCTGATTTTTTGGAGAATCATCATGGGATTGTCCGTCAACGGCGTCGACATCACCGACGCCGACATCGAAGCCGAACTGCCGCACCACGGGCAGTCCGGCAACCCGCTGAAACACGCGGTGCACGAACTGGTGCTGCGCCAGTTGCTGCTGCAGGAGGCGCGGCGCCTGGATATGCCGGGCGCCGATGACGAAGCGCGCATCGAGGCGCTGCTGGCCGCCGAGGTGGCGGTGCCGGCGCCCGACGAGGCCGCGTGCCGCCGCTATTACCAGCAGCAGCTGGCCCGCTTTACCAGCGGCGAGCTGGTGGAAGTACGGCACATCCTGTTCCAGGTCACGCCTTCCGTCCCGCTGGAATTGTTGCGCGGCACCGGCGACGCCATCCTGGACGAGCTGAAGGCGCATCCGGAGCGTTTCGCGGAACTGGCGCGCACCTATTCGAACTGCCCGTCCGGTGCCGTCGGCGGCAGCCTGGGGCAGGTCGGCCGGGGCCAGTGCGTGCCGGAATTCGAAGAACCGGTGTTCCGCATGCGGGCCGGCGAACTGGGCAAACGGTTGCTGGAAACGCGCTTTGGCTTGCATATCGTGCAAGTCGAACGCCGCATCGAGGGCACGGTGGTGCCGTTCGAGGCGGTGCAGGCGCAGGTGGCCGATGAATTGCAGCGGCAATCGTGGCACCGGGCGCTGCACCAGTACCTGCGCATCCTGGCGGGCAGGGCCGACATCGAAGGCGTGCAGCTGGAAGGGGCCGAAACGCCTTTGGTGCAGTAGTTTCAACATCGGTGCACGCGCCGGGGCGGTATGCAAATCAGCCACGCGGCGCCGATTCCGTAGGGCGGATTTGCGAAGCAACGCCGCCGTGCATGCGCAGTGGTGCAATGTCACGCCGCCGCGCCGCACGCATCAAGGCCATGCCGCGTAGTGGTTCACTGGCGCCCGCTAGTCACTCCGAACTAGTTCCCCTACACCGTCCGAGGCAGTGGCAAACGGCCGCCGCGCCGCTACAATCGGCCTCAATGGACCTACGTAAAACAAGGAGCATGTCATGTTAAGCGACCGTTTTGGGCGCACCATCGATTACCTGCGGGTATCGGTGACGGATCGCTGCGATTTGCGTTGTACTTATTGCATGCCCAAGGATTACAAGGGCTTTGAAGCGCCGCCCGACTGGCTGACGTATGAGGAAATCACCCGCGTGGTGGCGGCGTTCGCGCGGCTTGGCACGCGCCGCATCCGCCTGACCGGTGGCGAGCCGCTGACGCGTGGGCGCCTGCCGGAGCTGGCCGCCAGCCTGTCGGCGCTGCCCGGGATCGAGGATTTGTCGCTGTCCACCAATGGCACGCGGCTGGCGCGCGCGGCCTCCGCGCTGCGCGCGGCCGGGGTGCGCCGCCTGAACGTCAGCCTGGATTCGCTGGACCGCGACGCGATGGCGTGCATCACGGGACGCGATTGCCTGCCGTCCATCCTGTCCGGTCTGGAAGCGGCGCGCGCGGCGGGGTTCGATCCCATCAAGATCAATATGGTCGCCATGCGCGGCGTCAACGACAGCCAGATCGATGCCATGGCGGCGTTTTGCATCGAGCGTGGCTACATGCTGCGGCTGATCGAAGTCATGCCGATGGGCGCCACCGGGCAGGATGCCTCCTACCTGGACCTGGGTCCCGTGCAGCGCCGCCTGCAATTGAAATTCGGCTTGCGGCCGCAGGCGGCGGAATTGGGGGGCGGACCGGCGCGCTACTGGTCGACGGCCGACGGCGGCGCCAGTATCGGCTTTATCACGCCGCTGTCGCAACACTTTTGCGCCACCTGCAACCGGGTGCGGCTGTCGGTCGACGGCACGCTGTATATGTGCCTGGGCCAGGAACAAACCTATCCGTTGCGGCCGCTGCTGCGCGGTGGCGCGTCCGATGCCGAGCTGGAGCAGGCGATCCGCGTCGCCATCGAGCTCAAGCCGCGCGAACACGATTTCAACCGCGCGCCGGAAAAAATCATCCGCTTCATGTCGCAGACCGGGGGCTGAATCGCGGCAAGCGCCGTGTATACTGAAGCGACAGCGTTACCGCCAAAGGAGATTGATATGGCGCATCACCGCATTGCGCCGCGACCGGCGCCCGGGCTGGTATACGGAACAGCCCACGGAACAGCACACGGATTGCCAAAATGAACCGACCGTTTTTCCCCGCGTGGCACAAGCTCTCGACCCGTATCGTCGGCGTGCTGGCGGGATTCCTGTGCGTGGCGATGATTGCCATTGGCGGCACCCTGTTGCTGTCCTGGCAACTGGAAGGCAGCGCGGCGGCCATCAATGTGGCGGGCAGCCTGCGCATGAACAGTTACCGCCTCGGCATGCAGATGGCGGCCGGCGGCGGCGCGCAATCCGCATCCGCCGCCAGCCAGGTGCGCACACAACTGGCCCAGATGGACGCGATCCTCGACCAACTGGCCAAAGGCGATCCGCGCCGTCCTTTGTTCTTGCCGCCATCGGCCGGGATCCGCGCCGAGTTCGACCGGGTCGCCGGCGCCTGGCGCCAACAAGTGGCGCCGCGGGTGCGGGGCCTGCTGGGCGCCCAAGGAGCCGACAGCGGGGCGCGGCTGCGCGACCTGCAGGCCGATATCGACGCCTTCGTGCGCGAAGCCGACCGCCTGGTCACCATGATCGAACACGACAGCGAACAGCGTGCCCTCTGGCTGCGCGGCTCGCAGCTGATGCTGCTGGCGCTGGCGCTGGTCGGTACCGTCAGCGTGATTTACCTGTTCTTCAATATGATCGTCGCACCGGTGGAGCGCTTGCAGGCCGGCATGGAGCGCATGCGGGAACGGGATTTCGAAGTGCGCCTGCCGGTGGAAGGCAAGGACGAATTCGGGCAGCTGGCGTATGGCTTCAACCAGATGGCGGACCGCCTGCAGGGCTTGTACGGCGGCCTGAAGCAGCTGGTCAGCAACAAGACCGCCGCGCTGGAAGAGCAAAACCGCGAACTGGCGCTGCTGTATGACAGCGCCGCCTATGTCCAGCAACAGCAATCGGCGCAGGCGCTGTGCGATGGCTTCCTGCAGCGCATGATCGATTATTTCAAGGCCGATGGCGGCTCGGTGCGGGTGCTCGATCCGGTACGCGGCAACCTGCACATGCTGGTGCACCGCGGGCTGTCGGAGGAAATCGTCGACAGCGAGCATTGCATCAAGGTCGGCGAGTGCCTGTGCGGCGAAGCCGCGCAAAAGAAGGTGTCGGTGGTGCACGATATGCGCTCCATGGCACAGCGCCACCAGTTGCGCTGCCACCGCGAGGGCTATGCCACGGTGTCCGTGTTCCATATCCATGCGCAGGGCCAGCACCTGGGCTTTTTCAACCTGCATTTCCGCGCGCCGGCCACCTTCAACGCGGCCCAGCGCGCCCTGCTCGATACGCTGGGCCAGCTGCTGGGGACGGCGATTGAAAACCAGCGGCTGGCCGCGCGCGAGCGCGAAATGGCGGTATCGGAAGAGCGCAACCTGGTGGCCCAGGGCTTGCATGACAGCATTGCACAGGGCTTGAATTTCCTGAACCTGCAAGTGCAGATGCTGGAGCAGTCGGTGCGCAATGGACAGGCGGCGGAAATCGCGGCCATCGTGCCGGCCTTGCGCGCGGGCGTGACGGAAAGCTACCAGGACGTGCGCGAATTGCTGAACAACTTCCGTAGCCGCCTGCCGGATGGTAATGTGGCGGCCTCGCTGGCCGAGACCGTGGAAAAGTTTGAACGCCAGACCGGCATCGCGGTGCGGCTGGAAGCCGATACCGACGGCGCGCCGTTCCCCCGTGAACAGCAGTTGCAGCTGCTGTTCATCGCGCAGGAAGCGCTGTCGAATATCCGCAAGCATGCCCATGCCAGCGAGGTGACCGTGCGGCTGCATGACCGCCAGGACTTCATGCTCAGTATCGAAGACAATGGCGCCGGCTTTGATCCGGCGGCGTTGCAGGCGCAGGACCAGCGCAAGGGCGAGGGCCATGTCGGCCTGCACATCATGCGCGAACGGGCGCAGCGGATCGAGGCCCAGTTGCGCATCGATTCCCGGCCCGGTGGCGGCACCCGGGTCGAAGTGCGCGTGCCCCGCGCGGTGCGGCGCGCCGCCTGAATCACTCAGAAAGGAAAGTAATGGAACAGGAAAACCAGCCGGTCAGCGTGTTGCTGGTGGATGACCACACGCTGTTTCGCAGCGGCGTGCGTTCGCTGCTGCAACGCCACCCGGAATTTGCCGTGGTGGGCGAAGCCGCCGATGGCGTCGAGGGTATCAAGCGCGCGCAGCAACTGCAGCCGCAAGTGGTGTTGCTGGACTTGAATATGCCCGGCATGTCCGGCCTGGAAACACTGCAACTGATGCTGCAGGATTGCCCTGACAGCGCGATCGTCATGCTGACCGTGTCGGAAGATGCGCAAGACCTGGCGGCGGCGCTGCGCGCCGGCGCTTCCGGCTACCTGCTGAAAAATATCGATACCGATGCGCTGGTGCGCGCGATCCGGCGCGCGGCCGAGGGGCAAACCGTGGTGGCCGAAGCCATGACGGCCAAGCTGGTGGCGCAATTGCAGGGCGGGCCGCAGGGCGCGCCGAACGCATCGGACCTGGACAAGCTGACGCCGCGCGAGCGCGAAGTGATCGCCGGCCTGGCGCGCGGCGAAAGCAACAAGCTCATCGCGCGCAACCTCGATTTATCGGAAAGCACGGTCAAGATCCACGTGCAGAATGTGCTGAAAAAACTCAAGCTCAACAGCCGGGTCCAGGCGGCGGTGTTTGCCGTCGAACACGGCATGTCCGGCGGCGAGCGCTGAACGCCGCGCCGCCTCGTTCCCTTCCATCAGCCGCAGCAGCCACCACAGCAACCGCCGGACGTGCCGGCCTGCTGTGCGGGATACCCCGCGCCCGCCAGGCTGCCAGCCAGCGCCTGCGGCGTGGTGTGGCGTTCGTCATATTGCACGCTGGCCAGGCAGTTCAGCAGCGACACGCGCACATCGCGCACACCGTCCAGTCCCACCAGCAGGTTGGCCACTTTGTCGGCACAGCCGTCGCTGGTCATGCCATCGATTTTCAGGATTGCGTTTTGCATTGTCAAACTCCGTTGTGTGTGAAGGAATGCTTGCCAGCGTAAGCGATACGCTGGGAGCCTGCCATGGGTTTGCGCGGTGTCCCGGGAGAATTTTTGATTTTCTTGACTAAGATCATCTAATCACGGGACTGAACTTTCCATGCTTTGCGCCGGCGCAGAGAATGGGATTTTCAAGGACCGATATATGAACCTCTTGCACATCGACGAACCGCTGTCGCGGCCCGCGCCGGGCACGTTCTGGCAACACCCGCTCTGGCGGCTGGGCTTCCGTCCTTTTTACCTGGCCAGCGCGCTGTTTGCCGCACTGGCGATCCCGCTGTGGCTCGCCAGCCTGTATGGCTGGACCGCCACGGCCTTGCCGGCGCTGCGGGTGGGCGTCTTGTGGCATATGCATGAAATGGTATTTGGCATGGCCAGCGCGGTGATCGTGGGGTTCCTGTACACGGCCGGACGCAACTGGACCGGATTGCCGACGCCGGTGCGGGGGCGCTTGGCGGCGCTGGTGGCGCTGTGGGTGGCCGGGCGCGTCGCCATGCTGTGCGCCCCGGCGGGGCCCGCCGCTATCGGTGCGGCATTGCTGGACTGGCTGTTCCTGCCGCTGGCCGCCTGGCCGCTGGCGAACGTGCTGCGCAAGTCCGGTAATCGCCGCAATTACTTCCTGGTGGGGTTATTGGCATTGATGGCGCTGGCCAACGGCGCTTTCCATGCCGGTGCGGCCGGCTGGCTGCCGCTGGAGCCGGTGCACGCGATCGAATCGGCGATCCTGGTGGTGGCGGTGATGGAAGCGGCGATCGGCACCCGCGTCATTCCCATGTTTACCCGCAATGGCGTGCCGGGTAGCCAGCCCGCCGTGTCGGCGCCGCTGGACCGGGCCTCGCTGGCGCTGCTGGCGGTCACCGCCGTGGCCTGGGCGGCGCGCGCACCGGGCTGGCTGCAGGCGCCGCTGGCGCTGATGGCTGGCCTGCTGGTGCTGGTGCGCGTGGCGCGCTGGCAACCGCACCGGACGCTGCGCCATGCGCTGGTGTGGATCCTGCACCTGTCGTATGCCTGGATCGGCGTGGGCATGCTGTTGCTGGCGGGCGCCAGCGCGGGATGGGTGGGCGCCAGCGCCGCGTTCCATGCGCTGGCGGTGGGCGCCATGGCCGGGCTGGTGGTGGGCATGATGACGCGCACCACCCTGGGCCACACGGGCCGCATGCTGCGCGCGGGACGCGCGGAAACCGCGATGTTTGTGCTGATTCAGTTGGGCGCGCTGGCGAGGGTGGCGGCCGCCTTGGGGATGGGGCCCGCAACGGTATTGCTGGTGGCCAGCACCGTCTGCTGGAGTGTGGCGTTTGCGCTGTATGTGATGGTGTACCTGCCATACCTGGCCAGCGCGCGGATCGATGGCAAGGAGGGATAAATCATGGAACATGCGGAAATGGCGGCGCCGGAACGGCAGCGGGAACTGAAACAGGAGCGGGCGCCGGAGCCGGACAATATCGCGTTGTTCGCGGAAGTGCACGATGCGGTATTGGACCAGGTGGCCGGGCTGCTGCAACTGTCCGGCGAGGCGCTGCGCGCGGCGATGGCGGACTTGCTCGATGACTTGCGGCAGGATTTCGTGGCGGAAGAACGCATGCTGGCGGCCCTGCGCAGCGCCAGTGCCGCCGGTCACATCGCCGAACACGGCAATGTGCTGGCGCGGCTGGAAATGGCGTCCGACGCGGGCACCGAGGTTTGCCACCAGGCGCTGCGCGCCTTGCCGGGCTGGTTCCGGCACCATCTTGGCCACTGGGACGCCCTGCTGGCGCGGGACCTGGCACAGCACGGTTGAGGGGAAAATAAAAAGGCCCGCCGGTAGAGCGGGCCGAAACCAGCAGGGGAAATGCTGGAGGGGAAACGGCGCATCCGCGCTAAGCGCGCCAGATGCGTAATCCAAAGCTGCCGTCCGGTAGCCAGCCGCCATCGCGGCGATAGTCGAATTCCTGCAGGATGCGGGCCAATGGCGGCAAATCGGCATCCATGCGGACGTGCACGGTGCCGCCGTCGGGCATCAATTCCAGCGCTTCAATAATTGACAGCAGCGGCTCAGGCGCCGGCATGCCCGTGACATCGACATGGGCGGTGTAGCGGGAGGGGGCGGCGTGCATGGTGTGCTCCGGTTGATGATGATCTGGAGCAATTGTCACATTCGCGCAAGGCGTAAGTCTTTGATTGAAATCAAAAAATCCACACTCAAACGATGTTCGCGCGGCGCCAAAAAAAAAGCCCGCTGCGGAGCGGGCTGAATCCAATTCTGAGAGAGTTGGAGGAGACAGGTGTAATGATGCTGCATCGCCGCATATTTATCCAATTTTGAATTCACATACTTGATATTCCCATTGCATATAACTTCAAAAACAGGCACCGGACGGCGGCTGGCATGCGTCCTTATCGGGCCCACGCCTGGCGGGCAGGCAAAAAAAACCCGCCGGGGCGGCGGGCAAAGCCCTGTATCAGGACCAGGAGACAGACGGCAGGAGGGCATCGCGGCAAGGCCATGGGCCGGCTCGCCGGCGGCCATGCCGGTGCGGCGCCGGGCGCGCCCGGCGGGCGCTGGCGGCAACGATGGCAGCGCTTGCCACGGTGGCAAACGCTGCAATGCGCGGCGCGATGCGGCTCGAATTCGGGGAACTTCAGTGCGGACCGGGGTTGGGGACCGCTGTGGCATGCCGTGGCCGGCATCGCAACGCGAGTGGGGCGTTGCTGGTAGTGCTTGGTCAGGAAGGACCGTTAAGCACAATGTAGCACAGGATGCGGTGCGGTGCGACCAGCGGGCTGTCACCACCGCCGGTTTGATGGCAATTGGCGACAAGTTGCAAAGTGCTAGCTCGAAAGTAAAACGCCGGACCCGAGGGCCCGGCGTGGATCGCCAGCGGCATGCGGGACACCGCCAGGCGTCCGTTGCGATTACTTCTCGGCGAATGCGCGTTCGATCACGAAGTCGCCCGGGGTCGACGTGTTGCCTTCGTTGAAGCCACGGGCTTCCAGCATTTCCTTCAGGTCGCGCAACATGTCGGCGCTGCCGCAAATCATCACGCGGTCATCGTTCGGATTCAATTCCGGCACGCCCAGGTCGGCGAACAGCTTGCCGCTCTCGATCAGGTCGGTGATACGGCCGGTGTTCTTGAACTCTTCGCGCGTCACCGTCGGGTAGTAGCGCAGCTTCGACGACACCAGGTCACCCAGGAATTCGTGGTTCGGCAAGTGCTCGACCAGCAAGTCGTGGTAAGCGAGTTCATCGACCTGGCGGGTACCGTGCACCAGGATCAGCTGGTCGAACTTTTCATAGATTTCCGGATCGCGCACGATCGACAGGAATGGCGCCAGGCCGGTGCCGGTCGACAGCATGTACAGGCGCTTGCCTGGCAGCAGGTAGTCCGACACCAGGGTGCCGGTCGGCTTGCGGCCGACGATCACGGAATCGCCCACCTGCAAGTGCTGCAGGCGCGACGTCAGCGGACCGCCCGGCACCTTGATGCTGAAGAACTCGAGGTGGTCTTCATAGTTGGCGCTGGCGATCGAGTACGCGCGCAGCAGTGGTTTGCCGTCGATGCGCAGGCCGATCATGGTGAAGTGGCCATTCGAGAAGCGCAGCGAAGGGTCGCGCGTGGTCGTGAAGGAAAACAGCGTATCGGTCCAGTGGTGCACGCTCAAGACGCGCTCTTCATTCATATTGCTCATGTATTCGTTCCTGACTCAATGACAAGCACTGTCCATCCCCGAAAATCCGGGCCTGGCAACCTGCTGGGCTGGTGTAACAGTGCGGCGGGTTAAAGCTCGTTAATGCTGGTGTGTACAACAATGACCGATATGGTAAGGCATTTGACGGATTTTTGCCTCATAAACGCCCTGATGGTTACCATTTAATAGGTATATGCATATATGGGAAGCTCATATGTGGGCCTTGCCGGCATAAGGACGGTATTCAACGCGCTAATACACGGCCTGCAAACTCAGGCTTACCCGGCGCGGGGCGCCCTGGATAAAGTAATCGAATCCGAACCCGGCCAGGCTGATCGCGTAGCTGTCGTAGCGGCGGTCCAGCAGGTTGCTGGCCTGGGCCACCAGCGTATAGCGGCCGTTGCGGTCGGACAGGGCGGCGCGCGCATTGAGCAAGCCATAGCCGGACTGGCCGATGCGCTGGTGGCCGGGGCGGCCGTTAAACGCGCTATACCACTGCCGTCCCTGCGCGCTGCCGGCCAGGCTCAGTTCCAGGACGCCGCCGTGCGCCAGCGGGGCGCGGTAATCGATGGTGGCGTTGAACCGCGCTGTCGGGGCGGAAATCAGCTGGTTGCCGTCGAGGCGGTCCGCGCCCAGCACCAGCTCGGTATATTTTGTGCGCATCAGGTTGAGGCCGGCCGTGGTTTTCCATGCGGAACCCGGGCGCCATTGCAGGTCGGCTTCGATGCCGTGTATCTGCGCCGCGCCGGCATTGAGCAGCATGGTCGACGCGCCCACCACGTGGATGAATTGCTGGTTGCGGTAGCGGTAGCCATAGCCCGCCAGGTTCAGGCGCAGCCGCTGCCCCGGCCATTCGTGTTTCAGGCCGGCTTCCAGCGCGGTGATGGTTTCCGGGCGCGTGTAACCCTGGTTGATGACGGTGTCGGGCGAATACACCAGGCCCGGATTGAAGGCGCCGCTGCGGAAGCCGTTCGAGACGCTGGCGTACGCCATGGCGTGCGGCGCCAGGCGGTAATCCATGCCCAGCTTGCCCGACCAGTTGTGTTCCCGCTCGGTCCGGCGCGGGCCGGACGCGGTGGTGTACGGGCCGGTCAGGTAGCGCCCGCCGAGGCCCGGCGGCAGGAAGGCCGCGTCGATGCCGCTGGTATTGCCCGGGATCCAGCTGCCGGCGGGCACGCCGGCCGTGGTGCGCTGTGAAATATTGATGTACCGGAGCGTGCCGCGGTCCGACGTGAAACGCACGCCGGCGTCCAAGCCCAACCGGTCGCCGGCTTGCCAGCGGCCCTGCGCATAGGCCGCCATGCTGGCGGTCCGCGTCGTCATGCTGTGGTCCACCAGCCCGTACGCGTTGAGCATGGCGGCCAGCGCCGGGTCTTGCAATTGCACCAGCGGCAGCGGCGTATCGAAGAAGCGGTAGGTATTGAACATGGCGCGCTGTTCGCGGTTCCAGTACACGCCGCCGATCACGCTGAACGGACTGTTCCAGTTCGATGCCACGCGCACGTCCTGCGACACCGCGTGGCCGTTGAAGCGCCAGTCCGGCTCGATCAATGCCTGCGGGCTGCCGTCGCCGTCGGCTTCCAGCCGGTAGCGCGTGCGATACCACGACGTCACCGCCGTCACGTTCCAGGGACCGGCGTCGTGGCGCAGGCGCGCGCTGGCGAGGTCGAGTTCCACCAGCGCGTGGCCGGACTTGTTGATGGACGTTTCCAGGTAATCCATGTCGGCCGGGCGCGTATAGCCGGCCAGGTTGACGTTGCCCAGCCCCGGCACGGCAAAAATGCCTTCCATGCGCGGCGGGTTGGTGCGCGGCGAAGCGCGGCTGCGGGTGAGCTTGAGCAGGACGTCGGTGGCCGGCGTCAGGCGGCCCTGCACGGTGACGCGCGCCGCGTGGCGGTCCGCCTGCGCCATGGCCGGACCCAGCCGGTTCCTGATATAGCCATGATCGTGCTCCGCGTCGAACGCGGCGCGGACCGCCAGCAGGCCGGGCGAGAGCGCGGCCTCGCCGGCCAGGAACAGGCGCCGCGCGCCATGGTCGCCGATCCCGGCCCGTACCTCGCCCGACGCGGCGCCATCGAGCGCCGGGCCGCGCGTGATCAGGTTGATCGCGCCGCCGGTGGTGTTCTTGCCATACAGCGTGCCTTGCGGGCCTTTCAGCACTTCGACCCGCTCCAGGTCGAAGAACGCCATGCCATGCGTGGTGATCGCGCCCAGGTATGTTTCATCGAGGTAGACGCCGATCGGGCTGGCCTCGGTGCTGTTGAAGTCCGACATCGAGACGCCGCGCAGGGAAAACACCATTTGCACGCCATTCGATGTCGAGGCCTGCAGTCCCGGCACTTGCTGGTCCAGTTCATAGCTGCTCAGGACACCGCTGCGCTCCAGGTCCCGCCCGCCCAGCGCGGTGACCGACATCGGCACCTGCTGCAGCGGTTCGCTGCGCCGCTGCGCCGTGACTTCGACCACTTCCGTGCCTCGCGCGCTGGCGGCAGGGGACAGCGGCATGCAGAACAGCAGGGGGAGCAGCGGGGTTGACAAGCGCGTGCGACGGATCATGGGAAGCCTCCTGATGCCGGAATCGGTATCACTCTACCAAATTAATTGATTGGCCGTGAAGCCCGGCAATGATCATCATATGCGCACCAAATTGATCGATGGCGGCGGGCGGAGTGTTGCCCGCCGCTTCGCAGTAACAGTATAAAACATTTATACTGTTATTGTGGCGCGGCTTGGAAGCGCGCCCGCCGTTGCGGGGTTCTTGCCCGTCTTGCCCAGCCCTGGTTGATTTGCTCATCCTCGTGATTCTTTAAAAGAGTGGTCCAAAATCCGCGCAGTGCTCCCCTAGAATGCAATCTGAAAGCCGATCAAACAAACAACAGGCCAATCAATGGCCGATCTTCGGAGGAGAGCATCGTGAGCCGCAATATGATTGAAAACAGCAACGGTTTGGTCCCAATACATCGGCCGGCAACCCCGTTGCGCGCCATCGCCGCCGCCGCGGCGCTGCTGGCGATGTACCCGGCGGTGGCGCAGGAAACGGCGCCCGCCAGGCCCGCCGCGCAGGCGGAGAAGCCGATCGAAAAAGACACTGTCATCATGGTGACCGGCACCCGCAAGTCGGTGGCGTCGGCGATCGACCGGAAAATCCGCAATGCCACCGTGTCCGACTCGCTGGTGGCGGAGGACATCAATCAATTCCCCGATAAGAACGTGGGCGAGGCGCTGTCGCGCATCACCGGCGTGCAGCTGACGCGCGACTTCGGCGAAGGTTCGCAAGTGGCGATCCGCGGCGTCGAGCCGGATTTGAACCGGGTGGAAATCAATGGCATGTCGGTGCTGAGCACCAACGGCACGGCGGGCCGTGGCGCGGAATTGCGCGAGCTGGCCTCGGAACTGATTGCCTCGATCGACGTCTTCAAGGGCACCACCGCCGACATGACCGAAGGCGGCGTTGGCGGCACGGTCAGCATCAGGACCCGCAAGCCGCTGGATTTCAAAGAGACCACCATCGCCACCACGATTTCCGGCGAACAGGCGTCGAGCCGTGGCGGGGTGCAGCCGCGCGCCAGCCTGCTGCTGGCCGATAAATTCCTGGACGGCCGGCTCGGGGTGATGGCCAACCTGGTCTTCGACAAGGTGTATACGCAAAACGATTATGCGCGCAACACGTCGTGGCGCTTCCTGCGCGACTGGGATTTTTCACCCGCGAAAACCGTGGTCAGCCGCGACGCATCGCTGGCGGCGATCGGGACCAAGGCTGGTTGCGCCGGCCTGCCGGCCGCGCAAAAGACGCCGTGCGAAGCGCAATGGAACGATTATTCGCCCGGCACGCCGCGCTACGGCATCTGGACCCGCGACCACGAGCGCTCGTCGGCCGAACTGACGGCGCAGTATAAATTCTCGAATGCGCTGAGCGCCTATGTCAGCTACCAGGCCAATACCCAGGACCAGCGCCTGAATGACCGCAATTTCGGCACCGACTTCGGCGCCGCCACGCGCCTGTCGAACGCCGGGACCGCGCCGGTGTATAACCAGGCGACCGGCGTGCCCACCACGGCCGGCACCTGCATCCCGGTCAGCGCCACGGCGACGCCGGCCGGCATGGTGGTCAACAACCATTACGTCACGCAGTACACGGTCGGCAACTGCCTGAACGTGGCCGGCGCCGGCGGGCAGGGCGCGTTTTCCACCTCGGCGCGCGACTTTGCGCTGAACGTGAAATCGCAGTACACGTCGGGCGGCTTCAACTACCGCAAGGATGCGTGGGAAGTGGAGGGCATGGTGGCCAGGTCGCGGTCCGACTACCAGAGCCAGTCGAACAACATCGTGCTGACGCAGAACGCGCCCGGCCTGAAAGTCACGCTCGACAGCCAGGGTTTGCCGCACTTCGACTTCCCGGCGGCCTATGCGCCGGACAATGCCGCGTCCTATGTGCAGGTGCAGTTGCAATACCGTCCGTCGGCCACGAAAAACACGGAAGACCAGGCCAAGCTCGATTTCAAGTACCGCCTCGACACGCCATTCTTCACCAGGCTGTGGTTTGGCGCCCAGGGCCGCAAGGCGACCGCCAGGCAGTATAACGGCGGCGGTTACCTGGCCAGCAATGGCGACAATTTGACCAGCGCGGCCGATGACATCATCGTGCCGACCGCAAACGTCAACCAGACCCTGATCTTCGATCCGCTGTACACGGGCGGCGCGCAGCGCGCGGCCGATGGGCAGAGCGCGCTGAACGCCAGCTATGCCACCAGGTACACCAATGCGGCCGGGATGGCGGAGCTGATCAACAAGATCCGCGGCACCTCGCCCGGCACCTTCTTCAGCGGCTACGACAAGGTCGGCAACCTGCCTGCCAATTGGATGACGCCGAACTATGCGGCCGCCGCGCCCTCGTTCGACACCTCGCATTTCAATTACGGCAAGCTGTACCAGGCGGTCGGCACCGATGGCAAGGTCTATCCGCAAGTGCCGGCCTTTGGCGTGGATGAGCGCATCCAGTCCGGCTACCTGCGCGCCGACTGGGATACCGAGATCGCCGGCTTTGGCGTCCAGGGCAATATCGGTGCGCGCTATACCCGCACCCGCGATCTCTCCACCGGTTTGAACCGGCTGCAGGTCCGGCGGGCGTCGTCGGCGGCCGGCGGCTATACCGATTACATCGTGACCAATTCGATCGCCTCGGTGGACAACCGCTACACCGATATCCTGCCGAGCGCGAACGCGATGGTGTGGCTGGTGCCGGACGTGTTCCTGGCCCGCCTGGGCTGGGGCAAGGTGATGGCCCGTCCGCGGATCGATTTGCTGGCGCCTAATGCGACCTGCACCATCGGCAGCGGCAATCCCGCCTTCGGTGGCGATAACACCGATGATTGCGCGGCCGGCAACCCGGACTTGAAACCGTTCCGCGCCACCAATACCGACTTGAGCCTGGAATACTATCCGTCGCAGGACAGCCAGGTCAGCATGGGCCTGTTCAAGAAGGACATCAGCAGCTATATCATGGACAAGGTGCTGGTGAAGAACGTGGACCTGTTCAAGAACGGCACGCTGTTCGACGTGACGCAGCCGGTCAACGGCCAGGGCGCCACCACCAGGGGGATCGAACTGACCGCGCGCACCGCGTTCACTTTCCTGCCGGGCTGGCTGGGCGGCTTTGGCGGCGACGTCAATGTCACCCGCATGACGTTCAAGTACGCGCCGGGCACGGAACGCCTGAATGTGCTCGACGGGACCGTGCTGCCTTATCCGGGCCTGTCGAAGAACAGCTACAACGTGGCGCTGTGGTATGACCAGGGCCCGGTCAATGCCCGTATCGCCTACAACTACCGCGACCGCTTCTTCACGGGCAACAACGACGTGTCGGGCAATCCGGTGTTCATGGAAAAGAATGGCTTCCTGGATGCGAAGATCCAGTGGCGCTACAACAAGCATGTCACGTTCTCGCTGGAAGGCAAGAACCTGACGGACCAGGCGCAGATCACCGATGCCGGTGACCTGTTCCGCGTGAATGAGCTGGCGTGGTCCGGCCGGCGCTATTTCGTCAGTGTGTCCATTAAAAACTAGATAAGGAGACTTATGCTTCACCGCCCACACTATTCAGTTCGGCGGATCCGGCCGGTTGCCATGGCAGTCATGCTGCTGGCCGCCGGTGCCCTCGGGGGCTGCGCCTTGCAACAAGGCGCGGCCCCATCGGCGTTGCTGCAACCGGTATCCGACGACTCCTTCGCCAATCCCCTGGTGCGCCAGCGCGCCGATCCGCATGTCACGCTGCACAGCGACGGTTATTACTACTACACCGCCACCGTGCCGGAATATGACCGCATCGAAGTGCGCCGGGCGCGCACCCTGAACGGACTGGGAACGGCGGAGGCGCGGGTGGTGTGGCGCAAGCACGCCACCGGCGCGATGGGCGCCCACATCTGGGCCCCGGAACTGCACCATGTCGATGGCAAGTGGTATCTCTACTTCACGGCGGGCCGGGCGGAAGCGCCGTGGGAAATCCGGCTGTATGTGCTGGAAAACAGCGCGGCCGATCCTTTGCTGGGGCAGTGGGTGGAAAAAGGCCAGCTGAAAACCGGATGGGAAAGTTTTTCACTCGACGCCACCACCTTTGTCGTGAAAGGCCAGCGCTACCTGTCTTGGACGCAGACCGCGCCCGATGCGAAAGACCATGGCACCAATATTTACCTGGCGAAGATGGATACGCCATGGTCGATCGTGCAGCCGGGGGGGCTGTTGACGAAGCCGGAGTATGCGTGGGAAAAGGTCAAGCATGATGTCAACGAGGGGCCGGCCGTCATGGTGCGCCATGGCCGCGTGTTCCTCACGTATTCGGCCTCGGCCACGGATGCGAACTATTGCCTCGGGCTGTTGACGGCCGATGAGGACGCGGACTTGCTCAATCCCGCTTCGTGGCGCAAGTCACCGGAGCCGGTGTTGCGCAGCAGCGAGGCGAACAGCCAATATGGCCCGGGCCACAATGCCTTCACGACGACGCCGGATGGCAAGACCGACATCCTGGTGTACCACGCGCGCAATTACCGCGATCTGGCGGGTGATCCGTTGAAGAACGCGGACCGGCACACGCGGGCGCAAGCCATTCAATGGCGCGCCGACGGCACGCCGGACTTTGGCGCGCCCGTCGCCGATGCGGCGCGCAACGCGTCGGGCAATGTCGCCAACAAGCCGCTGTACCGCGATCCCGGCATGGATGGCGCGGCCGACCCGGTGCTGGTCTGGAACGCCTGGCGTGGCCGCTGGTGGATGTACTACACCAACCGCCGCGCGCGCAGCGCCGATCCGGCGCCCATCGCGTGGGTGCACGGCACCCGTATCGGCATTGCCGAGTCCAGCGACGGCGGCGCGTCGTGGTCGCATGTGGGCGAGGCGGACATCGAACTGCCGCCGGCCATGGGCGGCAAGGACGCCACGCACTGGGCGCCGGACGTGGTGCGGGGCGACGACGGCATATACCACATGTACCTGACGGTGGTGCCGGGCGTCTTCACGGACTGGCAACATCCGCGCCACATCGTGCACCTCACCAGCACGGACCTGCGCACCTGGCGCCATCCGGTCGAAGTGAAACTGGGCTCGCAAAACGTCATCGACGCCAGCGTTGTCAAGCTGCCCGGCGGCGGCTGGCGCATGTGGTACAACAATGAAGTGGACCGCAAGGCGATCTGGTACGCCGACAGCCCGGACTTGAAGACCTGGACCGACAAGGGCCGCGCCGTGGGCGACCAGGCGGGCGAGGGACCCAAGGTGTTCCGGTGGAAGGGGGCGTGGTGGATGATCACCGATGTGTGGCAGGGCCTGGGCGTATACCGCTCCGACGATCTGCTGGCGTGGCAGCGGCAGGACGGCAATTTGCTGCAGGGCGGCGGCGGCGGCCTCGATGACCAGGTACAGGGCGGCCATGCCGATGTCGTCGTCAGCGGCGGCCGGGCTTACCTGTTTTACTTCACCCACCCGGACCGGCGCGGCGCGGACAAGGACAAGGATGGCCCGGAACAGCGGCGCAGCGCGATCCAGGTGACGGAGTTGTTCGAGGACGGCGGCAAGCTGCGCGTCGAACGCGACAAGCCGGTCTCCATCGAACTGCTGCCTCCGCAGGCTGGCGTGGATTGATGCACAACCGACCCTGCGCGCGTTAGCTTGGCAACGCGGCGCGCCAGCGCGCACGGTAGGCCGGCAAGCCGGACACTTCCGCCGGTGCGGCCATCTCGTTGGCGCCGCCCGGTGTACGCCCCCAATGGCGTAACATCCAGCCGCCGCAAGTGGTGCCGCTGGTATCGGCCGATACCAGCACTTGCTGGTCCGGCCGCAGCGCCGCCAGCAGCGCGGCAAAGTGCGGATTGCCGGTAAAGCTCCCCTCGACAATCACGGGGCCCGCGTGCGCGCCCAGCATTTCCAGGCAATAGTCGCTCATCAGGACGCAATACAGGGTTGCCAGCGCATAGCGTTCACGCGCGTTCTTCGGCGCAGGGCCGGTGATGCCACCGGCATGTGCGGAAAACGGACCGCCAGCGGCAAACGCGGGCGCCGCCAGCGTGCCCTGTTCGATCAGCCGGCCAATATCGGCCAGCGCACTGGCCTCCGGCATATCGCCAGCCAGTTCCGCAAACTCGCGCCCGCCCATGAACCGCATGCAGGCCACCGGTTCGCCCAGCGCATTGACATTGGCCAGCATGTCCGCAGCTTCTTTCAAGCCGTCAACAGGCAAGCCCAGTGCCGCCGCGATGACCCACGTCCCGGTGGACAGCACCGTGCGCGGACTGGTAACGGCCGCGGCATCAGCACCGGCCTCGGCTGGCAAAGGCAAATGCCGCAGCAGCGACGCGTTGCTGTCATGGATCCCGCACACGATCACGCACTCTTCCGGCACCCCGGTCTGGCGCGCCAGACCGGGCTTGATGGTGCCGAGGATGTCCCATGCCTGCCGCATGGGCGGGAACTGGCCGCGCCAGCCCATCTTTTCCACCAGCGAGGAGTATAGGCGGCGGCCCGGTTGCCACAGGTCCGTATGGCAGCCCAGCGACGTGACTTCGGTCGCGGCCACGCCGGACAACAGCCAGGCCCAGTATTGCGGGTACATCAAAATATGCCGCGCCCGCGCAAATTCGGCCGGATACGCGGTGGCCAGCCAGTGCAACTGGCGGCCCAGGTTCAGGCCGGCGGGCAGGGCGGGCGACAGGGACGACGCAAAAGCGGGGCGCACCGCGTCATAATGGGCGCCGCCGCCGGGTAGCGTGTATTCGTAGTCGGGCACCGGCAGCACCAGCCCCTTGTCGTCGACCAGCGCCGCCGTGGCGCCGTGCGTGACCGGGACCATCGCGGTGATGCGCGCCTGCGACGAAAATCCGCGCAGGGCCGCCAGCAGCCAGCCCCGGATCCCTTCCGTATCGTGGTGCGGATACGGACCGTCGGCGAGGATGGTGTTGGCGCGCCGCGCTTCGCCGATCACGCCGCCTTCGGCATCGAGCAGCACCAGCTTGACGTTGGTCTTGCCGATATCGAGGATCGCGGTGGCTTCCGGGGCCGCATTCCTGGCTGTCATTTCGCCACCTTCCTTACGGCCAGCAGGCGCGGTATGGCAATCGTCGCCAGCAGCAGCAAACCAACCACAATCGTCATGTAGATCCCCGGCACATTGGCCAGCGACAGCCCATAGGTCAACGCCCCCAGGGCCAGCACCGACAGCATGACACCGGCGATGGTGCCGGTGCCGCCGGCAATCCCGACGCCGCCCAGGATCACCATGGTGATGGCTTCCAGTTCCCATCCCATCGCGATGTTCGGCCGGGTGCTGCCGATCCGGCCCGTCAGCAGCCAGGCCGCCAGTCCGGCCATGGCGCCCGTCAGGATGAACAGCGCCAGGCGGTAGCGGTCCACGGCAATCCCGGAAAAGCGCGCCGCTTCCGGGTTGTTGCCGATCGCGTACATCCTGCGTCCCCACGTGGTGGCATGCAGCACAAAGCCAAACACGGCGGCCATCACCAGCAGCACCACGAATTCACGGGGGATCACGTCAAGGAAGTAACCCTGGCCCCAGTCCATCATGACTTGCGGGTAGCCGGTGAACGCCTTGTCGCCCAGCACCACGCTGGCCAGGCCACGGTACAGCGACACGGCGCCGATGGTGACGACGATCGACGGTAGCGCGTGCACGGTGACCAGGTAACCGTTGAGGAAACCGCAAGCGGCGCCGGTGGCGATTGCGACCGGCAGCAGGCTCTCCGGCGGCCAGCCCGCGTTCATGGCCAGGCCCATGGCGACCGAGGCCAGCGCCAGGATGCCGGACACGGAAATGTCGATTTCGCGGCAAATGATCAACAGCGCCATCGGCAGGGCGATCAGCGCTTTTTCACTGAAGTTGAAGGTGCCGTCCATCAGGTTGTATGGATCGAGGAAGGCCGGCAACAACGCGCCGTTGATGGCAAAGACCAGCACCAGCAGCAGCACCAGCAAGGCTTCGCGGCGCGCCAGCAGGGTTTTCAGCGTGGCCGGGGCCTGGTCCAGCACCGTATGGCGCGACGTGTGGTTGGCCGCATCGGCTGGCGCCGGAGCACGTTCTACCCCCGGGGGGGCGGTCGGGACGGTGGAAAGAGGGGCATTCATGTCAGGTGTGGCTCCCGGATTGAATCTGGTGCAGCGGCAGGATCTGGCGTCCGCCTTGTTGATTGCCGCGGGCATTGATCAGCACCGCGGCGAGGATCACGAGGCCGGTCAGCGCGCTTTGCCAGAAAGGCGACACCTTGACCACCGGCAGTGCGTTGCCGATCACACCCAGGAACAGCGACCCGAGGACCGCGCCGGCCACCGTGCCGGCGCCACCGGCGATACTGATGCCGCCGATCACGCAGGCGGCAATCACGGTGAATTCAAAGCCATAGGCGATTTCCGTGTAGGCCACCGCATAGCGCGCCACCCACAGGTAGCCGGCCAGTCCGGCCACCATGCCTGAGATGCCATAGGTCCAGAACAGGCGCCGCGCAATGGGAATGCCGACATAGCGCGCCGAAGCGGGGGCGTTGCCGATCGCGAACAGGTCGCGCCCAAAGCGCGTGTGGCGCGTGCCATACCAGCAGGCCAGCACCGCCAGCGCGGCCATCCATACCAGGTGCGTGGCGCCCAGCAGGGTGTCGAGCGGGAAGGCGATGAAATGGGCCGGCATCTGGTGCGAATTGACCCAGGCGCCGCCGGACAGCACGAACACCAGGCCCCGATAGACACTCATGGTGCCCAGGGTGACGACGATCGGCGGCAAGTCCAGGTAGCCGATCAGGGCGCCGTTGACGAGGCCCAGCAGCAGGCCGGCCACGGTGGCGGCCAGCATCACCACCCCCAGCGGCAAGCCGGGATGGGCCGCCGCCAGCATGGCGGCCACCATGCCGCACAGCGCCAGGGTCGACGCCACCGACAAATCGATGCCGCGCGTGACGATCACCAGCATCTGCGCCAGCGCCAGCATGATCAACAAGGTGCTGTCGGTCAGCACATTGCCCAGGCTGGCGGGCGAGACGAACACCGGCGCGCGCAGGCCCACCAGCAGGACCAGCGCCATCACCATCAGCGCCAGGATGGTTTCACGCTGTTTCAAGACATTTGTCATCATGCCGCTTCCTTTGCTTCGGCGATCCCGGAGGCCGCCGCCACCACGCTTTCCGGCGTCGCTTCGTGCCGGGAGAATTCCCGCACCATGCGGCCGTGGTGCATCACCATCACGCGGTCGGACAGGCCCAGCACTTCCGGCAGTTCCGACGACACCAGGATCACCGATAAGCCTTGTTCCACCAGCCGGCTGATAAACCGGTGCACGGCGGCTTTCGAGCCGATGTCGATCCCCTTGGTGGGTTCATCGAGGATGATGACCCTGGGATTGGTGGCCAGCCATTTGCCCAGCACGACTTTTTGCTGGTTGCCGCCGGACAGTTCCGACACGTTTTGCATCAGGTGGTGCGCCTTCAATTCCAGCTGTTGCGCGAAATGGCGCGCCAGCGTGGTTTCCCGCCGGCGTTGGCGGCGCAGGAAAAAGCCCAGGCGGTCCAGCACCGGCAAGGTCATGTTGTGCAGGATAGGCATTGACAGGTGCGCGCCATGGTGCTGGCGGTCTTCCGGCACGTAGGCGATGCCATGTTTGACCGCGTCATCGGGGCAGGTGATGCGCACCGGGGCGCCGTCGATTTTTACGCTGCCGCGCACGTTCGGTGTCAGGCCGAACAGCGCCTGCATGACTTCCGAGCGTCCCGCGCCCACCAGCCCGTAAAAGCCCAGGATTTCCCCTTTGCGCAAGGTAAAACTGACGCTGTCGAACTCGGTCGGATGGCAAAAGCCGTCGACTTCCAGCAGGGGGCCGCCGGGCGCCACGTTGGCCTTGGGGTAAGCCTGGTGCACCGCGCGGCCCACCATCAGGGCGACCAGTTGCGGCTCCGTGATGTCGGCCATGGCGCCGTCGGCGACGAAGCGGCCGTCGCGCAGCACCGTGTAGCGGTCGGCCACGGTGAAGATTTCATCGAACTTGTGGGATATGAAAATGATCGCGGTGCCGGCCTCCTTCAACTGACCGATGATGCGGTACAGTTCCATGATTTCCCGCTGCGACAGCGAGGCGGTCGGTTCGTCGAGGATCACGACTTTGGCATCCTGCGACAGGGCGCGCGCGATTTCCACGAAGTGGCGCTGCGCCACGGACAGGTCCCGGACCCGGGCCCGCACGGGAATCGCCACTTCCAGCCGCGCAAACAGCTTTTCCGCTTCCTCCTCGATGCGCTTCCAGTCGATCCGGCCCGCTTTGCCGGTGCATGGCTGGCGCCCGACGAAAATGTTTTCCGCCACCGTCAGTTCATCGAACATCACGGTTTCCTGGTGCACCGCCGTGATCCCTTGCCGCATGGCTTGCTGCGGGCCGTGGAACACAACCTGGCGGCCGTCCAGCAGGATGCTGCCGCCGTCCGGCTGGTAGATGCCGGTCAGGGTTTTCACCAGGGTGGACTTGCCGGCGCCGTTCTCGCCCAGCAGTGCCATGACTTCCCCGGCGCGCACTGTTAGCGCTACCTCATTGAGCGCGACGATACCGGCGAAGCGCTTGCAAATGCCGCGCATTTCCAGCACGGGCGCCGCCTTCGACAGGGCGCCTGCGTTATTGACTTGCATACGGCGTCCTGTCAGAAGATCTTCGAGAACTGCGCGACGTTCTCTTTGTTGTAGACGAATGGCGCGGCCATCGCGGCTTCGCCGTTGGCGTCGATGGCGATGGTGCCCATGCGCCCGACAGCGAGGGCGCCGCCCGCCTTGGCTTCCGGCGCGCCCTTGACGAACTGGTAAGCGGCGTAGGTCGCCGCGTAACCGAGGTCGATCGGATTCCAGATCGCGAACTCACGCACCGCGCCGCTTTTTACATGGCCCGCCATCTCCGATGGCAATCCCAGGCCCGTCACAAAGACTTTCCCCACCAGTTTTTCATCGACCACCGCCTTGCTGGCGGCGTTGATGCCGACCGTGGTCGGGGCAATGATGGCTTTCAGGTTCGGGTTGCTGCGCAACAGGCCGATCGCTTCGCGGTAACTCTTGTCCGACTGGTCGTCGCCATACACGGTGGCCACCAGCTTGAGTGCCGAAAACGCCGGTTTCGCCAGTTCCTCCTTCATCACGCTGATCCAGATATTCTGGTTGGTGGCCTGGGCGGACGCGGACAGGATCGCGATCTCGCCCGCGCCGCCAATCGCGTCGGACGCCATTTGCAGCTGCTTTTGTCCGATCAGTTGTGCGTTCGACGGGTTCAGCTGCATCAAACGGCCCTCCGGGGCCAGGCCGCTGTCAAACGACACCACCTTGATCCCGCGCTGCATGGCCTTTTTTGCAATCGGCACCAGCGCATTCGGGTCATTGGCGGAAATCACGATGGCGCTGACCTTCTGGCTGATCAGCGAATTGATGATTTCAATCTGGCCTTCGGCCGACGGCGTGGTGGGGCCGGTATAGATGATGTCCACGTCTTTCAATTGCGCCGCCGCTTCCCTGGCGCCGGTGTGGGCCGCGTCGAAGAAGCCGTTGCCTAGGTTCTTGACCACCAGCGCGATACGGATTTTTTCAGGCGGCTTGCTGCAACCGGCGGTGATCAGCAGGCCGGTGGCGACGGCCCCGGCGGCGATGGCTTTGAGGGCGGTGCGGCGGCTTGCCGTGGTGCGGTTCATGGTGATGTGTGCGTGCTGGTTCAATGTGCGGTCTCCGTCTGGAACATGGCGGGTGGGGCAAGGTCGTACATATTGGGAAAAGGGGCGGCGGCCGCCTGCGGTGGCAATGGTTCCGGCTCCACGGCCACCACCCTGACGCCCGACTGTTCCAGCAACTGCACGGCGGAATCCGACGCGCAGGTATCGGTGATCACCGTCGACACGCGGTTCAGGCCGCACAGGATCAGGCCGGCCTTCTTGGCAAACTTGGAACTGTCGGCCAGCACGATCAATTCCTCGGCCTGGCTGATCAGGCGCTTTTCCGCCTGGATCAGCAGCGGGTCCGCTTCCATCAGGCCCAGCAGCGACAGCCCGTACACGCTCATGAACATCTTGGCGGCGTAATGGTGCTGGGTGATGTCATTGTCGAACGGGCTGAGGATGACATTTTGCTCACGGTAGACTTTGCCGCCGGGAACGATGATTTCATTTTCACTGGTGACCAGCAGGCGCTCGGCCATCAGGAAGGAATTGGTGAGGATTTTCAGGTGCTGGTCGACCAGGAATTCGGCCATCATGAAGGTGGTCGTGCCGCCGTTGATGATGATGGTTTCGCCTTCGCGGCACATGCCGGCGGCGTAGCGGGCAATGGCGCGCTTGCTTTCCGCGTGGGCCCGGATATTATTCTGGAACGATTCGCTGGTCAGGGGGAAACTGCGCTTTTTCTGCGGCAGGTTGGCGGCGCCGCCGCGGGTGCGGGTCAGCAGGTTGCGCATGGCGAGCCAGCTGATGTCGCGCCGTACGGTGGCGGGGGATGCGTTGAGCCAGTCGACCAGTTGCGGCACGGTGGCCGTTTCATGTTCGGCGAGCAGCTTCAACAAACGTTTACGGCGTTTGTGATTGACCATCTTCGTCTCCTTTTGTTGTACCTACTCCAATCGTCCCGACGCCAGGTGTTGCGGCGCGGGAGCTGGGTGATCGCTGTTGTTACCGGAAAGACTAATCACTCCGCCCGTCAGCGTCAATCATGGAATAATCAACCGGTTGATTATTTCGCTGCCGCCTCCCGCGAAATCGCGCAATTCGCTCATCATCATGATTATTCCAAACTTGCTCACCATGTTGATCGGTAGTGCGTTGACACCCCATGGCCGCCCGGTTTCTACTGGCTCCGTCTGCCGAACCGGCACCTACCGCAAACCCAAACCAACGACGGAGAACAGCAATGAATGACCCGAAGCAGCACGAACCGATCACTTCGCAGTGGGATGACAGCGTGGCCGCCAGCATGAGCGAGCCGGAACTGCTGCTGTACCGTTCCAACCTGCTCGGTTCCGACCTGCGCATCACCAATTTCGGCGGCGGCAACACCTCGGCCAAGGTCTCGATGACCGATCCGCTCACCGGCCGTCCATCGGAAGTGCTGTGGGTGAAGGGCTCGGGCGGTGACCTGGGCAGCATCAGGATGGACGGGTTCTCCACGCTGTACATGGACAAGCTGCAGGCGCTCAAGGGCCGCTACCGCGGCCTGGAGCATGAGGATGAAATGGTGGGCTACCTGCCGCACTGCACCTTCAACCTGAATCCGCGCGCCGCCTCGATCGATACGCCGCTGCACGCCTACATCGCCCGCCGCCACGTCGATCACATGCACCCGGATTCGTGCATCGCGATCGCGGCGTGCAAGAACAGCCGCGAGCTGACGCAAAAGATCTTCGAAGGGGAACTGGGCTGGTTGCCGTGGCAGCGTCCCGGCTACGACCTGGGCCTGAAACTCGAAGCCCTGTCGCAGTCGCAGCCGCACCTGAAAGGCATCATCCTGGAAGGACACGGCCTGTTCACCTGGGGCGATACCGCCAAGTCGTGCTATGAAACCACGGTCGCCATCATCAGGCGCGCCGAGGAATGGCTGGCCGCCAACATCAGGCGGCCGGTGTTCGGCGGCCAGGCCGTGCAGCCGCTGGCGCCGGAGGCGCGCGCCGCGCTGGCCGCGCGGCTGATGCCGCTGTTGCGCGGCAAGATCAGCCAGCAGGAATACAAGCTGGGGCACTTCGACGACAGCGCCGCCGTGCTGGAATTCGTCTGCGCGCGCGACCTGGCGCCGCTGGCCGCGCTGGGCACGTCGTGCCCCGATCACTTCCTGCGCACCAAGATCCGCCCCTACGTGGTGGCGTTCGACCCGGCCAGGCCGGATTTCGAGGCGCTCGCGGCGAGCCTCGACGCGGGCCTGGAAGCCTACCGCGCCGATTACACCGCCTACTATGAGCGCTGCAAGCGTTCCAGCAGTCCGGAGATCCGCGACGCCAACCCGATCATTTACCTGATCCCGGGTGTCGGCATGCTGTCGTTTGCCAAGGACAAGGCCACGGCCCGTATCGCCGGCGAATTCTATGTCAACGCGATTAACGTGATGCGCGGCGCGAACGGCGTCGACCAGTATGTCGGCTTGCCCGAGCAGGAAGCCTTCGACATCGAATACTGGCTGCTGGAAGAAGCGAAATTGCAGCGCATGCCGAAACCGAAGTCGCTGGCCGGCCGCATCGCGCTGGTGACCGGCGGCGCCGGCGGCATCGGCCAGGCGGTGGCGCGCCAGATGCTGCGCGAAGGCGCTTGCGTGCTGCTGACCGATATCGATGCGGAGGCGCTGGCGGAAGCCCACCAGTCGCTGGCCAAGGTTGCCGGGAACGATAACGTGGCCGCCATCGCCGGCAATATCACCAGCGAACAGGCGGTCGAAGGCGTGCTGGGCGAAGCGGCGCTGCGCTTTGGCGGGGTGGACTTGCTGGTGTCGAATGCCGGTATCGCCTCGTCGGCGCCGCTGGAAGACACCACCCTGGAAATCTGGAACCGCAACCAGGACATCCTGGTGACCGGTTACTTCCTGGTGTCGCGCGCCGCCTTCCGCATGATGAAGACGCAAAAGCTGGGCGGCTCGATGGTGTTCGTGGCGTCGAAAAACGGCCTGGTGGCATCAAGCGGCGCATCGGCCTACTGCACCGCCAAGGCGGCGGAAATCCACCTGGCGCGCTGCATCGCGCTGGAAGGCGCGCCGCTGGGCATCCGCGTCAATGTGGTCAACCCCGACGCGGTCATCAAGGGTTCCCGTATCTGGGACGGCAAGTGGAAGGAAGAGCGCGCGGCATCGAACAAGATCGGCGCCGATGACATCGAAGAGTTCTACCGCCAGCGCAGCATGCTGAAACGCCCGGTACTGCCGGAGGATATCGCCGAAGCGGTATATTTCCTGTCCAGCGACAAGGCGGCGAAGAGCACCGGCAATGTGCTGAATGTGGACGCGGGCAACGCGGCCGCGTTCACCCGATAATCACCCGATAATAAAAGGCGGGACGCGCGGGCGTCCCGGCCGCGCATTTTTGCGAAACAACGCAATGGAGACAGGAATGACTGAAGCAGGCAAGATCGCAGCAGGCCAGGTGGCCGACCACAACGCGCAGCGCGTAGCCAGCCTGGAGGCGGATTACGCCGCGCTGGGCGGCATGCTGGAACGGCGCGGCATCGATATCGAAGCCATCACGGCCCGGGCGCAAACCTTCGCGGTGGCGCTCCCGAGCTGGGGCGTCGGCACCGGCGGTACCCGCTTTGCGCGCTTCCCGGGCAAGGGCGAACCGCGCAATGTGTTTGAAAAAATCGACGACTGCGGCGTGATCCACCAGCTCACGCGCGCCACGCCGACCGTGTCGCTGCACTTCCCGTGGGACCGGACCGATGACCCGGCCGCGCTGCGCGAACATGCAGCCGCCCATGGCCTGGGCTTCGACGCGGTGAATTCGAACACCTTCCAGGACCAGGCGGGCCAGGAACAGTCGTATAAATACGGCAGCCTGACCAACATCAGCGCCGCCGCGCGCGAACAGGCGGTGGCGCACAATGTCGAATGCATAGCACTGGGCCGCGCGCTGGGCTCGAAGGCGTTGACGGTGTGGGTCGGCGACGGCGCCAACTTCCCCGGCCAGAGCAACTTGCGCGGCGCGCTGGAACGCTACCTCGACAGCATGCGCGGCATTGTCAGCGCGCTGCCGGATGACTGGAACGTGCTGATTGAACACAAGCTGTTTGAACCGGCGTTCTATGCCACCACCATCGCCGACTGGGGCACCAGCTTCGCCTGCGCGCAGGAACTGGGCCCGAAAGCCAAGTGCCTGGTCGACCTGGGCCACCATGCGCCCAACACCAACATTGAAATGATCGTGGCGCGCCTGGCGCAATTCGGCAAGCTGGGCGGCTTCCACTTCAATGACAGCAAGTATGGCGACGATGACCTCGATTCCGGGTCCATCAATCCGTTCCAGCTGTTCCTGGTGTTCAACGAACTGGCCGATGCGGCAGAGCGCGCGGGCGCCGGCTTCCAGACCGCCAACATGCTGGACCAGTCGCACAATGTGACGGACCCGATCGAAAGCCTGATGAGCAGCGCGGCGGAAGTGCAGCGCGCGTTCGTGCAGGCGGCGCTGGTGGACCGCGCGGCGCTCAGGCAATTCCAGGAAAGCAACGACGTGCTGCAGGCGGCGCAAACCCTGAAGCATGCGTTCCGCACCGACGTGTCGGCGATCCTGGCCATGGCGCGCGTGCGCGCCGGCGGCGCGGCCGATCCAGTGGCGTGCTACCGCGCCTCGGGCTACCGCGCCCGGGCGGCGGAACAGCGCCCGGCCAGGGCGGGCGCTTCCAGCAGCGGCATCGTCTGAGCGACCTACGTACACGGTGCCGAAGGGGGCAAATATGATGAATACGCATGACCCGGCACTGGTACGTGCCTTCCGGATGAAGCTGAAAGCCGGCCATGAAGCGGAGTATGAACGCCGCCATGATGCATTGTGGCCGGAGCTGGCGCAGGCGCTGGGCGACGCGGGCATCCATGACTATTCGATTTTCCTGGATCCGGAAACCTTGCACCTGTTCGGCGTGCTGAAGCTGAAACCGGACCACCGCATCGATGCGTTGCCCAGCCATCCCGTCATGCGGCGCTGGTGGGATTACATGGCGCCGTTAATGGAAGTGGAGCCGGGCAACCGGCCGTGCCAGTGGCCGTTGAAACCGGTGTTCCACTTCGCCTGACCGGCCGCGCCGGCGCGGTCAGCGCCGTTTCAGCCATGCGTCCGGCACGGGAACGATGGCAATGTTCATCGTGCGCCCGTCTTCGGACAGCATGGCCGACTGAATCTCGATTTTCGTGCCGTCCGCGTTGAACGTGGGGTGCGGATGATCGGCCGCCGTGGTTTTATGGCCGGTGGTCAGCAGCATCATTTCGCGCGTGCGGCGGTCGATCAGGTACAGGTTGCGCGAAAAATCGTCGCCCACGGCCCAGCGTCCGTCGCTGGAGCCATGCACGTGCCAGAAACCGCTGCCGGCCGGGATCTGGCCTGCGATATCGACCTGGCGGGTGCGCAGGTTGACGATGGCCAGGCCGGTGGGTTTTTCGCGGGTGCCGGCATGGCCCCAGGCCGCATCCTGGCCGGGATTGGCCCCTTCCACCGCCGTGCCGGGCGCGTCGACAGCGGCGCCGCCGCCGGGAATCGGGCGGTGGCCAAGGATCGCCATCGCCACCTCATCCTTCGATATCACCGCTTCATGCGTGACCCATTCATAGGACGCTTCCGGGTACAGCGGGCGCAACCCCGTGCCATCGGCCTGCACGGTCCAGGTGCGCTGCGGCGACTTGCCGCCGGTTTCCCAGCAAAAGACGATTTCCCCCGGTTGCCACAGGTTGGCCTGGATATGGCCGACCTGGAACGGCACCGATACCACGTGGCGGATCTCGCCGGTCCGCAGGTGCATGCGTGCGATGCCGCCCGGGCCGGCGCCCATATTGCGGGGGCCGAAGGACGGCTCGATGTTGGCGCCGGGCGCCATGTGGCGCGCCGCTTCCTCGCGGCCGGTGCGGAAATACACCCATTGCTCGTCCGCATCGAGCGCCATGTCGCCGCCGGCGTCGATGGCCGCCGGCGTGATGCCGGTAACGCGCTGGTACGCGCCGGCGCCTTTGAGTTTGCCGGCCTGGCTGTCCGCAAACAGGGTGTCCAGGTCCACCTCCACGATTTGCTGGCGCCTCGCTTGCGCATCCTTGCGCATGAAGTACAGCTTGTTGGCCTTGCGCGCCAGGTTCAGCATGCCGGTGTAGCCGCCCTCCGTGACCTGCACGATGTCGCCGCTGTCTTCATTGACAGCCAGCGCTTCGCCGCCGGCCAGCCGGGAGCGGAACACCACCCATTTGCCGTCGGCCGTCCATTGCGGATGGGTGGGGTAGATTTTCGAATCGCCGTGCGGCTTGCTGGTCAGGAACGTCAGCGGCGTGCCGGTGACCGGATCTTTGACGACCTTGCGTTCGGACGGGAAGCGCTTGCCGATTTGCGCCTGGGCCGTGCCAGATGCGATGGCCAGCAAGAGGGGCAGCAGGGCTGCCCGCATGGGAATGGATGGCATGGTGTCTCACGTCATGAGGGAATCGGAAACTTGATTGTCCCGGCTTTCGGATTGGCGGTCTGCTCAAGACGCTGATTCTTTATTTTCATGCGGCTACCGGTGAATTCGCATGGCATAAAATGGCCGGCATGAAAGCTCACACGACCATCCTTTGTACCCTGGCGCTGGCCATGGCCGCCGGCTGCGCCACGCCGGATTCGGCGCGGCCGCCGCAAGCCGCGGCCCTGCCTGCCGCCGTAAACACCGACCCGAGCGTCACCGCGCGCAACCTGGTGTTGCCGGAACCGGCGAATCCCGCGCTGCCCTCGCTGATCCTGATTGGCGACTCGACCGTGCGCAACGGGCGCGATGACGGCCAGGGCAACGGACCGGCGGGCCAATGGGGCTGGGGCAATCCGATCGCCGCCTATTTCGATCAGGACAAGATCAATGTGGTCAACCGCGCGATCGGCGGCTTGAGCAGCCGCACGTACCTGACGGGCGGGCATTGGGAACGCACGCTGGCTTTCGTCAAGGCCGGCGACGTGGTCATCATGCAGTTCGGCCACAACGACGCCGGCGCGCTCAACGACAACAGCCGCGCGCGCGGCACGATCGCCGGCACCGGCGACGAGGCGCGGGAAATCGACAACCTTCTGACGGGCAAGCGTGAAACCGTGCACAGTTACGGCTGGTATTTGCGTCACTATATTACGCAAATCCGCGCCCGTGGCGCCGTGCCGCTGATTGCCACCCCGGTGCCGCGCAAGCGCTGGGATGCGCAGGGCAGGATTGCCCGCAACGCCAACAGTTATCCGGCATGGGCGGCCCAGGTGGCGCGCGAGGAAAAGATCGGCCTGATCGATCTGGCGGGCAGTGTGGCGCGCCAGTACGATGCGCTGGGCCGTGACGCGGTGATGCGGCTGTTCCCGCAAACGGTGCCGGATGAAAGTACCCACACCAACCGGGCGGGCGCGGAATTGAATGCGCGCGCGGCGGTGGCGGGCATCAAGGCGTTGCGGGTGCCGGCGCTGGTTGCCGCGTTGTCGCCCAGGGCGGCCGATATCGCCCCCGCCGAGGATGAACGTCCGGTGGTCGATGCCGCCTCCGTGCCGCAGGACAGGCCGCGCGATGCAGCCTTGCCGTCGCTGTTCATGGTCGGCGATTCCACCGTGCGCAGCGGCGGCGCCAATGGCGCGGTGGGCTGGGGCGAACGGATCGCGCCATATTTCGATACCGGACGCGTCAATGTGGTCAACCACGCCATCGGCGGACGCAGCAGCCGGACTTTTTATACCGAAGGGCGCTGGGACAAGGTGCTGGCCCAGTTGAAGGCGGGCGATGTGGTGCTGATCCAGTTTGGCCATAACGATGGTGGGCGCATCGGCGATCCGGCCATGAAAAACCGCGCGTCCGGCGCCGGCACCGGTCCTGAAACCGTGGAGGAAGCGAAACCGGATGGCAGTCGTGAACAGGTGCACACCTTTGGCTGGTACATGGCGCGGTATGTGGAAAGCGCCCGGGCCAAGGGGGCGCAGGTTGTCCTGCTGTCGCCGGTGCCGCACAAGGACCGCTGGCAACAGGGGCGCGATTTCGAACAGTTTGCCCGGTGGGACGCCGAGGTGGCGCAAGCCGGCGGCGCGCGCTTTGCCGACCTGACCCTGGCCGTGGCCGATGGCTACCGTGGCATCGGCGCGCAGCAGGTGGAGGGCCTCTTTTCCGACGCCCGCACCCATACCAACGAGGCGGGCGCACGGTTCAATGCGGAGCGTGTGCTGGCGGCGCTGAAGGGACTGCGGGATAACCCGGTGGCCGGGTGGCTGTCGGAACAGGGGCGGGCGGTGGCGCCAGCGGTGCAGCGGTGAGGGAACCGGGGGCGGCCGGCGTGATGCGTGCGCACAATGCCGCCGGGGCCCGCGCTGTGCCTGAATGGGGCGGCGGCCGGCGCTGGATCGCCCGACTGGCGGTCGTGGCAACCGCCACGGCGGCGGGAACCGCGCCGGCGACATCGGCGCCAGCCGGGCCGGTGCCGGTCATGGCCGGCGCCGCCAGCGACGGCCCCGGTACGCACTGTGACCTGGCCGGCCGTCCGGCAACCTTGCTGTACGCGGACGACTTTACACGCGGGCTGGCGAACTGGGTGGCGGAGTTCCGCCCCGCGCAATCGGCCGTGAAGGCCGCCGCGGGCAAGCTCACGGTCGATGTGGCGGGCGGCGCCACGGTGTGGTTCAAGCCCGCGCTGGCCGGCGACTACCTGGTGCGCTACCGGCGCAAGGTGGTGGTCGACGGCGGCCGCAATGACCGGCTGTCCGACCTGAACCAGTTCTGGATGGCGCAGGATCCGGCCCGCCATCACCTGTACACGCGGGACGGCACGTTTGAACAATATGACGGCTTGCGGCTGTATTACGCCGGGATCGGCGGCAACGGCAATACCACGACGCGGCTGCGGCGCTACGGCGGCAACGGCGAACGCGTACTGCTCGGCGATCTGCGCGATGCGCGCCACTTGCTGCGGGCCAACCACGACTACCTGGTGGAAGTGGCCGTGTTTCGCGGCTGTACCCAGGTCGCGCTGGATGGCGAGGTGCTGTTCTCCTACCGCGATCCGCAACCGCTGCGCACGGGGAACTTTGGCTTCCGCACCACGCAATCGCGGCAGGAAATCAGCGATTTCCAGGTGTTCCGGCTCGATTGAAGGGAACCTCGTGGCGTCATGACGCCGCCAAGCTTCGAGTTCAGTCGTAAATATGACGGCTCCATGACGTATGTTCGATAAATTTGCTTGCGTCTGGTTTCGGAATGCGGCATATTTATCGCATGGATACCCACGACCTGCAAATCTTACAGCTGATCCAGTCCGACAACCGGCGTTCCGCCGCTGACATCGGGCAGGAAATCGGCTTGTCCGTTTCCGCCGTCAGCGACCGCCTGCGGCGCCTCAACGCGTCCGGCGTGATTGCCGCCAACCGCGCCGCCATCGACCCGGCGCGGGTCGGCATGACCGCGTGCGCCTTCATCCTGGTCGACCTGGAGCCGCGTGCCGACGAGGCCGTGTTTGCCGCCGCGCTGCGCCGTTACCCCGAAGTGCAGGAAGGGCACCACATCACCGGCCCGCATTCGTGGCTGGTCAAGGTGCGTACCCGCGACACCGCCGCGCTGCAGGTTTTCCTGACCCGGCACTTGAAACAGGTGCCGGGCGTGCTGCGCACCGAAACCCTCATCGCGCTCGATACCGCGAAGGAAACCTCGGAATTGCCCTTGTCCGTGCCGGATATGCCGGCGGAAGGAGGGCAGCCATGAGCGAGTTTCGACGTATACCTGGTGTCATTTCCCGGGGAGGGCAGCCATGAGCGAGTTTCGGCTTATACCTGGTGCGACTACGCGGAGGGGACAGCCATGAGCGAAGCCGTCATGACACTGGCGCGTGGTGCGCTGGTGGGGTTTGCCATCGCCGCGCCGGTCGGGCCGGTCGGCTTGCTGTGCATCCGCCGCACGTTTGCCCATGGTCCCACCACCGGCCTGGCCACGGGGCTGGGCGCGGCGGCGGCGGACGCCATGTATGGCCTGATTGCCGCCCTCGGCGTGGGCGCGGTGGCGTCGCTGCTGCTGGAACACGCATCGGCGTTGCGTATCGTGGGCGGCGTGCTGATGGCGCTGCTGGGCGTGGCGTCGCTGCGGCGGGCGCGCCGCCCTCCCGGCGCGGCGCCCGCCGCCCGGGCGCCGACGCCGTCGGGTTTGCTGGGCGCCTTCGGCTCCACCTTCGCGCTGACGGCGTCGAGCCCGATGACGATCCTGTCCTTCGCCGGCCTGCTGGCCGCGCTGGCGCCGCCGGACGGCAGCCTGGCCGGCGGCTTGCTGCTGGTGGCGGGCGTGTTCACCGGTTCGATCGCGTGGTGGATGATCCTGGTGGGCGGCGTATCCGCCAGCCGCAAGGCGATACCGCCGAATGCGATCCGCTGGATCGAAGCGGTGTCCGGCGTGGCGCTGCTCGCGTTTGCGCTCTGGTCGCTGGTGACGGGACTGTCCGGCGGCAGACCGGCATGATGTCGGGCTGAAATACCCGGCTGAAATGCCCTGCTGAAATGCCCGGCTGAACGGGCGGCGGGACCCAACCCGGCTCGCAACCGTGACCGATGAAACGGCTTGACGGTGATTCCAGTATGTTGGATACTGATTCCACCATGACAGAAGAATCCATCCATGACCGTATTGCCCGCCGGGTGCGCGATTTGCGCGCTGCGCGCGGTATGTCGCTTGAGGCGCTGGCCACGCAATGCGGGGTCAGCCGTTCGATGCTGTCGCTGATCGAGCGGGGCGAGAGCAGTCCCACCGCCGTGGTGCTGGAAAAGCTGGCGGGCGGCCTCGGGGTGGCGCTGGCATCGCTGTTCGATCCGCCCGAACCGGCTGCCGGTCCCGTGTCGCGGTTTGCCAGCCAGGTCGCCTGGCGCGATCCCCATTCCGGTTACGTGCGGCGCAATGTCTCGCCGGCCATCGCGGGCAGCCCGGCGCAAATCGTCGACGTCACTTTTCCGCCCCATGCGCGGGTCACCTATGAATCCGGCCCGCGTCCGTCGCTGGTGCACCAGTTCGTCTGGATGCTGGAGGGGACCATGGAAATCACCCACGGCGACGAACTCCACACCCTGCACGCGGGCGATTGCCTGGCCATGGGGCTGGACCGGCCCAACAGTTTCCACAATCCGGCCGATGCGCCGGCGCGCTATGCCGTTGTGCTCACCACCGATCACCATTAACCATCAATCGGGATCCGCCATGCCAGACCACATCACTGTACGCCGCCTGTTTTCCATCACGGACCCGGAGTTGCAAGGGCTGTCGGAAGTCCTCTGCGATTGCGTGGAGGGCGGCGCTTCCGTCAGTTTCATGCACCCGTTTTCGCCCGGCCAGTCGCTGCAATTCTGGCGCGGCGTGGGCGAGGCGGTGGCGCGCGGCGAGCGCGCGCTGCTGGTGGCGGAAGACGCGGGCCGCATCGTCGGCACGGTGCAAGTGGTGCTGGGCCAGCCGGACAACCAGCCGCACCGGGGCGACGTGTCTAAGATGCTGGTGGCGCGCGGCGCGCGCCGGCATGGCGTGGGGGCGTTGTTGATGGAAGCGGCGGAAGCGACGGCGCGCGCCAGCGGCAAGACCTTGCTGGTGCTCGATACCGCCAGTGCCGAGGCGGAGCGCCTGTACCAGCGCATGGGCTGGACCCGGCTCGGCGTGATTCCCGGCTACGCGCTGCTGCCTGACGGCGCCTTGTGCGACACCACGTATTACTACCGCATCCTGCCGCCGTCGGACGCGGTGCTGGACAACCCGGTCTGGCATGCTTTGATGTCCGCGCAGCGCGGCATGGCGCAAGTGCACGGCCTGGCCGCGCGCTTCCGCGCCGATATTTCACCGCTGGCGGGCCTGCGCGAACCGACGCGCCAGGCGCTGGAAGATTTGCGCGCGCTGGCGGCTCCCGGCGAACAACTGTGGCTGTTGTCCGACGGTCCGCTGGACCTGCCGCCATGCTGGCGCGAAGTGCGGGCGCGCCACATCGACCAGATGGTGAACACAGGCGCATTGTCCCGCACCCGGGCGCAATCCGGTTTCGCGGAGCTGGGCGAGGCCGACGTGGCGGACATGGCGGCGCTGGTGGAACTGACGAAGCCGGGGCCGTTCGAGGCGCACACGCGCGACATGGGGGCTTACCTGGGCGTGCGCGATGCGGATGGAAAACTGGTGGCGATGTCCGGCCAGCGCATGAATTTGAGCCACTACCGGGAAATCAGCGCGGTGTGCAGCCACCCGGATGCGCGCGGGCGGGGATTGACCGCGCCGCTGATGGAGGAATTGATGGCGCGCATCGTCGCGGAAGGGAAGACGCCGTTCCTGCACGTGAAGACAGAGAACGGCGGTGCGAAGGCGGTGTACCGGAAGCTGGGATTTGCCGTGCGGCGGGCGATTTACTTTTCCATTGTCGCCGCGGTGTAGATCCCCTTCCTTTCCGCGCAAGCGGCAGCCGTCAGGCTGAGGGAGGGGAGGAAGTCATGGTCATTAATTTGCGCCATCGCCGCGGGTGGCGGAATGGCGGGATGGCAAGCCGGCCGCAAGGTTACCACTGTTGGCACGCCGCGCCTATCGTGCCTGTGTGACCCCGTGCTACCATGGCGCTGTCCAACCATCCTTCGTGACAGTGCAATGAGCTTAGTATCCGGTATCAACGCCATCGATTCCCTTGTCTACAGCAGCTGGACCGGCCAGGCGGGCGTGCCGG
>Ga0307408_100000155_pt1 | contig 76665 bp, 67 predicted proteins | sample 322Cmetagenome_FD_202116 | JGI IMG/M metagenome (GOLD analysis project Ga0307408, IMG submission 202116) | Maize rhizosphere microbial communities from greenhouse at UC Davis, California, United States - 322HYB-C-3 | ecosystem: Host-associated > Plants > Roots > Rhizosphere > Soil | place... | reverse complement strand
GATGAGGGGCAGAAACAACAAAAAAAGGACGCGCGATGGCGTCCTTTCAAGAATTCTGGAGCGGGAAAAGAGTCTCGAACTCTCGACCTCAACCTTGGCAAGGTTGCGCTCTACCAACTGAGCTATTCCCGCAGAGGAGGCGCTATTATGACAGCCACTGTCCTGGGTGACAAGTTCTTTTTCGTTTGTCATGCCCCTATAATGGCCGCATGGATTCTATTGAGATAGTTTTGGCAATGCTGCTGGCCGTGATTGCCAGCGCCTACCTGAAGCGGATGCTGTCGGCCGGCATTCCCCTCCCCCTGGTGCAGATCGGCCTTGGCGCCGGCATTGCTGCATGGTCCGGCCATGGCATCCAGCTTGACCCGGAAATGTTCTTCCTCCTGTTCATCCCGCCGCTGCTGTTCCTCGATGGCTGGCGCATCCCGAATACGGGCCTGTTCCGCGACCGTGTCGTCATTCTCGAGCTGGCACTGGGCCTGGTGATCTTTACCGTGCTCGGCGCCGGCTACCTGATTCACTGGATGATCCCTGCCATGCCGCTGCCGGTGGCGTTTGCGCTGGCGGCCATCCTGTCGCCTACCGACCCGATTGCCGTCGGCTCGATTGCCTCGCGCGCACCAATCCCGAAACGGCTGATGCATATCCTGGAAGGCGAAGCCTTGCTGAACGATGCCAGTGGACTGGTATGCTTCCGCTTCGCCGTTGCGGCCGCACTGACCGGCACCTTCTCCCCGACCAGCGCATCGCTGACCTTCATCTGGCTGGCCGCCGCCGGCATCGCAACCGGCGTGGCGGTAACTTTGGCCATCGCATGGCTGCAAGGCCAACTCACCGCACGTTACGGCGAACCGGCCGGCTCGCCCATCCTCGTCAGCCTGCTGATTCCCTTTGGCGCTTACCTGGTCGCCGAGCGCCTGCATGCCTCGGGCATCCTGGCCGCAGTCGCTGCCGGCATCACCATGAGCTATGTGGAGCTGGGTGGCCAGGCCTTGGCCGCCACCCGCATCCAGCGCACCGCCGTGTGGGACACGGTGCAGTTCACGCTGAACGGCGTGATGTTCGTGCTGCTTGGCGAGCAATTGCCCGACATCCTGCGCGGCGCCAGCGAATCACTGGAGCAGAGCGGCCATATCAACCCATGGTGGCTGGTGCTGTATGCCTTCGCCATCAGCTTCGGCCTGATCGCACTGCGCTTTGTGTGGGTGTGGGCAACGCTGCGCGTGACCCTGTATCGCCGCAGCCGCCGCGCCACCTCAATGCAAGGCGGTAAGCCACACTGGCGGCTGCTGCTGGCCACTGCGCTGGCAGGCGCGCGCGGCGCGATTACGCTGGCCGGCGTATTGACCTTGCCGCTGTTCATGCCGAATGGCGATCCATTTCCGGCGCGCGACCTGACCATCCTGCTGGCCAGCTCGGTAATCCTGATTTCCCTGCTGGCAGCCAGTATTGGCTTGCCGCGGCTGCTGGGCGGCATGAACTTCCCGGAGGAGCCGGCCGAGCGCCAGCAAGAAGACATGGCGCGGCGCCAGGCCGCATCGGCGGCAATTGCGGCGATCGAACGCGCCGAACTGGCGCTGGCCGATGCCCACCATCCCGACGTGCTGCCGCAAGCCGCCGCGCGCGTGATTGCGCTGTACGAATACCGCCTGAACGTGGCCTGGTCGGCGGAGGACCAGAACAAGGAGCACTTCCGCAAGCTGGACCGCGCCGAGCGCGAGTTGCGCCTGGCGGCCATGTCGGCCGAGCGCCAGGCCATCTTCGACCTGGCGCGCCACCACCACATTTCCGACGAAACCGCGCGCAAGCTGGTGCGCGAGATTGACCTCGTCGAAGCACGCCACCAGAAGAAATGAACCGGCGCGCCACGCTTTCGCTCGCCAGCGCATGGCTGCTGTTCTGGGCCCTGATGGTGGCCACTGCCGTGCAGGACTTCCTGCGCCATGACGACCATGGGCCGCTGTGGCAGCCCATCCTGTGGGAGTCGTCGTCGATGCTCGTTGCCTCCCTGCTGCTGGCGCTCCAGCGCCTGGCCAGCCGGCGCCATGACGCCCTGCTCGCCACGCCGGCCCGCTGGTTCGCGCGGCAGGCCCTCTGGCTTCCGGTGTGGTGGCTGCTTTTCACGCCGCTGGCCTTCGGCATCCGGCACGGCGTGTATGCCTTGCTTGGCGCGGAATACCGCCACGAACCATGGGGCGAAACCTTCCTTTACGAGAACGTGAAGATTTCCGTCTTCGCGATCATCTTTACGCTGATTACCTTTGGCGTGCTGTCGTACCGCGCTGCGGCGCAGGCCAATGCCCAGTTGCGCACGGCCCAACTGCACCAGCTTACGCAGCAGATGCAACCGCATTTCCTGTTCAACGCGCTGAACACCATTTCTTCGCTGATGCATTCCGACGTGGAACGCGCCGATGCCACGCTGGTGCAACTGGCCGACGTGCTGCGTGCCACGCTGGACGTCAGCGGCCAGCAACAGGCGCCGCTATCGACCGAATTGCGGCTGCTGCGCGGCTATGCGCGGCTGATGGAAGAGCGCTTCGCCGATCGCGTGCAGATCTCCTGGGAGATCGATGAGACCTGCGGCGGGTGCCTGGTGCCTGTGATGAGCATGCAGCCTTTGCTGGAGAATGTATTCAAGCACACGGTCGAGCGGCGGCGCGGCGTCACAAAGGTAGCCGTCAGCGCGGAACGGGATGGCGATGGGCTCGTGCTCGCGGTCAGCGATGACGCAGGACGGCTCGGCAAGGCCGGCGCATCCGGCGCCGGTTCGGCCCGTGTGGACGACGCAACGGGATCCAGTGCGATGAACGGTGGCGCGACGGGCAGCAGCGCAGCGGGCGCCTCTGCGGGCGATGACACAATTGGCGCTGGGCTTGGCGGCATCGGCGTGCGCAACCTGCGCGAGCGCTTGCACGCCTTGCACGGCGAGCAGGCAACGCTACGGCTGATGCAGCTCGAACCCTCTGGCGTACGCGCAGAAATGAGGCTGCCATGCGTGTCCTGATCGTCGATGACGAGCGCCCAGCGCGCGACAAGCTGCGCCGCATGCTGGCGCAGCACCCTGGCGTGACAGCCATCGATGAAGCACGCGATGGTGTAGAGGCGCTGGAAAAAGTCGCCAGCTTCACGCCGGACGCCATTTTCCTTGACGTGCAGATGCCAGAAGTCAGCGGCCTGGAGGTGGCCGCCTCGCTCCCCCACCCCGCGCCGCTGGTAGTGTTCGCAACCGCCTTCGACGAATATGCCGTCCCGGCCTTCGACGCCAACGCCATTGACTATCTGCTGAAACCCTTCGACACCGCCCGGCTGCAGCGCACGATGCATCGCCTGCGTGAACGGCTGACAAGCCGCGCTGCGCAGCAGGAACGCGCTCCAGCTGTCCATGGCCTTCCGCTGGGACAATTACTTGTCACCGAGCGCGGCGGCACCCGCGTGGTGCAAGTCGCCGACATCCAATGGCTCGAGACCGCCGACAACTACGTGGTGCTGCACACCACGCATGGCGCGCCGCTGCTGCGCCAGACCCTGACCGACCTTCTTGACAGCCTGGGCAGCCAATTCGCGCGCTGTCACCGGCGCGCCGCCGTACGGCTATCGCTGATCGACAAGATCGACGCGCACGGCCAGCTGGTCCTGCGCAACGGTACTCTTGTCCCGCTCGGCCGCAACTTCAAACCGGACCTGCTGGCAGCCCTTGGCGGCAACTCAAAAAATCCGTGAACTTTCGGTTTCCCTGATTGTCCATAGCGGACTAACCAGGGAGACCATCATGCCAAAACAAAAACTGCTTGCAACCTTGCTGCACATCTCCGATTTGCACATTGGGAACATTGATCCAGCTACGGGCGATGCCGCCATCAGCGCTGCCGTGCAGCTCGGGCTCGACAACTTTCCCGTGTTCGACGGCTTGCTTGGGCATCGCGCCAGGGCATTGCGGGAGCTTGCGGAATTCGTTCGTCGCTTGGAGGCAAGCGATGAACCATTCCAGATCATCGTGACCGGCGATCTTAGCCGCCAGGGCGAAGCACCCGAACTCGCTTTGGCGCGCCGTTACGTTGAAAGCGAGATTGACCTCAACCCTCCCAACGGCCGTTACGTGGGCCTGTACGCTGGCGGCATAAGCCATACAATTCCCGGCAACCATGATCACTGGGCCGGCACGCCGCTCCCGCACGCTGCAACACCTTCCAACTATTACCAGTACTTCAAGCGCGCTTTGCCGGCTACAAGGAGCGTTTCCTTAGGAAGCAAAGGCCATCTGCTCACCTTGATCGACGTCGATTCGGATGCGGACGTACCATCAAACTCTATTCAGCGCATATTTGCGCGGGGCAGCTTCCGCTCGCAATTGCTGCACCTTGATGCTGCGCTCGAGAAGCAAGCTGAGTTCGAAGTACGCGTGCTGGTCATCCACCATGCCCGCACCTGGAATGGCTTTGGACTGGCAATGACCGCAAGCACCAAGCGCGAGCTTGACCGATTCCTGCAGCAGCATGGCATCAGCGTCATGCTATGCGGCCATACGCACGAGGCATCAATACGCCGCCACTATGCAGGCAGCAGGGAATGCTGGGAATGTGGTGCTGGATCCACCACGCAGTTCGACACCGTTCCCTTGAAGTACCGGCGCAGGCTACGTACACAAAACCGTGCCGTGCCCAGGCCTAATTCATTGATGATCCATCGCATTTTCGATATAGACGGCAGGCTTGAGTGGGCGGCAACCACCTATATTCGCACTGGGACTGGCTTTCGCGCCACCTATCCCCCAAGGCAATTTGCGCTGTTATAACGCGACGGTGTGTCCCAGCTCACGGGTATCCGCGCACCAGCGCCGGACTAACTCTTCCCGAGAGAGGAAACCATCCTGCCCTTCCATCTCCGGCAACTTGAGGAAGTTTTTTTCACCAAGATATTGATAGCCATTGACCAGAAACGGGGAGGCTTCCAGCATGCAGCGCAGGCTGCGTGCGAGCGGGGACACCAGGTCCTGCTCAAGGTCGAGCGTTCCCGCCAGGTCGAAGTTCACACTTTCCTGACTGACAACGGCCTTTTTGACGCCATCCTTTACGATAAATCCGCTTGCTTGGGTACGTGGCGGCGTACCAGAAGGGCGTCGCAGAGCACGATTGAACAGCAACTCCATTCCGCGCAACGCCTCAAACAGCATGCCCGGCGATAAGCCGTATTGAAGCAGGCGTTCAGCTGCCGGGTCCCCCTTGCGGCAGGACGGGTGATAGTCGCGCAGATGTTGCACTAGCTCCGGGTCAGGGTGCCCAGCGGCTTGCAAGGCTTTTTCCCAGCTGCCTGGGCCGGCGGGAGCTCGCGCCTCGTCCAGCTTGTCGAGGAGTGCCGCCCATGCATCAGCAATTACCTCCTGCTCATCGGTGAGAATTGCTGCCATATCGGACTGCAGTTCGTTCACCTCGGCCTGGCCTCCTTCGTTTTCGCCCAAGGCTGCGTACACCCTTGCAACCCATTCAGGATGGTCGGCAAGCGCCGAAAATTCGGCTGGGCCCAATTCCAGATCCCGCTCTTCAAGTGCGTCGCGAACCTGCGGCGCGCAGTCGCGCAGGCGCTCCAATGCTGCGCTGTCATTGATTGCGGTAATGGCTTTTCTGAGTATCTCGAGCTCCGGCATGATTTTTCTCCCCTGGCGCTCCGGCCGTCCGGCACGGCGCACCGCGTTCAGCAGCGCTTGCGCAAAACGGGCCTTGGCCTGGTTCACCTGTTCCGTTGACATTCCGAGCTCGGCGGCCACCATGCGTGGCGACTGGTCCATGACCCAAACCCGGTAGGCGATGTCGGCATCGGCCGCTTGTGGCCTCGCCTCCATCAGTTGCAACGCGACCCGGCTGACCGTGGCGGCAAGCTGTTCGCGCATGCGATAGCGCGTAAGTTTGTGTTTCTCCGCGAGTTCGCGCTCGCCAGGCGCATAGTCCGACAGGAAATCGGCCAGCAAGGCCTGCTCCGCTTCGGGCAGTTGCCCGATCGCCGCCTTGAGCTGGGCGACCTGCTGCTTCATTTCCGCTGCTTCGGGCGGCAAGGGACCGGCCGCAGCCAGGTCGAGGCATTCCTCGATGTCGACAGCGCGCGAGCGCAGCCGGTGCAGTTTCAGTTGCCGGCGCCGGCCAAAGCGGTAAAAGGCGGTAGCGAGGTAAGGGGCGAAATCGCCCTTGGCCGCGTTGAAGCGGCTATTGAGGGCCTCCCATTCGAGGAAGAAGTCATGGATCAGGTCCCGCGCATCGTGCGGCTGGATGAAGTAGCCGTCGCGCACCAGCTTGCTCAGCACGCGCCATAGGAGCGGCTCGTACTCAAGGAAACTCCTGGGGGACGCCAACGCACTCATCAATAACTCCAATCGGGGCACTCAATACCTCATATTGCACGGCGCGGGCCAACTGGTTGAAATCTGGATCAAACAAATGCGTTCGCCCCTGCCAGATGCTGTTCGCCACCTATTGCTGGTGTGGCAAGACCGGTTTCCCTAAGCTGGGTCCATGTCCAACCCGACTCGCCAAACCATCATGCAAAACCAACGCCTGTATTTCCTCGACTGGCTGCGCATCGGCGCATTCTTCCTGCTCGTGCTGTACCACACCGGCATGTATTACGTGACCTGGGACTGGCACGTCAAAGCGCCCGCCCCCAGCCACGCCATCGAGCCGCTGATGCTGCTGTCTTCGCCCTGGCGCATGTGCCTGCTGTTCCTGATCGGTGGCGCCGCGGCCGCCTTCCTGCTCGACAAGCTGGGCGCCAAGGGCCTGGCCAAGGAACGCAGCAAGCGCCTGCTGATCCCGCTCATCTTCGGCATGTTCTTCATCGTGCCGCCCCAATCCTATTTCGAAGTGGTGTCGGACGTCGCCTACCAGGGCAGCTATTTCGACTTCATGCAGCTCTATGTGCGCGCCTATCACGGCTTCTGCGACCAGAATGGCTGCCTCGACCTGCCGACCTGGAACCACCTCTGGTTCCTGCCTTACCTCTGGGTCTATACCTTGCTGCTGGCGGCCACCGGCAGCCGCCGCGTGCAGGCCGTGGGGAGCTGGCTGCTGCGCCACCTGCAAGGCTGGAAGCTGTTCGTGCTGCCGGTGGCCTTCCTCGCTGCGGGCCGCATCCTGCTGCTGCCGCACTGGCCGCACACTCACAACCTGACGGCCGACTGGCACAACCACGCCATGAGCCTGCCCTTCTTCCTGCTGGGCGCAGCCATGGCGCGCCGCGGCGGGTTCTGGCAGCGGCTGGAGAACGTGCGCTTTGCAGCCCTGGGCTTCTTCCTTGCGAGCTGGGCCGCCATCATCTTCTATTACTCGACAGGCGATACCTACAAGGACTGGCTGCCGCTGGCGCGCGTCGTGTACGCACTGTGCCAATGGAGCGGCATCGTCGCCGTCTGCGGTTTCGGCCATCGCCACCTGAATTTCGACAGCGCCAAGCGCCGTTACCTGACGCAGGCGGTCTTCCCTGTCTACATCCTGCACCAGACCCTGATCATCTGCCTGGCCATGGGGCTGCGCTCAGCCGGCCTGGCGCCAGTGACGGAAGGCGCACTGATCGTGGTGCTGACGTTCGCCATCAGCTTCGGGGTATTCGAGGCAGTGCGCCGCGTGCCGCTGCTGCAGCCGCTGCTCGGCGTGGGGAAAGCGGCTGGCGCGATGCCTGCCGCCAGGGATGGATTAGTTCAGCACCTTGCGTGAGCGCTTGGCACGGTACATTTCGGCATCGGCAATGGCGAGGGCTTCCTCCAGGTCGATGCCGGGCTTGCGCATCGCCATGCCGATCGAGGCTCGCACGTCATAGCCAGCCAGCGTTTCCTGCACCCGCAGCAGCATGGCCTGGGCGTCGAAATAGTCGCACTCGACCATCAGCATCGCAAATTCGTCGCCGCCCATGCGCGCCACCACGTCGGAACCGCGCGTGACTTCCTTCAGTGCCTTGCTGCAACGGATCAGCAGCGCGTCACCGGAGGCATAACCTTGGGTATCGTTATAAAACTTCAGGTCGTCCAGGTCGATCGACACCACGCAGGCCGGGTGGCCATAGCGCCGGCAGCGCTCTTCTTCGCGCACCATCAGCATGTCCCAGCCGCGCCGGTTGTACAGGCCGGTCAGCTCATCGCGGGTGATGTCGACATCCTGGCGCTCGGCTTTGCGCACCGCCTCGGTGCCGGCCAGTTCGGCTTCCAGCAAGCCGCCCAGCAGCTCACCCATCAGTACGACCATGTCCTTGTCTTCACGGATGCGCTCCGGCTGCGGTTCGGGGTCGATCGCGCACAGGGTGCCGAACAGCGTGCCGTCGGCACGCCGCAGCGGTACGCCGACGTAAGCGCCCACGGTAATCTTTTCGGTAATCGGGGACTGGGCGTAGGCCGGCTCTTTCGCCACATCGGGCGCGATGTGCGGCCCCTGCCCTTCAACCATGCGCGAGCAAAGGGTTTCAGCCCAGCTGTACACCTGGCCCGCCTTGACGCCATAGCCATGGTCGTCGGCGAACAGCACGATCCAGTCTTTCCCGTCGGTACGAGTGACCATCCACAATTTGAAGCCCAGGCGCTGGCGAAGGAACTGCATGGTGGCCTTGGAAGCGGCCGCAAAATCGTTCATCATTGCTTGCCTCATCAATAGCTGGTTCCGGCTCGGAGTCGAAATGTCATTATGCACCGGTCGGAGTAGACTTGACAGCGCTAATTTACCTGGAGACTGCCACGATGACACGCCTGACCGCCAAGGACTTTGAACCGGAAGTACTCGAGCTGTTCGACAAATACGTGCATGGCCAGTTGAGCCGCCGCGACTTCATCGCCTCGGCCACGCGCCATGCGGTGGCCGGCGCGACCGGCGCCAGCCTGCTGGCGGCCCTGGCGCCCAGCTTTGCCGCCCCGCTGGTGGCAGCCGACGACAAGCGCCTCAAGGCCGGCTACGCGGAATATCCATCGCCGCAGGGCTACGGCAAGCTGCGCGGCTACCTGGTGCAGCCGGCCGCTGCCAAGGGCAAGCTGCCCGCCGTGCTGGTGGTGCACGAAAACCGCGGCCTGAACCCGCATATCGAGGACATCACGCGCCGCCTGGCACTCGATGGCTTCCTGGCCTTTGCGCCCGACGCCCTGTACCCGCTGGGCGGCTATCCCGGCGACGAAGACAAGGCACGCGAACTGTTCTCCAAGCTCGACCAGGCCAAGACCCGCGCCGATTTCCTGGCTGCCGCGCAAATCCTCAAATCCCATCCCGGTGCCAACGGCAAGGTCGGCGTGGTCGGATTCTGCTATGGCGGCGGCATGGCCAACTATCTCGCCACCATGGTGCCCGACCTGGCGGCGGCGGTACCGTTCTATGGCGCCCAGCCGCCCGCCGCGGACGTACCGAAGATCAAAGCGCCTTTGCTGGTGCACGATGCCGGCAACGATGCGCGCATCCTGGCCGGCTGGCCCGCTTATGAGGCCGCACTGAAGGCCGCCGGCGCGAACTTCAGTCACTTCGTCTACCCCGGTGTCGAGCATGGCTTCAACAACGACACCACGCCGCGCTACGACGAAGCCGCTGCCAGGCTGGCCTGGCAGCGTACCGTGGAGTTCCTGCGGCAGAACGTCGCTACTTCGTAAACGTCAGCGTATGGACAACCGGCCCGGGCAATAGCGGCGTGGCCTTGCCGGCGACCCAGTCGGCATGGCCGGCCAGGAAGAATGGCGACAAGGGATGGCCGCTCTGGCCACCCGGCATATTGAACAAGCCTTGTTCCTCATGTCCCGGCGACACCGTCATGCGCTCGGACTGGCCGAAAGCCGGACCGGCCACGCGCGGCATATTGCTGTCGCCCGGCAGCTGGTCGGGCGGCACGCTGAGCCACTTCTTCAGCATCGGTACTGCGCCGGCAATCGGATGCGCGATCGTGGCCGTGTTGCGCACGCCCCAGGTGGCGGAAGCCAGCGGCTTGCCGCCGCTCGCCAGGTGCTCGATGGTCCGGTCCAGCGCGGCCAGTTGCAAGGCCTTCCAGTCCGCATAACCTTGCGGCAGCCAGCCGCCCGGCTGCTCGTCGAGCAGGCGCCCCAGCACCACCGGCCAGCGGCTGGAGGCGGCGCGCATATTGGCATCCTTGTTCAACTTGGCCAGCTCGATATTGGCGCCGCCATATAGCAGTTCATACAAGGACCACATGAAGGAACGGCTGGCACGGTAGGCCACCGAATCCACGCTGGCGTGGCCATTCCAGTTTTCCTTCAACAGGCGCGCCAGTTCCGCACGCTGCGGCTTGCCTTTGATTGCTTCGGCATCCAGCACGGCCATGGCACGGTCGCGCCATTGCGAAATGAACAGCGCCCTGTCATCCAGCATCACGCCGTATACGGCCTTCTCGTCGGCCTTCTCGCCCAACGCCTCCAGGGCATCGCGTGCCTGTTTGGCGCGCGCGCCCATGTCGAAGCCGCCGTCGCCAAGCTTGACCGCGTCGGCGCCCAGCAACTGGCGGCTGTTGGCCGTGACCAGCTGCCCCCCGGGCGGGTTGCGCGCCGAGGGATAGGAAGCCGCCGGCAGCAAGCCTTGCCAGCCGCGCGTGCTGCCATTGGCCGACAGCGGAAAGCTGGCATCGACCGGCGTGGCGGGCCGCTGCGGCAGCGGTCCCACGATGGTCCAGCCGATGTTGCCGTTGCTGTCGCCTGCGACCAGGTTCTGCGCCGGCATGCCGACTTTCGGCGCCAGCGCCAGCGCTTCGGCCACACTGTCCACTGCCTCCATGTGGCGGACTGCCAGGTTGACAGCCTTCAGGTCATGCGCCACCCAATGCACTGCATAATCGCGGCCGCCGGAATGCATGATCGGCCCCAGCGAGGTTTCGCGCACTTTCATGCTGACGGGCGGCTGGCCCTTGACCAGGATGATCTCTTCATGATCCACCGGGGTTTCCCAGCCGCCGGGCAGCTTGGCCTGGCCGGGACGGTCCTTGGCCGTGCCGACTTCCACCAGGTCGACGTAGTCGCCGTAGCTGTTGGTGTAGCCCCAGGCCACATTGCCATTACTGCCCGCCACCACGGCCGGCACGCCCGGGATGCTGACGCCCACGATACGGCGCGTGCTGCCATGCTGGCCCGGCACATGCAGCAGCAGGCGATACCAGGTGTTGGCCAGCTTGATCCCCAGGTGCATATCGTCGGACACGATGGCGCCACCGGTGCTGCTGCGCTTCCCGGATATCGCCCAATTATTGCTGCCTACCCCGTCGACGAAAGCGGCGGCGGCCAGCGTGGCCGGCTCCCTGGCCACGCCCTTGCCCCACCAGTCCGGTGCACGGGCCGGAATCGGAGCGTCCGGCGCCGGCGGGCTGGCGGCATCCAGCGGCGCATCCCACTGCGTGCTGGGGGGCAGCAGGAAGGCCAGTTGTTCGGTGCTGGCGTGCTCTTTCAGCCAGCCCCGCGCCAGTTCGCGGCCGATGCCAGTCACTTGCAAATCAATATACATCGCCCAGGCCACCAGGAAGGAATCCTCCAGCGCCCACGCGCGGGGGCCTACGCCAACCAGGCCATACTCAAAAGGACGGTTGCCGAGCGCATTCAGGCCATCGTTGACGCCCGCGGCATAGCGCTCCAGAAGCTGGCGGTCGGCCGCCGGCATGGCGTCGATCGCCTGCGAGGCGCGGGCACGGAAGCGGTGCAGGCGGTGGATGCGATCCGTCTCCAGCGCTTTTTCGCCGAACAGCTCGGACAGTTCACCGGCGGGCATGCGGCGCAGCAGGTCCATCTGGAAGAAGCGGTCCTGGGCGTGCACGAAGCCGGTCGCGTAGGCCACGTCATTGCGGTCGCCGCCGGAAATGGAAGGAACGCCCTGGGCATCGCGGGTCACCGTCACGGTTCCGGACAGGCCAGCGACAGTGCGCCGGCCATCGAGCTGGGCCAAGCTGCCACGCAAGAAGAACCAGAGTCCCAGCACCAGCACCAGTAACAGCAGCAAAATTGCGAGGACAAGACGTTTCAGCCATAACTTCGCCATCGGCAACCCCATTGTTATTCTGTTGCCTCAAATCTTGCCAGAAATCCAAATGAAACGGCAGGGAAAATGTTTAACCGTGCTAAAGTCGCTCACATGATTCCGGCACCCACACCTTCGAATGAAGCCGAGCGGCTGGCGGCTCTATATGCCCTGCTGCTGCTCGACACGCCGGCCGAGGAGCGCTTCGACAAGATTGTGGCGTTTGCAGCCGAGGAATTCGAGGTCCCCATTGCCCTGATCTCCCTGCTCGATACGGAGCGCCAATGGTTCAAGGCGGCCATCGGCTTGGGCGAGACTTGCGAGACCGGCCGCGATATCTCCTTTTGCGGCCATGCCATCATGCACGCCGAAATCATGGTGGTGGAAGACGCCCTGCACGACCCGCGCTTCGCTGACAACCCGCTGGTGACAGGCCCGCCGAATATCCGCTTTTACGCCGGCGCGCCGCTGATCCTGTCCAACGGCTACGCACTGGGCACCCTGTGCATCATCGATACGCGGCCGCGCCAGCTCGATCCGATCGCGCTGGCCATCCTCTCGACCTTGCGCAGCCTGGTGGTGCAGGAGCTGGAGGCCAGCCATGCCTGAACTCAAGCAAATGCTGCTGGTGGAGCCGGAAAACATCCTGCGCCGCACGGCAGCCCTGACTGCGCGCTCGATGGGCCTGGCCGAAGTCCAGGAAGCTTCCAGTACCGCGGTGGCGCGCCAGATCCTGGCCCAGCGCCCCTTCCACGGCGCCCTGATCTCCGTCGATGCCGGCGATGCCTTCGACCTGACCCTGCTGGACCTGGTGCGCCAGGGCCACAGCGCGAGCCGCCCCCGCATCCCATTGGCCGTGCTGGCATCGCGCTGCGACGACACGCTGCTGGCAGCCCTGCGCGAACGCGGCATCAATCGCATCGTGCTGAAACCGTTCCGCGCCCGCGCCCTGCTGGACGCGTTTGCAGCGCTGTCGGGCAGCTAAGTCCCGGTGGGCGCATGGCCGTCGCCGCCATGCATCAGGGCGTGGTAGCGGAAGGCCTCGCGGATATTGTCGCGCAGCGCCTGGTCGTCCCAGGGCTTGGTGTAGAAGCGGTAAATTTCACCGCGGTTGATGGCGCCCAGCACCGACTCCAGTTCGGCATAGCCGGACAGGATGATGCGCACCGTGCCCGGATAGAGCTTGCGCACCCGGCTCAGGAACTCGGTGCCGTTCATGTCCGGCATGCGCTGGTCGCTCACCACCACCTGCACCTCGTGGGTGGCCAGCATGGAAAAGGCTTCCTGCGCATTGTGCGCCGCCAGGATCTGGTAGCCGTCGCGCCGCAACAGCCGCATCAGCGACGACAGCACGTTCGGCTCGTCATCCAGCAGCAGCAAGGTGCCCCTGCGCTCGTCGGCCGGCCGCAGCGCCGGCTGGCGCGACTGTTCCTGCTTCAGCAAGGCAGCGAAGGCTTCCGGCATGATCGGCTGGCTGAGGTGGAAGCCCTGCGCCTCGTCGCAGTTGTAGCGCTGCAGGTAGGCCAGTTGCCCTTCCGTCTCCACCCCTTCGGCAATGATGCGGAAATCCAGGCTGTGGCCCAGCGAAATCACGGAGCGCACAATGGCTGCGACCGTGGGATCGCCCAGCATGTCGCGCACGAAGGACTGGTCGATCTTCAGGTAATCGATGGGGAACAGCTTGAGGTAGGCCAGGCTGGAATAGCCGGTGCCGAAATCGTCGATCGAGATGCCAACCCCGACTTTCTTCAGGCGCTGCACCGCGACCACCGCCTCGTCGGCGTTCTGCATCATCATGCTCTCGGTCAGTTCCAGCTCGAGGTATTGCGCCTGCAGGCCCGTGCTGCGCAGCGCTTCCACCACCTCGTCGGCCAGGTTCTTGTCGCGGAACTGGCGCGCCGAGACATTGACTGCCACCCGCAGCGGCCGCAGCCCGGCATCTTGCCAGGCCTTGTTTTGCGCGCAGGCGGTGTGGATCACCCAGCGCCCGAGCGCCACGATCAGGCCCGTTTCTTCGGCCACGCCGATGAAGCGGCCCGGCGGCACCAGGCCCATGGTCGGATGGCGCCAGCGCAGCAGCGCTTCGACGCCCGAAATTTCGCCGCTCGCCACGTTCATTTTCGGCTGGTAGACCAGGAACATCTCGCCGCGTCCCAGGGCGCCGCGCAATTCGTTTTCGATGGCTGCCCGTTCCACGATGCGGGCATGCATGGCCGGCTCGTAGAACTGCACCTGGTTGCGGCCGCTCTCCTTGGCGCGGTACATGGCAATGTCGGCATAGCGCATCAGCAGCTGCGGCTCGCCGCTGTCCGCCGGGTACAGCGAGACGCCCATGCTGCAAGTGACCGTGTGCTCCTGCCCCGCCAGCTGCACTGGGGCCGACACGCTGTCGATAATCTTGCGCAGCATGGTTTGCGACGGCGTCGCATCGTGGCCATCGAGCAGCACCAGCACGAACTCGTCGCCCCCCATGCGCGCCACCGTATCGGTGTCGCGCACGCAGGCGCGCAAGCGGTTGGCCACGGTGCGCAGCAGTTCGTCGCCGGCATCGTGGCCCAGGTTGTCGTTGACCAGCTTGAAGTTATCGAGATCGAGGAAGGCCACCCAGACGGTGTGACCGTAGCGCTGCGCATAGCTGATCGCCTGCGCCAGGCGGTCGCCGCACAGGTTGCGGTTGGGCAGGCCGGTCAGCGCATCGTGGTTGGCCTGGTGCTCGAGCTGCGCCTGGTAGTCCATCGTGGACGTCATGTCGGTCAGCACACAGACCCGGTGCGAATGCTGCCCTTCGCTGCCGCCGACCGGCGCCACGTGCAGCTGCGCCCACCAGTTCCGCCCATCGCGATGGCGGCCGCGCAGCATGAGCTGCACGTCGCTTTGCCCATGCACCGCTTCATGCAGGGCCGTCTGCGCAGCAACGTCGTCCGGGTCCGCCAGCAGCTGCTCGAGGCTGCGGCCGGCCAGTTCGCCTGCGGCCTGGCCGGTCAGTTCGGCCAGCGCCTGGTTGGCGTAATCGATGGTATCGCTGCCTTCATGGACGGCGGTGATGGCAATGGCATTGACGCTCGACTCCAGCGCGCGGTTATGCAACTGCAGCATCAGCTCGACCTGCTTGCGCTCTGACACGTCTTCGATGGTGCCAAGCAGGCCGATGGTCTTGCCGGCCTGGTCGTGCAGCGGCAGCTTGTTGATCAGGAACCAGTGCACGCTGCCATCGGCGAACAGCAGGTGGTCTTCGCGGTTCAGGTGCGGCACGCCGCTCTGGATGATCTTCGCATCGTCGGCGCGGATGCGCTCCGCATTGTGCGACCAGGGGAAGTCGAAATCGCTCTTGCCGACCACCTCTTCCTGGGACGACAGGCCGGCCGCGCGCAGGAAGACGTCGTTGCAGCCGCGATAGCGCAAGTCCATGTCTTTCCAGAAGATCTGGTGCGGGATGTGGTCGACCACCAGTTGCGTCATCTCCTGCGATTCGTGCAGGGCTTTTTCGATGCGCATGCGCCGCGTGACGTCATGGGCGAAAACGAAGCGGGCCTTGTGGCCCGCCATCAGCAAGGGATGCGAAGAAATCTCCACCTGGATCAGGCGGCCGTCCTTGCAGCGATGGGTCCAGGCGCCGGATTGCTGCGCCACTGCCTGCGGCGAATTCTCCAGGTCCTGACGCAGGCGTTCCAGTTCGGACTCGGGACGGATGTCCTCGATCGTCATTTCAAGGAATTCTTCCTCGCTGAAGCCGTAGACCGCGACAGCCGCGCGATTGACGACGAGGAAGCGCAGCGTCGCCAGGTCATATACCCACATCGGGTGCGGATGGTAGTCGAACAGGCGCTTGAAACGCAGCCGCGAACCATAAGAGTCGGCCTCGGGCAGCGGCGTCACGATGCAGCGGAAACATTCCGGCTGGGCGCCGTGGCCGGCATAGTATTCCAACGCCAGCGAAACGGGAGCCCCGTCGCCGTCCTTCTCGCACAGGGCCAGTTCGCCGCGCCATACGCCGCGCTGCTTGGCCTCCGGAATGGCATCCTCGCGCAGTTCGGCGGCAGCCCAGCTGCGGAACAGGCCGAATGCCGTCTCCCCGGCGCCGACTTCATCTGCCAACCGTCGCGCATGAGCGTTCGCGGCAAGCAAAGTGCCATCGGCATCCATCATGAAAGCCAAGTTGGGGCTGTGTTCATACACCGCAGTGAATGCATCCAGCCTGGTCCTTCCCGGCGAAGCGAGAGAAGCCCTGTCCATGCAACCGATGGTAGCAGAACTATTTTGCAAGCAGCGCCCATCTGAGCGGCAATGCATCTTCCCGCCATACAAGCTGCTGCGGCTGGAATTCCCAGTGCCGGCCAGCCCCGTCCACGACGACGCGCGCGGTTCCGCTCATCTGTAACAAACCGCCGCTCTCAAAATCGGGAAACACCAGGCCTGCCCTGCCATTCAGCAGTATGTTACCGAGAGTCGAAAAGAAGCGGTTGCCCTCATAATCCGGCACCAGCAGGCTTCCGCTGCTGCTGATCTGGACAAAACCCGGCGGGCCACCGCGATGCGATACGTCAACACGCATTTCGTCACCGTCGCCAGAATACGTCGCGACAAAAAAAGTTCCCGAGCGGCCAATCAAATCGCGCGCCAGCGCATCGAGCTGCGGCAGGTGGCGCGGCGGCAGGCCGGAAGGCTCGCCCGGCATCCGCTCGAAGCGATAGTCGCGCAGATGGATGTACTGCGGGCAGTTGCCGAACGATTCGGCGACGGCCATTTCGAACCGGTCGCCGCCCAGCGCGCGCAAGCTGCCGTTCAGGCGGTTGCGGCGGCGCGTGTGCAACTCGATGCCGAGCATGCCGACAGCCGCGCCATCGCGCAGCCCCGCTTGCGCCGGATCGTCCGGCTCCGCCGGCAGCAGGAGCTGCAGGCGCTGCGGGTCCGGCGAGTGCATGAAGCCTTCTTCCCCGGCACGCAGCGTGGCCCACGGCCATCCTTCGGCATCGACGCTGCCGAATACCGCAAACGGCAACTGGGCGAAAAAGTCGCGGTGCTGGTCCGGCATGTAGTCGCGGATCACCTTGCGGCCGATTTCGTCCATGCGCTGCTCCACGCCCAGCGTGGCCTGGAGCGCGATCTCGCCGGCGTGCCAGGGCCCGTTCATGCTGCCAACCCGACTGGTGATTTGATGAAGGGCTGGAAACGCGGCAGGCTTTCGACGCGGGCCAGCCAGGATTTCAGGTTGGCGTACGCCGACAGGTCGACATTGCCTTCCGGTGCGCGCGCGATATAGCTGTACAGGGCGACATCGGCAATCGTCGGCTGGCCGGCGGCAATCCATTCCCTGCCGGCCAGGCTGCTATCCACCAGGCCGAGGATGCGGTGGGCGCGCGAAATGGCTTCAGCCGGATCGACCGGTTTCTTGAACAGGTTGATGACGCGGGCGAAAGCGGGACCGCTGGCAATTTCGCCGGCGGCGACCGACAGCCAGCGCTGCACGCCGGCGGCGCCGACCGGGTCTTGCGGCAGCCAGCTGGCGTTGCCGTAGCGCGTAGCCAGGTAGACCAGGATGGCGTTGGAGTCGGCGATCACCACGCCGTCGTCTTCCAGCACCGGCACCTGGCCGAAGGGGTTGAGCTTGAGGAAGGCTTCGGTTTTCTGCTCGGCCTTCATCAGGTCGACTTCGACCAGCTCGAAGTCCAGCCCCAGCAGGGACAGGAACAGGTGGGCGCGGTGGGCGTGGCCGGAAATTGGGTGGTAGTACAGTTTCATCGGATCTCCTTTCAAGTAATGATGAAAGTGTGATCCATGTTGGCGATGATGAGAATCACCGCCAGCGGTAATTCACCATTCCACCCAGCGGAATAATGCTCAGGGCAGCACTTCGAACAGCAGGAACTGGCTCACCTGGCCCTTGCCAAAATTGTCGTCGCTGGCAAACACCAGGGTGGCGTGGCCGTTCGGCAGGCGCGGGCCGAAGGACATCGCTTCCAGGTTGTAGGCGCGCGGCACCGGGTGTCTGCTGAAGTCCAGCACCAGGCGCTTGCGCGCCGGGGTGTATTGCGCGCCGGCCAGGCCGGGCAGCGCTTTCACGTCGCTGGCCCCGCGCGTATCGGTGGCATACAGGCGCACATAATTGATGTGGACCCCGGCTGCATCCTGCACCGTGGCGCGTTCCAGCACCAGCAGTTCGCCGTCGGGCATTGCAAGGATTTCGGAGACGCCGTTTTCCGCTTCCTTGCCGAGACCCGGTTCGGCGGATATGGCATCCAGCGGATAGGCGAACTGGCGCAGCACCTGGCCGTCGCGCTGGAACTGCGTCATGCGCACCACGGCGCCGTGCTGCGGTGTGGGGATCGGGCCATCTTCATACAGCGGCCATTCGATGGAAGCCCACAGGCTGCGTCCATCCGGCGCGAAGGCCAGCCCTTCGAAGGTGGCGTTGTAGCGCGAGCCGCGCTCTTCGTCCTTGTGTACCTTGAAGTTTTGCGGCAATGGCAATTCCGACAGCAGCGCGCCATCGCGTGTGGCATGGCGGATGAATGGATCGAGGCCGTAGCGGCGGTCGCCTTCGCTCGAATACCACATGCTGCCGTCCAGCGGATCGATGCGGATCGATTCCACGTCGGCGCGCGTGCAGCCGGCGGCGGTGGCCACAAAATCCTTGCCATCTGCGTTCAGGAAGTAATGCAGGCCAGTGAAGCGCACCGCGCGAAAAGCGGTAGCGTCGAAATCCAGTTCAGCTTCGTAATAGCGCGCCGGGTTGCGCGTGCAGCGGTCATCGCTTTCCACTATCCAGCGGCCGCGGGCCGCATCGTAATCAAGCCCGGAAAAGCCGCCCAGCATTGTGTCCTGGTACATGGCCTGGTGCGCAACGCGCTGTTCCCCAATAAAGCGCAGCGCGCTGACCGGGGACGCGGTCGATACCGGTGCAAGACGCGCGGCCGGCGCGCAGGCGGCCAAAACCGCCGCCACAGCCAGCGAGGCGAGACAAGGAACCAGGCGCATCATGCGTGGTGCAGGCGCTTATGCATGCTGCGCAAGCCGAGCCACATGCCGACCGCCACCACCGGCACCAGGACGCCCATCAGCAGCTCAGGGTTGACGGCCACGCCCAGCACCTTGGCGCCTTTGGCGGTATAGCCGATCAGGCCCACCACGTAATACGAGATCGCCGCCACCGACAAGCCCTCCACGGCCTGCTGCAACCGCAGCTGCTGCGCGGCGCGCGCGTTCATCGACTGCAGGATCTTGCGGTTCTGGGCTTCCTGCACGATGCCGACCCGGGTGCGCAGCAGGTCGTTGCAGTTGGCGATGCGGCCGGCCAGCGCCTGCTGGCGCGCGGCCACGGCTTCGCAGGTCTTCATGGCGGGCGCCAGGCGGCGCTCCATGAATTCCTCCACCGTTGGCGTGCCTTCGATGCGCAGCTCGCGCAATTCCTCGATGCGCGCGTTGACCAGGCCGAAATAGGCCTTGGCGGCGGCGAAGCGGTAGCTGGTATCGGCCGATACTTTTTCGATGCGCGCCGCCAGGTGGGTAATGCGGTCGAGCAGCGTCTGTTCGGTGGAGCCGTCATCGATCTTGCCGTCGGCTTCCACCAGGGCGCCGGCCAGCGTCGCCAGTTCGGCTTCCACTTCGTTCAGTTCCGGTGTGGCGTTTTGCGCGACCGGCAAGCCAAGCAGGGCCATCATGCGATAGGTTTCGATTTCCAGCACGCGCTGCACCAGGCGGCCCGACTGCTGTTCATGCATGCCGGCGTCGCAGATCACGAAACGGCTGAAGCCATCGGCGTGGATGGCGAAGTCGGTCCACATTTCGCCGCCGTTCATGACCTGGCTGCCTGCCAGCGGCGCGCCCTGGAACAGGCGCTGCAGGCTCTCCGCGAAGGCATGCTGCATGCCGCCCGGCCGACCAAGCAGGACGTGCGCCGCCACCAGCACCCGGCCCTGCAGGCGCAGCAGCCATTGTTCCGGCAGGTGGCGCGAAGGCATATTGCTGAAGGCTTCTTCCGGCAGCGGCATGCTGGCCACGGTTTCGGCGAAGGTAAAGGTGGCGAACTCCGTGTGCAGCTCCCACTTCAGGCGGAAGCGGCCGAAGTCGTGGGTAAAGTATTTCCCGCCCGCCGCTGGCGCCGTCACGCCGAAATGGCCGCACAGCTCCGCCAGCAACTCTTGCTGCTCCTGTTCGCCCATGATGGCGAAGTGGGTCAGCAGGGTTGGCGCATCCAGTTTCAGGAAGGGGCGCGAGTGGATTTCGGCAGCTAGGGGCACGCGCTGTGCGTGGTTCAGGCTGGAAAACACGATACTCATTGGCTGGGCTCGGTAATAGGGGGAGCCCAAATATTAACATTGTATTTACCGTAAGCCCGGCGGCCGGCCTAGGACCGGGCGGCAAGACGCAGGCCAAGCTTGCCGCCGGCTGCCGCCATCAACAACTCCAGCCACAGGCAGGAAGGCGGGCCGGCGACCCCGAGGCGCAGCCCCGGGCCGTCGCTTGTCGCCTCCAGCATTCTTCCGCTTGCCGGGTCGAGCAGGCGCAGCGCAGGCTCGCTGCCTTTGCCTTGCTGCAGCAGGTAGCGCGCAGGTCCGGGCAGTCCGGCAAGCGGCCGCGGCGCTTGGCAATCCCAGGCCGAACCGGCAACATTCCGCTCGTGTTCGCCGATGGGCGCGACACGTGGCGCCGCTATCGTCAGCAATTGGCCGCGCACATCGCCCTCGCCTGCCATATTGACCGCGAGCCGCAAGCTGATCGAGGCCTGTGCTGCCGCCGGGGCCTGGCAGTGCAGCGAAAGGCCGTTCGCTTCGTCCAGGACATAAGTTGCCACCACTGCCTGCGGCCCCGGGCTGACCAGGCGCAGGCCGACGCTGGCGTCTTCGACCAGCGGAATAGCGTGCCAGGGCAATCGGTGCAGGGCGCGCCCCGGCGCGGGCAGCAGATGGATGCCGCAATCCGGCGCCTCGGCGTGGATGACGTTGGCCAGGCGGCCATTGGCGTCCGGTGCATGGAGTTTCGCAATTGCGGCGCCCAGGGTGCTGATCCGGACTTCCATCCCATGGCGATTACAGAGCGCAAAAATGAACAGCGGCAAACCCTCTGCCGTGTGTCCCGCGTCCTCCTGCGTAATACTTAGTTCCATCTTCTAAGTATATTCAGCCCGCTGAGTTTTGATAAAATGGGTGTTTATTTCCCGTCGGCAAAATAAATAAATGCAGGCATCGCTAATTTCCTCTCGTACAGCCTTTGCGCTCGGGGCCGCGCTATTAATGGCGTGCTTTTCCGCTCAGGCCGATGAGGTCGCAGAAATCAATAAAATGATGCGTGGCGGGCAGTTGCCGGCCGCTTTATCCAGGGTGGATGTTGCATTATCACAACGACCCAAGGATGCACAATTGCGATTTATTAAAGGGATGATTTTGTCCGAACAGGGCAAATCAGCCGATGCAATTAATGTTTTCCAAAAGCTGACGGAAGATTATCCGGAATTGCCGGAACCTTATAACAACCTGGCCGTGCTGCATGCCGCGGCCGGCAATTACGATAAGGCCCGCGTTGCACTGGAACGCGCGATCCGCACCAATCCGGCTTATGCCACCGCTCACGAAAACCTGGGCGATGTGTACGCCAAGCTGGCCAGCCAGTCCTATGACAAGGCAATGCAATTGGCCGATCCGAACCAGCAGCCGCCGCAGAAGGCCAAGCTGGCAATGGTGCGGACCTTGACGCCGAAGGGTGGCGAGGCTGCTTCGCCATTGGCGGCAATCGCAGCGGCGTCCGCGCCCGCGCCGGTCAAGGCGGTACTTCCCGCCGCAGCGCCAGCTCCGGTCATCGCGCAGGCGGCACCGGCTCCAGCCGCTGCTCCGGCACAGGCCAAGCTGCCCCCGCCGCAGGTGAAGGCTGCCCCGGCGACTGCGCCTGCCCCCGCGCCTGCCCCGGTCGTGGCGCAGGCCAAGCCATTGCCGTCGGTGGCGCCTGCAGTCGCATCGGCACCAGCCCCGGCCCCGGCGGTACAATTGGCAAAGGCTGCCCCGAAAGCTGAGCAGGTCCAGAAGGAAGACGCGGATGGCGCCAATGTCATCAAGGCCGTCGAAAGCTGGGCCAAAGCCTGGAGCGCGCAAGACATGAAAGGCTACCTGAATGCATACGGCAGCAATTTCCAGACGCCCAAAGGCCAGAGCCGCAAGGCCTGGGAAGCTGACCGCACCGCCCGCATCGAGGGCAAGGGCCACATCAAGGTCAGCATCGAGTCGCCGCAAGTGACGGTCAACGGCAATAACGCGACCGTGAAATTCCGCCAGAAGTATGTGTCGGACCGCCTCAGCACCACCGGCCGCAAGACGCTGGTGCTGGAGAAGCAAGGCAAGAATTGGTTGATCAAGCAAGAGCAGTCGGGGAGCTGATGGAGATGTCGAAGCGAGCAAGTGCCAGCGCGGCCGCCGCGCTGCTGGCTGCATGCGCCCTGCTGACGCCAGCCGGTATCGGCATGGCCAAGTCCATCCATCCGGCCGAAGCCCCGCGCGCCAGGCCGGATGCCGAAATCATGCTGCTTGAAATTTACAAGGATTTGCGCGCCAGCCAGCTGCAGGACGCGATGGCCAAGGCCGACGCGCTGGTGCAGGCCTACCCCAATTTCCGCGTCGGCCACCTGATACGCGGCGACCTGCTGCTGATGCACACCAAACCGGTAGGCCAGCTCGGCGCCGGCGCCACCGGCCCGGCCGACAAGCTGAAAGACTTGCGCGACGAAGCGCGCGTGCGCCTGCAAACCCTGGTCTCGCGTCCCGGCCCCGAACTGGCGCCGCGCTCCGTGCTGCAGCTTCGCGCCGACATGCGCCACGTGCTGGTGGTCGATGCCACGCAATCGCGCCTGTACGTCTACCAGCACAATAACGGCGAGCTGAAACTGGTGACCGACTACTACGTCAGCCAAGGCAAACTGGGTGTCGACAAGTTCCGCGAAGGTGACCAGAAAACCCCGCTCGGCGTGTACTACATTACCGGCCGCGTGTCCGGCCCAAAACTGCCCGACTTTTACGGCGCCAGCGCGCTGCGCATCAATTATCCCAACGAGTGGGACCGCCTGAACGGCCGCAGCGGCGGCGGCATTTTCCTGCACGGCACGCCGACCGACAATTACAGCCGCCCGCCCCTGGCCTCCGATGGCTGCGTGGTGCTGACCAATGACGATTTGCGCAAGCTGGAAGGCACGGTCGATATCGGCAAGACCCCGGTGGTGATCGCCGACCACCAGGAGTTCATCAGCAAGGCCAAATGGGATAACGAACGCTTCACCGCCAATCGCCTGGTCGAATCCTGGCGCGCGGACCTGGTCAGCGCCGACAGCAAGCGGCTGTTGAAGAACTATTCCGGCAAGTTCAAGTCGGCCAATGGCGAAGACTTGAAGACCTGGTACGAAAAGGACATGCGTCCGCTGGCCAGCGTGAACGGGCTTAGCGTGTCGCTCAGCGAAGTCACCATCTTCCGCTACCCAAGCCGCGACGACATGCTGGTCAGCACCTTCACCCTCGAATCGAAGATCGGCAAGAACCGCTCGACCCAGCGCAAGCGCCAGTACTGGGCGCGTGAAGGCAGCGAGTGGAAGATCATCTTCGAAAGCATGATTTGAAAATCCCCCTGCGCACGCAGCTTTTGAGCTGCGCCGCGCTGGCGGGCGCCGCCCTAGCCATCCTGCTTTTGCGCCAAGTGCCGCTACCCGCACTGCTGCAAGCCGGCTTGCCGTCGTGGCAGCAAGCGCTGGCCGGCATCGCACTGGGCCTGGCCGCCGGCGGCATCTCGGCCCTTACTACACTGCGCAAGCCGAACTCCGAAGCCGTACAACGCACCGCCGCCAGCTACGCGCGGCTCGACCTCAGTGGCTGGAATCCCTTGTGGATATCGCTCGCCGCGGGCGTCTCGGAAGAGCTGCTGTTCCGTGCCGCGCTGCAGCCGCTGCTGGGGATCTGGGGCGCCAGCGTGCTGTTCCTGCTGCTGCATATCGGCGCCTACGACTTCCGGCGTCTCGACCGCCCTGCCTTGTGGCAGGCCAGCGGCGTGTTCGGCATGAGCGTGCTGCTCGGCTTCGCGTTCGACTATGTCGGCCTGCTGGCGGTGATGCTCGCCCATGCCATCGTCGACATCATCGGGCTTTACCTGGTGCGCCGAATATCGGAAGGCGCAAACCTTTTGCGGTAATCGCTGGGGGAAACGCCCAGGGCGCGCTGGAAGGCGGTACGCAGGCGTTCCTCATTGCCAAAGCCGCACAGGCGCGCGACCTGTTCGATGCTGTTTTGCGAAGCCTCCAGCATACGCCGTGCCGCCTCAAGCCGCAGCGCCTCGACACCCTTGGCGGGGGTGCGGCCGGTCTTTTCTTTGTAGACCCGGGCAAAGTTGCGCGGACTCATATTCACCTGGCTTGCCAGTACCTCGACCGGCATCGACAAGGCCAGGTTTTCCATCATCCACAGGTGCAGGCGCTCGAAGGCATCGCCGCCCGCCTCCTGCGCCAGCAGCAGTTCGCTGAACTGCGCCTGACCGCCCGGGCGTTTCAGGAAAACCACCAGTTCGCGCGCCACCTGCATCGCCACTTCGTGCCCGCAATCGCCTTCCACCAGCGCCAGGGCGAGGTCGATGCCGGCAGTGACGCCCGCCGATGTCCATACCGCTTCCTGCCTGACAAACAGCGAATCGCGGTCGATGTCGACGGCCGGAAAGCGCTCCTGCAGCAGGTCGCACATGGCCCAGTGGGTAGCGGCGCGCTTGCCATTCAACAGGCCGGCCTGGGCCAGCAGGAAGGTGCCGCTGCAAACCGATGCCGTGCGCCGCGCACGACTGGCGGCAACGGCAATCCAGTCGCTCAACTCCCTCAATATCGATTGCACGCGCGGCATATCCGGCGAGCCGGGAACGATGATAGTGTCGATATCCTGCAGCAGGAAGGAGGACAGCGGCTCGGTCGCCAGCGCCATGCCTTCGGCGCTGCGCACCATGCCGCCGGCCAGGCTGGCGACCTTGCGTGCATAACCCGGCAGGCCGCGTTCGCGCATGCGCTTGTCCGCCGCCCAGAACACAGTCTGCGGACCGCTCAGGTCCAGCAGGCCGACGTCGTCGTAGGCCAGGAACAGCACCAGGCGTTCGCCCTGCATATTTGGCAGGAAATAAGGGGTATTCGTCATTCTTGCCGATTGTGGTCGACCTAAGATGTACTGTCAACGCAACAGCAACCACAGGAGAAACACCATGAGAATCGTAGTCATTGGCGGCACCGGCCTGATTGGCGGAAAACTGGTACAACTGCTGCAGGCGAAAGGCCATCAGGTGCTGGCCGCATCGCCCGGCACCGGGGTCAATGCGGTGACAGGCGATGGCCTGAGCGCCGCGCTCGCCGGCGCAGAAGTCGTGGTCGATGTGGCCAACTCGCCATCTTTTGCGCCGGCTGACGTGATGGACTTTTTCCAGAAATCGAGCCGCAACCTGGGCAAAGCGGAAAAAGAGGCGGGCGTGCGCCACCACGTGACCCTGTCGATCGTCGGCACCGACCGCTTGCCCGAGAATGGCTACTTCGCCGCTAAAGTGGCGCAGGAGGAGCTGGTCAAGCAAAACAGCATTCCTTATACCATCCTGCGAGCTACCCAGTTCATGGAATTCATGGCAGCCATCGGCCAGTCATCGGTGGTGGATGGCGCCATCCGGCTGTCCCCAGCCCTGATCCAGCCGGTAGCGGCGGACGACGTGGCACAGGCGCTGGCCGATGTAGCGCTGGCGCCGCCGCTGAACGGCACCATCGAACTGGCAGGCCCGCAGGCTTACCCGCTGGAGCAGATCGTGCGCCGTGCGCTGGCGGCGGCCGGCGAGACGCGGCCGATCGTGACCGACCCGCAAGCGCCCTACTTCGGAGCCATCCTGCAGCATGGCAGCCTGGTGCCAGCCGCCGATTCAAAGCCGCGCCTCGGCGCCATCAGCTACGACGCCTGGCTGCTGCGGCGCTAGCCTTACTGGAAGGCTACTTCGGCGAAGCTGCGCAGTTTGCGGCTGTGCAGCTTGTCCGAGCCGAGGCCGCGCAGCAGTTCCAGCGCGCGGATGCCGATGCGCAGGTGCTGGTCGACGCGGTCGCGGTAGAACTGGTTGGCCATGCCCGGCAGCTTGATTTCGCCATGGAGCGGCTTGTCGCTGACGCACAGCAGCGTGCCGTAAGGGACGCGGAAGCGGAAACCGTTGGCGGCGATGGTGGCGCTTTCCATGTCCAGCGCCACGGCGCGGCTCTGGCTGAAACGGCGTTCCGGCGTGCGCTGCGGCAGCAGCTCCCAGTTGCGGTTATCGGTGCTGGCCACGGTGCCGGTGCGCAGCACGCGCTTCAGGTCGTGGCCGCCCAGCTGCGTGACTTCGGCTACCGCCGATTCGATCGCCACCTGCACTTCGGCCAGCGCCGGAATCGGCACCCATAGCGGCAGATCCTCATCCAGCACATGGTCCTCGCGCACATAGCCGTGCGCCAGCACGTAGTCGCCCAGTTGCTGCGTGTTGCGCAAGCCGGCGCAGTGCCCCAGCATCAGCCAGGCATGCGGGCGCAGCACCGCGATATGGTCGGTCGCCGTCTTGGCGTTGGCCGGGCCGACGCCGATATTCACCATGCTGATGCCGCTGCCGTCGGCGCGCACCAGGTGGTAGCCCGGCATCTGCGGCAGTCGTGGCGGCGCCGCGCCCAGGTCGTCGCCAGGCTGCATGGCATGGCCGACACGGCGCGTGACGAGATTCCCCGGCTCCACGAAAGCGACATAGCCATCGCTGTCAGGACTGGCCATCAGCTCGTGGCCCAGGCGCACGAATTCATCGATGTAGAACTGGTAGTTGGTGAACATCACAAAATTCTGGAAGTGTTCGGGCGAAGTACCGGTGTAGTGGCGCAGGCGCTGCAAAGAGTAATCGACGCGCGGCGCGGTGAACAGCGACAGCGGCTGCGCATCGCCCGGCGCGGCTTCGAACGTGCCGTTGGCAATGCCGTCGTCCATGGCCGCCAGGTTGGGCAGGTCGAACACGTCGCGCATCAGCAGCCGGCGCTCGGCGCTCAGGCTGCCCTCGATATGGTCATGCTCGGCGAAGGAAAAGTGGATCGGGATCGGCTGTGAGCTCAGGCCCACCTCGATCTGCATCTGCTGCTGGCCATGGTTTTTCAGCAGCAGTCGGAATTGTTCGGTGTAATAGCCTTCGAACAGGTCGGGACGCGTCAATGTGGTCTCGAAGGCGCCAGGGCCGGCGACAAAGCCGTACGATAGGCGGGAATCGGCGCGCGCCACGGTTTCGGTCTGCACCCGAACGTAGGGGTAGCAGGCGCGTATCCGCTCGGTCGGCGTTTCGCCTTCGACAAAGCGCTGCAGGGATTCGCGCAGGAAGCGGATACTATCATCGTAAATTGCCCGGACCTGGGCCAGTGCTGCGGAAGGATCGTCAAACATGCGGGGTGCTACGTGGGGACGGCTGAACATCGTGCTACTCCTTTCTGCGGGCTTCATCCTATTATAATGGCAGCATGTTGCAGAAATGTTTAATCGGATTGCTTGCATCAGCCGGCACGGCAAACGTGCTGGCGGAAGCGCCGTTAACCGTGGCCTGGCGCGAGAAGCCGCCCTACTATTATTTTGACGAGGGCAAGGTCGCGAAAGGCTTCATGCTGGAACGCGCAAAACAGGTGTTTGCCGCAGCCGGGGTGCCGGCGGTCTTCGTCAATGAACCGCAAAAACGCATCTGGGCCAATTTCAGCCACGGCACGCCGAATTACTGCTCGATCAGCTGGTACCGCCTGCCCGAACGCGAGGCAATGGCGCAGTTTTCGGTGCCGGTGCACGCTGACTTGCCGCATGCCGTGCTGGCGGTGCCGGCGGTGGCGGACCGCATCCGCTCCCACCCGAACCTGAAAGCGCTACTGTCTGACAAGACGCTGACCCTGGCCGTGATCGATGGCGTTTCCTACGGCCCGGAACTCGACGCCCTGATCGCCGCCAGCCAGAACCGCATCATGCGCCGCACCGTGGAAACGTCGGCCATGTTCCGCATGGTTGCTTTCGGGCGCGCCGATTACCTGTTCGTGGACCGCGAGGACTGGAACTATTTGCGTCTCAAGTTCCCTGAACTGCAATCGCTGGTACTGATCGATTTCGCCGACATGCCGCCTGGCCTGAAGCGCCACATCGTATGCAGCCGCGACGTGCCGGCGGAAACGATGGAGCGCCTGAACCGCGCCATCCTGGCACGCAACGACACGCCGCGCCGCTAGCCTTCAGATCCCCTTGGCGCCCAGCACTTGCATGCGCTGGCGCCAGCCCGCCACCGCAGCGGCATCCATCTTGCCCGCGCCGCCGACCAGCGTCTTGCGCACCGGCGCAATACCGACGAAGTTCAGGATATTGCGTTCCAGCGATTTCAGGCTGTGGGCGCAGAAGTACCAGCGATAGAACAGCGCCGGCATGCCCATCGTCACTACCACGCGTGCGCTGCGGCCGGACAGCAGGCCAGCGTGCAGCGGGTTCTTCGCCTTGCGCTCCAGCGCAAAACCGGGCCGCGCCACCTGCTCCAGGAAAGCCTTCAGGCCGGCCGGCATATCGCCCAGCCAGAGCGGATAAAAGATCCCGATATGCTGGGCCTCCGCGATCAGGCGCTGGACCGGGGCCAGGACCGGCGGCACTTCGCCCTCTTCCCATTCATGGGCATTGGCCAGCAAGGGAAACTCCAGCGTGGCCGGTGTCACGACCTGCGCCTGGTGGCCGGCGGCGCGTGCGGCGTCGACATAGGCTTCGGCCAGGGCATGGCACAGGTGTCCGCCGGCCGGATCCGGATGGCCCTGGATCACGAGGATGCTGCTCATGCATCCTCCACGGTGACCAGGTTGCTCTGGGCCTCGGCGTATTCCAGCGCATAAGCCAGCTCGCCCGGCGTATCGGCATGGACAGCCAGCACTGGCTGCCCAACTTCGAGCCTGCTGCCAAGCGGCGCAAAGAAGCGCACGCCGGCTGCCGCGGCACGCGGCGCACCGGCCAGCTTGGCCAGGGTGGACAGCTTGCGGTTGTCGATGCCGACCACGCGGCCGGCATGGCGCGCTTCCAGCACATGGGTGCAGGCCGCAACCGGTGGCTGGCGCATTCCGCCCTGCGCTGCGCAGATAGCCTGGAATTTGGCCCACGCGGCGCCGGACTCCAGTGTCTGGGTGGCCAGCGCCAGGCCTTGGCCGGGCGCGGCACGGCCGCCCAGTTCCAGCACGCCGGCGGCAAGGGTGAGTGCGCGCTGGCGCAAGTCCTGCGGCATGTCCGGCGCACCTTGCAGCACTGCCAGCACGTCCATCGCTTCCAGTGCTGGGCCGATGCCGGCGCCGACCGGCTGGCTGCCGTCGCTGAGAATGCATTTCACCGCCAGGCCCAGTGCCTGGCCGGCGCCCTCCAGCCGCGCAGCCAATTGGCGTGCGGCTTCGCCGGAGCGCACCTTGGCGGTGCGGCCGACCGGAATGTCGATCAGCACATGGCTGGCGCCTGCCGCCCGTTTTTTCGACAGCACGGAGGCGACCAGCAGCCCGTCGCTATCAAGTTCCAGCGGGCGTTCGACCCTGATCAGCACGTCGTCTGCAGGGCTCAAGGTCACGCTGCCGCCCCACACGATGCAGCCGCCTTCCTGCTGCACCACCCGGCGCATGGCGTCGATGCCGATTGCCACCGGGGCCAGCGTTTCCATCGTATCGGCCGTGCCGGCCGGCGAAGTGATCGCGCGCGAGGAAGTCTTGGGCATCGTCATGCCGCAGGCCGCAACGATGGGCACCACCAGCAGCGTGGTGCGGTTGCCCGGCAAGCCGCCGACGCAGTGCTTGTCCACCACCACTTGCGAGGGCCAGTGCATGCTCTGGCCGGCGGCGGCCATGGCGCGCGTCAGGGCGATGGTTTCAGCCAGGTCGAGGCGGTTGCCGGAGCAGGCCGTGATAAAGCTGGACAGGTGGATGTCCGGGTAGCGGCCACCCGCGATATCGGCCACGATCGCTTGCGCCGCCGCGTCGTCCAGCGGCCGGCCGTGGATCTTGCCGCGCACGGCCGCGAAGGAAGCCAGCGGGGCCGGGTGGCGCACACTGATTGCCACGCCCGGCGCCGCGCCCAATGCTTCCCACGCTGCTTCGGACAGGCCGATATCCTGCTCATCGAGCAGGCCGCCATCGACCACGTTCAGCGTGGCGGCGACGATTTGCGCTCCGCATTGCAGTTCAATGCGCGATTGCGCTTCAAAGCCTTCGGCGAGGCACACCTTGCAGTCGCGCCGCATATAGGCCACCGGTTGCTGGTAGGTGTCGATGCCAAGCCGCATGGCACGTAATGCGTATCCCATGGTTCACTCCTTTCGCCCAGCCTAAGCGATAGACCCGGCTCCCGGAATGACCTGGATCAATTTCAGAAGCCGCGCGCCAGCCCGAGAACCAGTTTGCTGTGCACCTTGCTCGAAGCTTCACTGGAGTAGCTGCCATAGCCGCCACCCTGCCGGCGCAGGCGGGCGGCATCCAGGGACAGCTGCATCTGCCAGCCGTCGACAGCCGTGCCGACGCCGATGCGCGCTTCGGCGCGGCTGCTGGCCGCATGGCCGGGTGCCGACAGGAAGCCGCCGCGCCAGAAGTAGCGCCAGGCGGTCCCTAAAGCCCCGCCGCCGTTGAGTTCAGCATATACCGTGCGCTCGCCGAAGCCGAGGTAGTCCGGTGAATAATGCAGCCGCGCCGAATAGTTTTCAAAGGACAGGCCGGCGAACACCTCGCGGAAGTTCCAGTCCGGCGCGCCGTGGAAGGCGTAGGCGGAAAGCCCGGCCTCCCAGGACAGCCCGGATGGCAGGCGCTGTGCGTAGCCGGCGTACCCCAGCCACTGCGCATTGCGGTGCGATTGCGGCGCCAGCTGGCCGCTGACCACCTGGCCGCCGACGAACCAGCCGTTGGCGCCATCGACATCGAGCGACAGCCGGGCAGCCGGCTTGCCGGAACTGAGTGAGATGCCGCGATACATATAGTCCGACACAATGCCGGCGCTGCCGCTCACCTGTGCCTGCGCACTCGCTGCAAAGATGCAGGCCAGCCCCGTCAGGGCGAACGTGCCAGGTTTTCGGTTGAAGGATTGGGGCATGCGCAAGAACATTTACCGGTAATGCGCATGATGGTGGCGCAAAGATCTATCCCCGTCAACGGTGCGGGCCCGCTGGCGCGCACGATACCTTCGTGCAGGCGCTCGCCGCTTAACTGCGGTTTGAGTTCGCCGATCACGGCCAGCATGCCGCTCACATGTGCGGCGGCGTAGGATGATCCGGAAACCATGCCCCAGCGCGCGCCCGGCATGGTGGTCGGCACGTCGCGCCCTGGCGCGAGCAGGCACTGCTCGCCGTGGTGCGGCGCATCGTCGGCGGCGACGGCGAACACGCCGGGACTATTGGCCGGAAAGCCGCCATCGCTGCGGGAAGGGTCGATCGCGCCCACCACGCGGATGCCGCGCGCCTGCGCCACGCCCACCAGTTGCTGCAGCAGGCGGTCCTGCGGCCCGGACAGGCTCAGGTTGATCACTTGCGCATTGTGCAGCAAGGCGTAATTGAGGGCCTTGGCCAGCGTGAAGCTGTTGCAGCGCGTGCCGCTGTCGGCTTGCCAGCAGGCGCGCAGGGCCATCAGGCGTGCTTCCGGCGCAATGCCGGCGATACCGATCCCGTTATCGGCGCGCGCAGCAATGACACCCGCTACCGCAGTGCCATGTTCTTCCGCCACGTAGGATTGGCCGTCAACGAAATTTTCCTGCACTGCCACCTGGCCTGCCAGGTCAGGATGCGCGGCCTCGACGCCGCTGTCGATCACGGCCACCAGCACCTTGCGGCCGGTGGCCGATTTGCGCAGCTGTTGCAGCTGCCACGGCGCTGCCGCAGGCTGCACGCGGTAAAGCGGGTCGCCTGTGCCAGCGGCTGCGCCCGACGCCGTGCCTTGCGCGCTGAAGTCCTGGATGGCCTGCGCCCATGCCACCCGGCTGTCGCGCGACAGCGCGGCCAGCACTGCGGCCGGATCCTGTCCGGCGGCCAGGCGCATGCGGTAGCAATCCACGTTCAGCGCCGGCATCGGCCAGTCTTCCATCAGCTGCATGCCGTGTTCGCGCGCCAGCGTGGCGGCGATGCGCTGGCGCGCCTGGCGGCCGGCATCGTCCCGGTAGCTGGCGCCGCTGTAGCCATCGGCCCGGAAATGCGGCGCAGGCAGGTGCAGCATGACCAGGATTTCCGCTGCGGCCGGAGCGGCAACGCCAGGTACGCCGGGCTCTCCTTGCCCCGCTTGCGCGCCGGGCAGTCCGGCGTACGCCCACAACATGCAAACGATCAATGCTGCCCAACGCTTCACTGCTTGCCCTCCGCTGCCAGCAATTCGGCCATTTCGACTGCGGGGTCGGCGCGCAGCGCTGCCAGCACGGCGCTGCGCTGCGCCGCTTCGACATCCAGCAGCCAGGCCCCGGTGGCGGTCGGCCCGCCAACCAGGTGCGCCCCGGATGTTTTCAGCAGCCGCTGCACGTCCTGCACGCTGGCGTCCTGTTTAAACACCACCAGCAGGTCGGGCGTGGCTGCGGGCGCGCTGCCCAGCGCTTTGTAATCAGGCGGGGCTCCGGCCGGCAGCATTTTCGCCGCCAGCAGCACGATCACCAGGGCCTGCGCCGCGATGGCCCAGCCCTTCCAGTCGCCGGGACCGCGCAGCCAGTCCAGCAAGGCACCGGCGAAGCGGGAAGGCGCTGGCGCCGCCGGGGATGGTTTGCTGACGGGCTGGGCCAAAGGGGCCGGCACCTCGTCCAGCCGCGCCATCAGGCGCGCCAGGGCGCGCTCCTGGTCCAGTGCGGCGGGCAGCGGGGCTGCCGTTTCGATCAGGCGCCGCTGCCAGGCCAGCTCGGCGCGGCACTCGGGGCATTCGCGCAAATGCTGCTGCACGCGCTCTGCCTCGCTGTCGGCCAGCGAGCCGGCGGCATACCAGGGCAGCAACGACTGCACGTCCTGGTGCTGCGCAACGTTCGATGGGTCTTGCATGTTCATCTTGTTTCTTCCATATGCTCGGACAACATGTCCTTTAACCGCAGGCGTGCATGGAACATGCGCGTCTTGACGGTATTTACCGGGCAACTCAAGGTCTCGGCGATCTCCTGGTAAGCCATGCCGTGGTAATAAGTCAGGCAGACCACGGCGCGCTGTTCCAGGGGCAAGGCGTCCAGCGCCCGGCCAACGCCACGCTGCAGCTGGAGCGCAGCCAGGGCGTGCTCAGGCTCGTGCCACTCTTCGCCTGCGACATCGGGCGCCTCTTCCAGCGGTTCGTCCAGCCCGCGTAGTGCTTTCAGGGCCTGGCGGTACGCGATGCCGAAGATCCAGGTCGAGACCTTGCTGCTGCCATCGTAGCTGGAAGCTTTCTGCCACACCACCAGCATGGTGTCGTTGACGATTTCTTCCAGCAGGGGCACGTTGCGCGTCATGCGGTCGAGGAAACGGGCCAGGCGCGGAAAATAGGCGCGATACAAGGCCTGGAAGGCCAGGCGATCGCCGCCCCCTACCAGCCGTACCAGCTCACCGTCATCCACGTCCCCTGTCACTCCCGCCCTCCTGCCAAGCCGCATGCACTTTTCTCCTTTTTACGCCTGTGAATACACAGCGGGAGCAAAAAGGTTCAAAGAATTTTCAAAAATATTTTTCCACCCGATTTTGAACCATTTTCGCGTGCGCCGGTATTGACCGTAACAACATTGACAGAATGTTCAGTAACTGTGCTCGCTCAAACTGCCGTCTGCGGCCCCGCCCTGCTCTCGCCTGACCTGGCCGCCGTGCTGCGCTTGCTGGTGCTGGCGCCGCTGCTGGAGGAATGGGTAGTGCGCGCCGGATTGCATGCCTGGCTGCTGCCACGCTCCAGTGCCACGCAGGCGGTGCTGGCAAGTGCGCTGGCTTTCAGCGCGCTGCACTTGGGCTCCGGAGCGCTGGCGGCAGCGCTGGTGTTCGGGCCGGGCCTGGTCTTTGGCCTGGCATACCAGCGCTGGCGCGACTGGCGGCTGTGCGCCTTGCTGCACAGTGCAAGCAATGCCTGGGCCCTGTCGATGTGTGCTTAACAACTCACCAACCACGGGAGCAGCAATGAAACATCACCGACTTTGGGCTTTGCTGGCATTGGGGCTGGCGCAGGCTGCGCATTTCGCGCAGGCAGCCGATGCCCTGAACGGCAAGAGCCTTTACCTGAACGGCCCCACTTCCGGCGGCACTTCCTGCGCCGCCTGCCACAGCGCTTCGCCGGCGAACAACGTCAGCAATATCCTGGCGGCGGCCAACAATCCGTCAGTGATCAGTTCCGCTTTCGCTGCCAATAAAGGCGGCATGGGCTCCCTGTACAACGGCAAATTCAGCTCGGCGGAGATTGCCGACCTGGCGGCCTTCATCGGCAACCCGAACGTCACGGCGGCGCCGGCGGCATCCGTGGCGCCGGCCACGCTGTCGTTCGGCGGTGCGACCGTGGGCCAGGATAGCGGCGCGCTGGCCACCACGCTGTCCAACACCGGTTCGGCGGCGCTGAATATCGGCAGCATTGCCGTTGGCGGCAGCAATAGCGGCGACTTCCGGGTGACGGGCGGCAGCTGCGCGTCCGGTTCTTCGCTGGCCGCCGGCGCCAACTGCACCGTGCAACTGGTGTTCCGCCCGGCGGCCAGCGGCGCCCGCAGCGCTTCGCTGAGCATCAGCCACAATGCGACCGGCGGCTCCAGCAGCGTTGCCCTGTCCGGTACCGGCAATGCGGTGGCCCAGGCCACGCTGTCGCTGTCGGCGACCGCGCTTGATTTCGGCGCGCTGCTGACCAATGCCCCGGCCCAGCGCACCCTGACGCTGAGCAACAGCGGCCAGGCGGCACTGAGCTTTTCGTCCATCGGCGTCAGCGGCGCCCAGGCCAGCTACTTCACGCTGGGCGGCACTTGCGCGGCCGGCACGCCGCTGGCTGTCGGCGCCAACTGCACCGTGGTGGTGCAAGCCCTGCCTGCTGCGGCAGGTGCGTTTGCGGCCAGCCTGAATCTCGCCTCGAACGCCAGCAATGCCAACGTGGCAGTCGGGCTTTCCGGCACTGCGACTGCCTCGGCGCCAGCCATCAGCGCCAATCCGAGCGCAGTTGCCTTCGGCCTGTGGACCGTTGGCGCGGCGCCGCTCACGCAGCAAGTCACGCTGAGCAACCGCGGCAACGTGGCGCTGGCCTTCAGCAGCATTGCCGTCAGCGGCGTGCAGGGCGTCTCCATTGCCAGCGGCGGCGATTGCGGCAGCAGCCTGGCCGTCGGCGCGAGCTGCACGGTCCCGCTGGCGTTCGCTCCGGCAGCGGCAGGCAGTGTGGCGGGCACTTTGCTGGTGCGCTCCAATGCCCCCGACCTGTCGATCGCTGTCACCGGCTCCGGCACCACCTCGCCAGTGGCGCGCCCGGCCCTGAGCAGTCCTGGGCCTGTAGCCTTCGCCGATACGCAGGTGGGGCAGCAATCGGCCGTGCAGCGCAATACGCTGTCCAACAGCGGTACCGGCGCCCTGAAGATCGCATCGCTGGTGCTGGGCGGCAGCAATCCAGGCGACTTTGCGCTGGCTGGCACTTGCGCTGCCGACGCCACGCTGAGCCCGGGCGCAAACTGCACGATTGACGCTACCTTCAAACCGACTGCAGCCGGCGCTCGCAGTGCCGACATGCTGCTGGTGACCGATGGCGGCGCCCAGTTCACCGTACGCCTGAACGGCAATGCCAGCGCTGTCCCTGCGCCGGCTCCTACCCTCGGCGTGTCGCCGCAAGCCTTCGACTACGGCAGCACCGCTGCGGGCGGCGCGGGCGTCGTCAAACGCTTCGTCCTCTCCAACACCGGCTCCGCGGCACTCGTGCTGAACAGCCTTGGCTTCAGCGGCCCCTTTGCCGTGGCCACGGGCGAAACCAATGCCTGCGGCGCATTCCCGCTGACCTTGCAGGCCGGCGCTTCCTGCGAACTGCCAGTGCGTTTTGCTCCAACCGCATCCGGCAGCGCGACCGGCACCGCCACCCTGCAGGCAAGCGGCGCAAGCTGGCAGATTGCCCTCAGCGGCCAGGGCTCGGACAGCGCAGCGCCTGCCGGCGCGACGCAAAACCGAGGCGGCGGCGGATGCTCGTCGATCAGCGGCGGCAATGACCCGATGCTGGCCGTGCTCGCAGTACTGGCTGCCGCCGTGCTGCTGTGGCGCCGCCGCCAGGCGCGCCTGCTGGCCGCTGCCGCCGCACTGGCGGTAGCCGGACAGGCCATGGCGCTGGAGCCTGGCCAGGCCGCCCCTGCCTTCACGCTGAACGGCCCGGCCGGCACCGTCAAGCTGGAACAGTACCAGGGCAAGCTGGTGTACATCGATTTCTGGGCATCGTGGTGCGGTCCCTGCCGCCAGTCTTTCCCGTGGATGAACGAGATGCAGGCGCGCTACGGCGGCCAGGGCTTGCAGGTGGTAGGCATCAATGTCGATGCCAAGACCGACGACGCACGCAGCTTCCTCAACGCCACGCCCGCCAGCTTCGTGATCGCCTTCGACCCGAGCGGCACCGCGCCGCGCAACTATGGCGTCAAGGGCATGCCCAGCAGCGTGCTGATTGGCCCGGACGGCAAGGTGCTGTATGAGCACAGCGGCTTCCGTCCCGCCGACCGCAGCGTGCTGGAAGCGCGCATCAAGACTGCGCTGGGAGTGCGGCAATGAGCGCGCGCCTGCTGATGCTTTGCGCCATGCTGGCCAGCCTCTCGGGCTGCGCGCTGAAACCCGTGCAGCCCTGGGAAAAAGGCGAACTGTCGCGCGCCGACATGCTGATCCAGGGCGACAACCTGGAGACGCGCTTCAATGAACATATTTACACCAGCAAGGAAGCGGCGTCCGGCGGCAGCGCCGTCGGTGGCGGTGGATGCGGCTGCAACTGACAAGGATCACCATGGATAACAAACCTCAGAACGGCATTCCGGTCGGCCAGGCCTTGCTGGCAGCGGCCATGCTGCTGCCGGGGATCGGCACCGTGCATGCCGAAACCGCGCCGGAACGCGGCAGCATCGGCGTGAAGTACCTGTATTACAAGGAGGACCAGGCGGGCCTGGACCGGGTGCGCGTGCATGCGCCGGCGGTGTCGGTGCTGGCACCGATCGCCGGCGAATGGACTGTGGCCGCCAGCGCCACGGTGGATGACGTGTCGGGCGCTTCGCCGCGCTATCACACAGCCGTCTCCGGCGCTTCCCGCATGGACGACTTGCGCAAGGCGGGCGACGTGACTGTCACACGCTACCTGCCGCGCGGCACGGTCAGCGTGTCGGCAGCCTATTCGACGGAGCATGACTATGTGTCGCGCGCACTGTCGCTGCAGGCTTCCCTTGCCAGCGAAGACAAGAACACCACCTGGAACTTTGGCCTGGGCGGTTCCGATGACAGCATCAATCCCGTCAACCGTATCGTGCAGGATGCAGGGCGCCAGACCGTGAGCATGCTGGCGGGCGTGACACAGGTGCTGACGCCAGTCGACATCGGTCAGCTTACGCTGACCCACACGCAAGGCCATGGCTATTACTCCGATCCCTACAAGCTGGCCGACAACCGGCCGGATTCACGGCGGCAGGACACGGCCTTGCTGCAATGGAACCACCGTTTCGGCGCGCTGGGCGCAACCAGCAGGCTCAGTTACCGCTATTACCGGGACAGCTATGGCATCAGCGCCCATACGCTCGGTGCGGAATGGGTACAGGGCCTGGGCGATGGCTGGACTGTCACGCCGGCCATGCGGCTTTATACGCAGCGTGCGGCCGACTTCTATTTCGATCCGGTGTATGACAGCAAGCTTGGCGCGCCCTTCCCGCCCGGTTATGTATTCGGCAGTTCGCAGGCCAGTTCCGCCGACCAGCGCCTGTCCGGCTTTGGCGCGGTCACGCTGGGCGTAAAGCTGGCGAAGCAGCTGAACCGGGACTGGGCGGTCGACTTCAAGGTTGAGCGCTATGAGCAGCGCGGCGCCTGGCGCCTGTTTGGCAACGGCAGTCCCGGGCTGGCGCCGATGCGGGCCGTCAGCCTGCAGCTTGGAGTGTCACGGCAGTGGTAAGCCCGATTTTCACGATCGACTTTCAGGCGATGGCCAGCCGCTGCGAGATCCGGCTGGCCGCCGCTTCGGGTGCCGAAGCACGGGCGTTGGCCGAACCGGCGCTGGAGGAAGTGCGCCGGATCGAGGCCAAGTACTCGCGCTATCGGGCCGACAGTATCGTGAGCCGCATCAATGCGGCGGCTGGCATTTCCGCGGTTGCCTGCGATGAGGAGACCCTGGCGCTGCTGGAGTACGCGGATGCCGTGTACCGCAGCAGCAGCGGGCGCTTCGACATCACTTCCGGCGTGCTACGCAAGGTGTGGGATTTCCGCATGGGCACCGTGCCTTCTCCGCAATTGCTTGAGCGGCTGTTGCCCTTGGTTGGCTGGCAGCAGGTGCGGCGCGAAGGCGGCAGCGTGATGCTTCCCCAGGCTGGCATGGAGCTGGATTTCGGCGGATTCGGCAAGGAGTATGCGGTGGACCGTGCGGCGGAGATCCTTACCGCGCAAGGAGTGCAGCATGGGTATGTGAACCTGGGCGGCGACATGCGTTTCCTGGGGCCGCGGCCCGATGGCGGGGAGTGGAGCATTGGCATCCAGCACCCGCGCGATACGCGCGCGACGGTGGCCAGCGTGCCTTTCAGCCGGGGGGCGCTGGCAACCAGCGGCGACTATGAGCGCTTTTTCGAGGTGGATGGACGGCGTTATTGCCACATCCTCGATCCGCGCAGTGGCATGCCGGTGTCGTATTGGCGCTCAGTGAGCGTGGTGTCGCCGATGGCGATTGCTGCCGGCAGCTGCAGCACCACGGCCATGCTGCTTGAGCGCGATGGGCTGGATTTCCTGGAGCAGTCTGGCTTGTCTTTCCTGGCGATCGACCAGGATGGGCGAATTTTTCGGAGATGAATGATGAAGTTCCTGATTCAATGGCTGGCGGCGGTGCTGCTGGTTTCCACTTTTGGCGGGCCTGCCCTGGCGGATGATTTTCTGGCGCCGGAACGGGCGTTTGACTTGCGGGCGGAGTTGCGGGCGGATGGGCAGCTTGCGCTGCGCTGGGCTATCGCGCCGGAGTATCACCTTTACCGGGATCGCATTGTTTTGCGCAGCGACGACACGGTGCTGCCCGCGGTCCTGCCGCGCGGGAAGCGCAAGTATGACGAGAATTTTGGCAAGGAGATGGAGACCTATGCGGGGGCGCTGGCTTTGCAGTTGCCTTGGCAGGGACGCGCGGCGGGCACGTTGGTTGTCGGGTATCAGGGGTGTGCTGATGCCGGGTTGTGCTACCCACCGGTTGAACGGCGTTATCGCGTTGATCCGGCGCGGCCGGGCGTGCTGGCAGAGCTGCCCGATGGGGCGCCGGGCCAGGCCTCCGCGAACCCCGGCGCTGGCGGCTCCGCGGCGACGAACGATCGCGCGGCAGGTCCCGGCAACATGGCAGCGGGCGGCGCGACGGGCGGCGGCACGGCGCTGGCGGCCAGCGCGGCGGTGGCGGCCGGTGCTGGCGCGGGCCGTTCTGCGACTGGCGGCGCGGCGGGGGCAATTGGCATGACTGCAGGCGATGCGGCGGTGGCGGCGGAGGATGACACTTCGCTGGCGCAGCGCACGCTGCAGAGCGGGAGTGCGTGGCGCATCGGGGCGGCGTTCCTGGCGTTCGGGCTGCTGCTGTCGTTCACGCCTTGCGTGCTGCCGATGGTGCCGATCCTGTCCTCCATCATCGTCGGCGAAGCGCAGGTGACGCGCAAGCGCGGGCTGATGCTGGCGGCCGCGTACAGCCTTGGCATGGCCCTGGTCTACACTTCGCTGGGTGTGGCGGCCGGCCTGGCCGGTGAAGGCCTGGCGGGTGCGTTGCAGAAGCCGTGGGTCCTGATGACCTTCGGTGCGCTGCTGGTCGCGCTGGCACTGTCGATGTTCGACGTCTACCAGCTTCAGTTGCCAAGCTCTCTGCAGACCCGCCTGAGCAACGCCAGCGGCAACCTGTCCGGCGGCCGCCTGGCCGCGGTGTTCACAATGGGCGCCCTCTCGGCCCTGATCGTCGGCCCATGTGTGGCCGGCCCGCTGGCCGGTGCGCTGCTGTACATCAGCCAGACCGGCAACGCCCTGATCGGCGCCGGCGCCCTGTTCGCAATGGCTTGCGGCATGAGCGTGCCGCTGCTTCTGACGGGCCTCTCCGCCGGCAGCCTGTTGCCGCGTGCCGGCGCCTGGATGAACCATGTGAAGAAAGTCTTTGGCCTGCTGCTGATCGCAGTCGCCATCTGGATGGTCAATCCCGTGCTGCCGGTCACCGCCAGCATGGCCCTGTGGGGCGCCTTTGCCATCCTGTGCGCCGCCTTCCTGCGCGTGGGCGAAGCTGTCCCGCAAGGCGCCGGAGCAGGCGCCTACGCAAGCAAGGCGCTGGGCGTGCTGATGCTGCTTGGCGGCCTTTTCGAACTGGTCGGCGCAGCCAGCTCGGGACGCGATGTACTGCAGCCGCTGGCCCACCTGCGCGGCGGCGGGAACAATGCTACTATTGCCGCCGCGGGCGCGGGCCAGGCGCATAATGCCGAACTCCGCTTCACCCGCGTTCGCACTGTCGCCGACCTTGACCAGGCATTGGCCAGTGCAAAGAAACCCGTCATGCTGGACTTTTATGCCGATTGGTGCGTCTCTTGCAAGGAGATGGAACGCCTCACCTTTACCGACACGCGCGTGCAAGCCGCCATGCAAGACATGCACCTGCTGCAAGCCGATGTCACAGCCAACAGCGAAGAAGACCGCGCCCTGATGAAGCGCTTCAGCCTTTTCGGCCCGCCCGGCATCGTGATGTTCGATGCCGGCGGAATTGAAGTCCCCCAGGCGCGCATTATCGGCTACCAGCCACCTGAAAAATTCCTGCGCCGCCTGGAACTTGCGGCGAACAAACCTGAAAGGATCACGCAGTGAAACGTACCCTCTCCCTCCTGCTCTGCGCCGCCCTGTTGCCTGCAGCGGCCTTCGCCGAAAACAATCCGGCACACTGGAGCTACGGCGGCGCCACCGGCCCGCAGAACTGGGGCAAGCTGGAACAGGACTTCAGCACCTGCAAGCTGGGGCACAACCAGTCGCCGATCGACATCCGCAAGACCAGCAAGGCCCAGCTGCCGCCGCTGGAATTCGCCTACAGCCCATCGCCGCTGAAGATCCTCGACAACGGCCATACCATCCAGGTGAACTATGCCGCCGGCAGCAGCGTCACCATCGACGGCAAGCGCTACGACCTGCTGCAATTCCACTTCCACAAGCCAAGCGAAGAAAAGATCAATGGCCGCAGCTATCCAATGGTCGCGCACCTGGTGCACAAGAATGAGGAAGGCAAGCTGGCCGTGGTAGCGGTACTGTTCCGCAAGGGCGCCGAGAACCCGCTGGTGCAGACCCTGTGGGATTCCCTGCCGAAGGAAAAAGGCGAAGCACAGGAAGTGCCCGGCGTCAGCATCGATATCGGCAAGCTGCTGCCAAGCGCGCAAGGCTATTACAACTTCGCCGGATCGCTGACCACGCCGCCATGCAGCGAAGAAGTCAACTGGTTCGTCCTGAAAACGCCGGTTGAAATGTCGGGTGCACAGTTGAAGCGCTTCGCCCAGGTCTACAAGCACAATGCCCGTCCGGTCCAGCCGCTGAACGGCCGCACCGTCAAGGAAAGCCTGTAATTTTCAGCAGCGGGCTTGCGCCCGCTTGCAGCGATCGCGGCCCTGGCGCTTGGCTGCATACATGGCCGCGTCGCTGCGGCGCAGCAGGTCTTCCGCCAGTTGCGCATCATACGGAAACACGGCCAGCCCGATGCTGGCCGATACGAAGGCCGGCTGCTCGTCCACCAGCCGCACCGGCGCGCGCACAGCCGCCAGCGCACGTTCCAGGATCTCCTCCGCCTCGCCGACATCGTTCAGACCCGCCAGCAGCAGCACGAATTCGTCGCCTCCCAGCCGCGCCACGGTATCGTTGGCCCGCACCACTTGCTGCAAGCGACCCGCCACTTCAACCAGTACCGCATCGCCCGCCTCGTGGCCGAAGGTATCGTTGACGTTCTTGAAGCCATCCAGGTCCATCACGCAAACGGCCACCAGTTTTTCGGTGCGCGCAGCAAAGGCCAGCGCCTGCTGCAGGCGGTCCTCCATCAGGCGCCGGTTCGGCAGGTGCGTGAGCGGGTCAATGAAGGCCATCTTTTCGATCTCCTCCTGGCGCGCGCATTCGTCCGTGATGTCGGTGAACAGCCCGAAATAGTGCTGCACCTTGCCGTGTTCATCGCGCACTGCGCTAAGGGTCAGGTGGGCCGCGAACAGGCTGCCGTCGGAACGCTTGTCCCACACCTTGCCCTGCCACTGGCCAGTGCCCAGCAAGCCTTGCCACATGGCCTTGTAGAATTCCGGATCCTGCCTGCCGGATTGCATGATGCGCGGGTGCTGGCCCACCAGCTCGTGGCGCGCATAGCCGCTCATGGCTGCGAAGGCACGGTTGGCGTCGACGATGCGCATATCGCGGTTGACCACCAGGATGCCTTCCGAAGTCGCGTCGAACACCTTGGCTACCAGTTGTTCGCGCGCTGCCGCGCTGCGCATGCGCTGGCGCAGCAGGCGGGAAATGCTCGCCACATGGCGGAACATCAGCCATGCCGTCAGCGCCGCGGCCAGCAAGGCCCCGCACAATGCGGCGAGCGAGATTTCCAGCAAGGCTGCCATGGCCTCCCCTACTCCAGCACCACCTCTTCCAGGTAGTCCGGCACCCGGCACGGCCAGTGCAGCTGCTCGGAAATACGCAGGCGCAGCGCATCGGCCGCCGCCGGCTCGCCATGCGTGACGAACACCTGGCGCGGCGAGGCCGATGAATGCGACAGCCAGCCCAGGATTTCATCGGCATCGGCGTGGGCCGACAGGTTGCCTATCAGTTCCACCCGAGCCCGAATCGGGTAATACTCGCCGTGGATCTTGACCGAGGTTTCGCCGGCCAGCATGCGTGCCCCACGCGTCCCCGCAGCCTGGAAGCCGGCGAACAGGATGGTATTGCGCGAATCGCCGGCAAAGGCTTTCAGGTGGTGCAGCACGCGGCCGCCGGTAGCCATGCCGCTGGCAGCGATGATGACCATTGGCGTCTGGCGCCGGTTCAGCGCCATCGATTCTTCCACGCTGTTCACGATGTGGGCCACATGGCCCAGGGCATGGCAACTGCGTTCGTCCAGCCGGTGCTGGCCCTGGTGCTTGATGTACAGCCGCGTGGCGTCCACCGCCATCGGGCTGTTCAGGTAGACCGGCAAGGCGGCCGGGATTGCGCCGGCCTCCTTGAGCTTCCAGATTTCATACAGGAGTTCCTGCGCCCGGCCCACGGCGAACGAAGGGATCACGGTCACGCCCCCGCGCGCGGCGGTCTTGCTGATGATGTCCGCCAGCTTGCCGCTCGGGTCGGACGCGTCGTGGCGGCGGTCGCCGTAAGTCGACTCCACCACGAGATAATCGCACTTCCCAAGCACGGTGGGCGGCCGCATGATCGGGTCATTGGGCCGGCCGACGTCGCCCGAGAACATGACGGTGCGGCCGCCGCTGCGCACCGAAACCGAAGCGGCGCCCAGGATATGGCCGGCAAGCTGGAAGCGTGCCATCATCCCCGGAGCGGGCGAGAACTCATGGCCGACCGGCACCACCTCCAGGTGTTCCAGCGCGCGCAGCGCATCGGCTTCGGAATACAGGGGCAAGGCCGGCTTGTGCTTGGAGAAGTTGTGGCGGTTCGCATACAACGCTTCCTCCTCCAGCAAGCGGCCGCTGTCCGGCAGCAGGATGCGGCACAAATCGCGCGTCGCTTCCGTGCAGTACACCTTGCCGCGGAAGCCGGCGCTGGCCAGCACCGGCAAAAAGCCGCTGTGATCGAGGTGGGCATGGGTCAGCACCACGCTGCTGATGGCTTCCGGCGGCACCGGGAAAGGCTCCCAGTTGCGCAGGCGAAGCTGCTTGTAGCCCTGGAACAGGCCGCAGTCGACCAATACCTGCTCGTCGCCGCTACGCAACAGGTATTTGGAGCCGGTGACGGTGCCGGTGGCACCGAGGAATTTAAGTGTGAGCATATTTGCAGCATATCCAAGGCCGCGCACAAAATATTTGATTTAGGTCAAGGAGGGGCCTCGCAAAATGCGGCAGTGCGAAAATGACATTGTTGCCTTGCGAGGATGTAGAATCAGGGCCTTTCACCTATTCGACACCAGGACGCCATACATGACAGAATTGAAACGGGGCCTGAAGAGCCGCCATATCCAGCTGATTGCGCTGGGCGGCGCCATTGGCACGGGCCTTTTCATGGGCATTGCGGACACCATCAAGCTGGCCGGGCCTTCCGTGCTGCTTGGCTACGCAGTGGCCGGCTTCATTGCCTTCCTTATCATGCGCCAGTTGGGCGAGATGGTGGTCGACGAGCCGGTCGCCGGCTCCTTCAGCTACTTCGCCGACAAATACTGCGGCCACATGGCGGGCTTCATGTCGGGCTGGAACTACTGGGTGCTGTATGTACTGGTCAGCATGGCCGAACTGACGGCCGTCGGCATTTACGTCCAATACTGGTGGCCCGGCGTTCCGACCTGGGTCAGCGCCCTCGTCTTTTTCCTGATCATCAATGCCATCAGCCTGGCCAATGTGCGCGCTTACGGCGAGATGGAATTCTGGTTCGCGATCATCAAAGTGGCCGCGGTGGTCGGCATGATCGTGTACGGCGGCTACCTGCTGGTGTCCGGCAATGCCGGCCCGGAAGCGGCCGTAGCCAACCTGTGGCAGCACGGCGGCTTCTTCCCGAACGGCGTGTCGGGACTGGTGATGGCGATGGCCGTGATCATGTTCTCGTATGGCGGCCTGGAACTGGTGGGCATTACCGCCGCGGAAGCGAGCAACCCCTCCGAAACCATTCCGAAGGCGACCAACCAGGCTATCTACCGTATCCTGATCTTTTATGTCGGCGCGCTGGGCGTGCTGCTCTCGCTTTACCCCTGGCAGAAAGTCGTCACCGGCGGCAGCCCGTTCGTGATGATCTTCCACGCCTTGAATGCCAACTGGGTCGCGAACATCCTGAATGTCGTGGTGCTGACCGCTGCGCTGTCGGTGTATAACAGCGGCGTGTACTCCAACAGCCGCATGCTGTACGGCCTGGCCAGGCAAGGCAATGCACCGAAAGCCCTGCTGGGCGTGAACAAGCGCGGCGTTCCGCTGGCGGCGCTGGGCGTGTCGGCCCTGGCCACCGGCATTTGCGTAGTGCTGAACTACTTCATGCCGGGCAAAGTGTTCGGTTTCCTGATGGGACTCGTGGTCTCTTCGCTGGTGATCAACTGGGGCATGATCAGCTGGATCCACCTGCGCTTCCGTGCCCAGAAAAAAGCCGAAGGCAAAGAGACCGGCTTCAAGAGCTGGGGCTACCCGCTGACCAACTACCTGTGCCTGGCCTTCCTGGCCGGCATCCTGCTGATCATGTACATGACCGAAGGCCTGCGCATTTCGGTGTACCTGATCCCTGTGTGGCTGCTGGCCTTGTTCATCGGCTACCGCTTCCGCGGCGTTCCTGAAAAGGCGGCCGCCTGATGTCCAAGGTCGCACTCCTGACCATCCACGGCATGGGCGAGCAGCCGCTCGACTATGCCGACGACATGCGCCGCGCGCTGTCGCACCGCATGGGGGCGGCTTTCGCCAACGTCGACGTGTACAGCGTGTACTACCAGCACCTGCTCAAGCCCAATGAGCTGGACGTCTGGAACCGCACGCGCGAGCGCTCCACCGTGCGCTACGAACAGCTGCGCAAATTCATCCTGTTCGGCTTTGCCGATGCGGCGGGGCTGGAGAATCGCAAGGAGTACGACAACTCGGTCTACGAGCAGGCGCAGATGGAAATCGCACGCGCCCTGCTGGCGATCCTGGAACATCGCGGGCCGGACACGCCGATCGTCCTGCTGGCGCATTCGCTGGGTTGCCAGGTCATGTCCAGCTTTATCTACGACGCGCAAAAGCGCGCTGGCGGCGGCGCGGTCGCTGCCGGCATCTGGAAGCCGGGCCGCATGGCCGACAGCCTGACCGCGGAACAGCGCAAGTTCCTGCAATGCGGCACGGTGCGCACTTTCGTGACGACCGGCTGCAATATCCCGGTCTTCGTTTCCGCCCACCAGCGCATGGACGTCAAGCCGATCATCAAGCCCAATCCAGGCTTCACCTGGCTTAACCTGTACGATCCGGACGATGCGCTCGGCTGGCCGCTGCAGCCGCTGGAAGGCGGCTACGAAACGCTGGTCGAAGACCGCATGGTCAACGCCGGCCAGGGCATCCTGGACTTCATGACCAAAAGCTGGAATCCCCTCTCCCACACGGCCTACTGGACCGACGACGAAGTCATCAAGCCGCTGGCCAGCCTGCTTTGACGGGAAGCCTAGCTGTCGATCGTGACCTGCAGGGTATCGTAGTGGCCCGCCGAGTCGATGATGGCGATGCTGTGGGCGCCGCTGGGCAGGACGATCGACTGGCGGCGGCCGGCGCCGGGAACGGCCTGGCCATCCAGCAGCCAATACAGCCTGCCGCTGCCGCCGACGGCATCCAGCGTGACTTTGACTTCTTTTTGCCCCGGCGCGCTGCGCAGGCGGCTGCCGTCGCGCAGGCCCATTAATTTCACGTTGGCGATGCCGCTTGCTTGCGGACAGTCGGGGGACCAGGCGACCAGGCCGTGGCCTTCGCGCTGCGACTGCGGCAGCCAGGCTTCCAGCAAGGCGGGCCAGCGGGCGATTTCGCGCTGCCGGGCGCCGGGCTGGCAGGCAGGCGTGGTGCGCTGGCCGGTTTTGGGATCGTACCAGGCCTGTTCGAGCAGGCCGTTGCTGCGCAGGCGGTCCGGCAGCGTGGGCGGGACGGTGCCGCGCAGGATCCAGGCGGTGCGCTGGACGTGGCAGTGTTCGGGCGCGGTCACTGCGGCGGCGGTGCCGAGCGGCCAGCAGATTTGCGCGGTGCCCACTTCGGGCGGGCGCGCCTGTGCCGGCGCGCCGCTGCGCGGCATGGCGAGGGCGATCTGCTGCAGCAACGGCGCGGCGACGTTGGCGCCGAAGAAGCCCGGGTTGGGCGTGCCGTCCGGCCTTCCGACCCATACGCCCATGGTGTAGCGGCCGCTGACGCCGACCGCCCAGGCATCCCGGAAGCCATAGCTGGTGCCCGTTTTCCATGCCAGCCGCACGCCGCTGTTGTCGCCTTCGACAAAGGGCTGGTCCGGGTGGCCGCCGCTTTCGAGGATGTTGCGGATGATGTAAGCGGCGCCGGCGCTCATCATGCGCTGCTCTTTCAGCGGGGCGTCGGGCGTAATGCGCGGCGTGCCGGCCATGCCGCCGGCGGCGAAGGCGCGGTAGGCGCCGACCAGTTCTTCCAGGCTGGTGCCGGCACCGCCCAGGATCAGGCTGAGGTTCGGCTGGGCGTCGGCCGGCAGCTTGAGGCGCAGGCCGCCGCCGGACAGGCGCGCGGCAAAACGCTGCGGGCCGAGGCGGTCCAGCAGGTCCACCGCCGGCACGTTGAGCGAACGTTGCAGCGCTTCCGAAAGGCTGACGGGGCCCGAGAAATTAGCCTGGAAGTTGCCCGGGTCGTAGCCGCCGAACGATTGCGGCGTGTCGGCCAGCAGGCTTTCCGAGTGAACCAGCCCTTCGTCCAGCGCCATCCCGTACAGGAAGGGTTTCAGCGTGGAGCCGGGCGAGCGGATGCCGCGCACCATGTCGACGTGGCTGAAGCGGCGCGCGTCGCTGAAGTCGGCGGAGCCGGCGTAGGCCAGGATTTCCAGCGTCTTGCTGTCCATGACCAGGGCCGCCATCGAGACGAAACGCGGCAGCTGGTTGACGCGGTCGGCCAGCATGCGCTCGAGCGTGGCCTGCATGTCGCGGTCCAGCGTGGAATGGATCACGGTGGTCGCCGCGCCCTTGCGCGCGGCGCGGCGGGCGCCCTGGTGCAAGCGTTCGGCGGCCAGTGGCGCCAGCCAGGCCAGCTTGGGCGGATTGGCGCCAACCCGCTCGATCAGCGCATCCTCCACATCCGCCCTGCTCCACAGGCCCCGTTCGGCCATGCGGTGCAGGACCTTGTCGCGCGCAGCTTGCGCCAGGTCGGGCCGGCGGTCCGGGCGCAGGCGCGATGGCGCCTGCGGCAGCACCACCAGCAGGCTCGCTTCGGCGGCGGAGAGCTGGCTCGATGGTTTGCCAAGATAGCTGCGGCTGGCCATTTCCACGCCTTCCACAATGCCGCCCATCGGCGCGTGGTTCAGGTACAGCGTGAGGATTTCGCGCTTGGGCAGGCGCATTTCGAGCTGCACGGCGCGCGCAAGCTGGCGCAGCTTGCCGGGCAGCGTGCGCGGCACCGGCTCCAGCGCGCGCGCCACCTGCATGGTCAGGGTGGAACCGCCGGAGACGATGCGGCCCTCGCGCCCCCATTGCCAGGCGGCGCGCAGCATGGCAACGGGATTGACGCCGGGGTGCCAGTTGAACCAGCGGTCTTCATAGCCCTGCAGCGCTTGCAGGTAGAGCGGCGACACCTGCTCGGGCTTGACGGGAATGCGCCACACGCCGTCCGCATCGGGCCAGCCGCGCAGCGGCGAGCCGTCGCGCGCCACCACCAGCATGCCGGGCACGTCGTGCGGCAGCGGCGGCGGGAACAGCTGGTCCAGCAGCAACAGGAGGCTAAGCACCGCCGCCAGCCCGCCGCGCACGGGATGGCGGCGCAGCCAGGCGGCGGCGCTTCGCTTCATCGATCAACCACCGTAATGGCTTCCGGTACCGCTCCGTAGGCGCGGATGCCCGGGCGGTACATGTCTTCGCCAAAGGTGCCCGGCACTGCGAAGCGGCCCGGCGTGACAACGCGCAGCATGTAGAACAGGTACAGCGGATTGCCGTCCAGCTTTACGGCGGCCACGAAGCGGTCGTCGCGGAATTCACGGTGCTTGATGTTCTGGTTGGCCATGGCATTGCCAAGATTGACGCCTTCCACTTCGAACTCGCCGGCTTGCGGGCCTTGCGACAGGTTCAGGTTTTCCACCTCCAGGCCGGCCGGAATGTGGTCAACGATCATCGCGTCTTCGATGCGCTGCGGCGCGCTGGCTTTCAGGCGCACCAGCAGCATGTCGCCTACTTTCAGCGTGCCGCCGTTCCATGGCTTGCCGTCCGGCCGGAACCATTTGCGCTCGATCGCCATCTTGTCGCTGCTTGGGGCCGGGGCCTTGAGCGGGAAGCCGCTCGCCTCCACCTCCACCCACAATGGGGTGCTGCCCTTGTTCTCGATGGCGATGCCCTTTGCGGCCAGCGCAGGATCCAGGCTGCGCAGCTCGGTGGTGCGCGAGCTCAGTGCAACAGCACCGTCGGCGGTCTTCAACTCGGCCTGCCAGGCTTCGCCAGGGCTCGCGCCGGCCGCCCGCGCCGCCAGGAACAAGGCGATACGTTCCTGCGTCGAGTAGTAATGGCGGTTCATGCGCTCGGCGATGGTCGGCAGCAGCAGTTCGCGCGCCGGATGGCTGATCTTGTGGCGCGCCATCAGTGCGTAGGCCATGGCCTGGTCGCGCAGTGCGGAGCCGTAGTCGCCCAGCCAATCCCACTCCCAGTCGCTGCGAATGCCGTAAGGGCGCGACATGGCGTCATTGATGGCTTCCTGCGCCCGTTTGGTATCGCCCATCAGCTGCAGTGCGATGCCAAGGTGCACCAGCGGCAACGGCGAGCGGGCCGACTGCCGGTACTGGTCGTGCATCAGGCGCAGCGAGGCCAGCGAAGCCTTCTGGTCGCGTGCCAGCATGTAGCCGATGTGCGCCAGTTCGGCGAAGCGCTGGTGGGCGTTGCGCAGCAGTTCGTAATCGTGGCCCGCATACTGGCCGCGCGCATCGGGCTTGACACCGGCCGGGATGGTCACCAGCGTGCCGGAAGCGCCGTTCAGGCGGTCGGTCATCCAGCGCTGCGATTTCTTGACCATGTCTTCCGGCACGGTGAAACCGCCGTCGCGGGCATCCATCAGGAAGGAAGTGACGTAAGGCGTCAGCCAGGTTTCGTACGGCCCTTCGTTGCCCCACAGGCGGAAGCCGCCTTCCGCGCCCTGCATGCCGCCGATGCGGCTGATGGCGCCTTCAATGAACTTGGCGCGCTGTTCGCGGGTGTGCGGCACCAGCCCAACCGCCTTGGCGCCCTCCTCGTCGATGAAGACGTGCGGGTAGGCGGCGCTGGTGGTCTGCTCCAGGCAGCCGTATGGATAATCGAGCAGGCCCTTGACGATGCTGCGCACGTTCAGCGGCGGCTGGTTCGAGAGCGACACGTTGAGCGTGCCGGAACCGCGGAAGAAGCGGTCGGCCAGCGCAGCGTCCAGCTTCTCGGTGGCGCCCGGCGCGATGCGGATGCGGCGTGCGTCGACTTCGCGCGCGACCGGCGGCTGCACCTGCAACGCGAATTCGCGGTGGATCGAGACCGGCTTGGCGCCGCCCGCTTTCACGTCCAGGGTGATGCGCGACAGGCCGTAAGGTTCTGTCGGCTCGATCGCAAAGCGCAGGATCTTGCGCTGCTTGTTGGCCAGCGTCAGCTTGCGCTCGCCCTCGGCCACGCGCAGCAGCTTGTCCGCGCCCAGCTTGATGTCGATATCCTGCTCGCCGCCCATCATATTGGTCACGTCCAGTGCCACGGTGGATTTGTCGTTCGGGCCGACGAAGCGCGGCATCGACAATTCCGCCACGATCGGCGCCGACACCACCACTTCACGGTCGGTGCTGCCGTAGGCCTCGGCAGTGCTGGCCACGGCCATCAGGCGCAGCGTGCCGTTGAAGTCCGGGATGTCCAGCGGCACGTCGGCCTCGCCCTTGGCGTTCAGCTGCACCACGCCGGAGAAGATGTCGACCAGCTTGACCTTCTTCGGCATGCTCTTGGTATCGCGCTTGCCGGCATCGCCGCCCCATTTGATCTTGCCGACCGTGCCGTCCATGCGCTCGATCATCTTGCCGTAAATGTCGCTCAGCTCAGGGCCGAAGCGGTGCTTGCCGAAGAAGAAATCGTACGGGTCGGGCGACTTGAAGCTGGTGATGCTCAGGATGCCGGCATCCACCGCCGACACGGTAACCATGGCTGCCTTGCCGGCTGCACCGTCAACCTTGACTTTGGCGGTCATGCGCTTGTCCGGCACCACTTGTGCCGGCGCTTCCAGCGCCACCTTCAGCTTGCGGCCTTCGCGCGCCAGCGGCAGCCAGCTCATGCCGACTGCGCGCGCCGGGGTCACGCGGTTGCCCTGGCTGCCAGGGCGGAACACGATGGTGGAGATGTACATGTCGGCGCGGTTCCAGTTCTTGTCGAGCGGCACAGTCACGGTGGTGCCGCCGGTGCTGACCGAAACGCGGGTGCTCCACAGCACCTTGTCCGCCTCCACCATGACCAGCGCTTCGCCGTCGTGCGGCGGCAGGATTTTCACGCGCACGTCGTTGCCGGGCTTGGCCGGCACGCCATCGACTTGCAGGCGCACCCGGTCCGGACGGTTGCCGATGCTCTCGGCATCCTGCGCGCCCCAGCCGGCATAGAAGCGGTAGCGCGCCACCAGCTTGGTCTCGGGATCGGTCACCTCCAGGCGATAGCGGCCATACTGCACCGGCAGCGTCAGTTTGGAGCGCGCCTTCAGGGCGATGGCGCCGTCCTGCTGCACTTCTTCCGCTTCGGTGTAGCCGGAATGCCAGCCGCGGTCGGCGTCGAAGCGCCAGTACCACTGGCGGTCTTCGCGCACCAGGCGGAATTTCGCTTCCTTGACCGGCGCAAACTTGCCGGCCGTCGTAACGCGGATCAGCTCGAATTCGGCCATGCTGCCTTCATTCACCACGTCGCCTTCGAATAGCGGACGCACGGCGATCATGGCATCGGCCGGCCACCACAGGCGCTCGACCGAGCGCACCACCGGGCGGCCGCCTGATTCCAGCAGGCTGAAAGAAGCGCGCACGCGGCTTGGCGACAGCATGCCAGTCTTGACCGGCACCTCGACCGAACCCTTGCCGCTATCATCCAGCGCCGTTTCCGGCAGCTCCCCGCGCTGCTTGCCGGCGTCGTCGGCAAAGTCGCCAAAGATGAAGCCCGGCCATTCCTTCGGCAGCGGATTGCGGGCGCGTTCCTGCGCCACGCTGCCCAGCAACCGGTTGCCTGCGGCCGGCGCGCCATACAGGTAATCGCCCTGCACGCCGACATTGAAGGAGTCTTCTTCGGGCAGCAGCGCCGCGCTGTCGCTGGTCAGCGTCAGCTTCATGCGCTCCGGCAGGAATTCTTCGACCTGGAAGGTGTACACCGTGTCGGGGCGCTTGGCGTTCGGGTCGGCGCGGAATTCCAGCGTCCACTTGCCGGTGGCGGCATCGGCCGGCAGGTCGACGCGCTGCTGCATATAGCCCGGAGTTTTCGGGTTGGGCTGCCAGATCACGGTACTGGCGACGTCGCCGCCCGGCTTTTTCAGTTCCACCTTGATTGGCGCTGGGGGCAGCGCGGCGCCGGCAGCATTGCGCGCCAGCAGGGATACAGTGAACTGCTCGCCGGGACGGTACAAGTCACGGCCCGAGTAGGCAAACAGCTTGGCATCGCGCGGCAGGTGGCCGCCGATATCGAATTCGGACAAGTCCAGGCCCCGCTCGCGCAGCGAGATCATGGACATTTCCTTGTCGCGCCGCGCGACCAGCACTTGCGCCTTGTCCGGCAAGCCGGCCAGCACGCCGTGCCCGTCGCCGTCGGTGCGGCCCTTGAGCAACGATTTGCCGCCCTCGCCCAGCACTTCGATGTCGATGCCGCCCAGGCCCTTGCCCGACTTCAGCGACGTGGTGAAGACGTCGGTAGCGTTGGCATGGCGCCGCACGTGCAGGCCGATGTCGGTGACGTAGAAATAGGTGACCTGGTAGTCGTTGTCGAAATTGCCCGGACGGCGCATGACAGCCACGTAGATGCCGGGTTCTTTCAGCTCCGGCACCTTCTCGATCGGCAGGAAGCTGGTCTTGCGCGCATTCTTGGCATCATTCACCACGAAGCGGTTGCTGTACACGCTTTCGGCCACGCCGCGCAGGGAGTTCAGTTGCCAGCCGCCTGTCTGGCCCTTGAACGCATTGCGGTTGTAATAGTAGTCGCAGCACTCTTCCTCGCCCTCGCCTTCTGCGTCGGAAGACTTGTGGCGGCGGCCGGCCACCATGTCCATGAACTTGGCCAGCTTATCGGCTTCCACCCGCAGGAACTCAACGTCCACTTCGGGCACGTTGACGCTCACCACCGGCAGGCCGCCATTGAGTTCGGCCGGCAGCACCGTGCCTTTGCTGGCGAAGAAGAAGGACGGCGCCATTTCATCGCTGGCCACTTCGCAGCTTTGCGCGGCTGCCAGCTTCTTGCCGTTTTCGCCCGCAATGCCGGCTGCCAGCTTGACGTCGTAACGGTGGCCTGGTTTCACGTAAGGGAACACCAGCACGCGCGGATTATCGGCAACCACCCAGGCGCCTTTGATGACCGAACCGTTTTCGCCGCGCCCGGCCGCACCAGCGGCGGTGGACGTGGCTTCGCCAAAGTCCTTCACTTCGATCAACTGGTCGAGCGACTGGCCGGAGCCGACTGCAGCGCTGAAGGTCACCGCCAGCGCGGGCCGGTCCTCGTGCAGGCGCGCCTGGCAGTTCTTGAATTCGAAGGGAGCGTTGGGATCGACGATCATCGCGTCGCTGGCCGCAGCGTGCGTGCCGCGCGGCTTTTTCCACCACCATGCACCGGCGGCAGTCGCCGCTACCACGACCGCCAGGGCGGTACCGATCAAGGCTTTTTTATTCATGATGCTCCCACTTTTCGACGTGTGCCGATTGTACAGGGGGCAACATGCACAAAAACTAACCGAATATCACTGTTCCTTGCCTTTTGCGAGCAACGCATCGGCAGCTTTGCGCTGCTGCTCGATGCGGCGGATCTTTTCCGCCACCCGGGCCAGTTCTTCGGGCGGGACGCCAGCCTCGCGCCCGCGCTCGAGGTCTGCCTGCAGGTTGGCCAATTCCGGGCCGGCGGCCTGCACGTAGGCTGCGGCGAGGCGCTGCTTTTGCGCCAGCTGGCTGGCGGCGTAGGCGTCATGGTCCGCCAGTACGCTGGCGGCGGGATGCTCGGCCGGGGCGGAGCGCTCGAGCGGAGGCGCGCGTTCGTCGCCGGATTGGCGTGCCTGCGCCATCGAGATCCAGGCCGGTGAGCGAGCGTCGACCGGCGGCAACGGAACGCGGCGCAGCCCATCGCCTTCGCCTGCCGCTACTGGCGCCAAAGCTGCTGCCGGTGCCGCCGGTTGTTGCGCGGGAAGCGGCGCGGGCTGCGTGCGCGATGCCATGGCCGTCTCCCCTGCGGCAGGCGGCGCCTCGCGGGAAATGGCGAAATGCCATTGGGCTGCGATGGCGGCCGCGCCGGCGGCGGCGACGGCGATGGCGATGCGTGGCCCGCGTTTCATTTCGCCTCCAGGATCTCGATGCTCGCGGCATGCCGCGCCTGCCCGGACATTTCGTCCAGCTGTTGCCTGGCTTTTTTCAGCGCGATCATGCGGCTGGCCTGGTAGCGTACTGTTTCCGATTGCGGCGGGTGGGCACCCTGGACCAGTTCTTCGACCAGCACGATTTCCCAGCAGGCGGGGTCGTTGGGGCCGACCGGGGAGCGTATCGGGGACGATGGCTTGCCCGGCACCTGGCTGAAGGCGACACTGGCGAGCCAGTCCTTGCTGCCGTCTGCGCTGATCCAGCCGAGGTCTCCGCCCTGGGCTGCGTCGGCGGCGCGCGACATCTTGCGGGCGGTGGCGGCGAAATCGGCGCCGTCTTGCAGGGCCTTCTGCACGTGCAGGGCCTGGGCTTCGTCGGCCACACGAATGTGGCGGGCACGGACTTTGTCGATGCGGGCGAACAGGTCTTTGTTTTGCTTGTAGAAGGCTTCGATTTCTTGCGGGGTGGCCTCGCGGGACAAGCGGTTCAGCAGCGGGCTGCCGGAATCGGTGTCGAGGCCGACGCCATAAAGCCGCCGCAACGCCGCTACCGCCTCGCCATCCGAGATTGCCTTGCGCAGGTCGGCTACGGCCGCCGCGCCGAAGCGTTGGCTCGCCCAGTGCTGCACGAATGCGTTGGCCATGACGCGGCGCGCTTGCTGCGTGGCGATGCTGGCGGGGTTTTGTGACAGTGCCAGCCGGCCCTGGACGTTCTGGCGGTAGTACACGTCGTACATGGTGACACGCGCCGGCCTGCCGCCGGGGAGCTGGTAACGCAGGACGTCCATGGTGCGGGACAGGGTTTGCTGCTCCGGAGTGAAGGCGATTTCCAGCTTCAGTTGGCCTGGGCGGCCGAAGAGGACTTCCAGCTGCGCTTGCGGCAGTGCCGGGCTTGCGGTGGCCAGGCTGTCCAGCGTTGCGCCTGGGAGAGCTCTCACCGCGGCGTCGATGTCCTTTCCGTGCACTTCGCGCAGGGTTGATACCAGGCGTTCTTCCAGCATCACCTCTAGGGCGAAGGCCACCGAAAGGCTGCCGCCCTCCTTTGGCGCAGGGACGCTTGCATGCGCTGCCAGCAGGCGCGCCTGGATGATGTCGTCCAGCGCGGCGCGCCGTTGTAGCGAGGGCTGGCTTGTGCGCCGCTGCTGCCACAGGGTGTCCAGCGTGAATCTGTAGATTGGCTCGCCGTCAATGCGTGCGGCGACTGCAGCGCCAGCTGCGGTCGAGGGCGCAGCGGCATTGCGCTCACCAGCGCCGGCGCCCGGCACGACGATGGCGCCCGGCGTCGGCGTTCCCGCCGCTGCGTGAGCGCAAGCCAATGTAGCGGCGATGGCAAGCACCGCGCCACCTGTGGCCGCGCAGGCGCGGATGGCAGCGGCGACTGCCGCCACCGCGCCGGCAGCGGCCGCACGGCCCCCGGCGATGGCGAGGATGGCCGGGGCGGCGCGGCGGGCGCGGTGGCGGGAGGCCATTAGTAGGCCAGGCGCTCGGCAGCGCGGTTCAGCACGTGGACCACCATGGCGATCGAGTGCGGAATCATCTTCTTGCCAACGACTACGCGGTCGCTGTGGGCAGTCGACGACAGCACGATGCCGCCATTCGCATACGAGTAGGTGCCGCCTTGCGTCAGCAATGGGCGAATATCGCTGCCGCTCGTCGACACCGGTGTGAAATCAGCCATGGCGGCTGTCACCAGTGCGGAGTCGTTCAGGCGTTCGCTATCGTAATAGTCGTACACCCACTGTTCCCAGCCCGAGTGGTCGTGCGCGGACGTGGTCCAGGTGTGGTGCGGCTGCAGCAAGTCGGTGGTATGCAGCACGAAGCCCAGCGACTGCGCGGTCGGCTGCGCGAGGAATTGCGAGAACCAGTACTGGCCCAGGTTGTCGATCGGCTGGAAGGGTGCCGCTTCGAAGTCGGCATACATGGAGGCGGTCGAGTAGCCGCCCAGGCGGTAGTGCGCCTCGGTGAGGCTGTAGGTGTTGTATTTGCTGCCGTCGCCAAACCAGCCTTTCAGGCCGCCGGCGCCGTCATCCAGGTAATCGCCATACAGCCAGCTTGCTGCCAGGTTGTCGATGTCGCCGGCCACGGCCAGCTTGGCGTAGTTGTAGCCCCCGAACGGATTGCCGTGCACGTCGCGGCCGGCGGTGTGGTTCTGGAAGTGCCAGTAGGTGGTGTACTTGACGATGCTGGCACCCGCGCCCCACACCGGCGCCATCTGGCAGTTGCCGGTGGTGGCGCCGCAGATATAGGTGTCGGCAAAGTCGTCGACGTCGTACGCGCCCTGCCCCAGCGCTGCCGCGAACTGGTCGATCGTGTAGCCGGCGCGCGTCACACCGGCCAGCAGCTTGTTGTAGTTGGTGGTACCAGGATTGGCCTTCATGTAATTGACGGCGTCCAGCACGATACGACGATGCGTTTCTTGCTGCCATGCGTGGGCCGGAAGGCTTACTGCGGATGCTGCCAGCGCTAGGCTGGCAGCGATGGTGCTCAGTTTCATCTGGTTTCTCCTGGTTGAAAAGAGTCCAGACGATAGCGTCAATTTATGACGGACAGATGAAAAAGTCTTCTAAAAATATTAACAAACTCAGAACTGCTCCCACTCCTCGCCTGCCGTGGCACTGGCAACCTTGCGCTGCCGTGCCGGGCGCAGCGCCACTGCAGTGGAGACGGCAGGACTGCTGGCATTACGCAACACCGGCGCCGCTTTCAGGTGGGCGGCACCGATGCGGAAGGCGCTCACCGCACGGGCCAGAACTTCCGCCTGGTCCTGCAAGGCCTGCGACGCAGCGGCAGTTTCCTCCACCAGCGCGGCATTTTGCTGCGTGACCTGGTCCATCGAGGTGATCGACTGGTGCACCTGGGCGATGCCGGCATTCTGTTCGGCGGTGGCGGCGCTGATCTCGGCCACGATGTCGGAAACCTGCTTCACGCTGGCCACCACGTCGCTCATGGTGTCGCCCGCCCGCATTACCAGCTTGGTGCCGGAATCGACTTTGTCCACGCTATCGTCGATCAGTGCCTTGATTTCCCTGGCCGCTGCGGAGGAACGCTGCGCCAGGTTGCGCACTTCGGTCGCCACCACGGCGAAACCGCGCCCCTGCTCGCCGGCACGTGCCGCTTCCACGGCAGCGTTCAGCGCCAGGATATTGGTCTGGAACGCAATGCCGTCGATCACGCTGATGATGTCCACGATCTTGTGCGAAGACTCGTTGATCGATGCCATGGTGTCGATCACTTCCTTCACCACCTCGCCGCCCTGCACCGCGATCTGCGAGGCGTTCTGCGCCAGCTGGTTGGCCTGGCGCGCATTGTCGGAGTTCTGGCTCACGGTGGAAGTCAGTTCTTCCATGCTGGAGGCGGTTTCCTCCAGCGCAGCGGCCTGCGCCGAAGTGCGGTTATTCAGGTCGCCGGTGCCGGCCGCGATCTGGCGCGAAGCGGTGCTGACCGCGTCCGCCGCCGAACGCGCCGTGCCCACCACGCCGCCAATCTCACCCAGCAGCTTGTTGAAGGCCGCGCCGGCATGGCCGATTTCGTCCATGCGCTCCACCTCGACCTGGTGCGTCAGGTCCAGCGAGGAACTGACATCCTCCATCGTGCCCTGCATCTTGTCCAGGCCACCGGTGATTACCTGGTACATCTTGTAGCCCATGAACCCGACGATCAGCAGCACCGCCACGGTGACGGCGACCAGGACGTTCAGCGCTTTCGAATAATCGGCATCGCTGTCGGCCTTCACCTTTTCGATCAGCTTCTGGTTATAGGCCACATGGTCGTCAAGGCTCTTTTTCACGCCCGCCGCACCGAGCGCCAGTGGCGACCCGGCCACCAGGGTGGCACGCACGCCGTCCATGTCGCCCGCGTGCGAGGCGGCGAGAAATGGCACCAGCGCCTGGCGGTAGGTTTCCATGGCCGCCTTGTCCTGCTCCAGCATCTTGCGGTCGGTCTCGTCGAAGATGTTGTTCTTCGCATAATCGGCGAGCACCTTGTCAAAGTTGGCGTGGGCGTCGTTGTAAGCCTTGTCCAGCGCGCTCTTGTCCGGCAGGTTGGAGAACACAGACAGGCGATAGCCGGCCAGGCGGCTGTCGCTCACCGCCGCCTTGGCGGCATTAATGGCCGAGACGCTGGGGATCAGCCGGGTCTGCACCAGCTCCATGCGCTGCTGCGCATCGCGCAGTTGCCAGATGCCCTGGCCGCCGACGAACAGCAGCCCAACCAGTGCAATTGCCAGGGTAATGATCAGTCGATTGCTGATTTTCATGATGGGATTTCTTCCTATGCAAGTGAATCACTATCGCGGCCTTTAAAACATGCAATTGGCCACACGCATTGATGACGCCTATCATCCATTCATCGTTGCAGTCCAACCTTTATTTGAGGAGCTACCATGTCCCCACTCGGCATTTTCCACACTGCGCTCGGTTTGCTGGCCCTTGGTTCCGGCTTCACCGCCTACGCCCTGCACCGCGGCATCAGCCCGCGCAGCAAGAGCGGTTTGCTGTACCTGGCCAGCACCCTGGTGGTCAGCCTGACAGGCTTCGGCCTGTTCGCCCATGGCGGTTTCGGCAAACCGCATGCCCTCGCCGTGCTCACCCTGCTGACGCTGGCGGTTGCCTACGCTGCCGGCTCGCTCGGGTGGTTCGGCGCCGCCAGCCGCAAGATCGAAACCGTCGGCTATTCCTTCACCTTCTTCCTGCACTTCATCCCCGGCATTACCGAGACCTTTACCCGGGTCCCGGTGGGCAATCCAGTCTTTGAAAGCCCGGAGGCCCCAGCCCTGAAGGCGATTGCCGGAGTATTGTTCCTGCTGTTCCTGGCCGGCGCACGCTACCAGCTCAAGGCCCTGCCTTCAGAATTGCGGCGCCAGTGACTGCTGGAAGATCGGCGGCTGGACGTCGGAACCGAAAGCATTGTCGAGTTCTTCCAGGCGGCGCAGCGGCACTTCCTTGAGGTCCGCTGCCGGCGGCGTCCAGCGCTGCACGCGGTCTGCGTCGAAGCGGTCCACCGCGCAGGCAATCGCATAGCCGCTCATGGCAGCGACGCGGCTGCGCGCCTGGGCCTGGGCCTCGCGGATCGCCAGCACATAGCGCTCGACGGTCAGGCCGGCCGCAGCCGCCTTGCCGACTTCCTCGCCCAGGCGTGCCAGCAGGTCGGTATGCGTGGCCAGCAGCTCCATCAGCCCGGAGCCAGGACGGCCGGTCGCCACATCGTGCTCGCCACGGATCAGATAGGTCACGGCCTGCGGCTTATGGTTGCTGGTGACGACACGAATACTGCCGCCCACCATCGACATGATGCTGAAGTAGATCCCGTCTTTGATCGAAGCCTGCCCCGGCTGTGGCATCAGTTGCTGGATTTCGATGATGATGCTGCCTTCGGCATTGCTGAACATTGCAGCGACGCCGACCAGGGTGGGCGGGGTCGGATAAGTCGTGTAGTCGCCGAGGGAATGGAAGCCGCGGGTGGCAAGCTGCGTTGCGTAATCGTCGATCAGGCTCCAGTCGACCTGCTCGCGGGCCTGCGGACTGTCGCGATCGATGCGCGCGTACGATGCGAGTTCGTCCACGCGCGCCAGCAGTTCCTTGCGGATCCTGTAAGCAGTACGCAGGAAAGTCAGCAGCGCTACGCCGCAAACCAGCACGGCCAGCCACAGCAAGCCGCCGGGCGCCCTGAGCAATGGGGTGAGAAAGACAGCCAGCCCGGCGCATACGCCGCTGATGAAAACTGAATTCCTGAACATTGCCTTTTTCATATGCAGCGCCATACGCCCTCCCAATCGATGGGGAAAATTATAGCGATGCAGATGGGGTTAAAAATGCACGCATTCTCACCATTCCTCACCAATCATCATGAAAGGTGCTGGCTGAACCAGTCGCGCGCCAGGCGGGCCACTTCTTCCAGCGCGCCAGGCTCTTCAAACAGATGAGTCGCCCCAGGCACGATGTCGATGCGTTTTTTGCAATTGAGGTTGAGGAAGGCCGATTCATTGAGTTCGATGACGCCTTCATCGCGGCCGCCGACAATGAACAGGGTGGGCGCCGTCACGCGCGCCAGCGCCACCTGCCCGGTCAGGTCGGGCCGGCCACCCCGCGAAACCACGGCCGCAACGCCGCCTTTGCGCTCGGCTGCAAACTGCAAGGCCGCGGCGGCACCGGTGCTGGCGCCGAACAGGCCAAGGGGCAGGCCGCGCGTTGCCACGGCCGCGGCCAGCCAGTCGGCGGCCAGGCCGAGGCGTTCGGTCAGCAGGCCGATATTGAAACGGGTGCGGTAGAGCTCGTCTTCGGCGGGCGTGAGCAAGTCCATCAGCAAGGTGCCGATGCCGGCCGTGCGCAAGGCGCCGGCCACAAAGTTATTGCGGGGACTGAAGCGGCTGCTGCCGCTGCCATGTGCGAACAGGACGACGCCCTTGGTGCCGGTGGGCAGGTCGAGCGTGCCTTCCACTGCACCGGCAGGCGTGGCGATGCTGGCTGTTTCGTGAAGCATAGCGGGCTTACCTCCTGGCCCACTATACCTCCGGCCTCATAGTCAGTGCGCGCGGATCGCCTTCAGTTCGGCGTTCAGCCAGGCTTTGCTTTCCACCGGCGCGGCCGTGCCGCATTTGACCATATAAGGCTTGCCGCTCGAGCTGCTGGAGCTGGCGCCGAGGTCGATGAACTGTTCGGCGTTCTTGACCAGGTCCTTCTTTTCCAGGTATTCCAGCTTGCGCAGCAGGTGGGTCCTGGCGTCGGCGCCGTTGTACCAGCTGCCGTTGCGGTTGAACTGGCAACCGGACGATTGCAAGCGGGTGAGCAATGCATCGACTTCGGCGCGGGCCGGGGCCGGCAGCGGGGCGGCCTGGGTGCCGGCACACGCCATGGCGATCATCAGGGCGAGGATCTTGCGCATCATTTCTCCTTCTTGCGGACTTTATAAGGCGCGAGGATGTTGCCGCAGCGGATATTGCCGGCAGCGACGCGCGCATTGAAGTCATGCAGCTCTTTTTCGAGGCTGGTGCCCTCCGTGTTCAGGCTGGCCGCGCGCGCGTTCAATTCATCCTGGCGTGCATTGTAGGCAGCGACTGCGGCGCTGTCGGTACGATCAACCCGGGCTGACGCAGCCTCATGCGCCGACAGCTCGGCGGAAGTGCGGTCCAGCGCCGCTTCATGTTCCTTGAAGCGGCGCGCCAGGGCCTGGCGCTGCGGGCGCAGTTCGCCCTCTTCCGCCATGCAGGCCTTGTAGGCTGGAGTATTGGGTTGCGGCGGCATCGGCTGGGCCAAGGCGGCCGAGGCGAAAGTGGTCGCGGCAGTTGCCGCGGCGAGTATCATAGATTTCATCTGTGGGGCAAGGATTTTTATGGCAACAAACGGTTCAGATTTACAATCCTACAACATCCTCCCGCAAACCCGTGTGCTAATATGCGGCAGCCTTTTTTTGGCGATCCCAAAAGAGAAGATTTATTGGAGAGACTAGTGAGCATTTTTAGGACTAAGAACCTGGACGACATGGTAGCAGCTACCCGTACCCCGGGCGGCCTGCAGAAAGTGCTGGGTCCAATGGACCTCGTGCTGATGGGCATTGGCGCCATCGTCGGTACCGGCATCTTCGTCTTGACCGGCACCGGCGCACTGACCGCCGGCCCGGCCCTGACGATTTCCTTCGTGGTTGCAGCGCTGGCCTGCGGTTTCGCCGCCCTGTGCTACGCCGAATTCGCTTCGACCGTTCCGGTTGCCGGCTCCATCTACACCTATAGCTACGCCACCCTGGGCGAGCTGGTGGCATGGATGATCGGCTGGGACCTGATGCTCGAATATGGCCTCGCCACTTCCGCCGTGTCGGTGGCCTGGTCCGGCTACTTCCAATCGCTGATCGCTGGCATCGACCTGACGCGCTTTGGCATTCCGATTGCCAACCTGCACCTGCCGGCTGCACTGACGGCCGCACCGGGCGCCGTGCCTGGCGTGACAACCCTGTTCAACCTGCCGGCCTTCCTGATCATGATCGCGCTGACCGCCATGCTGGGCTGGGGCGTGCGTGAATCGGCCCGCGTCAACAACATCATGGTGATCATCAAGATCGGCGTGGTACTGCTGTTCATCGGCGTCGGCGTAGGCCACGTGCAGCCAGCCAACTGGCAGCCATTCATGCCGTTCGGCGCCTCCGGCGTGATGAGCGCCGCTGCCCTGGTGTTCTTCGCTTTCATCGGCTTCGACGCCGTGACTTCCGCCGCGGAAGAAGTGAAGCGCCCTGAGCGCGACCTGCCTATCGGCATCATCGGCTCGCTGGCCGTCTGCACCATCCTGTACGTGATCGTCGCCGGCATCATGACCGGCATCGTCCCTTACAAGCAATTCCTGGGCGTTGACCACCCCGTGTCGCTGGCACTGCAATACGCCGGCGAAAACTGGTTCGCCGGCTGGGTGTCGCTGGGCGCCATCCTCGGCATGACCACCGTGATCCTGGTGATGGCATATGGCCAGACCCGCATCATTTTCGCCATGTCGCGCGACGGCCTGCTGCCGAAGAAGCTGTCGCAGGTGCACCCGAAATACCACACTCCGTTCTTCGCAACCTGGATGGTCGGCCTGATCTTCGGCTTCATCGCCGCCCTGGTGCCGCTGAACGTGCTGGCCGAACTGGTCAACATGGGTACCCTGGCCGCCTTCTGCCTGGTGTCGATCGCCGTGATCATCATGCGCAAGAAGCGCCCTGACCTGCACCGCGCCTTCCGCTGCCCTGGCGTGCCGGTCGTTCCAGGCCTGGCGGTTGCCTTCTGCCTGTCGCTGATGGCCTTCCTGTCGGCCATCACCTGGCTCGCGTTCGGCATCTGGCTGGCACTGGGCCTGCTGGTGTATTTCGGCTACTCGCGCCATCGTTCGGAACTGGGTAAAGCGAAATAAGCATCGTCCCCGCCCCATCAAAGCCCGCAGCCGCGGGCTTTTTTCATTGTTGCGCGCCTACCACGAAAATTGGCGCTGACGCCGGCAATCTGTAACACTGAGTCCCGTAGTCAGCTTGTTCACAACCAATAACAACGGGAGAGAGCATGACGATGAAAAGAATGTGCAGCGCGCTTGCCGCGCTTTCCGCAGCCAGCTTCGCCATCCAGGCAAGCGCCCAGGACACCGGCCCCACAGTCACCATCAGCGGCTTCGGCACCGCCGCCCTCACCTCCACCGACACCGACGACGCAGAATTCATCCGGCCCAACCAGGCTTCCGGCGTGAAGAAGGACTGGCGCACCGGTGTCGATTCGAATTTCGGCATCCAGGCCACGGTCAAGGTCAACGACATGCTTTCGTTCACCGGCCAGGGCCTGGTGCGCAAGGATGCCATCGACCATTACCGCGCCCAGGCCGCGTGGGCCTTCGCGAAATTCAAGGTCAACGATGAATTCAGTGTGCGCGTCGGCCGCATGGGCGCGCCGATCTACATGATTTCGGACTTCCGCAACGTCGGCTACGCCAACACCATGCTGCGCCCGCCGGCCGAGGTCTATCGCCAGGTTACGCTGGACTCATTTGACGGCGTCGACCTGCTGTACCAGCACAGTTTCGGCGACACCTCGCTCAGCGTGCAGCTGGGCACCGGCCGCGCCGACGTCGACCAGCCAGCGCAAAACGTCGAGTTCCGCAAGATGCTGCTGTTGCACGTGGTGGCCGAGAATGGCCCATTCACGCTGCGCTTCGGCCGTGCGCAAGCCGACTTCAGCGTGGTCGACAATCCGACCCTGAGCGGGCTGGTGACCACGCTGCGCACGGTGGGCCTGGGCTCGGTGGCGGACATGATGCCGCTGAACGACGTCAAGGGCACCTTTACTTCCGTCGGCGGCACGATGGACTGGAAGAACGTGGTGCTGCAGGCCGAATACGCCATGCGCCGCACCGATACGCTGATCGTGCACGACACCAATTCGTGGTACGCGATGGCCGGCTACCGCTTCGGCAAGTTCCTGCCCTACTACTACCACGGCAGCATCAAGCAGAAGTCGGCCCGCAGCGTGGCAGGGTTGCCGGCCAGCGGGCCGCTGGCACCGCTCGGCGCAGGCGTCAACAACCTGGCCAAGGCCGCCTTGCAGACGTCGGACGCGGTTGGCGTGCGCTGGGACTTCTACAAATCGCTGGCACTGAAGGTCCAGGTCGACCATATCAAGCCCAAAGATGGCCCCGGAGCGTTCATCAATTACAAGCCTGGCTTCAATGAGTCAGTCAACGTGTATGCGGTAGCACTCGACTTCGTGTTCTGAGGAGGCAGCCATGGACAAGCGAATCAAGCCGCTGCTGGCCGCAGCGATGATGTGTGCCGCCCTGCCCGCGCTGGCAGCCGAAATCGTGGTGGTGGTCAATCCGAAGAACCCGGCCTCGCGCATGTTCAGCGAACAGGCGGCCCAATTCTTCCTCGGCAAATCCACGCTCTTCACGCCGATCGAACACACCGAAGGCCCGTTGCGCAATGAGTTCAGCCAGAAGGTGCTGGGCAAGGACAGCGCCCAGGTCAAGGCGCAGTGGTCGAAGCTGGTGTTCACCGGCAAAGGCACGGCGCCCAAGGAATATGGATCGAGCGCCGAAGTGAAGAAAGCCGTCGCCGCCGACGTCCAGGCCATCGGCTACATCGAGAAGTCCGCCGTCGACGACAGCGTCAAAGTCATCCTCACCGTGCAGTAAATCGGCACAATCGCGGGAAAAAATGGGGACGTACCCGTTCTTGGGGGGACGTCCCTTTTTTTTCATGCGATGATGGCGGCAATGCGCCATCCCGTCCTCACCTACATCACCGCCATGCTCATGCTGAGCACCCTGGGCGTCTACGTCCAGGAGGCCGGCCTCGATCCAGTCACCACCGTCTTCTTCCGCTGCGCCATCGGTGCCGTGGCGCTGGCGCTTTACTGCGGCTGGAAAGGCATGTTCAAGCGCGCCAACATGCCGCTGCCCGCCTTCAGGCTGGCAGCCTTCAGCGGCGTGCTGATGGTGGTGAACTGGGTCACTTTCTTCGAAGCGATCCGCCGCATCGGCATCGCCGTCGCCACCATCGTGTTCCATGTGCAGCCCTTCATGGTGCTGCTGCTCGGCGCCCTGATTTTGCGCGAGCGGCTGGCGGCCAACAAGCTGGCCTGGGTCGTGGCGGGCTTTGGCGGACTGGCGCTGGCCTGCGGCGTGCGCTTCGATGAACCGATGGACGCCAACTACCTGCTCGGCATCGCCAGCACCCTGACCGGCGCCCTGGCATACGCCGGCGTGACCCTGACCACCAAGTCGATGCGCGGCACGCCGCCGCACCTGACAGCACTGGTGCACTGCATGACAGGCGCGCTGCTGCTGGGCGCCTTCAGCACCATCCCGCCGGGCGGGCTGAGTGCTGCGCAATGGGGCTGGCTGGCAACCCTGGGCCTGGTGCCGACCGCCATGGCCTACGTGATGATTTACGGCGCCACCCCGCGCATGGAAACGGCGGCCATTGCGGTGCTGACTTTCATCTACCCGGCGGCGGCCGTGGGCTGGGACTACGTGGTGTACGGCCACCTGATCAGCGCCTGGCAGGTGGCCGGCTTTGCACTGATCGTGCTGGCCAGCCTGGGCGTCAACCTGGACTGGCGGCTCAGGCCGGCGCGCCGAACATCGCCTCCGCCCGCTGGAACAGGATCCACGAAGTAGCCACATATTTGTCGCCGCTGCGCGATACATTCCCTTTGTGCGTATGGGTGAAGCCGGCCGGCGCGATGATCAGCCGGCCCTGGCGCGCTGCCACCTTGCGCTGCTGGTAGAAGAACTCCGTCTCGCCGCCTTCGGCCACGTCGTTCAGGTAGAACTGGAACAGCAAGGCGCGGTGCAGCGTTTCGCAGCTGGCGTTCTGCGGGTAGACCTCGGAATGCCAGTGGTGGTAGCCGCCGCTGGCCTGCAGGTACTTCTGCACATTGATCGGGCCGCAACGGTACATGGACTGGATCAGCTCCGCCAGGTAGGGCCGGCCGCAGCGCTCGAAATTGTCGATAGTGAGCGTAACCGGCTGGCCGCTTTCGGGATCGGCTACGCGCGGCGACAAGGCGCCCGTGAGCAGCATGCGGTACTTGTCCATGTAGACAGACAAGTGGCTCAGCACGCTGGCCATCATCAGGTTGGACACGTCGTTCCATTCCGCGTGCTGGCTGATGGTCAGGTCGTAGCTGTCCTTCTTGGCCACGTCCACGCCCTGCCCGGTCTTGCCGCGCACAGCTTTGCCGCTGGCCTCGAAACGCGCCAGGATCTGCTGGCACTGCGCGGGCGTCAGGGCGCCGTCGTAGATTTCAATAAAGTCGTCCATGCCGGGCAGCATACGGCAAATCCAACTTTCATTTGTTAAGTTTGAGACATCGGCTTGCAAAGTGTCTCATTCTTAACAAATGTGTATGCCATTTTCAACAGGTGGATACAACTGGAGACATTTCGATAGATTTCTTGGCTTTTTCTCCATACACTCAGTCCAGTCGAGCGTAAAACCTTTGCGCTACGGCAAATAACATTCGCGCCGAACAACGGCCCGGGGACATACACCTTACACAAGTGAGTGGGAGAATTTCCATGGTTCAAAAGCAATTCCAGGTTTCGAAAATCGCTGCCGGCGCCAAGCTGCTGGCTGCAGTAGTTGCTGTCGGTGCTGCTGGCCAGGCTTTCGCCGCCAACGACACTACCCGCGTCATCGTGCAATTCCAGCCAGGCAAGGCAGCCGCCGTGAAATCGGCCGTTGCTGCCGCCAAGGGCAATATCAAACATGAAATTTTCGGCATGGACGCCATGGCGATCGAAGTGCCGACCCAGGCGATCAAAGGCCTGGAACACAACCCGAACGTGATCCTGGTTGAAGAAGACGTCAAGCGCCAACTGTTCGCGCTGACCACGCCATCGACCGGCACCCCCTACCAACTGGGCCAGCTCGTACCATGGGGCATCAAGGCCGTGCAAGCTGACCAGCTGACCGACGCCAACACCTCCAACCGCAAAGTCTGCATCATCGACTCCGGCTACGACAATGCCCACGAAGACCTGAACGGCAATGCCGTGACCGGCGAATACGACACCGGCACCGGCAACTGGTACACCGACGAAAACCACCATGGCTCGCACGTTGCAGGCACCATCGCCGGCATCAACAACGGCCTGGGCGTGGTCGGCGTGAACCCGAACAAGAAGCTGAAGCTGCACATCGTCAAAGTCTTCGGCGCTGACGGCTGGGCCTACTCCTCGAGCCTGACCACCGCTGCCAACAAATGCGGTGCGGCCGGCGCGAACGTGATCTCGATGTCCCTGGGCGGCGGCCGCTCCAGCAAGACCGAGCAGCGCGCTTTCGACACCCTGCAATCGAAAGGCGTGCTGTCGATCGCTGCTGCCGGCAATGACGGCAATACCGTGGTCTCCTACCCTGCCGGCTACTCCAGCGTGATGATGGTCGCTGCAGTGAACGAAAGCAAGCAGTGGGCGGACTTCTCGCAGTACAACAGCAAGGTTGAAATCTCCGGCCCAGGCGTGGCCGTCCTGTCGACCGTCCCAATGGGCGCCGGCTCCGAGTCCAAGCTCTCCGTAGGTTCGACCGTGTACACCCCAGGCGACATGGAAGGCTCGCCAAAAGTCAGCCGCACCGCCCCGCTGGCCGATTTCGGCCTGGGCGACGCAGTCAACAGCTCCGTATCCGGCAAGGTCTGCCTGATCCAGCGCGGCACCGTGGACTTCGCGACCAAAGTGTCGAACTGCCAGGCTTCCGGCGGCGTCGGCGCGATCGTGTACAACAACGCAGCCGGCGGCTTCGGCGGCACCCTGGGCACCACCGCGACCAGCATCCCATCGGTCACCGCAACCGATGTTGACGGCGCCGCGATGAAGAACCAGCTGGGCCAGTCCGCCACCGTGGAAGTGAAAGCAACCAACTACGCTTACTACGATGGTACCTCGATGGCTACCCCGCACGTGTCGGCGGTTGCTGCCCTGGTATGGTCCTACTTCCCAACCTGCACCGGCTCGCAGATCCGCGCTTCCCTGACCAAGTCCGCACTGGACCTGGACGCGGCCGGCAAGGATAACAAGACCGGTTACGGCCTGGTGCAAGCCAAAGCTGCCTACGACCGCATCGCAGCCATGGGCTGCGGCAACTAAGTTACTGCTTCTCCAAGCACGAAGGGCGCCTTGCGGCGCCCTTTTTTTTGTTCGGGACCAGGTCCCGCCCCCGAGCTGAGCCCGGGTTTAAATTCCCCACTGAACTTTCAGGGTCAGCCCTTTGCTCGAACCCGGCAAGGCGCCGTTGGCGTCCGTTGTGGCGCCGATGGAGACGATCCGGTCGTGGCGCGTAGTGCGCTTGTACAGCAGCGAGCGATGGCGGTATCGCTCGCTCCACGGTTCCAGCAACTGCGGCGGCAAGTCCTGCCGCTCGGACGAGGTGTCCTGCACGATCATGCGCAGAGCATCGCGCGGCGTGGCGTGCAGCGTGCCGACCCAGCGCCATCCACTGTCGCTGAAATCCTGCAGGCTGCGGTGCTTGACCCAGGCGCGGTTCCAGCGATGGTCCGATTCCAGGCTCCAGCCGCCAGGCAGCGGGAAGCGCAGGTTCGCTTCCAGTTCCAGGTTGCCGCCCTTGCCTACCTGGTCTGCTTCCACGTCGAGCTGGCGGCCCAGCGTCAGTTCGCCCTTCAGCTTGACGAACCATGAGGATGGCGTACTCTCGATGCCCATGTGCGCTGCCGGCGTCTTGTGCAGCCTGGCGCCAGTGCGCCCGCGCTGGCGGTCCAAGCCCATATCGGCCCAGTAGCGTGTCTGCCTGCCGGCGTAGAACCAGATGCCGGGACGTACCCAGCGCTGCACGGTCTCGTGCGACAGCGTGCGGATTTCGTGCAGGCCGAGGTGCAGCTCGGTTTCGTAGGCTTCGAACAGGGCAAGGTTGCGCGCGCCGGTGCGGCGATTCAGTTCAACGTCGCCTTTGACGATGCCAGCCTGCGGCACGAAACCATTGTCGTTGGCGAAGTTGCTGCCGATGACTTCGAGCTGCGCGATATTCAGCCAGGCGTCGGAGCTGTAATTCAGCCTGCCGTAGCCATACCCGCTATTGCGCGCCTCGCCGGCCACGGCGCGGCCTTCGCTGTCGAATTGGGCGGTAGTGCGCGAGGCCATGGCAGTCCAGGCAAGCTGGATATGGCCGTCGCCGTTGGCCGGCGCCCGCCATTGACCGTCGGTGCCCAGCACCGTGTTGCGCGCACCGTCGCCGTAATCGCGGTCGGACAGGAACACGCCTGCCACCGCCTCTCCGCCATGGCGACGGGAACGCAGCAGCGTCACCTTGCTGTTGCCGGCACTGGCGTGTTCCTGCGTTTCGTACGGGCCGCCGCGCATCACCGCCCCGCCGGCGCGATCGTCCAGCGCCAGGGCGGTCGCATCCGCGTCGGCGCCGCGCCAGGTGGCGCGCATGCCCCAGCGCGGATCGGCCACCGTGCGCGAATAGAACGCCGGCAGGCGCATGCCCAGCACGTCAGCGCTTTCAAGAAAGAAGCCACGCTTCTCCGGCAGGCTCAGGGCAATGCGGCTGGTACCGTTGCTGGTCGGCGCGTCGATCTCGACTTGCGAGAAGTCGGGGTTGAGCGTGGCGTTGAAGACCCAGTCGGCGCGCGGGCGGGCGCTGATGTCCATGCCAAGGCTGGTCTCACTACTGCGCTTGCCGTAGTCGCGATTGAAGCGCTGCGTCAGTTCGGGCCGGAATTCCCAGAAGGCCTTGTCCTGCACTGTCGGCACCACTTGCGCCATGCCTTCGATTTCTTCCATCCCGGCGATGAAATGCAGCGACTCCTTTTTCAGCGGTGCGCTAAGCAGCAGCATATTGTCTTCATGCGGCACGCTGCGCTCGACCATCAGGCGCCACGGCTTGCCTTCGCCATACGGGAAGCGCAGGCTGGATAAGGGCCAGCGCACTTCCATCGAATAGCCGTCGGGCAGCAGCTGGACTGCACTCTCCACCGGATAGTCGGGCCCCAGGTCTTCTTCGTCTTCATCGGCGCGATATATGCCGTCGCTCATGACGCCTGCCACGTTGATGCGCACGAACTGCGCCGAACGGCCGTGGCCAGAGGGGTCGATCCAGATGCCGATGAAATCCTGGTCGCGGTCGACCTTGTCGCGCCGCGCCAGCGTGCCGTTCAGGGTCTTCGGGCCGCCGTTCCAGGCGCGAATGCCGAACACCAGCGCCTCCCGGTCAACCAGCACGCGCAAGGTGGTGCGCAAATGGTGCGGCGCATCGCGCCCATCTTCCGGCTGGAATTGATAGAAGCGCGCGTTTACGGGCGCCAGTTCCCAGTCTGCGTCATCGAGCCGTCCATCAAGCTGCAGCGCAAGCGCGTGCGGCGCCACATGCGCAGCGATGCCGCGATGTTTCGGCTCCTCGCTTTCGGCGGCAAACAATGGAATGGTTACAGCAAACTGGGAAAAAACCAGGAAGCGTACAAAATTTTGGGGAAACATGATCTAGATTATAGATTTGCCAATTTTGGGCTGGCAAGCGAATATACGGGTGATAGCATGATGGCCACTTCAATGAGGGATTCATGGGATTGACCTGTCAACAGCTCACTTGCCGTCGCGGCCGCAGCACCTTGTTCGCGGGCGTCAGCTTTTCGCTGCATGCCGGCGAAGCGCTCTGGGTGCAGGGCCGTAATGGCAGCGGCAAGACCACCCTCCTGCGCTCCCTCTGCGGACTCGCCCTGCCCGACCGCGGCGCCGTGCACTGGCAAGGCAAACCTGTCCTCGCCACACGTGCCCACTACCATTCCCAATTGCTCCACATCGGCCATGCGGACGGTTTGAAGCCGGATTTGCTGGCGTGGGAAAACCTGGCGCTGGGTGGCCTGCCCGGCGAACGGTGCAGCCGCGAAGCTGCGCTGCGGGCGCTGGATGAAATCGGGCTGAAGGCGGAAGCGCAGCGCCCGGTGCGCCTGCTTTCGCAAGGACAGCGCAAGCGCGTGGCCCTGGCCCGGCTGCTGCTGTCGCCTTCCCGTCCCTTGTGGATCCTCGATGAACCGCTGGCGGCGCTGGACCAGGACTCCTCCGCACAGGTCAGCCAGCTGCTGCAAGCGCATTGCGCACGCGGCGGCATGCTGGTGCTGACCACCCACCAGGATCCGGCGTTGCCGGGCGCGCGCCAGTTGCAGCTGGGAGCATCATGCTGAAAGCGGCCCGCCAGTTGATGCAGCGCGACCTGTTGCTGGCCATGCGCCGGCGCAGCGACGCCTTGATGCCGCTGGCCTTCTTCCTGGTCACGACCACGCTGTTCCCGCTGGCGATTGGCCCCGACACAAAATTACTGCGCAGCGTGGCGCCGGGCATCGTGTGGGTGGCGGCCTTGCTGGCCTCCCTGCTTGGCCTGCAACGGCTGTTCGCCGACGACCATGCCGACGGCTCGCTGGAGCAGTTGCTGCTGTCGCCGCAGCCGCTGGAAGTGCTGGTGCTGGCCAAGGTACTGGCGCACTGGCTGACTTCCGGCCTGCCCTTGCTGATGCTGGCGCCATTGGTGGCTTTGCAGTACGGACTCGATGCCGAAGCAATGGGCGTGCTGTGGCTTGGACTCCTGCTTGGCACTCCGGTCCTGAGCCTCCTGGGCAGCATCGGTGCCGGCCTGGCGCTTGGTGCGCGCGGGGGCAGCGTACTTGTTGCACTGATTCTAATGCCCTTGTATATTCCCTTACTGATTCTCGGTAGTTCCGCCGTTGTCGCTGCCAGTGACGGTACCGGCAGTGCGCCCCACCTGATGTTGCTGGGGGCCCTGCTTGCCGGGTCGCTGGCTGCTTCGCCGTGGGCTGCTGCCGCAGCGCTGCGGATCGCATACGAGTAGGACGGAGTTGAGCTTATGGATCAACCGTATTATTCCACCGCAAACGGCGCCCGGCGCCGCCTCACGGTTTTCACTTTTGCCTCCCCGCGCAATTTCTATCATCTGGCAGGCCGCCTGATCCCCTGGTTCACCGCCCTCGGCGTGCTGGCCGGATTGGCCGGGCTGGCTATCGGCCTGCTATTTGCGCCAACCGATTTCCAGCAAGGCGACGCATACCGCATCATCTTCGTCCACGTGCCAGCGGCCTGGATGTCGATGCTGGTCTACATGGCGATGGCAGGATGGGCAGGTTTCGGCCTGGCTTACCACACTGGCGTTTCTTCGATCATGGCCAGCGCACTGGCGCCCACCGGCGCCCTGTTCACCTTCCTCGCGCTGTGGACCGGAGCCCTGTGGGGCAAGCCGACCTGGGGCGCGTGGTGGGTGTGGGATGCACGCCTGACGTCTGAACTGATCCTGCTGTTCCTCTATCTTGGCTTTATGGGACTGCACGCGTCAATCGCCGACCCGCGCCGTGCCGATCGCGCTGCAGCGGTACTGGCGCTGGTGGGCGCGGTGAACATCCCGATCATCTATTTCTCGGTTTATTGGTGGAACACCCTGCACCAGGGCCCCTCCGTCACCTTGGGCAATGCTCCAACCATGGCGCCTGCCATGCTGGCGGCAATGCTGTTGATGGTGGCGGCCTTCTGGTGTTACGGGATTGCAGTCGCGCTGCGCCGCGCACGCTGCATCGTGCTGGAACGGCACGGCAGCGCTGCCTGGCTGCGCCGGAGAACGAAATGAATTGGCATAGCTTGCAGGACTTCCTTGCCATGGGTGGCTACGGCCTGTATGTGTGGGGCTCCTTCAGTGTGGTTTTCGGGCTGATGATGCTTGAGGTGTGGGCGCTGGGACGGCGCGAACGCGAGGTGCGAGCTGCTGTATCGAGCCATGACAACGAAGGTGCAGCATGAAGCCGCGCCATCAACGGCTTGCCCTGATCGGCGCCAGTCTGGCGGCGTGCGGCATCGCAGCGACGCTGGTGCTGTCCGCCTTCCGCGACAACCTCGTTTTCTTCTTCACGCCGTCGCAAGTGGTGGCCGGTGCCGCGCCGCGCAACGGCATCTTCCGCATTGGCGGCCTGGTGGAACAAGGCAGCGTACGACGGCTGGATGATGGCCTGACCGTCAGCTTCGTCATCACCGACAATGTGCAGAAGGTACCGGTGCACTATCAAGGCACGCTGCCCGACCTGTTCAAGGAAGGCAAAGGAGCCGTGGCGCAAGGCCGCCTTGGCCAGGGCGCGCTGTTCCTGGCGCAGGAAGTGCTGGCCAAGCACGATGAGAACTATATGCCGAAGGAAGCTGCGCACGCCCTTGAACAAGGCCGCGCACCCGCTTCCCTGAAAGGCTTGCCATGATTGCGGAAGCAGGCAATTTCGCGCTGATCCTGGCCTTGCTGCTGGCAGCCGTGCAGGGCTTGCTGCCGCTGGCCGGTGCGCAACGCGGCGACGTGCGCTGGATGGCGCTGGCGCGGCCTGCCGCGGCGGGGCAGTTCATTTTCAGCACACTGGCTTTCGGCTGCCTGTTCTACGCGCTGTACGCCAACGATTTTTCGCTGCGCTACGTGGCGCAGCATTCCAATACCCTGCTGCCCTGGCAGTATCGCCTGAGCGCGGCCTGGGGCGGGCATGAAGGTTCGCTGCTGCTCTGGACCTGGCTGCTGTCGGCATGGACCTTTGCCGCTGCCAGCCTGTCGCAGCAACTGCCGCGCGAAGTGCATGCGCGCCTGGTTGGCGTGCTTGGCCTGGTGGCGGTTGGCTTCCTGCTGTTCCTGATCCTGACCTCCAATCCTTTCCTGCGCATGCTGCCGGCCGCGCCGGACGGCAACGACCTGAATCCCCTGCTGCAGGACGCCGGCATGATTGCGCACCCGCCCTTGCTGTATATGGGCTACGTCGGCTTCTCGGTGACCTTTGCCTTCGCCATCGCAGCACTGCTGGGTGGCCGGCTCGATGCATCGTGGGCACGCTGGTCCCGGCCGTGGGCACTGGCGGCGTGGAGTTTCCTGACGCTGGGCATTGCGATGGGCAGCTTCTGGGCGTATTACGAGTTGGGCTGGGGCGGCTGGTGGTTCTGGGATGCGGTGGAAAATGCTTCGTTCATGCCCTGGCTGGTCGGCACCGCACTGCTGCATTCGCTGATCGTCACGGAAAAGCGCGGCACCTTCCGCAGCTGGACTGCGCTGCTGGCGATCCTGGCGTTCTCGCTGTCGCTGCTGGGTACTTTCCTGGTGCGTTCCGGCGTCCTGACATCGGTGCATGCCTTTGCCACCGATCCGCGCCGCGGCGCCTTCATCCTGGCCTACCTGGCGGTGGTGGTCGGCGGCTCGCTGCTGTTGTACGCATGGCGTGCGCCGCGGCTGCGCCAGCGTACTGCGTTCTCGCCGCTGTCGCGCGAATCGCTGCTGCTGCTGCAGAACGTGGTGATGCTGGCAGCGACGGGCACGGTGCTGCTTGGCACGCTGTACCCGCTGGTGCTCGACGCGCTTGGCGCCGGCAAGATCTCCGTTGGCCCGCCCTATTTCGAGAAGGTCTTTGTGCCGATGATGTTGCCGGTGCTGCTGCTGGTTGCTGCCGGTCCTTTCGCGGGCTGGCGTCATGGCACGCTGGCGCAACTGGCACGCCGCCTGCGCTGGCCGGCCGCCATTGCGCTCGGCATTGGGGTCGGCGCGGCGCTGCTGGTGCGCGGCTCGGCGATGTCTTCGTTCGGCTTGCTGCTGGCAGCGTGGATCCTGCTCGGCACTGCCTGGCAATTGCTGCAGCAACGCGGCAAGCTGGCGCGCCAGCGAGCTTCATGGTGGGGCATGCTGGCGGCACACGCCGGCCTGGGCGTGTTCGTGATCGGCGTCACCATGGTCAAGGGACACGAACTGGTGCAGGACGTGGTACTGGCGCCCGGCCAGCAGGCAGCGCTTGGCGAGTACAGCTTCAGCTTGCAGAAGCTGGAAGACACACGCGGACCGAATTACACCGCACTGCGCGCCAGCGTCGCCGTTGCGCGGGACGGCCAGGCAGTTGCACTCCTCCATCCGGAACAGCGCCGCTATACCGTGGCGCAGGACACCATGACAGAAGCTGCCATCGAGCGCGGCCTGCTGCGCGACCTGTATGTGTCGCTTGGCGATTCGACCGGCGACGGGCGCTGGCTGCTGCGCATCCAGCTCAAGCCTTTCGTCGGCTGGATCTGGGGTGGCTGCGTGCTGTTCGCCGTCGGCGGACTGCTGGCGGCGTCGGACCGCCGCTACCGCCTGGCACGCGATGTGGCGCCTCGCACGACACCGTCCGCGCCTGCACCGGCCGCTGTTCCCTTGCTGCAGGAGTCCCAATGAAACGCTTCATTCTCCCTATCGCGCTGTTTGCGGTGCTGCTTGCCTTCCTCGGCATTGGCCTGCAGCGCAACCCGCGCGAGCTGCCATCACCTTTGATCGGCAAACCGGTGCCGCAGTTTTCGGCCCAGCTGCTGGACAATCCTGCCGATACGGTGTCGCCCGCCAAGATGCAGGGACGCGTATGGGTACTGAACGTCTGGGCCTCCTGGTGCGAAGGTTGCCGCATCGAGCACAAGGACTTGATGGACCTGTCGCGCGCAGTCGACGCGCCGGTGATCGGCTTGAACTACAAGGACCAGCGCGACGACGCCTTGCGCTGGCTGAGGAACAATGGCAACCCATATCGCCAGGTCGCCTTCGACCATGACGGCCGCATCGGTATTGATTTCGGCGTCTACGGCGTGCCCGAGACTTTTGTGATCGACCGCCACGGCATCATCCGCATGAAGCATATCGGCCCGCTGTCCGCGCCTGAAGCGCGAGAACGTGTAGCCCGCATGGTGAAGGAGCTGGCCCATGGCTGATGCCGCGACCAACTCGACGCTGGACGCCCGCACCATGGCGCTCGCCGGCGAACTGCGCTGCCTGGTGTGCCAGAACCAGAGCCTGGCCGATTCCCACGCGCCGCTGGCGCTCGACCTGCGCGGCCAGATCCACCAGCAATTGGCCCAGGGCCGCAGCGAGAAGCAAGTGGTGGACTTCATGGTGCAGCGCTATGGCGACTTCGTCTTGTATGAACCGCCGCTGAACGCCAGCACCGCCCTGCTCTGGTTCGGGACCCTGCTGCTGCTCGCAGGCGGTTTCCTGGCCTTGCGCGGTTTCTGGAAGGGCAAGCATTGACGTCCTCCTCGTCCTAAAGGACGAGGATTCCTGCAGCCAGCGTCGCACGTCCGCGACGGAGAATGTTTATCGCAGCATTGACATCATGATCATGGAAAGTACTGCACTCGCCACACTGCCATTCTCTTATTCCAAGCCCTGCGATACCTTTCGGCCGCGCATCGGGCTTCGCGCCGCAATGCGAGCAGAGTTGGGTGGTAAAGCGTTCGTCCACTTCCGCGAACCAGGCGCCA
>Ga0307408_100000154_pt1 | contig 76673 bp, 58 predicted proteins | sample 322Cmetagenome_FD_202116 | JGI IMG/M metagenome (GOLD analysis project Ga0307408, IMG submission 202116) | Maize rhizosphere microbial communities from greenhouse at UC Davis, California, United States - 322HYB-C-3 | ecosystem: Host-associated > Plants > Roots > Rhizosphere > Soil | place... | reverse complement strand
TGTTGGAAGTACAGAAGTACCTAAACCGTTGATTGAGGCACCTGTACCAACAGATGTTCCTGCACTAGCAGCATCGTACCATGTAATTCCGTATGCCGGTTGCACAGGGTTTGGAGCTGAATAAGTCAGGTTAACTGTTAAGTTCATAGTTACAGCATCACCAATTCCATCAGCCGGGTTGTCGTGAGAAACGATAGCAACCGAAGTCAATGGCAAGTATGGAGTCAGGTTGAAGTTAGTTTGATTACACTGTTGTGTAGCAACTTCAACACCGTTTACCCAAATACTGTAATAGTACCATGCAGTACAGTTTCCACCGATTGTTGCATTCATAGATGCAGATGTTACCGGTCCTGTTGCACATGCAAAGTTGTTAACCGTTGCAGTTACACCAGCGTTGTCTGTTCCTGAAGCCGAAGCGTTGTTGCTACAGTTGTAGGTTCCCATTAAAACAGGTACTTGAGCAGTTACAGGCATTGTAGCTGCATCTGAACAGTAATTATAAAAAGTAGGGTTTGCGCCCGGTGCCGGAGGGATTACCGTTCCGATTGAAACCGCAAGACTGCTTGTTGGAGACCAACATCCGGTTGCTGTTTCGTATGCTGCAAGATAGTAAGTACCCGTAGAAGTAACGTTCCATGGTGCTGTTGCAGGCATAGTCATACTTGAACCATTTGGTACACTTTGCCAGTACAGATCAGAACCAACAGGCGCTGTAGGCGCTGTAAGGTTAGTATTCATACATCCAGGGTTAGCAGCTGCAATTGGTGCTCCTGGCGTAGTTGCAGAAGGGAAATTGGAAACTGTAACAGAAGAGGCATCTGACCAAACAGAATATGTTGTGTTATATCCTCGAAGGTAATATGTACCATTAGCGTAAACTGTATAAGGTCCAGCATATGGAGTAGCTGTACTCGTACCAGTTGCAGAAGTTTGCCAATACCAAGTAGTGTTAGCTTGTGGAGAACCAACTACATCAAGCGTTGTACCACCTGAACAGGTTGGTGTACCAGCAGCTTGAGTTGGAGTTGGAGGAGTCTGAATTTCGATTACGTTAACGTTATCAAAGTTCAGGTAATAATCTCCTGCTGACCATGCAGCAACGAAGCGTACAAACAATGCACCTGCCGGTGGAGTGAATGATAGTGACTTGTTGGCACAGTTTGCGGAAACAGTATGGTTTGTTTGATCCACAGTTGATCCCGCTATTGTTGTCCAGGGACCAGCAGCTGAAGCAGCATACTGAACATAAAAGTTCCCCCAAGGGTTCGTTGTTCCAACGTTGTTTGCACTCCAGTTCGCTACTTTGTAATCATAAGTCAATAGAACCGGAGATCCTGTTGCAGTACCAAGCGATGGAGATGTAAAAGTTGCCGATGTTGCAAATGAATAGAGGTTATAACGCATTGCGCCACCTGATCCTCCACAAGCGGTTGCTCCGGTATAATTGTTAAAGCCTGTCCAGCTCTGTGCGCCCGCATCAAAATTGGCCGAATAGTTTACCTGGCCCCAGACCGAGCCGATAGAACTAATGAAAACCAAAAATGAAAACAAGGCAAAATACTTACGTAATGTCTTTTTCATAAGGTAATTTTTAAAAATAGAGTTTAATGGCCTTAAATGTAAGTTAAACTGCACTCATATACAAATAACATTTCCGATGTTTAACAGAGTAATGTTAATGTTGAATTAATTATAACAAAAAGGGGGTAAACATTTGTTCACCCCCTTTAAAGACTTCAGTTACTTCCAGTTATTGAACAACCACTCTAAAGACTTTTGAAATGTCATTAGTTCGTAGTGTAACGAAGTACACACCAACATGAACTTTTCCAAGATCAATTGAAGTTGTCCCTGCAGAAGTAGAGATATTTTTCTTAATCATTCTACCGTTTGCATCTGTGATTTCAACGTCGTATGCTTTATCGGCATCTATATTGATAATTCCTGATGTTGGGTTTGGATACAATTGTACCCCGGCGAATAAAGCTTCATCAATAGAAGTGTAGTCACAACTTCCAAGTACTGTAACAACAGCATTCGATGTATCGTCAGGACAAACCCCGTTTCCTACAATGTAAGAATAAGTGAATGTTCCTGCAGATGCTGCACCTACGATATCAGCAGGTGTAGTCGCATTTGCCGGTGTGTACCATTGACCGTTGAGGTCAGCTGTACCCGTTAATACGTCGAATAAGTTGATCGGTTCATTCTTACAGATCGTAATTGCACCGCTTGTTCCCGGGTTAACAGGAGCAAAAACCTGAACTTGTGAAATGATGGAATCATATGCACATCCGTCGGTCATTCTGTACTGGAAATTGTAAGTGTTGTAACCCAATCCTGTTGAGTTGAAATCAGAACCTGTAATTGAAGCGTTAACCGCTGCAACTTGTGAAGACCAAACCCCACCGGCATCGTTACCGTTCAATGTAGTATTCAAATCAAGGATTTCACCATAACAGATTTGTGTTAAAGGTAATGCTGATCCGGCTTCAAGAACGATCTCAGAGATAGAAATACTGTAGTTTCCTGTAGTACCTGTACCGTCATGAAGAACGTAGTAAACAGAGCCAGGTGTCAAACCACAAATAGTGAAGTTAGGAGCCAAGCTCGTACCATTAATCTCATTGTCGTTTGCAGCAACCATTATGAAGTTCGCATTGAAATCACCACAATCTGCCACATCGTAAACAGCAAGCTGTCCGTTGTATCCAATAGCAGTGTTATTGATACGAACTGATCCACTTGGAGGAGCAACGAAACGGTACCAAACCGTGTTGTTCAATGTAGAAGTTGCCCAACCGTCAGTTTCCTGAGCACCTGTTGCAGGAGGAGCAATGTTTATCTCGTCTACAGAAACTGTAGCACCGGCATTGTTCAAGGTGTAAACATAATCCATTTCCAGCATTTCAGCACCACAAACGGTGTCGTTAGAAAGCGGCATTACAACCGTAATTGGTCCAACCCAGGTAGAAGTATCTTCTGTCAATCCCGGATTATCACAAACAGCCTGAACATAAACCTGGTAAACACCACTTCCGATCAGCAAAGGATCAACAACTGTGTCAGCAAAGTTCAATCCGTCAGCAATCACCTCGTTGGAATAAACGCCATCCATTTCGTACATGATGTTGAAATGGTTGATCGGGTATGCAGGATCGTATTCAGCCCAGTTCCATGTTACTTCCAAACTATCTACATCTGTTCCGGCTGCAACAGTTGTAGGATTTGCACAGAAAGGAGGTGTAATGAATGTATAGAAGTAACCGTTAGAAGTAAGGTTATCAGCCATACACTCAGAGTAGATGTAAACATCGTATTCTGTGTTTTGTGTCAAACCTGTCAATTGTGCTGCGTTAACATTGTAAGGGAAAGAACCAAGTTCTTCTCCTGATACAGTAGGATCAAATCCTGCGTAACCGTAAACTACAGTCCAGTTTGTTTCACCATATAAACCTGCATTCCATGATAGGTTAACCTCATCCGGGAAGATCAAAGCATCAAAGTTTGTGATGTTCGGACAAAGGGCATTGTAGAAGTGAACACATGAATTATTTTGTAAATAAGTCATGTTATTGTTCGAAACGTTAATATCCGTTGTTGCTCCTGAGATACCGATGTCAGCGTTTCCGGCATAGTCGTCAGCTGTTTCTGTTCCACCGAAAACAACATCCTGGTAAACGATATAGATCTCACCTGTTGCTTCAAAAAGCTGGATTTGGAAAGTAACTGTTCCGGCACCGTTTGAGAAGTTATTCAGGTTTTGCCATTGGAATACGGCGATTTGGTTTGGAGCAGTTCCCACGGTTTGGTAGAATACATCTCCGGTTTCACCGTCCAAATCATCACCCCATGCAAAAATGAAGTTGTTCGCAAGCGCAGTCATGTTACCACCATATCCGATATTCCCGGTCAATGTACCTAGCTGGATACCACCGTTGTTACCAACAGTTAATGTAGTGTAACCTGCATTCTGGTAGTTGAATGTGAATGGAAGTGTTACACCGGCTTCCGTATCGTCATCAAGGTTCAGGTTAGTACCTGAAGATTGAATGTCGATATAGTTTGTACACTGGTTATCATAAGTTAAGAACCCCTGATCTGTAGCGAAAGCGAATGGACCTGATGTATCAGCTTCCGGTCCACATTCTCCAAATACGTAGAACTCGTAAGCAGTTGCCGCAGACAATACGTTATCCAAATGATAAGGATTTGTTGCTCCTGGAATCACAATTCCTGAAGTGCTTGGATCAAAGCCTGTAGGACCGTAAATAATTGTCCATGAAGTTGCAGCACCATTCTCTGTCCAACCTAAAGTTGCATCATAGTAAGTTACAGCAGTTGCGTTCAGGCCGCTTGGAGCAGCAGGTTCAGTAATTACAACTGTAATTGGAGCACTCACTCCCATAGTTGTTTGGTCCTGAATAGTTACAGAGTATGTTCCTGCAGTTAAGTCTGTAGGAATTGGTCCGAATGGCGCACCACCTGTAAGTGAATACAAGAAGTTACCAGAACCACACTGAACAGTTCCAAGGGTAAATGAACCTGTGTTTCCACCGTTACAAGTGTTGTTAACCGGAGCCAAAGCAGCAAGAACTTCAGTTACATTCACTGTAAATTCCAATCTTGTGGCACTCAAACAACCACCTGATTCAGTTGTTGCGAAGAAAGAATATGCTCCGGCAGTGTTCGTATTCGGTAACACGGTACTTCCTACAGTTTCGTAAGGAGATCCTGCCCCGATCTGGTTACCTGAAGTAGCAGCATCGTACCATACCAAACTCAATGGAGGCATAGTATATGTGATCGTAATTGACCAGTTGTTAACTGTTCCAACGTCACCACCTGTATCATCGTATACGGAAAGTGTATATGTTCCGTTTGGAACAGAGAACAGGTTTGTAAGGTTACCTTCAGGCAAGAATGTTCCTGTAAAAGGAGCAACTCCAGCGGTGATCGCAGTAGCAGCTGTATTTGAGAAAACAGTATTAACATAATTGTCTCCTGCACCACCGTTATCACTTGATAGATCAATCGTTGATCCGTTAGGACCTGTTAAACTAATGTCAAGGTCACCATCGTAAGTATGCGTTGCATTGAACGTTACCGACATTGCTGTAATGGTAGCACCGTTAGGTACTCCAGTCATGCTGATAGTACTCGTTGTAGTTGCCAGGTTGTTAATAGGAAGACTTACTGTTCCTGATGCAACTGTTTGAGTACCTGACGTCGCCAATGGATCTGTTGAGATCAATTGAGAAACTGTACCCGCACAAATGTTGAAGTTTGTTGTTGCAGCGGTAGGTGCTGGCGGAATAAACGTATTAATTGTTGCAGTCAACGTATCCTGATCTGTACAAGTTCCGTTTGTACCTGTTACAATATATGTATAGGTTCCTCCAGCTGTTGGAGTAACAGTTATTGTATCTCCGCTAATTGTCCCGGAAATTCCTCCACCTGTTGCAGGAATTGATTCCCAGCTGAAAGTATAAGCAGGAGAAGCTGTTGGTGCCTCTGACATAAGTGTAATAGGATCATTCACACAACTTACTGTTTCAGAAATTGATGAATTGATCTCAGCTGGTGTAAGTACTGTTGCAGTTACTGGTGCAGTTGCACTGTAACATCCGTTTGTACCTAATTCAGAAACATGGAATGTTGTTGTACTTGCAATTGTTGAACCGTATGTTGTGTTACCCGGACCGTACCCTTGAGTTTGGATTACCAGGTTGTCAAATAACTGTTGCATTGAGATACCACCTGTTCTTGCAGCAATTGCATGTTTCCATGAAGCCTTATTTGCGGATAAATATGCTCCCGGTAACTGAACATTAGTAAACAATGGAGTACCGTTTAAAGTCAAAGTTGCCTGACCAAGTGTATTGATCTCAATTGTAACATGATTGTTAGCAGTACCTACCCACGAAGTATTTGCGATGTATCCAAGAACTCCTGGAGTAGTTGCATTGAATGACGTCGCTGTGTTATTGTACAATATGTAAATACCCGCAGCATTCGGCATTACTCCATAAGAGTCAAAGCTTACTTTAAATTTGGAACCTGATCCCATTTCTGCAGTTGGTGATGTAGAAGCAGCGTTCACATCGTCACCAAAACTGTAGCTGAATCCGTCAGCACCACCCGCAGGTGTTGTAGAGAAATCAAAGTCAACTTTATATGCCAGTGCGTTAACACCTGCGTTAACTGTAATACCACCCAATTGAGATGTTGAGTTCGGAGTCAACTGAAGTTGTCCCGGAACGGCAGTCAAACTTGCTACTCCGTTTAGTGATGCACCTGCACCAATAGTTGTGCTCGTAAAATCGTTAGAATAGAAAGTTGTATACACACCTGATGGAGGAGGGTTTTGCAGGATGTTACCACCTGTTGCGGCGTCATACCAGTAGAACTGTCCCGTCCCATTACCACCTGCATTGGATGCAACAGATGCTGTTGGAACCTGAGTACCACATTGTGTGCTGTTTGTTGCAAGCGGAGCTGCAGGAAGTGGAATCGTATTAACGGTGATCGTACCAGTAACTGTACAACCTAAGCTCGTAACTGTTGATGTATATGTTGTAGTTGCAGGTGGGTTTACTGTTACAGGGTTAGTTGTTCCAACCGTTGTCATTCCATCTGACCAGGAAACCGATGTAATTGCCGGTACAGGTCCACCTCCTGTAGTTGAACTTGTAATATTAAGCATGTAATCTTCGTATTCTCCCCAGCTAGATGTAGTCGTAGAAGATGTAATTGTTGTTTCCAAACAATAAACTCTCATTCTTGTCAGTCCATTGAACGCCGTTGTAGGAATCGTAAACGATCCTGTTTCCGTATGTGGTCCGTTAACTATACCAGGAGGTAAGTAAACAGCTTCACCTGCATCAGCAAATGAACCGTTTCTATTGTAATCAATAAAAATGGCCATTGAGTTATTGAAGTTTCCTCCTTGAGTGATACTGCTTAACGAGAAATTATATACTTGACCAGCTGTCATGGCATATGGACCAAAAGCTGTAAAGTTTGAAAAACTTCCTGCAGTACCAGTTGCCGTACCGATAGTTCCTGTTAACGATCCTCCCGGAGTTGTATTCGAAAGGATGGTTGTAGCACCCTGAGTAATCGTCACTGTTCCCAGATCTTCATCTGTTGTAGGATTGCTGATACTTGGGGTTGTATACGTTGTAGGTGCGCTAGCCGAAGTTAATGCCGCTGTTAATACAGAAGGTGAATTTTCACAAACTGTGCTTAAAGAACTCGTATTAACAACTGAAACACCAAATAACGGGTAGTCGAAATAGCTTGTACCAATGTAAGATTGAGTAACTGCCGAGCTGTTCGTAGCAGAAACATACCATGTAACTGTTGCATTCACCGGAGTTGCAGCAGGAATAGTTCCTTCCCAAATGTTACCTGAAGTATTGGTCATAGAAACAGGTGTTTGAGCCACTCCGTTGAACGAGAAGTTCAAAGTTGCAGTTGTAATCGTTCCTGAAGCAGTAGAAATGTTCATACTGATCAAACGGGCTACCGCTGCATTACAATCTGTTGTTAACGCCGGAGTTGAAGAACTAAATGCAAGCACCGGGTATGGAGCTGGAATACCATCGTATTCGTCAGCACCGATATCAGGATTTGTTCCACCACCGTTTACAGAACCAGCTGGTCCCGGACGCGCATCGTTATCAAAATCGTTCGAAATAAGTGTTGTAGCAACCGGAGCACCAGTACTTTCCAAAACGGAAGAAGTTGTTTGAAGGTGAGCATCAGAAGCACTCACAAAATTCGGAAGTACGTTCCAGCTGTTTGCATCCTTCGATGTTGCAGCTTTCCAGTTAACCAGAGTGGTTTGTGCTGCATTGTAAAAACCAACATTTCCGCTTGGCACATAGTAATCATTGTTATCCATAACAGCAGAAGAAACGGCAGAAGTTGCCGCACAATAGATCCCGAAAGTTCCTGTACCTGTGTTGTTGTTGACAACAATGTTGTTTAGGAATTTGCTGAATGTAGCACCGGATGCTACACCAACACCATATGAAACATAGTTCGTTGTAGCACCGTTTTGAGCTAGGTTAACAACGATTGTATTGTTGATGATCTCCTGAAGAGTTGCAGCAGCAGAATATCGAATACCATATGCTGTCCCTGCGCTTAATACTGTTGTTGTAGCTCTGGCTCCAACAATATTATTGATAAAGTTATTTGCAATTTGAATGGAAGCTGTACCTGTAGCACTTGAGACTAAAATACCATTAGCCCCAACGATACCAGTTGAAGGTTGAAGTACATCATGGATGTTATTTCTTAAAACTTTAGTGAATGCACTTCCTGCGCCAAGTTCAATACCTGAAATAGTTGCACTATAACCTGCTCCGTTTGCGGCAACGTCACCACAACGAACATCATTACTTTGAATCAATGCAGCACCTGCAAGGTTTGTAGAAGTGTTCGAAACAAATATTCCCGTTCCACCAATATTGTTAGCCAAAGTGGAAGAACCAAGGATATTATTTCGGATGATAAGCCCGGTATTCGGGTAAGTAGTAGAAGAACCATTCGCGAAGATACCTCTGTAACAACGCGTGATATCACAGTTTTCAATTAGAGTGTTCAAACTCGAATAAGCACCTGTAGTTATAGCGCTTGAATTCGACATGTTGATACCGTAATTCACAACTGTGGAAGTCCCAGAAGATCTTGAACCGATAACGGTAAGGTTTCTTACTGTAATGTTGTTTGCACCGTCAGTACCTGTTGTTGAATTGGATTCAAGACGAAGTGCAGCTACCCCTGTAGTTGTAACAGCGGCAACCTGAATCGTCAGGTTTCTTAACCCGGGAGTACCCGGATCGTCTCCATCAAAAGTTACGTTGTCAGCACCATTTAATTCAATTACACCACGACTTGCCGTTGGTGCAGCTGCTGAATTGATGACCCAGTTTCCGCCACTTGGCTGAACTAGTACCGAACTGTAGTTGATTGTTGTTCCATTGCTGGCAAGCAAAGCACTTGAAGCTGCCGGCTCCGTTGTGTTTCCGGTTATCAAAATCGTAATTGCTCCCTGATAGGTTCCCGCGTTAATTGCAGCGAACGCATCATTCAAGGTTGCATGCGTACCCGCCGGTGTTCCCGCTGTTGCGGTAACGTTCACCTGGGCAAACAATTTTGAACTGGAAATCACCAAGACTATGATGCTGAACATCAATAGCCTTACATTGTAGTAATTTCTCATAATAAGACTGTATAAATTGTATGATTCGGCAAAGGTAGGTTTTCAAAACTAAAGTTTAGTCCTAAATGAATAAATGTGCATTTACAGTCAACATTTGATACGATTTATTGTGCTAACGTGAAATTTACAATTTCATCCATTAATTTTTAACGATGAAAAGCTAATTTTGTGAGGTGAATATATTATTTGATAATCAAACTGCTCTGGTGTGCGGGAGTACACAAGGGATAGGTAAGGCTGTTGCTATGCAGTTGGCGGAAGGGGGTGCTAAAGTGATTTTGGTATCCAGAAACGAAAATTCATTGAAAGAATCGTTGGGTGATTTACCCGTTTCAAACGGACAAAAACATTCTTACCTTGTTGCAGATTTTTCTAAGCCTGAAGAATTGAAAACCGTAATTTCAAAATTCGTTGCAGATGGAAATAATGTGGATATCCTGGTAAATAATACAGGTGGACCAAAAGGCGGCCCGATCCTGAACGCGGATGTATCTGAATTCATCAATACGTTCAACCAGCATTTGATCTGTAACCACATTTTGGTTCAGGCACTTGTTCCGGGAATGAAAGTAAACGGGGGTGGCAGAATTATCAATATCATTTCTACAAGTGTCAAACAACCGCTTCCAAATCTTGGCGTTTCCAATACGATTCGTGCTGCCGTTGGTGCATGGAGCAAAACGCTTGCTAATGAATTGGGACAATTCAATATTACGGTAAATAATGTTTTACCCGGAGCAACCAATACGGCTAGATTGCAAGGAATAGCAGAGGCTAAATCAGGAAACACCGGTGAAAGTGTCGATGCGATTTTCGATGAAATGGCGCTAGAATCTCCAATGAAACGAATTGCACAACCTGAGGAGGTTGCAGCTGCAGTTGTCTTTTTAGCCTCTTCCCAGGCAAGTTATATCAATGGAATAAATATTCCTGTTGACGGTGGAAGAACAAAATCGCTGTAAGAGAATAAGAACGAAATAAAAAAGCCCCGGTCACTGAGCGTAGTCGAAGTGCCGGGGCTTTTTTATCTTAATACATTGATGTGTCCGAGTAAGGTGTCTTCTACACCTGAAGTACTTACAAAATGAACTTTATAGGTGTATGTCCCGTCAGGAACCATGTAATCTTTATATGTTCCGTCCCATTTATCACGAAGGTTCGTAGAATTGTAGATCATTTGTCCCCAACGATTGTAAATTGAAACCTCAATCTGTTTAATGTTAATGGTACTGATCTCAAAATAGTTGTTCACGATATTTCCGTCGGGTGTAAACGTATTCGGTATATAAACCCAATATTCTTCCTCGATGGTAATTGGTTTTTGAACCGTGTCTTTACAACCGATATCATTTGTTGCAATCAGCGTCACAGTATAGGTTCCCGGATTATCATAAGTATTGTTCGGATGAACTTGGGTTGAACTATGACCATCTCCGAAAAACCATTGGTAAGTATCTCCTCCTGAAGTTGTATTCTGGAATGTGATGGGCAAATCATTAAACAAGGTGTGACTCGAAATAATGAAATCAGCATTCGGTTTTACAACTGTAACTGTCGTTGACCCTGAAACCGTAAATGTTTGGCATTCGTCGGAAACGGTTACTGTATAAATTGTTGTTGTTGCAGGACTAACGGTTATAGATGCCGTTGTTTCCGTACTGTGGTTCCATGTGTAATAATATTGTCCGTATCCTCCGCTTGCTACCACACCAATTTGCGTTGGCTCATAAGGACAAATGATTTGGTCAGGAGACATTGTTAATGTTAACGGCGGACTCGTAATTGTATAATTGATAGTGGTGCTTTCTATCGCCCCGCACATATCTGTTACAGTAATTTGATAGGAAGTTGATGTAGCAGGTGCCACACTGATTTCCGTAACATCCTCAGCAACTGTTTCTCCCGTTGGAACTTCCACCCAAACATAATTGTAAGAACCTGCGCCACCATTAGCTGTTACAGTTAAAGTAGTTGGAACGTAAGGACAAATCACCGTTACATCGCCACTGCTGGTTAAAGTCAATGGAGTAAAAGTGGGAACATTCACTATAGCTGAAGTTGTAACTGTTTGATTCAAACAATTATCGGTAACACTAACCGTATAGGTTTGTGAACTTGTTGGCGAAACGGAAATGGATTGAGTAGTTGCACCAGTATTCCAAAGGTAAGTGTATTGACCGCCACCACCGGTAGCATTAGCAATAACTTCAATATTTTGTCCCGGACACATTACGTCTGAAGCCTCAATTGTAACTTCAACAGGCTGTACATCTCCGATCTTCAGATTTAATGGAATATCAATAGGTTCTAAACAGGCATTCGTTGTATGGAATATCATGTTCAGCGTTTCTACACCCTCGGTTAAACCATCGGCAAGCGCATTAAAGGTAAACGTTGCGGTGCTTTGTCCTGCGGGAAAAGTAACAGCAGTGGGAATATCCGTATAATCAACCAATTCTGTTGCTGTACCTGTAAGTGTGATCGGAACCGTTAAGCTGGTGCTTACATCATTCGGATCTCTGTGTAAAGTAACAGTTGTAGAAACACAACCTTCGGCCATTGTTACACCATCACCAAATGCATCGTTCGAAAGTGCATAATCTACTTCCAACGGTAATTTCGATGTCAAACTATTTGCTTCGAGGAAGATTCCAGAGTCAAAGATTCCGTCTCCGACGTCCGCTATAGCAATGATCAGGTGATAAGTTTCACCACACTGAACACGTTCTTTTGCAGTCAGTACTTTTGTAAATCCATCATATTGGATGTACTGGTTGTCGCTGTTATAAGGGCTGTTGCTTCCCGTTCCATTATATACGAAATATGCGGGATGAGAGGCTGCAACAGGAGGGCTTGCTCCGGGATTACCACCATTTACCGTATTGATCGCAACCGGTGTACTGGTCGTTCCAGGAATAATTGCCATGTTTTTTAATCCGCCTGTTCCGGGACCACTGATAAAGAAAGCAAAAACATCATTGAATTGTGTTCCCACATATTCAGGATATTCCTCGGAACCAAAAATGTATCTGAATTTCACGGAATCAGACATCGGAACAAAATCAAATTCCAAAATAGCAGCGTTGTAAGTTGTTCCTCCACCCACAAGATTGGTCAATAAGGAATAACCGCCTGTATTATTGTCGACACCTGAATTGGATGAATTGTTTGGACCTTGTGGTCCGCTTCCCCCGGCCTGAACAGTCCCGGTTGTAATTACCAATCCGGAAGTTAATCCGAAATTGTTAACGTTTGCCGTGAAAGAACCGATTGCTGATGCAGGTCCGGAATAGTTAATATTTGAAACCGTAACTCCGGTTCCAAGAAGTACATTTTGAACCAAACTGGAAGCAGATTGAACGCTGGTAGTCAGCTGCCCAAACCCAACAATAGGAAGAAAAAGTGCTATGTAGATTAATGCCTTCAAAGTAATTCTATAACGCGCAAAATTTGTAAACGTTGTATTCTGGAATGCAAAAAACGAACCAAACTATCGTTTCATTGATTAAACGGTAAAATTTGGCTGTTAATTAGCTGAAAATAAAAGTAATGAAATCCTCGGAATGAATTGTAATATTCTGTTATTGTGAGAATAAAAATTGTTAATTCTCAATTCCCTGAAGAGAGCACAAATTCCTGTAAATCCCGTTTTCAGCCATGAGAGAACTATGGTTTCCACGCTCAACGATCTTTCCTTTCGACATAACAAGAATTTCATCGGCGTATTGAATGGTACTTAAACGATGAGCAATCACCAAAGAAGTACGGTCCTTCATTAATTCTGTTAGTGCTTCCTGTACGATGCGTTCGCTTTCGGTATCCAGTGCCGATGTGGCTTCATCCAGTATCAAAATGGAAGGATCACGCAGGATAGCTCTTGCAATACTGATGCGTTGTTTTTGCCCGCCGGAAAGCTTGTTACCACGATCTCCGATATTGGTTTCATAACCGTTTTCCATTTCAACAATGAATTGATGCGCATGAGCAATTTTTGCTGCACGGATCACATCTTCTTTGTTCACATTTGTTAATCCGAAAGCTATGTTGTTGAAAATGGTTTCATTGAACAGGAAAGACTCCTGGGAAACAATTCCAATGCTTGATCTGAGATCCGAGATTTTCAATTGTTCAATTGAAATTCCGTCAAATAGGATTTCTCCCGCTTGAATATCATAGAAACGAGGAAGAAGATCTGCCATCGTAGATTTCCCGCTTCCGGATTCGCCGACCAATGCTACTGTTTTGCCTTTTTGTAATTCGAAACTGATATCCTGTAACACCCATTCGTCTTTGTATTTAAAGGAAACGTGTTTCACTTCAATTTTGCCGGAAAGGGTTTTGAACGGAATTGCATTCGGAACATCGTTAATGACTTCATCTGCGTTCAGGATTTCATTGATCCTGTCCATCGAAGGCTCTGCCTTATTGAGATTCCCCATAGAAGTGGAAATTCCCTGGATAGGACGAAGAAGCTGGGAAAACACAATAATGAACGCGATGAATGTTTTTCCCGTAAGCGAATTTTCTCCACCTTCAAGGATCATTACTCCACCAAACCAAACCAGGCAAATCATTACAGCTGCACCCAATGTTTCATTCAACGGCGGCGACAAATCACGTTTTCTGAAAGCTTTGGTGATCAATTTCTGCCAGCGAAGATTAACCGCTTCGAATTTCTCGGTCATGAAGTTGATAGCGCTGAACGATTTGATTAGTTTCACTCCTGAAAGTGACTCGTCAATTGCTGATGTAACTATTCCATTTTGTTCCTGTCCTTGTTTCGCTGTGCGTTTAAGACTCCTTCCGATTCTGGAAATCACAAATGCGGAAATAGGGAGCAATATGAAGGAAATTAGTGTCAGTTTCGGGCTGATAATAATTAAACCAATTACTGAAGTAACGATTGCGAAAGGCTCCCGGAAAATCAATTCCAGGATGGCGATCACGCCAATTTCAATTTCCCCCACGTCACTGCTCATTCTCGACATCAAATCACCTTTGTGTTCATTCGAGTAGAACTTCATAGGTAAACGGAGTGCTTTGTTGTACAATTTATTTTTCAGGTCACGGACTACCGCCATTCGTAGTTGGCTTTGATGCCATATCGCGCCGTATCTGAACAGGTTTTTCAGGAAAAATGCAATGAACACGGTAATGCAGACAAAAAACAATGCGTCTTTCGGATCCTTTTCTACCATTTGCTGCATGGTGTAGTTGTAAGAGTTTTGAGCATAGGAAAACAACTCCAGGAATCCACCGTGATAAACTGGCTTGTCAACCTTGGCCATATCTTCCGGTTTTTCAAAAATCAACTGAAGAAACGGAATAAAAAGAATCAGGGAAACCAGATTGAAAATAACATACAGCAGGTTAAAGAAAATAGTAAGAAACGCCGGCTTTTTATAGGAAAAGGTATAACGATAGATTTCTTTCATTGCTGCCATAGATCGACAAAGTTAATAAAGACTAATAGACTTAAGGCCGGTTCACTGAAAGACTTAAGAGATTTATCTGATTTTTCCCGAAAACCGTGTCTTTTGTCTTTTAGTCTTAAGTCTTTCTTAAATTTGCAGCATGGGTTCAATTCGTCAGAATAGAGTAGAGGGTGTAATTCAGGAGGAATTAGCTGTTTTTTTTCAACGTAATGCAAGCGAGATTTGTTTGGGGGCAATGGTTTCCGTAACAGTTGTCCGCGTATCTGCAGATTTAGGTGTTGCACGGGTTTACCTGAGTATTTTCGCCGGTCCGGATAAAAAGGAAGTACTGAAGAGTATTCATGAAAATACCCGTAAGATCAGGGGAGAAGTAGGAAAGCGTTTGAAAAACATGCACAAGATCCCTGAACTTTCGTTTTATATTGACGATTCATTGGATTACGCTGAAGAAATCAATAATCTTCTGAAAGATTAATCTTCCGTTTTTCATATCACGCAGGTACCTCAAGTACACCCGTAAACAACGTAGTTTGGTGCGTTGGATTACCAGTGTGTCTGTGGTTGGAATTACCATTATTACAGCTGCACTTGTCGTTTTGATTGCAGCTTTCAATGGGATAGAAAAAATTGTAGCCGAATTATATTCCGATTACGATGCGGCGATTACTATACGTTCTTCGGAAGGAAAAACGTTTAACGAGAATGCCGTTTCGTTGGCTAGCCTGAATAAAATTTCCGGTGTTCAAACTACGTCCAGGGCCGTAGAAGAAATAGTTGTTCTTAAACGCGATAAAAAATGGGTGAATGCCCATATGGTCGGAGTTGATTCCAATTATCTGGCTGCATGCAAGATTGACAGTCATATTGTTGAAGGGACAGCAAGATTCTCCATCGGTAAAGAAGATTGTGGAATTATAGGTGCAACACTCTTAGATAAGCTGGAAGGCTATATTTCTGAATTAAATGGCGGACAAGAGCTGATGATCTACACCCCATTGCGCGATGCACCGATGGTTTTTCATAAAAGTCCGTTCAAAGTTACACCACTTTGGATCAGCGGGAAAATGAATTACAACCGGGATGTGAATGAGAATGAATTGTTGGTTCCTCTGGAATTTGCACGCGGCCAGCTGGATTACGACTCTGCAATTACCGCAGTTTATGTTTCCCTGAAGCCAGATACGGACGCTGAATTTATCCGCGACGAGATAAAATCCAAATTAGGTTCGAAGTTTATAGTAAAAACAGCAGCAGAAAAAAATGAACTGATCTTCAAAACGGCAAAAACAGAGAAAAGGATCCTGATCTTCATCCTGGCATTTATTTTTGTTTTGGCGGCTTTCAACCTGATCGCATCGATCAATATGCTGTACAATGAGAAATCGGAAAACCTGCAGACGCTTTATCGCATTGGAATTACCCAAAAAGCGATTTTCAGAATTTTCTTCTTTGAAGGGCTTTTGATCGCCAGCCGGGGAATTTTCTTCGGGTTGATTATCGGGGTTGTGGTTTGCCTGCTACAGCTTCAGTTCTCACTTTTGGAAATGCCGAATGCTATGGGAAAAGCCTTCCCGATCTCGTTCAGTGTTTCTGATGGGCTAATGATAGTAGGATTGGTTTCTGTTTTGAGCCTTATTACTTCATTTGTTCCGGTGTGGTTCCTGGTTTACCGGTCAAACCGGTAGATTGAAATTCCGTAAACCTATTAAGGTAATGTCATCGGTCTGGTCATGCCCTTCCGACCAGTTTCGTAAGGTGTTCTCGAAATGTTTCTTTTGCAATACAAGGCTTTCGGAAGAAATATTCTCTATAAGTTCGATGAGTCTGGAGCTTCCGAATTTCTTTCCGGCCAATGCACCCAACTGTTTGTTATAACCATCTGTAAGCAGGTAGATCGTATCTTCCCTTTCAAGTTCCAAGTCAATTTTCCCGGCAATATGCTGATCTTTCTGAACCGTGCTTTTGATGTGATGAACCGACTCACCCTTTGTATACATTACTTCAACACCATTACTTGCAATTGAAACCTTATTGTTTTCAAAAACGAGTACCAGTAAGTCCATTTCGCGCTGTACTTTCTCCGAATTGTTGATCTTCAACGCCTTTTGAATTTCTGTACCCATCATGTTGATGATAGCATCTGCTTCGACAATTTTACGTTCCAGGACGATCTGGTTCAGCAGGTTGTAACCAAGAATGGTCAAAAAGGCTCCACTGATTCCATGTCCGCTGCAATCCGCAAGAGTAACGATAACTTTATTCTCAATGTTTTCTATCCAGTAAAAATCGCCGCTTACAACATCTTTGGGCTTGAACAAAACAAATGATTCTGCAAAATACTTATGGAACGATTCTATGCTGGGCAGGAGGTTCGACTGAATTCTTTTAGCTGATTTTATACTCTGTGCAATTTCCTTGTTCTGCTGTTCCATCAACAAATCATTGGCTCTTCTTTCCGTGATATCACGTGCTAAAACCATAAATCCTGAAACGCGGTCCCTGCTTCCGGGCTCAAATACCAAAGTTAAGTTCTGACCTAACCAGAAAACTTTACCGGCTTTATTTCGAATGGGGTATTCCAGGTAACTATACTTGTTTTTCGTATTGAACTGCTCCGTGTAAAAATCCTGTACCAATTGCTGGTATTCAGGAACAATATATGTCAATGAATTGGTTCCTATCAGCGATTCTTCCCTATAACCCAACAGTTTTTTGGTAAACTCATTCACAAAAAGAAAATTGCCGTTGATATCCGTATTAAAGATCAAGTCTTTCGCATTTTCAACCAACGATTGATAATTGTTGCTGATCAATAATTTTTCAGTGATATCTTGCCCCATGATCACTTTGGTATCTTCAGAAAGCTCTTTACATGCCCATTCCATCCAACGCAGTTGACCGTGTTTATCGATCATCGGCATATTGATACTCTTTCCGTCAACAAAGAGTTCGGTGATTTTGGATTCTCTCAGGTTTTCATCAAGTACTATATCATTGAAGATAGCCGTAGGTTTACCTGTGATCATTTCACTCTCGAAATCGAAATAATTACTAATGTTTTCCGAGCAGTACGTAATAATGTTGTTTTCATCGAAAGAAATGGAGATTACATTTCCCCTGTTAACAATTCCGTTTACAAAGATCAGTTTATCAAGTGAATCAAGACGTACAAAACTGAAAATGACCACCAGTGCAGATGAGATTACTACGGCAATGATGAAAAGCAACTCGTTATAGATGGTTTCATTCAGAACAATAATCAGACAGATACTGATTACCAGTTGGGCCACGCTCGTAAAGATCACAATACGGATTTTGCTGAACAGGAAAGGCATTACCGAAGTAAGGATACAAAGTTGAATTACTGGATATGGATGTAAGTTCGAAGTATAAATTGAGAAGAAGGAACTCAGAATGACGGTGCCGTAGGTTGCATATGCCGAAAACATGATCAACGGCAGAAGCTTCAGTTTTTCAATCGCATGCCTTGAAAGGAAAAATAACCCCAGCAATACCGTAGATTGTGTGATGATAATCCAGATGTCAATATCGAAGTCGGTTTGGAGTGCATTGATCAGTAGGGGAAGGACCAAAGATGCTATGAAACAATAGAAAATCAGTCGGGGAATCAAACGCACATCCAGCGTCAGAATGTTAGCGTCAATTGTTTTACTGGATTTGAAGTTCTTTGACCATTCCAAAAAGGCAAGGTTCAAAATTCCGAGCAGGATGACAATGATGACAAGGAACCATTTGTTTTTGTAGAGAGGAAGTTGAATTTGGATTTTCTCGGAAGCAATCGATGAGAAATGAATTCCGTCATAGGTCGCTCTTACCTGCATGGTATAATCGCCATCGTCAAGATCGGGAAGTGAAATTTCGCTGACTTTTGTCAAATTCGACCATTTGTTGGAAAACCCCAAAATACGGTAGGAATATGAAATTCCTTTGGACTTGGGCAGGATACAGGAAAAGGAATAAACGTCATGCTTATGTGAACTGTACAACGACGAATTGTTTTCAAACGGTTTCGAAATAACAGGTTTCGGCGGAACAGGATAATGTTCCAGGATGGAAGAATTGATCTCGAAAAGCCCTTCTATAGTTCCAACATAAATATGCTCGTTGTCCTGGTAAGACGCACGCATATTGGTTTCATAACCCTCAAAACCTTCAAAGTGAGAATAGTTTTGCTGTTTAAGAACGTTTCCTTCCGCATCAACTTTTATGATGTTGATTCCTTTATTCGTACCAACAAGAAGGTTTCCGTACCGGTCAGAATTCAAGGTATAAAGCAGTGTGCTTTCCAGTTTCTTTTTATCGGAGATCACCACGTAATCCTCACTTGTTGTAATTCCAACCAGGGCCTTGTCGAGTGTAAACCAAAGTGTTCCGAATTTATCTTTCACGGAATTTCCGCAGTAACTTCCATATTGGTTGAATCGGGACAATTGGGAAAATTTCTCCTGGCTTTTGTCAAAAACCCAGATTCCGTAATTACTTCCGAGATAGATCTTGTTGCCGGTGAAGTCGCGTTGCCCGTTATAGAAGTATTTCGGGAAATTGACGTTGAGATTGACGTAATGATGGGATTTTTTTGTCCTGGGATTGTACCTGCAAAGTCCTTCCCCAAATGCCGAATACCAAAACTCTTCCCCATCGAAGTAAATCATGGAGCACGATTTTCCAGAAATGAAAGGGAAATTTGCATTGACAAGCGACCTGTCTTTCAGCTCATAAATTCCCTTATCTGTTGCCAGGAAGATTCCAAGTTTATTTTCCGTAATTCCGTACGCTTTGAGGTTCTGTCGTTTAAACGGAATATTGCCCGTGATCGACCCGATAAACAGTCCTTCGCGGAATGTGGAAATCAAATCCAGATTGGTGGCTTTAACATGGTGCACCAAACCTATTCCGTAGTCGCTCAGGTGATTGACAGGTGCAACCCTGGTAAAAGGTTCTTTTGAGATCTTAATTACACCATTCGTATAGTTGATCCATAACGAATTGTCGGCATCGATAAATAACGCGTCGATATCACGCAAATTTTCGTTGCTGTTATTGAAAACATGCGAATAATTATTGTTTTCAAAAGTGTAGAGCTCTCCATCCACCGTGTGAAAAAAGGCCATACCGTTTCGATGTGCAGCTTTGTCTATCTTAAAATCGACAGGTGTTGTGAATTTTGTTGTCCCGTTCGACGATTTCAGCGGCGCTCCGTAGGAGGAAATAGAGACTTCCGTGTAATATTTCCCTTTACTGTGAACCAGTTTCAACCTGTTCTTGTCAAAGGTAGCAAAGTCGACTCTTCCCGGTATCGTCTGATTTTTCAACCATTTCGAAAGCTTGATAATCTTGTTTTTTGTAATGGCATAGTCGCCTTGATCGGTCAGGAAAATAACCGTGTTGGGAAGTTTAATGATTTGACGAAGCTGAAAATTATGACCGTTGTTTTTTACGATCTGCATCAGCTTGCCCTGGGCAGAAACCAATTGGATCTGGTAGTCGGAAACAAGAGCGTAATTGGACTGAACCAGCGCCATTCCTTTAATATCTCCAACCGCAATAGGTTTATAAATGAAACGGTATTGGTTGTTCTTCAACTCATAGATACCATCGAATAAACTTGAAAAATAGATATGGTTGTGATTAACCGGGTAGATATAGGAAACGTGAATTGCATTTGAAGAGGTGTAATTGCCTATTTCGTAGAAACTGTGGCCATTGAACTGCATTAAACCTGCACCATCGGTTCCTATCCAGATGTAACCTTTATCGTCCTGCGCAGTTGCAAGTGTCGCTTCCGCATTTAATCCGCTCCTGTGATTGAATTTTTTGAATGTATGGAGCTGGCCAAAAAGCTGGGCGGAAAAAAGGAAAAACGATACAATTAATATGTAAACAGACCTTGGCAAAGTAGTATATAAAGAACCCGAAGTTACAATAAAAATCGATACGGTTTCTATATGATCCGTAGGTTAGCTCACCACTTTCAATTGTTCAGCAACCTGTCTTCCAGTACTTTTGCAATTGTTGAGCTCAGGGCCATAAATGGTAACGTGTCCCATTTTACGAAAAGGTTTGGTATTGTCTTTTCCATAGAGATGAACATTTACTCCAGGCATACGCATTACATCTTCAATTCCGGCATATTTTGCCGGTCCCTCAAACCCTTCTTCACCAAGAAGATTGATCATAACACCGGGAAATATAATGTCCGGAGGCCCCAGCGGAGCATTTACAATACTTCTCAGGTGCTGTTCGAACTGTGAGGTGTAGTTGCATTCAATGGTATGATGTCCTGAATTGTGCGGGCGGGGAGCAATTTCGTTTATCAGGATAGTATTGTCTGCCGTTAAGAACATTTCAACCGCCAAAATTCCCACCATATCCATTTCATTGATCACCTGAAGTGCTAATTCTCGCGCACGGTTTTCAATGTCGGTACTGATTTCGGCAGGTGCAAACAGGAATTCCACCAGATTTGCTACTGCGTTGAATTCGCATTCAACAGTAGGGTAAACAACAGTTTCTCCGCTTTCATTTCTGGCAACGATCACTGATAATTCTTTCGTAAACGGAACCATTGCTTCTACTACACACGGCGCATCAAATGCGTTTTCAAGGTCAGATTGGTTTTTGATGATCTGTACACCTTTTCCGTCATACCCACCTTTTCGAAGTTTTAATACGAAAGGAAATTCAGGATGATTCCCGAGCAGTTCTGCCTTATCATTTACAAGTGAAAATGCGGAGGTAGGAAGGTTCTTTTCTGCGTAGAATTGCTTCTGCAAACCTTTGTCCTGAACAATGGAAAGTACACGAGGTTGTGGAAAAACTTTCACTCCTTGTTTTTCAAGAGTTTCAAGAGCCTCCACATTTACATGCTCTATTTCAATGGAAACAACATCTTTGTCTTTTCCGAAAGCAACAACGGTTTCATAATCCGTTAAACTTCCATGAGTGAACGAGCTTGCCAGGTTTTTACACGGAGCATTGGCATCAGGATCTAAACAATGAACATGTGCATCGAAATTCATAGCTTCCTGTATGAACATGCGACCCAATTGTCCGCCGCCAAGCATTCCGATCTTGAATTGTTTTCCTATCCATTGTTTTTTCATGGCGCAAAGATAGATATAGTGAATTGAAAATGGATAATTGAGAATTGAAAAGAGATTGACGCGTTAAAATTCTCAATTCTGTGTCTTAATTTCAATAATCATTATTCTCAAGTTCCGGACTTCTACATTTTACATTCTCCATTTTCAATTTGTCTTTAAAATGTGGCTTAAAAAGTGTAATTTCGCACAAAAATTACTCACCCAAGTGCTTCAAATACACGACAAAACATTTGATGTTTTTATTGGTAAGGACGAGATTCAATCGGAGATAAAGTCTTTAGGCAAGCAGATTACAACGGATTATGAAGGGAAGGAAGTAGTGTTCATCGCTATTCTTAACGGATCATTTATGTTTGCTTCAGACCTGATGAAATCCGTAAAACTTCCGTGCGAAATCTCATTCATTAAAGTGAGTAGTTATCATGGTACCAATACAACGGGTAGGGTTGATGAAGTGATCGGATTGAACACTTCCATCAGCGGAAAACATGTGGTTTTGGTAGAAGATATAGTGGACACCGGGATAACAATGGATAAGGTTCATACCTTGCTGAGCTCTGAGGAACCAGCGAGTATCGAGATAGTTTCCTTGTTGTACAAGCCGGAAGCATTTAAAGGTAAGCATGAACCTAAGTATGTTGGGTTCTCCATTCCGAACAAATTCGTTGTTGGTTACGGATTGGATTATAACGAACACGGTAGAAATACTGAAGATATCTATCAATTGAAAGATTAAAGAGAAAAGCTATGTTGAACATCGTCTTATTCGGACCTCCGGGAGCTGGTAAAGGAACTCAATCTGAGCGTCTTATTGAGAAATATGGGTTGGTACACCTTTCTACAGGTGATATTTTCCGTGCAAACATCAAGGGTGAAACAGAACTTGGGCTGCTCGCAAAAAGTTACATGGATAAAGGAAATCTTGTTCCGGATGAGGTAACCATCAATATGTTGAAATCAGAAGTGATGAAAGCTGAAAATCCGAAAGGGTTTATCTTTGACGGGTTTCCGCGTACGAATGCCCAGGCTCAGGCGCTTGACGCTTTTCTTGAAAGTATAGGAACTTCTATTACTTTAATGTTAGGTTTGGAAGTAGCTGAAGAGGAATTGCGTGAAAGATTGAAAAACAGAGCTGAAATTAGTGGTCGCCCGGACGATGCGAATCCGGAGATCATTCAAAACCGAATTGATGTTTACAACAGGGAAACAGCTCCTGTTAAAGATTTCTACGCATCGCAGAACAAATACAAAGGGGTGAACGGAATTGGCTCAATTGATGAGATTACCAACCGTCTTTTTGAAGCAATAAATAATTAGGACAAAAGACGATAGACAAATGACTTCAGACTGTTAGGTCTTGAGTCGGCAATGGCTAACGGTCTTTCGTCTTCAGTCTAATATCAATAATATGGCATCCGATAATTTCGTTGATTACGTAAAGATTAACTGTACTTCAGGAACTGGAGGCGGAGGATCTACTCATTTCCGCAGGGAAAAGTATATCCCGCAGGGTGGACCTGATGGCGGTGATGGTGGTCGCGGCGGACATATTATCGTTAGAGGAAATAAACAAATGTGGACCTTGCTTCATTTGAAGTACAGCAAACACTTGAAAGCCGGTCATGGTGAACATGGTTCGGGAAACCTTCAAACCGGAAAACAAGGTCAGGACAAATACGTTGAGGTTCCGATCGGGACAATTGCCAAAGATGCTGAAACCGGCGAAGTTTTGTTCGAGATCACTGAAGACGGGGAAGAGCGAATTTTGGTTCCCGGTGGAAGAGGTGGTTTAGGAAACGATCATTTCAAATCTCCCACAAATCAAACCCCACGTTTTGCACAGCCGGGTGAACCGGGGATTGAAGCCTGGATGATCCTGGAAATGAAAGTGCTTGCCGATGTTGGTTTGGTTGGAAAACCGAATGCAGGAAAAAGTACGCTTCTTTCAGTTTTGAGTGCTGCTAAACCAGAGATCGGTGATTACCCGTTCACCACACTTCGTCCGAACCTGGGAATTGTGGAGTACCGTGATCACAGGTCGTTTGTAATGGCTGATATTCCTGGAATTATTGAAGGTGCGCACGAAGGAAAAGGGCTTGGACTTCGTTTTTTACGACATATTGAAAGAAACTCTTGCCTATTGTTCATGGTTCCTGCAGATGCAGATGATATCAAGCAGGAGTATGAGCTGTTGTTGAACGAATTGAAGCAATACAATCCGGAATTGCTGATGAAGGAGCGAATCCTGGCCATTACGAAAAGCGATATGCTTGATGATGAACTGAAGGATGCTATCCGTCAGGATCTGCCTGAACTTCCGTATGTTTTCATTTCATCTGTTGCACAACAAGGTTTGGTGGAACTGAAAGACTTGATCTGGTCGAGATTAACCCATGTTTGAATACCTTGAATCTATAGATCGTGCTATTGTTGTTGCTATAAACGGAGCGCACAACCCCTTTTTTGATGAATTCTTCTGGGTAGTTTCTAAAACGCTGCCATGGATTCCGCTTTATCTGTTTATCCTGCATCATGTGTGGAAAGCAAATCAGTGGCGAAACTTGCTTATCTTTCTTGGGCTGGCGGCGGTGATGATCGTTATCACCGACCAAACTTCTGTTCACTTGTTTAAGAACATGGTGCTGCGCTACCGTCCCTCACACAATCTTTTGATCAAAGACCAGCTGCATTATTATGTGAAGAAGAATGGTGAATTGTATACCGGAGGTGATTATGGTTTTATCTCATCGCATGCTACGAACTTTTTCGCCATTACCATTTTTGCAGGAATGAGCTTAAAAAAATACTATCCGCAAATGATCTGGATCCTTTTGGCCGCGGCAGTACTTGTTTGCTACAGCCGTATTTACCTTGGTGTCCATTACCTTACGGATGTGATGTGCGGAGGTGCCTGGGGAGCCATGTGGGGGTATCTTTTCTACAGGATCTATATGAAGGTGAAAAGGCCTGTTGAGGAAGTTTAAACTTTGTTCAAATGGTTCATTCGATTTTAAACACTTTTGAACTCTTTGATCTTTTGAACTATTCTAATGTAATCCCGAACACACAAACATCATCCACCTGCTCCAATTCGCCCATCCAGTGTGCAAAGGTATCTTCAAGAATCGCGCGTTGATTGATCGTTGTTTCGGTTCTGAACTTCTCAAGAAGTGTTTGCAGCTGTTTGTACTTGAATTTCTTTCCGTTGGGTCCGCCGAATTGATCTGCAAAACCGTCGGTAAATAAATATAACTGGCTTTTGCCGCTATAATTCAGGTCATAAGTCCCAAAATTGGTTTTACGGATCCCGTTTCCTACAGGCATTTTGTCGTAAGGAAGAATTTCTGTTCCTTGCTCACTGATGAGAACCGGTGCGCGATTCGCTCCGGCATACCTGATGTTTTTTGTGCCGGTGGATGAGCCGCCTTGCGCGGACGAATTATCAAAACGAAGCAGGATTCCGTCCATTCCATCACTGTAGTTGTCTTCACTGAAGTTTTCTATCAAACGTGCACGCACAAAATCGAAGATTTCTCCGGGTTCCGTAATCTGTTTTTCAGTAATGGCCTCTTTCAGGAAATTGAGATTCAAAATACTCATGAATGCGCCTGGAACACCATGTCCTGTACAATCGCACACAGCCAGGTAGAAATATTTCTCCGTTCTGATCGCCCAGTAAAAATCACCACTTACAATGTCTTTCGGCTGAAAGAAAACAAAATAGTTCGAGAGGTTATTCCGGAGTAAGTTATTACTTGCAAGAAGGGTAAACTGAATGCGTTTCGCATAGTTGATACTGTCTACAATTTCCTTACGCTTTTCCTCAATGATTTGGTTTTTCTGCTCAAGAAGTATGTTGGTTTTTTGCTTATTAATATTTGAACGAACAAAGAAAACAAGCATAATTACCAATAAAACCCCAAACCCGATGAAAGCATAAATGGTGATCCGTTTTTTCTCCAATTCCGTTTTGTTCAGTGTATTGGATTGATTCAACAATTTAATCTCTGCATCTTTCTGTTCGGATTTGTATTTCTCTTCTAAATCTAAGATGCTCTTCTGACTTTCTTCGTTGAAAACGGAATCTTTGAATTGTAAGTGTATTTTCAGCGCTTCAGTTGATGATTTGTAATCGCCTAATTTTTCGTAAGCTTTTGAAAGCAGCAAATTGATCTCGGAAATGTCGTGGTTTGCTTTGTCAATCATTACGATTTCCCTTGCGCGTAAATAGGCATCTACCGCTTCTGGATAATTTTTGCGAACGAAAGCCAGGTCACCCTTTTCTTTGTACAGTCCGTAGGATGCATAATTGAAATTGGCGCGTTTTTCCCATGAAAAGGATTCTTCAAGCATTTTCTCAGCTTCGTCCAATTGACCCATTAAACGGTAATTACCTGCCATATTGCATCGTATGATACAACTGGCGTATTCGATATGCAGTTTATCGAAGTATTCCATTGCCCGCTTGTCCCAGATATTGGCAAGAGCGTACGATTTTACTGTATAATAGTAATTACCCAATCCTGCAGCGCCGAAGGCTATGTGCTTTGGTAAATGGTGTTTGACCCCAAGATCATAACATTTCTTATAGCTTTCCTTCTGTTTGTTATTGTTCTTAAGTGCCAGATGCGTATTTCCCAGGATATTGTAGATGCTGCAAAGTTTATCATAGTCGTTGAGCTTCTTTGCCTGTTTTTCGGCTTCATATAAGAAGGGAAGAGCTTTAGAGTATTTTCCCTGGCTTACCAATGCATTCGACAATTGGATATTGACAAAAATCTGTCGTTTTCCCTGAGGTTGGTTTTTCAGGATCTCATGGATTCTTTCCAGTTGCACAGCCGTTGAATCGTCAGTTTGTTCTGTGCTCTTGATCTTGTCAACTATCCGGTTGAACAGAAGGGTATCATCCGGTGACTTCTCAAGTGAACGGATCAAAGTGTATACGGAGCTTTTGTCCTGTCCGAAAGCAAGATTATAAGTAATGAATAGGGCAAAAGTGAGCAGTAGTTTCATTTCAATTACATTTCCGGAACAGTATTTTTTATTAGAAGTTCTAATTCCTGTCGCTTTTGAATGAACCTGGAGAGATCTGCTTTCGCAATAACTCTTTTGGTTCGCCATCTCCTGAAAATGCGACCGTATTCATAACTTAAACGCCAGAATTCAGGAACGATCAGGAAGTAAGCAAAGACCAGCAGGTAATAGATGTAGCCCGGCCAGCTCGGTGGAACCAGGTAAGCCATAAGAATAAAGGCGATTGGCAGTACGAAAAGTGTTCCAAGTAACTTGCCCAGCATCATTTTAACTGATCCCCAGAAAACCTTGCGGCGCATTAATTTTTCTGTGATTTTTTTTGCGGCGATGAAAGGCAGGAATCCGTTGATTGCTCCGAAAAGTGCCAAAGGCCAAAACATCAGCAACCACGCAAGATCCTGAACAGTATTGAGCTTTTTATTTTTAGCTGCTTCATAAATGTACTGGTCTTCAATTTTCATTCTTTTGAGAAGAGCGAAATAACCGTCCAGTTCTTTTTTCAGGTTGTTCAATTTTTCATCTTCTACAGAATGTTCATTCACCCAGGCAGCAAGTTTTTGGCCATACCTAAAGCGTGATTCCAATGAAAGTTCGGGATCGTAACTTTCGTTATTGAACCCTTTTCGGGTAATTTTCATGATATTCTCATGAAGGGAGAACCAATGCTTGTCCTTCACATAGATAATGCAACCCTGCATTTCTCTCTCAACGCGCTTTGTGATCTCGTTTACCACTTTCGCCTTCGAAGCCAGGTAAGCCTCTTTATAATCATTCAGGCAAATTTTATCGGAATTCATCAAAACGAAATCACTTCCTATTGTATTTCTGTCCGAATAATTGACCCCTAAAGCGGAGATGTAGATTTTACTTTCCCAGTTCAACTGTTCAAGTGCCTGGAATCCCATTCGAATGGCACCTTTTTTCACCGGCTTCAAACTTCTGATAGGAACATCATCTGTAAAACCTTCTCCGAAGATCAGGATGTTATTTCTTTTACGAAGGTGTTTATTCACCTCCTGGAAAGCATCGGAATTTTTTGATTTCGTATCCTCACCGTCGTGCTGGCGATAGATGGGAAGCATGTGTGACGCCCACAAGATTGGTTTCAACCACCATTTGAAAACATCCGATCGGGTCATGAAATGAACAACTGGTTTGTTAGTATGTCCTATAAGCAAGGGATCCATAAATGAATTGGGATGGTTGCTTACGTAAATGGTTGCGCCGTACCGTTCTTTGTGCGGATTTATGACAATACGTTGCCTGTAAAACAAACGCAGTGAATAAGTAAGTGACAGTTTAAGTAAAAGATAAAGGGGACGCATTTCCTGTATTTTCTTTTTAAATAAAGTTTAGATTAAATGTCTTCCTGTGATTCAATTTCCTTTTGTTTTCGTTCTCTTTCGTCTTTCTCGAATTCCTTGCTTAGGTTTCTTTTATGCCCGAAAATCAGCCCTAACATCAGTTCATGTGAACCGGCCCCAAAACTACGGGTTTTAGCAATAGATAAATCGTAGGAATAACAGATTCTAAAGTTTTTTAACACGTTTAGACCAATTCCAAACGAAAGCGCATTTTGATTTCTGTATGTAGCGCTGAAGAATCCCATGTTCTGGTAATGGAAACGGAAACCTGCATCATAGGAAAGCGGTGCATTTTTGACAGATTTCGCAATGAATAAAGGTTCCAAAGTATAAGTGCTGTTCAATGCCAATCGGTAACTCAACATTGCGGTGTAATGCCTGTTGTATTTGCTGTTGGAAGTCACACCGTCAAAAGTTGCTGTGGTATTCATCAGCTGAGTTGTGGCGAGTGAAAGCAATAAGTCTTTTGAATAAAGGACCAATCCTGCACTTGCATCAATGTAGTTTTGGCGCGGACTATTAGCCGCATAACTGATGAAAGCATAATCGCCCGCTTCTGTCAAAATCGCTTTGTTCTCGTCTATTCCGAAATTGCTCCAACCCAATCCTAATCCAGCCCCAAGATTCCAATCCGGACTCAGGGGTAAATGATAAGCATAAGAAGCCTGAACCGAATTTTTGCTGAAAGGGCCAATTTGATCGGTAAACATTTTGGCTCCCAATACGTGTTTCGTTCCAAGCGTTCTGTCAGGTGTCTTGTATATAGATTTTCTATCAGTGTATAATTCCTGAAGAGCAAACTGGTCATCGCCTTTTTTGGTGTCTATCACAGAATTGATTGTCCCATAAAATGAAAGTGGTCTTCCTGCAATGTTGGTCCATTGTGTTCTTTGGGAAAGATAAACTTCACCAATATTGGATAATCCACCGGCAGCCGGGTTGAAAAAATAAGGGTTGCTCAGAACTTGTGAGAATTGAAGTTCTTGTTGTGCTGTTGCGGTTAAAACAACAGTTAGAATGGATAAAAGTGTGAGTGTCTTTTTCATGCTGCTATTGTTTAACGGATAATACTGATGGAACCGGTTAGTTTTTCGAAAGCTCCTTTCGGAGAAACAATGGAATAGAAGTAGGTTCCAAGCGGAAGCGGTTCATTGTTAAATGTTCCGTCCCACGGATTTGCGTACCCGATAGATTCATAAACCACACTTCCCCAGCGATTCACGATCGTCACTTCTGCATCCGGATGAAGGTCATTCAGATTGCCTAAAGTGAAATAGTCATTTTTACCATCTCCGTTTGGAGTAAAGATCGTTGAGATATTCAAAAACGCGTCTTCACAGTTCTGTAACTCGATCACAACCTGGTCTGAAGTTGACGGGCATCCGACTTGCGAGGCCGTATATTGCAGAGTAACACTTCCGGCAATTCCTGAAATAAGTTGAGCTGTAGGCTGGGTATATAGGCTGAGAGTTGCCGTTCCGCTGACAACATTCCACAGAACCGTTTGATGATAATCGATTGCCGAACCTGAAAGCGTTAATGGAAAATCTTCAATACAAAGTGTTGTATCGTTCGAAAGGACATGTGCAACCAACGGTCTGAAAATTACAGCACTGTCAATGGTTGCGGCACATCCTATGCTTTGGATGGTCCAGAAGATTTTTCCGAATCCTTCATTGACGTCATAGATCTGTACTACCGGAGCATTTGAGCTCCCGAAAGTAACACCGCTTGAACTCGACCATGTTCCTATTCCTGAAGTTGGAATATTTCCCTGTACCACGCTTCCGTTTTCGTAGCAAACTACCATTGTGTCAAGAAGAACCGCCTGTGAGGAGGGCTGGCTGACAATTATTGTTAAGGTATCGCGTAATTGGCCGCAGCTAGGAGAACTGACTTTCCAGACAACTTTTGTTGTTCCAAGGCTCAAACCTGTAATATCTGTTGAATTTGAAGTCGGGTCGGTAATCGTTCCGGTTCCCAGGATCAATTCCCAATTCCCCGTTCCGGATTGAATGGCATCTGCAAGAATGGGTGTTGAGAAAACTTCACATAACCCTATTGTATCTGTTGCAACATGAGCTGTATCGGGATATTCCAATACTTGAACGGTAAATGAACAAGTGGCCGTGTTGCCTGATGAATCGGTTACCAGGTAAGTTTGGTTCGTAATTCCAATTGGAAACAAATCTCCGCTGGTGAATCCCGTTCCGTCTGTTTGGGTCATGGTAAACAAGCAATTGTCGGTTGCAACCGGTGAGTTGTAAATGACCGTTGGAGTACACGCAACAACATTCGGTGGACAAGTAACCTGCGGATCTTCAAATTCTATCACTTCGTAGACCACAACACAGGAATTCTGGTTCCCGTTTACATCCGTAACGGTAATCGTAACCGGATTTGATCCGCTGTTTACTACTGTTCCTGAAACAGGGTTTTGGTTTAAGGTAAAGAATCCGCAATTGTCTGAAACGCTTACCAAACTTGTCATATTCGGAAGAGTGGTGCTGCACAGCACCCCGTTATTGAAATTCTGAACTGTCGGACAGTTGATTCCCGGAGCTGTAATGTCGTTTGGAATGACATGAGTAATACATGTTCCAACGTTACCGGAAGTATCAGTAATTGAAATTACAATATCAATTGGTCCGGAAGACATAGCTCCGGCAAGTGGCGATTGACTGAAAGAAAGCATTCCTGAATCAGTACAATACTCAACAACAGAATATGAAGCGCTTAGATCAGGAGTTGCATAATTGCAGGGAGCAGAAATAGAAATCAGCGTATCATCAGGACATGTAACAACAGGCGCAATTGTATCAATGATCACGAATTGAATGGCGCATGTTGCTATATTTCCATTCTGATCTTCAGCACTCATTGTGAGTGTTGTTGAACCCAGGAAATTGTGCCCGACAATCAGGTCTTGCGTAACTGTAATTGAACCTTGGGCACTACAGTTGTCTGTTGCAGAAACGTTCGGAACCTGGTTTGTTATTTCACCATTACAAAGCGCATTAGCATAAACCTGTACCGTTGCCGGACAATTTAAAACCGGCGCAGTTGTATCAGAAACAACAAGTTGTAAAACGCAGCTTCCAATATTCCCGCTTTCATCCTCGGCACTGATGGTTACAGGATAAGTGCCGGCAGCAAAAATAGATCCGACGGTTGGGTTTTGTGAATAGATCAGCGTTGCACTGCATTGGTCGAGTGCCGTAACTTCCGCAGAAAGATCCGTCAGTGTATAAGAACAACTCGAATTCAACCCTGTAGAATAAGAAGCCGGACAGGTTACAACTGGAACCATTGTATCTACCAAAATGAATTGTGTATTACACGTTCCGATCAAACCTTCCTCATCCTCAACCGTGAGTGTTCCTGCTACATCAACAAGCGTAATGGTACCAATAGTTGGTGTTTGTGAAATGATAAGATTCCCAAACGTGGTACAATTCTCGGAAATAGTTGCAACAGATGAAATGTCGGTAATCACTCCTTTACATTGTGCTTGTGTATAAAGTGTAATTGATGCCGGACAAACTACTACCGGATTCGTTGTATCACCAAATGTACCTTCAACGGTTACGTTATCAATGGATGGCGGATTGCCGAACAGGCTGGTGCTGTTGTAAGTAAAACGGAATCCGAGAAGAAAATTGGTTTGGTTCAGTGACGCAGGAAGTCCAACGGTTTGCTGGAGATATGCCGGAAGCGCCGTTAATGGTGCTCCAACAACGTTCCATGTTGAACCGTTATTTGTACTGTATACTACTTCAGCATAATCTTCAGAAGCATTTCCATCAATTTTAAGATCAAATTTGAGGGTAAGCCCGTTATAACATCCGGCAGGTATTTGTTGGTAAACAATAGATGATTCAATTCCTGAAGGCGCGTTGATATAACCGTAATGCTCGATCCCCGTTGGAGAACAATCCATTGTGCTTCCTCCCGAGGTAATGTATGCGCTCTTGGTTCCACCGTTTGCAGTACAATTGCCAATAACCCAACGGTTTGCCCCGGTTGTTCCTGAAACAGCCCAAGTGCTTACTGTCGATTCAAAATTGTCTGAATAAAAAACGGTTTGGGAAAATATGGAAGATTGACTTAATACTGTCAAAGACAGCATCAGTAATAGTTTTCTCAGCATTCTTTGTAGTTTGGGCTCAAAAATAGACATTTTATCCTATTTTGGAGGCTGTATCTGCCATATTTGATCGTTGAACCGATTATTGGATTTTGCTTAGTACTTTTGTCTAAAATTATTGAACGATGGTAGGAATTATTATGGGAAGCACTTCGGATCTTCCGGTTATGGAAGACGCAGCAAAAATTCTTGAAGAATTCGGAATTCCTTATGAATTAACCATTGTTTCTGCTCACAGAACTCCGGAACGAATGGTAGAATATGCCAAAACTGCTTCTTCAAGAGGTATCAAAGTGATTGTTGCCGGAGCAGGTGGAGCTGCCCATCTTCCCGGGATGACGGCTTCACTAACACCACTTCCTGTTGTTGGTGTACCGATCAAATCAAGCAATTCAATTGATGGTTGGGACAGTTTGTTGTCTATCGTTCAAATGCCGAACGGAATTCCTGTTGCAACTGTTGCTATCAATGCTGCGAAAAATGCCGGAATCCTGGCTGCAAAGATCATCGGGGCTTCTGATGCTGCTTTACAAACCAAACTTCAGGACTACATGGAGTCGATGAAGAATACGGTTTTGGAGGGCGCAGCTAAAGTGGAACGAAAAGGCTGAAGTTTTCTAATTCTCAATTATAAATCAGGTACTTCTTGCGAATCAGCATAAATGCGTCAATCCCCTGTTTCCAGGTGGCTTTGATTTCTTTTGCTGATTTTCCGTCCAACAATTGCTTTCTAAGGGTAGATGTTCCTGCCAACTGATCGAAGAATTGCCGTTGATTAATGAACGGAATACTGTCACCCAATTGATCACGTGCGTTGATGATCCAGCTCAGGTTAATTTCGTAAGCACGTTTGCGCTGAATCGTGCGCAGGTCGTAACCATTGCATGACGTATTTTGCCACAGCGGTTCTTTTGCTCCTGTTGTTGGCATCGGAATAAACGCAAAATCTGTTTTCTTGAATTTCGGATGACCGAACATCTCGAAAGGGCGTTCTGTTCCTCTTCCCAAGCTTACGGTTGTTGCTTCAAAAAGACACAAACTCGGATAAAGCGTAATTGCCAGGTCACTTCTTAGGTTCGGAGATGGAGGAACCGGAATCTCGTATTTCAATTTGTGGAAGTAATTTTTGCACGGAACCACATACATTTTACAGGTAACTCCTTTCTTCAGCCAAAATTGCCCGTTGATCATTAAAGCGTATTCGCCAATCGTCATTCCGTACACGATAGGAACAGGGTGCATTCCGATAAACGAATGCTGTTCGCTTTCTAGAATTGGTCCGTCAACGTAATGTGCGTTCGGATTTGGCCGGTCAAGAAGAATCAATGTTTTGTTATTCTCAGCACAGGCTTCCATTACATAATGCAGGGTAGAGATGTAGGTGTAAAACCGAACACCAACATCCTGTATGTCGAAGAGTACGATATCAACATCGTACAATTGCTCCGCTTTCGGTTTTTTGTTATTTCCGTATAACGAAACAACGTTTACACCGGTCACCGGATCTTTATGGCTCCAAATTCTTTCTCCCGCATCGGCCGTTCCCCTAAAACCATGTTCAGGCGCAAAAACTTTTTGAACGTTTATACCAAGAGACAATAGGGTATCAACCAAATGCCTTTGTTGAATTACGGAACTTTGATTGGCAACTATCGCCACTCGTTTTCCCCTCAATGAATCCAGGTAAAGATCAAAGCGTTCGTTCCCCAACTGCAATGCCGGGAGATTAGAAGCGCGTTCTTCACCCATTAAAGTGGTATGATCGTCTTCAATGACCACATGTTCTGCGATTGTATCGTTACTCGCAGTTGATACAACAGGTAAATCATTATTCTTTTTCCAGTTGCAGCTAAAAAGGAGAATGCAAAAGATTGGACACAACGAAAGCTTTGCGTACTTTCGCAACCTTATGAAAGGATCCTGGAACAATAGTTTCTTCATAGCTCGATCACTTCGAAAACAACGTGTACATGCGCAGGTCGTAACAGATGGTTCGAATATTATCTCCACCGCAAAAAGCGGGCAAGGAATTGTTCGAATTGCTACTATCAGCATTGCACTTGCCATGATTGTCAATATCATCACCATTGCCGTGGTGGATGGTTTCCAACAAGAAGTGAGCGACAAAGTTATTGGTTTTGGTTCACATATCACCATCCAGGAGGGAGGAGAATCAAGAATTACCGAAACAAAACCCTTAAAAGTTAATCCTGAATTGGTTCAGCTTCTTGCCAATACAAATGGCGTGACTTCCGTTCAGCCAGTAGCTTACAAGCCTGCGCTTCTTCGATCCGGAAGTGATGCTGAACAACGCGAGATCATGGGAGTTTTGTTGAAAGGTGTTGATAAATCGTATGATTGGTCTTTCTTCAAAACCTATTTGAAGGAAGGGAAAATTCCTTCTTTCAAGGACCCGGCTTCTATTGAGATCATGGTTTCACGTCAAATGGCTCGCGATTTACATTACAAATTGAACGATACAATTACGGCTTTGTTTGTCGGACAACAACCGATCCAACGGCAATTTCACATTGTGGGGATTTATGAAACCGGATTTGAAGAAAGTGATAAACAACTGGCTTTTGCAAGTCTTCGGCAGGTTCAGGATTTGAACGACTGGGGAATCAAAGCCGAAATCATGGTGGAAGATACCCTGGCTTTGGGGCAATTGTTGCTTCGTGCTGAAGTTAAAGGTGGAAATGGACATTTCAGGTACGATTGGGGAGAAGGGTATGATAAATATGGCGGGAAGTTAATTTGTCCGACCAAGGACACTACCATTCGCCTGATCGTTTCAGATTATTTCCAGTTCATGGATGAACCGGTTAATGGAAAAGTACCTGGTTATGGAGAAACAACGATTGCCGATACAGCTTACCTGGAAATAAAAGTTTCCGGAAACAAAGAAGCCATGTGCTCTTATACGGTGAACGATGAAAAGATGATCACCAAGAATTATCTGGATCAAACGGGTTATCGCTTCAGTATTGATGCCGGACCAAAGAAGCTAACTTTCGACAGTTATCCCGGAAACGGTTCTTGTGTAAACTATATTGCAGGATATGAATTATCGGTTGAAAGCTTCGAGCATCTGGATGAATTGACAAAGGACGTTAAACGTTCCTTGTATATGATTCCTAAGAACCTTGAGAATATTGAGGTGATAAATATCAAGCAATCAAAACCTGAATTGTTTGCCTGGCTTGATTTTCTCGACATCAACATGATCATCATCATTTCCCTGATGATCCTGATCGGTATCATTAACATGGGATCTTCTCTTCTCGTAATGATCCTTACCCGAAGCAATCTTATCGGAATTTTGAAGAGTATGGGAGCTACCAACCGCCAGATCCGCCAGATTTTCCTGATCCAAACCGGGAAATTGATGTTGCGCGGAATGCTTTGGGGAAATCTCATCGGTTTTGGTTTCTGTATCCTTCAAAAAACCTTCAATATCCTTCCTTTGGATGCAGAAGTGTATTACCTGAATTCCGTTCCGATCAGTTTCAGCTGGTTCACGTTTTTCATGCTGAATATTGTTACTATTCTTGTTTGCTTAACAGCAATGATCCTTCCTTCCATGGTTGTTGCCAGAATTTCTCCGGCAAAGGCGGTTAAGTTTAGTTAATCACTTAAAAAGTACCATTCAGTCAAATGCATATTGAACAGGCAATAAAACCACTATTTTTACGTCACTCATGAGCATGAAAAAGCTTTTCTTATTATTTATTCTTGGATTTGTCTGTGCTAAATCCGGACAAGCGCAGCGAAATGCAGGTGATTCGGCAATTGCTACTCCCTGGGTTGCGCTTCATTATGGGTTGAATGCCCCTGAAGGAGATTTGAAAGACCGTTTCGGGGTAATGAACCATATTGGATTTATGGCGGGCTATAAAACCAGTCGGAATTGGGTTTATGGTTTCGACGGGAATTTTATGTTTGGTCCAACGGTAAAGGAACCGAACCTGTTTCGCAGTTTGATCGATAGTTACGGAAACATTACTGACGAAAGCGGTGAAGTTGGAATTGTAGTTGTAAGTGCCAGAGGATTTAATGTCAATACCATGCTCGGGAAGGTGATTCCGATCTTTAGTCCGAACAGTAACTCAGGGCTATATGTTCATGGAGGAGTAGGATATATACAGTACCGTTACAGAATAGACACTCAGGACCAGTACATTCCTTCGCTGGAGCTTAAGTACAGAAAAGGTTATGATCGTTATACCACCGGTGTAAGCTTTCACCAGTTTCTTGGTTATGCATTTATGGCCGACCACGGAATTGTGAACTTTTACGGAGGATTTTACATCAATGAAGGCTTAACTTATAACCGCCGCGAGGTCTTTTACGATCAGCCTGATACTCCTGTTGATAAAAGTCAGCGTTTAGATATCCAATATGGTTTTAAATTAGGCTGGTTCATTCCTATTTATCAGCGTAAAGCCAAAGATTATTATTTCGATTGATGCGGTTGATCTACGGTTTTGGAATACGGGTACTCTACGTTTTGATGTGGATTGCATCGTTTTTCAATCCAAAGGCAAAAAAGTGGATTGCTGGTCGAAAAGAGCATCTTGATCCGGGTTTAATTCCTGGAAATCGTGAAATTTATTGGTTTCATTGCGCATCCTTGGGTGAATTCGACCAGGGTTTGCCTGTAATGAATGCGTTCAAGGAAAAACGTCCGGAGATCTTTCTCATCGTTACTTTCTTCAGTCCTTCCGGAATGGAGTTTTACAATAAGCGTGACCATAAAGTAGATCTGGCGGTTTATCTCCCGATTGATACGAAACGGAAGGCAGAACGGTTTGTAAAGACCATTCGGCCTTCAAAAGTGTTTTTCGTGAAGTACGAATTTTGGTACAATCACCTGAAAGCTGCACGACGTTCCGGAGCCAAGGTTTATGGTGTAAGCAGTTTGTTTCGTCCAACCCATCGCTTTTTTAAATGGTACGGGGGATTTTTCCGCGATGCATTGCGTTTGTTTGACCGTTTCTTTGTTCAGGATCAGCGTTCGGCAGATTTGCTGAAAACCATTGGAATTGACGTTATTGAACTCACAGGAGATACACGTTACGACAGGATGCTTGCGGTAAAGGAAAAACAGGTTTCCAATGGAATAATTGAGCAATTTGTTAAGGAAGAACAGGTTTTGTTGCTCGGAAGTTCCTGGACAATTGATGAGGAAACATTCTTCCCCGCAATAGTTGAAGCTTCGAAAACGATGAAAGTGATCATTGCACCGCACGACATTTCTGAAGCTCATGTGGAAGGAATTTCGAAATTGTTCAATGATGAGTCAGTGCGTTATACCCGGTTCAATGATTCTTCAAAGCGTATATTGATATTAGATACAATTGGTCAATTAACAAGCGCCTATCGTTATGCAACTGTGGCTTATGTTGGTGGCGGATTCACAGGTAAATTGCATAACATATTGGAACCTGGGGCTTTTGGTGTTCCGATTTTGATCGGCCCGAAATTCGAACGTTTCCCGGAAGCACAATTGTTTACGGAAAAGGAAGTTGCAACAGTGGTGAATACTTCAGAAGAGTTTACAGGAGCTTTACACGATTCTATTAAGAACAGAATGGAAATCGGGGCTGAGTTAGCGTCGATTTTCCGTGGGAATTCGGGAGCTGCTGAGAAAATTGCAAGCTCTGTACTTTCCGAAAATGCGTGATTTTACGGATTAGTTCATGAAATCAGGACTAAAATTCTCAACACTTAACTAAGTAATTAGTCAGCTGAGGTCCCGAATTCCCAAAATCCACTAGAAGTTCGGGCTTAGCTCGTGCGTTTTGTAGAAATCCTCAATGTATTTCACCGCCTCATCTGCAGAACCAACCACTTTTAGGTAACCCATATCGTGCTCCGAGATATTATGTTCTTTCTCCAGCATGATCCGGCGTACCCAATCCACCAGTCCGTCCCAATATTCGTGACCGATAAGTACAACGGGGCGTTTATTGATCTTCTTCGTCTGGATCAGTGTAATGGCCTCGAACAATTCATCCAGCGTTCCGAATCCACCAGGAAGAATTACAAATCCCTGGGAGTATTTCACAAAAATCACCTTGCGGACAAAGAAATAATCGAAAGTTAAGTTATGTTCTGCGTCAATGAACGGATTATGGTTTTGTTCGAAAGGAAGGTCAATGTTCAGGCCAACCGATTTTCCACCGGCCTGGAAAGCTCCCTGATTTCCGGCTTGCATAATTCCTGGTCCACCACCGGTAATTACACCGTAACCTGCTTCAGCCAGTTTTTCACCAACCTCAATTGCCATTTGATAGTACGGATTGTCTTCCTTTGTTCGTGCTGAACCGAAAACCGAAACACACGGGCCAATTCTCGCCATTCTTTCGTAACCTTCCACGAATTCCGACATGATTTTGAATATTGCCCAGCTATCGTTCGTTTTTATTTCGTTCCAATCTTTGCGTATTGCGTTCATATTGAAGAGTTAAGGAGTCTGTGTGTTCAGAGCAATCCAAAGTAAAGATAGCGCTCTCTATGGTTACAACGATATCAGGCAAGCTTTATTATTCACGGGTTTTGGTTCATATCTCTGCTAAATTGATTTTGTATATTTCAACCTGATCCAGCATGTCATTTAACTCCCCGTTTCTAGAATTCGCTTAATGTTGCCTAGGTTCTGCTCAAAAATGGATCTGGCTTTATAGGCTCCTAAATACATTTTGAATTCATCCCAAAAACCAGGATCATGATTCGCAAAAAAGATGGTAAAGGTGATTTCACATCGATTCCGGGAAATTTTTCGATACCGCTGTTCTGATGCCAAACCGTTTGCCTGTATGGAGAAATCGACCAAATTTGATATTGTGAGTTGCCGGCGTTTGTTTGGTTCTACCAAGGTAATGCGTTCATCCCACATTTGGCCTTTTTCGTTTTTATTGCAAAAACAACGTCTGATTGATCCGGGAGTTCCGTCGGGAGCATCGTTACTGTTGAGTGTTGTAATGTGATCGACGTAAACTGACCATCGTTTAGCGTTCTCCGAGTTTCCCAAAAATCGAAATGCTGAGTCCACAGATACATCCACAACAACCGATTCTTTCATAAGCTTGTATGAAAAACCTTGATGCGTACCGTAAGGGCTGAAATAGATTGCTGCTAACGTTCCCGTTGTCAGAATAGCGAGCAGCCAAAATCCCCATTTTCGAATGCGTTTAAAAAATCGATTTCCAGGTGGTTTTGCAATCGTGCTCATACGTTTTTCCTGAATTTCGGTTAGTTGCTATTTTACGAGAAGGGTTTACGTTTGAAGAATCTATTGAAAATTCTTTCTAGCCAACAACTTAGGGGAAACTTTATAAGTTCCACAAAAAGAAAGTCCGCTTTGACGTGTTTTGAACGTAAGGAAGGCTTTTTTATACCACAGCGGATCGGTCGCTTTCTTGTTGAAATCTTCGTGATTCGCAATATCAACAACCTGACCATCATGCCAGCATTCGATGGTATAAATCCCTAACCCAAAATGTTCAGCTCTTTGCAGCAAAACTTCAAAATCCCACTCGGAAAAATGTTTGATCTCTTTTTTATCGAATCCGTCATTCACGTTTTTCAAATCAATAAAGATCTTTTGCTCTAAGAAATCTGCCTGTTCCATATGGGGATAATATATTTCGGCAAAGGTACATAGAAAAACACCAATCTGGCGATATCGGAAAAATCAAAGAAATCATTGGAAGCAAGATTTGCAATCACTGTTCTTAGAACAAGTCAGGAATCATTACCTACCAATTTCTTTTTGCAGTTTCTCCATATGTTCCACCTCCAGCTTCAAATAATGCGCTGTATGTGAAACTTTCGTGTGCTTCTTAATGAGTTCTTCCGGAGTCCCGGTACACACAATGTTTCCGCCGCCTCGTCCGCCTTCCGGACCAACATCAATGATGTGATCGGCAACTTTAACGATATCGAGATTATGCTCAATCACTAAAACCGTATTTCCGTCATTTACCAAACGTTGCAATACATCGTTCAACATTCGGATATCTTCGAAATGAAGCCCGGTGCTCGGTTCGTCAAGAATATAGATCGTACTTCCCGTACCTTTTTTTGCAAGTTCAGTAGAAAGCTTGATTCGCTGCGCCTCGCCACCGCTTAATGTTGTAGAAGGTTGTCCCAATTTGATATAACCCAAACCAACTGATTCCATTGTGGCTAACGGACGATGAATCTTCGGAATGCTTTCAAAGAAATGAACCGCATCTTCAATGGTCATTTCCAATACGTCATTAATCGTTTTCCCCTTGAAACGAACTTCCAAAGTTTCACGGTTATAGCGCTTTCCATTACAGGTTTCGCATTCGACGTAAACATCCGGAAGGAAATTCATTTCTACCAGTTTCAAACCACCACCACCACAGGTATCACATCTTCCACCGACAACGTTGAATGAGAATCTTCCGGCTTTATAGCCACGGATTTGCGATTCCGGCAAAGAAGCGAACAATGTTCGAATCTCTGTGAAAACATTCGTATATGTTGCAGGATTGCTTCTTGGTGTTCTACCGATCGGACTCTGATCTATCTCTATCACTTTGTCCAAATGCTCCAAGCCTTCAATCTTTTTGTAAGGCATCGGCTTTTTTACGCCATTGTAAATGTGCGCATTCAGAATAGGGTAGAGCGTATGATTGATCAAGGTAGATTTTCCGCTTCCCGAAACTCCGGTTACACAGGTAAATGTTCCAAGCGGAATAGTCAGATCTACATTTTTCAGGTTATTCCCTGATGCACCTTTCAGTACCAATTTCTTCCCGTTGCCTTTTCTTCGGGTTTCCGGTAAAGAGATTTCTTTCTCACCGCGAAGGTATTGCGTTGTAATCGAATCAGTGGAAACCAGTTCATTGAATGGTGCTGCGTTTACAATTTCTCCACCGTGTACACCCGCTCCGGGACCAATATCCACCACATAATCCGCAGCTTCCATCATTTCCCTGTCGTGCTCAACAACAATTACTGAATTTCCCGCGTCACGAAGACGTTTTAGTGAATTGATCAAACGAGTATTATCACGTTGGTGCAAACCAATACTTGGTTCATCCAGAATGTACAATACGTTCATCAGTTCCGAACCGATTTGTGTTGCCAACCTTATGCGTTGTGCTTCGCCTCCCGAAAGACTTCTGGCCGAACGGTGAAGTGTAAGGTATTCCAATCCAACTTCCAAAATGAACCGGACGCGTGCCCGGATCTCCTTTAAAATTTCTGTTGCAATTACCTGGTTGTCCTTGCTCAGGTGTTTCTCAATATCTTCCAACCATGCAGCAACATCCTGTAAGTCCATTTTTGAAGCTTCACCGATGTTTTTATCAGCGATATAAAAATGAAGAGCTTCTTTTTTCAGTCGTGCTCCTTCACATGTAGGGCAAGTGATCTTGTTCATGAAACTTTGTGCCCAGCGTTGAACAGCCGGTGTTGAATCTTCGGCATGCCGCGCCATGAAAGTAGTCAATCCTTCAAAATCGATGTTCTTTTCTTTACCAACCTGTTCCAAACCTTCGTTTCCGTGCAGAATTACTCGCAATATATCTTCCGGCAGATCAGTGATCGGTGTATTCAGGTTATAACCTTCGTATTGTAAATACTGGTCAAGACGTTCGAAAAACCAGTTGCGTTTGTATTCGCCTAGTGGTGCCAAACCTCCTTTGCGGATGCTTAATTTTGGATTAGGAATCACTTTTTCCCTGTCCACTTCAGCTACCTCTCCCAGTCCCATACAATCCGGACAAGCTCCATAAGGTGAATTGAACGAGAATAGCGCCGGTTCAGGTTCAGGATAGGAAATTCCTGAAGTCGGACACATCAGTAAACGGGAAAAATGGCGTACTTCATTCGTTTCGAAATCCATTACCATCATGCTTTTCCCACCTAGTTTCATTGCTGAAACGATGGAGTCATAAAGGCGTTTTCTGTCTGCCGAATCAACAACTATGCGATCAACTACCAATTCAATATCGTGAATTTTGTAGCGGTCAAGACGCATTCCTTTTTCAATGTCGCGCACTTCTCCGTCAACACGAACCTTGGTATAACCCGATTTTTGAAGCTGTTCGAACAATTCACGGTAATGTCCTTTACGACCACGGATTTTCGGAGCAAGTATGATGACTTTTTTCTTGTCGAAGTTCTGAATGATGAGATCTGTGATCTGTTCATCAGAGTACTTCACCATTTTCTCTCCTGTAACATACGAAACCGCTGTTCCGGCACGAGCGTAGAAAAGACGCAGGAAATCGTAGATCTCCGTAATCGTTCCAACTGTAGATCTCGGGCTGCGTGAAACTGTTTTTTGTTCAATGGAGATTACAGGTGAAAGTCCCTCTATCTTGTCCACATCCGGACGTTCCAATCCGCCAAGGAATTGGCGTGCATACGCCGAAAAAGTATCAATGTACCTACGTTGTCCTTCGGCAAAAATAGTGTCGAACGCAAGCGACGATTTTCCACTTCCGCTTAAACCGGTGAACACCACAAGCTTGTTTCTTGGAATGGTAAGGTTGACCTCCTTCAAATTGTGTTCACGTGCACCGTAAACGTCAATTTTTTCCTCCTGGTTCAATGTCTTAGAACTCATTTACAGATAAGATTTGTACGGTTTAAGGTTCGTTCCTTTCGCCGGTAGTTCTATTCGGTAGCTTTTGTTTTTTACGGTCAGATGTGTGGTCAATAACCATGGATTCAGTTTACGAAGGATCTTGATGTTGAATCCTTTTTCCAATGCCCATTCGGACAGATCAGGAATGCTTGAACTAACCGTATATTTAACGGTTTTGATAGGCTCGTAAAGTTCCATTTCCTTTGGATAGTAACCGTAAGCTTCAGGATTTTCCATGATCAGTTTCATCGCCAGGATACGGAAAACGTATCTTCCGGTTTCGCTGTTCTGGTCCGTATCAAAATAATGCTCTGTTCCCTGCCATTCCATGTCTGATCGAACACCGGCCGGGCCACGATTGTATGCTGCAGATGTCAACACCCAATCATTGAATCCTTCGTAGGTTTCGCGTAAGAATTCACAAGCTGCTCTGGTACTTTTTTCAATGTGAAGGCGCTCATCCACTTCTGCTGACATTTCAAGCTCATGTAATTCAGCTGTTGTAGGCATGAATTGCCAGAAACCCTGCGCTCCAACGGGAGAAACAGCTTGCTGCAATCCGCTTTCGATTACCGCCAGGTATTTGAAATCATCCGGAATACCTTCTTCCTTTAACCACTTTTCTATAGCTGGAAAATACTGGTTGGCGCGTTTGAAATATCCTGTAGTTTGGCTTTGATAGTAGGCGATTACGAGAATTTCCCTGTCCAAACGCTCTCTCAGGTCTTCATCCTTCAAAACAATTTTTTGTCCGGCAAACTCCATTTCTTCCGGAATAGGAGGAAAGGCGTTTACAGTCGTTGCCGTGGAATCTGTCTGTTCTTTTTCTGCCGCTGTTTTAGGCTCATTGGTACATGATGCCAGCGCTGCAATAAGAAGGATTACCAAATAGTTTTTCATGGAAAAAATTTCTCCACAAAATTAAGCATTTGAGGCTTTACTAAGGAAGTTGATCCGGACGAATTAATTTCGGCTAACCGATGTTTGTTCTTTTTCCGCAAAGACGCGAATTTGAAACACTGGAATTACTCTTCAGTTTTGACAGGAGCTTTATACTTGATCGTATTTTTATACAAAAGGAAGAAGATAAGAAAACTATAGCTGACAAGCGAAACTGCAACCCACGGATTTCCTTTGGAAGCAAAATAAATGGCGATCAAACTGCAGATCATTGCTCCTATAGCAATTAACAGGAAAACCACCCAAACCATTTTGTCTCTCAAACCTGCATATACCAAATGGTGCGTGGTATGATCTTTTCCACCTACCATTGGCGATTGCCCTTTCCTCAAACGATTGATAACCACGGTTAACGTGTCTGCAAAGGCGGGAGTGAAAGCTATCAATGTGATGGCCATTCCGGTAAGCGGATGCAGATTCGTGATTTTACCGACACTCCAAAGGTCATGTACGGCAAAAAAAGCGGTGAATAACCCGATGAACTGGCTTCCGGCATCTCCCATGAATAGCTTTGATGGATGAATATTGAAGCGTAGAAAACCGAGAACAGCACCGATTTGAACCAAAATGGTCAGAATCCAGATATTGCTGTGGAACTGTGACAATAAAATATCACTCATCAAACAGGCAATCAGGATAAAAAGAACTGTGGTTCCGGTAATCCCGTCCATGTTATCAAGCATGTTCAGTGAATTCATAATTGCCACCACCCAAACAACGGTAATCGTGCAATCAATCCAATAATTTCCCGTGATATGAATGATCGTCTGAGTTACAGTAAGAATAACTCCGCACAGAATCTGAACACTAAGTTTTACCAGCGGTTTGGTATTGTAAGCGTCATCAGAAAGCCCCATAACAAAGGCGAATACACTTGCTGCAAATAGGCCGACAAACTCAATGTTTTGAAAGACATTTTCATTGTTGAACACAATAGCGTAGCCAATAGATCCGAAGACGAACGAAACGAAGAACGAAACCCCTCCGAGAGAAGGTTTTGATTCGTTAGCCCAGCGGATGGTAATATCGTTCTTATTCCGGATTCCTAAACTTTGGGAAAAGCGCAAGAGTAGTTCGTTACAAATCAAACTTGCAAGAATTCCTGCGAATAGGAATAGAATCCATGAAAGCAGCATTTCGTAAGTCATCAAATAAAAGGCGTTTGTAGTTTTGAGAAAGGTACACCAATTAGATCTTTATCCGAAATAATAGGATCAATTGTGTTCCAGTCGATGTTCAGGTCTGTGTCGTTAAACAGCAATGTATACTCGTGTTGAGGCGAGTAATATGCTGTGCATTTGTATAAAAATTGTGTATGATCTTCAAGTGCAAGAAATCCGTGTGCGAAACCGGGAGGAATCCAAAGCTGTTTTTTGTTTTCGGCAGATAATTCAATTGCCACATGCTGTCCGTATGTTTTACTTGAGCGTCGGATGTCAACTGCTATGTCGAGTACGCTTCCCTGGGTAACGCGAACCAGTTTACCCTGTGCAAAAGGCGGAGCCTGAAAATGCAATCCGCGAAGCACATTTTTCTCAGAAACGGATTCGTTATCCTGAACAAAAATCACTTTTTCTCCAACGGCGTCTTCAAAATTCTGTTGATTGAAACTCTCGAAAAAATACCCGCGATTATCATGGAACAATCTGGGTTCGAAAATCTTCACCTCTTGAATTGAACTATCAATCCACCCCATATCTACTTCTTTTTCGATTTTCTGCTTTTCTTTTCTTCGTAGTAGCCATAACCGTAGCCATAACCATAACCGTATGAACTTCTTCTGAAGTTGGTTCCGTTCAAAATTACATTCAAATGGTTTAACTGATTCATGTCAAACAATTCTTTCACGCGATTTGCAAAGATTCGCTTAGAATATCCTGATTTGAAGACGTAGATCGGAACATCTGCATTTGCAAGGATTTGAACACCATCCGTCACCAATCCGACAGGTGGATTATCGATAATCACTATGTCGTACATCGATTTCAATTCCTCAAGAACCTCCTTAAATGCGCCTGATAAAATAAGTTCAGACGGATTTGGTGGAATTGGTCCCGCGGTAATAAAATCCAATCCCTCAACTGAGGATTTGCGAATGGTTTCTTCTACAGTACATTGCCCGATGATAAGGTTACTGATTCCCTGGGTATTCGGAACATTCAATCCAAGGTGGATTTTCGGTTTACGTAAATCAAGGTCGATAATAACCGTTTTCTTACCTGAAAGGGCTAGAATTCCAGCCAGGTTCAATGCTACGAACGTCTTACCTTCCCCCGAAATTGAACTGGAAATGGCAATTGTCTTGGCATTCGGATTCACGAAGCTCAGGTTGGTACGAATGTTTCTGAGAGATTCTGCCAACGAAGATTTGGGAGATTCGATTACCATCAACTGGCTGAATTCTTCCGCGTTCCTGATCAAAGGGATGTTCCCCAGGAATGAAGCTTTTTCCGGAAGCAGCTGTTTCAGGTCTTCGTCTGTATTTACTTCGTTGTAGGTAACATATTTGAAAAGCAAGACAGTAAATGCAATGATGAAACCCACGAAGATGAAACCGGAATAGATCAGTTTCCTGTTCGGACTTACCGGCTCGGAAGAGATAGTCGGTGGATTCAAAATACGGTTTTCTGAAGTGTACCCTGCGTTTGAAATAGAATAAAGCACCTTCTTATCGGTCAATAATTGGTAATACTTCTCATTCAGCTCCTGGAGTGATTTCAATCTGTTGTATTCCATTTTTCGTTCGGGAAGCTGAATGAACTCACTGTCGTATATACCGAGTTTCGTACGTAGGGCCCTTGCCTTGGTCGTCAAACGTTCATTAATTACATCAACACTTCTTCTTATGCTTTGTATCTTCGACTGGATACGCGTTGTAACCGATCTTACTTCGGAGTGATTTTCACTTACATCCGAAAGCAGCATTTCTTTCTTTTCCAACAATTCGTTCAAATCATTGATTTGTCGTGTTAGCGCCTCCTCATAACTTTTGCCCAGCATTTCCGGGATTACTTTATACAGTTCCAGGCGATTGGGGTCGTTATTCAGTTTATTGGCAATCAGGCGAAGCGTTGCAATTTCTTCTTCAAGTTCGAAGAGTTGATCCTGGTATTTATCGAGATTTTCATTGATTTTTTCTCCTGCACCTTCCGGGTCAGAAAGTTTTGAATCGCGCTGAAACTCAGTTAAATTGTTTTCAGACAATTCCACCTCTTCCATAATTGAATCGAGCTGCTTGTCGATGAACAGCAAAATATTGTCTGAACTTCTACGTTTCATCACCTCGTCATACTCAAAGAAGGTTTCGGCAACGGCATTAGAAATGTCATGACAAAGTTCAGGATTATAACCCCTGTACTTAATTGAAATGGACTTCGCATCAACATCAACGGCTTCAATTTCAAGATTAGGGATAAGTCGTGCTACAATTGACGATTTATTATTGAAAATAAAATAGAGGTCGTTTTGCTCGTCGTCTTTTTTGATTCTTTCCCAATCCTCTACCTGGATAAGAATTTCGAATTCCGGAGTTGAAAATCGTTTGTTCACCGCATGCAGTGATTTTTTTTCTTTTCCGTTATGGGTATAAGAAATTTGAAGTTTTCCGCCTTTTACCTCAACATAGATCGGAACATCACAAAGTGAACTGTCTTTTAAGGAATAGGGAATAACATTGAATGAACTTTGATGGTATTTCTCTTCGGTCAGGATATTTCCTTTAGAGAAGACAGAAACGTTCATGTTCAGTTTATCCAATGCCATATCGAACAGGAACTGGGAACGGAGAAGTTCCAGTTCGCTTGAAATATTGTCTTTGGTATTAATGTTCTCTATTTCCAGTAATTCTTTCCCCTGGTCTTTTTCTTCCAGCTGGATAACCATGGAAGATTCATAGATCGGTTTGGTATAGCGCAAATACAGGAAAGCCGCAATTCCCAAAACACCGATGATAAGGAGCGCCCACCACCAAAACCGGCGAAGTATCGTTCCTACAATTAACGGATTGTAGTCAGTATTTATGATGAATGAATTTGCCCTGCTCATTTAATTCTGGTTAATCAATACTGTGATTACGATCAAAGCGCTCGAAAGTAGCGAAACAATTGGTGCCGCAGATTCTACGAATTCTTTTCCAACCTGTTCGGCAGGTTCAACGTAAATATAGTCGTTTGCCTGAACTACAAGGTCGGCATATTTCAATCCGTCTATCGTCGACATATCCAATTCGTAAACGATTCGCTTTCCGTTCTCAACCCGCATGAGTTTCACCCTGTCGGCCCTACCGCGATCAGCAATTCCACCTGCCATCGCAATTACTTCCATGAGGGTTGTATTGTTGTTTTGCAATGCAACTACTTTTGCGTCGGCACCGCTTCCCGGGAAAACGATCACCCGCTGGTTCGTCAATTTAACCTGTACAAAAGGATCAATATAACCATTCTTGTTTGCATATTGAGAAGAAAGCGTGTCTTCCAGTTGTTTTACGGTAAAACCGGCAACCTGAACAGAACCAAGAATAGGAAGATCGGCAGTTCCGTTTGATCTCACCAAATATTCAATCTGCGTTTTGGTGATTCCTTCTTCGCCTAAGCCGGTCATATTGTCCACTATCTTTTCCCCGTTATTGGTATAAAGCTGGAAGCTGAACTTATCGTCTTTGGAAACTGTATATTCCGTAGCAGGCTGAAGCGGAATGCTATCCTTCTTCACCGTTGCATCTTTTGGTGTCTTGAACATCAAATTCTTATTGATATTACAAGAGCCGAAGAATAAACTCAGGGTTCCAAGCAGTAAAAAGAATTTCAGCTGTTTTAGTTTCCTCATTTAGTACTATTTATTCAGTAACGACCAATAATAGTTTTTCATATCATTGGTCAGCCTGTTGTAATGGAATTTCTCTCTTACGTGATTCCACCCATTTTGTGACATTTTTTCACGATTTTCTTTATCGGAAATTAAAATTCCCAGCTTTTCTGCGAATTTCGGCATGTTATTTTTTTCAATAACGTATCCTGTTTCACCATCAATCACAATATCCCGTACACCGCCAACGTCGGTACTAATCACCGGAATTGAACAAGCCTGGGCTTCAATTAAGCTAACCGGAGTTCCTTCGTTGTTCGAAGTTAAGCAGATAATATCCATTCCTGCATTGAATTCTGCAATGTCTGTTATCCAGCTGGTCATTTCTATTTGAGCATTGAATGTTGTGTTTAATTCCCTGACTCTGTTCTCAATGTGCTCACGTTCACTTCCGTCACCAACAATGAAATAGCGCGCTTTAATCCTTTTACGAGTAAGTTCCTGAACTACGTCGAGGAACAAGGTATGGTTTTTTATCGGGGCAAGCCTGCCTACTATCGCAACCGCAACTTCATTTTCTTCCAGGTTGTATTTTGCCCTGATCTTCTGTCTTTCTGAAATTCTTTTCTGCTGAAACGGTTCCAGGTCAAATCCTAACGGAATAACTTTGATCTTTTCGGCTTTGCAAATACCGTAAGTGTCGCTCAATTCTTTTTTCTGTAACTCGGAAATTGCAATAATTCCTGTAGAAGAAGAAGCCAGTCGTCGCTCTATGAACTGGAAAAGTTTTGTTTTTACAGCTCCGAAATAGGAATGGAATACATGTCCGTGAAAGGTGTGAACGATCACTTTTACCCCGGCGGCTTTTGCGGCACGTCTTCCCAACGCTCCGGCTTTTGCTGCATGGGTATGCACAATATCTGGTTTAAATTCCTCGATGATCTCCTTGATCCGTTTGTAAGCAGCCCTATCGGATTTCCAATTCGGTAGCCGTTGCATTTCCGGGATCAACAGGGGTTTTACATTGTATTGTTCAAGGATATGAAGCGAATCCTTTTCATCCGGTTCCGGCAATCCGCCAACCAAAAGCGTTTCAAACTCATCATCCATAAACCGCGTTAAAAAAGTGGCATTATACGTCGGGCCGCCAATGTTAAATCGATTAATGATGCGCAATACTTTAGGCATGAGATTTGTCTTCAAGTTCCAGTTGCGTAAAAATAAGAAGATAAGGCATATGAGATGCGTTGTATCTACGATTTGTAACGCTATGATGTTTAAAAGTTTTGAAAGGAAGAAACCCGCACCGGGATTTAATTGACAACTTTATAAAATGAAACTCAAACTGTGTTTTTTAGCTGCTTTTGTGTTTTTCACCGGCACAATTTTCGCCCAAAATACCATTCAAACGGCAATTGATGTTTTTGCATCTGACCCTAGTTTTGCAAATGCTTCTGTTTCGTTTATGGCCGTTGATTGTGCAACAGGAACAACCCTTGCAAGCAAAAATCCCAATCTCGCATTGCCGCCGGCATCAACCACAAAATTGTGGTCAACAGCTACTGCTTACCAATTATTGGGAAAAGATTACACCCCGACAACACGTTTATATATTGACGGAACCATTAAGGACAGTGTTCTGAACGGTAATTTATGGATTCGTGGGGGCGGAGATATTGCTCTTGGTTCGCGTTACTACAATGGCGATGGAATCGAAGATACTTTTCTTCGTTCCTGGTGCGATACATTGAAGAAAAGAGGGATTAACGGAATTACCGGGGCAATTATCGCTGATGGTTCGGAATTTGGATACGAAGGTGCGCCTGATGGCTGGGCTTGGGGAGATCTGGGGAATTATTACGGAGCTGCTGCAAGTGGTTTGCCGATTTACGACAATATGCTGCGCTATTATTTCGCGACAAGTAAAACTGCCGGCGCTGCAACTTCATTTTTAAGAACATTTCCAACCGTTCCGGGATTGTCATTCCACAATTATGTGACTTCTGGCGGAAATGGAGATAATTCGTACATCTATGGAGCACCGTATTCCCTCGACCGTTTTGGAACCGGGACCCTTGAATGCGGAAACAGCAAGTTCATGGTGAAAGGAAGTTTGCCGGATCCCGAAATGACATTTGCACAAGAGTTTATGCGGGTTTTGAAAGAAAAAGGATTCAAGATCTCTGATTCGTGCGCAACTGTCCGTAATATGGCAATCATGGCCGCGCACAACCGATATGCAGGAAAAACATTGCTGTATACGCATGCGGGGAAACCATTAAATTCCGTTGCCTGGTGGACAAATATGAAGTCGGTGAACACATTTGCCGAAGAAATTTTGTGCTGGGTCGGTTATGGAACAAACGGCGACGGTTCAATAGAAAATTCGCTTTCAAAAGAGATGAACTTCTGGAGTTCAAAGATCAATACAGGTGGATTGTACCTGAAAGACGGTAGCGGACTTTCAAGAGCAAACGCTATTTCTGCGAATCATTTTTGCCAAATGCTGAAGTATATGACAACCGGTAGGGATTTTGAGCATTTTTATGCAACACTTCCGGTGGCAGGTGTTTCGGGGACACTTTCTGATGTCTGTGAAAATCAGGCCGGTGAAAAACGTGTTCATGCGAAATCAGGAACCATGAAGCGGATTAAATCGTACGCCGGATATGTTGAAACCAAATCAGGAAAACGGCTTGCATTTGCAATAATCATCAACAATTACAATTGTTCCAATGAAGCAACGTTAGATAGAATTGAAAAAGTGATGAACGCAATGGCGCTTTATTAGATATTCAGATTTTAAGACTTCATGACATTCGGATTTAACCTTTATGGTCTGAAAGTCCGAACATCTTAAAGTCTGTCGTCTAATAATCCTTAAATTAGCATCCTATTTTCAAGCAAATGCAGGAATCGAAAACGATGAAGAAAATTGAAATGGTGGACCTTGGCGCACAATACAGCGCTATCAAGGGTGAAATTAGAGAGGCAATCGATGAGGTGCTGGAATCTGCAATATTTATTGGAGGCCCCGTTGTTCATCGTTTTCAGAAGAACCTGGAAGACTATCTTGGTGTAAAACATGTTATTCCTTGTGCCAACGGAACAGACGCGCTTCAAATTGCGTTAATGGCAATTGATGCACAGCCAGGCGATGAGATCATTATTCCATCGTTTACATACATAGCAACAACAGAAGTGATCGCATTGCTGAAATTGACACCGGTTTTTGTTGATGTTGATCCAGTGAGCTATTGTGTCGACCCGAAAGAGATTGAAAAAGCAATTACGCCTAAAACGAAAGCTATCGTTCCTGTTCATTTGTATGGACAAGTTGCTGATATGAATGCTATCATGGCGATTGCAGAAAAGAATAACCTGTTCGTGATCGAAGACAATGCCCAGGCAATTGGTGCAGATTATACGTTGACAAACGGTGAGAAAAGAAAAGCCGGAACAATTGCCCATATAGGTTGTACTTCGTTTTTCCCGTCAAAGAACCTCGGTTGTTACGGAGATGGTGGAGCAATGTGTACAAACGACGACTCACTTGCTGAAAAATTGAGAATGATCGCAAATCATGGACAAAGAAAGAAGTACCATCACGAAATCGTTGGTTGTAATTCACGTTTGGATGCCATGCAGGCTGCCGTTTTGAATGTGAAATTACCTCGATTGGACCGATATGTTGCTGCCCGCCAAAAAGTAGCGGATTACTACGATCAGGCTTTCTCCAATTGTACTGCCATCACTACTCCGGTTCGTGTTGACGGTGGAACTCACGTTTTCCATCAATATACCGTTCAGTTGAATGGAATCGATAGAGATGAATTGAAGAATTATCTTGCGGAAAAAGGCATTCCTACAATGATTTATTACCCGCAACCGGCTCATTTGCAGCCTATGTTCAGCGCTTTCAACCTGGGAGATCTCAATCTTCCGGTAACAGAGCAGTTGACAAAGAACGTAATATCGTTCCCTATTCATACAGAAATTTCGGATGAACATTTGGAGTTCATTACTGCTGAAATATTGACTTTTTGCAACAAATAGCATGAAAAAAATTGCCGTAGTTGGTACAGGATATGTTGGATTAGTTACAGGAACTTGTTTTGCCGAAACCGGAAACCAGGTGGTTTGTATTGATATCGACGTAAATAAAGTAAACCGAATGAGAAATGGAGAAATTCCAATTTACGAACCTCATTTGGATGTGCTTTTTGAAAGAAATATTAAGGCAGAGCGTTTGTCTTTTACAACCAGTCTCGAAGCAGGAGTGAAAGATGCGGAGATCATTTTTCTTGCACTGCCGACTCCTCCTGGTGAAGATGGTTCTGCGGATTTGAGGTATATCCTTGGTGTTGCCGACGATCTGGGAAAGATCATTACGGACTATAAAGTAATTGTAGATAAAAGCACTGTTCCGGTTGGAACCGCAGAAAAGGTGCGTTCGGCTATTGCAAAAAATGCTACCGTAGAATTCGATGTGGTTTCTAACCCGGAATTCCTGCGTGAAGGTTTTGCTGTAGATGATTTCATGAAACCCGATCGCGTTGTCATCGGAACCTCTTCGCCGAAAGCAGAGAAGATCATGGAACAGTTATACAAGCAATTCGTTCGACAGGGAAATCCAATCATTTTCATGGATGAAAAAAGTGCCGAGTTGACCAAGTACGCTGCGAATTCGTTCCTGGCAACCAAAATTACCTTTATGAACGAGGTGGCAAATTTTTGTGAACGTGTTGGCGCCGATGTGGATAAAGTACGGATAGGAATTGGTTCCGATGACAGAATCGGAAAGCGTTTTCTTTTCCCGGGAATCGGTTACGGAGGTTCGTGCTTCCCGAAAGATGTTCAGGCATTGGTGAATTCAGGAATGGAAAACAATTTTTCGTTCGAGATCCTGAAAGCCGTTATGGAAGTGAACGAAAGCCAGAAAACGGTTCTTTTCCCAAGAATGAAGAATTTCTTCAGAGGAGATCTGAAAGGGAAGAAAATTGCCATTTGGGGATTGGCGTTCAAACCGGATACAGATGATATTCGTGAAGCTCCGGCCTTGTATATGATCGATGAATTGGTAAATGCTGGTGCAGAAGTAATTGCATATGATCCGGAGGCGATGAAGAACGTAGAGGGATTGTTAGGGAATAAGATTTCGTACGCAGGGAATGAATATGAAGCTCTGAAACATGCAGACGCTTTGCTGATCTGTACAGAATGGGGTGTTTTCCGAAATCCTGACTTCGACAAGATGGCTGAATTGATGACGGATAAAGTGATCTTCGACGGAAGAAACCTCTTTGACGTAGAAGAAATGAGTCAGCGCGGGTTTTACTATAGCTCTATAGGGCGATTAACTTACGAGAAATAAGATGCAGGAAAGAAAACGCATATTGATTACCGGTGCTGCCGGATTTTTAGGTTCGCATCTTTGTGATCGTTTCATTAAAGACGGTTACCATGTGATTGCAATGGACAACCTGATCACAGGCCGTATCAAGAACATTGAGCATTTGTTCCCTTTGGAGAATTTCGAGTTCTACAATCACGATGTAAGTAAATTTATTCATGTTCCGGGAAAACTGGATTACATCCTCCATTTCGCTTCGCCTGCGAGCCCTATCGATTATTTGAAAATCCCGATACAAACGCTGAAAGTAGGTTCGCTTGGAATCCACAATTGTTTGGGATTGGCAAGAGTAAAGAAAGCACGTGTTCTTATTGCAAGTACTTCTGAAGTTTATGGTGATCCTACAGTTCACCCGCAAACGGAAGATTATTGGGGAAATGTGAATCCCGTTGGTCCGCGTGGTGTTTACGATGAAGCAAAACGTTTCCAGGAAGCAATGACGATGGCTTATCATACGTTCCACGGCGTTGAAACAAGAATTATCCGCATTTTCAATACTTACGGTCCAAGAATGCGATTGAATGACGGACGCGTACTACCTGCTTTTATTGGCCAGGCATTGCGAGGTGAAGATTTGACTGTCTTCGGTGATGGTTCACAAACACGCTCTTTCTGTTACGTTGATGATTTGGTTGAAGGAATTGTGCGTTTATTGATGAGCGATTACGCGCAGCCGGTAAACATTGGTAATCCGGACGAAATTACGATAGGACAATTCGCTGAAGAGATCATAAAATTGACGGGAACAACGCAGAAAGTGATCTACAAAGACTTACCTGTTGATGACCCGAAACAACGTCAGCCCGACATTACAAAAGCGCGAGCTTTGCTGGGTTGGGAACCGAAAGTAGGAAGAGCGGAAGGATTGAAATTGACTTATGATTACTTCAAAAGCTTAACGAAAGAAGAGTTGTATCAATCTGACCATATTGATTTTGAGAAATTTATTGTGAGATAATGGAGGTTATTGGTCGATGTTTTGAATTGAACGAAGAGCAGCAGAAACAATATGCTGGCCGCGAAGTTAAACGCATGGGAATTATCATAGCGTCCGTTTTCGTAGGAATGGTGATTTTACTTCTGGCGATTCGTGTGCCGATGTTCATTTTTGGCGCAGTCGTTCCCTTATTATTGGTCGTTTTTGCATTAGCGATAGGAATCAGGTATGCGGTTGTTCAAAAGATGGCTACCGGTTACATGCTTTGTTTCGATGAAGACAGGATCTCTTCTACTTTCGATAAAGAAAAGGTTGGTTCGGTCATCACCGGAATGTCGAAGATCAACGAAGCGCGATTTGGCTCTCGCATGAACCAGTTCATTTACTGGGGAAATATCGATTATATCGCTGTGAACCAAAATGGAATGAAGATTTATTCCACCAAATACGACATGATGAACGGAAACGGATTGATCATGATCCCTGCTTTCATAGACGATTACGAAGAAGTGAAGATGTTTTTCGAAACTAAGTACAAAGCAAAAATAAATAAGTACTAATGGGTTATTTTGCGCACGAAACGGCTGTTATCGACGAAGGTTGTAACATTGGAGAAGGGACAAAGATCTGGCATTTCTCGCACATTATGCCGAATTGTACCCTAGGGGAAAAATGCAATATCGGGCAGAACGTAGTTGTTTCTCCTGAGGTTATTTTGGGGAACAATGTAAAGGTGCAGAACAATGTTTCTATCTATACAGGTGTAATTTGTGAGGACGACGTTTTCCTTGGTCCGTCTATGGTTTTTACCAATGTAATGAACCCGAGATCAGCTGTAAACCGCAGAGACCAATATTCCAAAACTGTTGTGAAACGAGGAGCTTCCATAGGTGCAAACGCCACAATTGTTTGTGGAAATGACATCGGTAAGTACGCTTTCATCGGAGCCGGAAGTGTGGTAACAAAAGAAGTTCCCGATTTTGCATTGGTCGTAGGTAATCCTGCCCGACAAATTGGATGGATGAGCACTTACGGGCATCGCCTTGAATTTGATGTTAACGGAAATGCAACCTGTCCTGAAAGCAAAGAAGAGTATAAATTGGAAAACGGCTTGGTTCGTTTACAGAAATAAAAGATGGAGGAACGTTTAGATAAAATACTTGTCGACCGTGGTTTGGTTACTTCCCGCACTCGTGGAGAAGAATTGATCAAGAACGGTGACGTATTGGTAAATGGAGTTTCCATTGAAAAACCCGGAAAAAAAATCCCTCTTGACGCAAAGATCATTCTCCTGAATGAAGAGCTGTCATGGGTTTCTCGCGGTTCGTTGAAATTGTTAAAAGCCATCGAGCATTTTGATATAGATTGTTCAGAGAAGTCTTTCCTTGATATTGGTGCTTCAACCGGAGGATTTACAGAGGTTTTGCTTTCAAAAAACGCTTCAAAAGTATTTTGTGTTGATGTTGGTCATGACCAGCTTCACGAACGCATAAAGTCGAATGAGAAAGTGGTGAACATTGAGAAAACGCATATTCGCAGTTTAACCGCCGAGCAAGTCCCGGTTTTGGTTGACGGAGCTGTGATCGATGTTTCCTTCATTTCCCTTGAAAAAGTGATCCCGTTTGCGGTTCCTTTCATGAAGAACGAAGGCGAATTGGTAGCGTTGATCAAGCCACAATTCGAACTTGAGCGAAAAGCCCTGAATAAACATGGGATCGTGCGCAGTTCCACTCATTATCCAAAAGTCCTGGAAAACATTCAACGCGTCTGCAAAGACTCCCACTTCGAAGTACAAGGGATCATCGATTCCCCTATTGTTGGTGGCGATGGAAACAAAGAATTCCTGATCTACGCTAAGAAGAAAGCATAATTTTACCTTTTTAGTGCGCTGTGCAGGATGAGGGCATCCTCCACAGCTAAAATAAGAGCCCGCTGTATGTCCTCATTCGGCGATAATAAAATTCGTGCTCAAACTTCGGGGAAATTCTTGCACAAAAAAAGAGAGACTTTCATCTCTCTTCACACTAGTTGTTCAGTTCTACCTAACTACTAATGAATTCGCTGTTGTAGTAATTTTTGGAGAATTACAGCGAACCTAGTTTTATTGTTTTAACCTTGGTTTATACTATTGATTCAGGAAGTTTAGAAAGGTTGGAATTAAAATGAAATTTTTCCCTGGATTTTTAATCCCTGTACATCTCTGAAGGCTGTAGTTCCAGCATTGATGTTTGGAATCCATTGGTATTGTACGCCTACACCATATCTTACTTTATCTCTTTTAGGTGAGAAATTGTAAGTGATTCCCGCACTAAGTCCAGTCTGAATTTTATTCGTGTTGTAAACGTTGATGATCTTGTTGCTTTCCTGTTCAAGACCATTCAGGATACGTGTAAACAAAACACCGCCATTCAGGTCAAATCTATTGAAAGAGTAGAAGAATCCTGAAGTGGATTGAATCGTGTTCAATTGTTGAATTGAATGTTGGTAACGACCTTTTACGTAATCACCGTTCAACTGCGTAAACTGAACATAACCGAAATCCTGGATTAATCCCCAACGACCAAAATGTTTGCTGAAAGCCGCATCAACTGCCAATCCGAATCGAGGAGCAGAACTGCTCAGGCTGCTTCTGTTGTCATTTCTGGATTGAGAAAGTTGTGTTCCGAAAGCCAGGGTTGCACTCAAAAAGCTTCTTTTCGGTTCGTAGAAATGTGTTCGTCCAACATTTGCGCAGTTATCCGTATTCAACAATCCTTTCGCCTGGAGCAAAGCAATTTCATCAAATGCCAGGTTGGATGAAACCTTGTTGTCTGCTTGCGTATTTGTAATCGTTGAATTATTCGACGTATTGTTGATTGAATTATCTACACCGTTAGTATTGTTGTTTTGATTACGATCCTGGTTATTTGCCAGATTGTTATGCTGAACCTGTCCCGGATCATTAACCGCAACCTGGTGCGTCGGGTTTACAGTTTTAGTTCCGTTTCCACCTTTATTCGGAGAATCAATGATTTCAGGAGTAGTCATTTCCTTTCCTGAATTATCTGCCGTATTGCTGGTGTTTATGTTTTGATGAATTCCATCATTCATAAAGAAACTAACGAATGTAAACGCAATCAAACTAGCTGCATATTTCCACCAAACAGAAGAAAGGGCAACCGGTTGCGTAAGCGTAACAGCCAATCTGTTCCAAACGCGTTCACGTGAAAGCGCATCCTCAAGTTTTGTCCAGCCATCGTGGTTTGTTCCTGTCGACCATTCCTGGTAAGCAGCTTTGAATTTACTGTCAACAACAGCATTCGCTTCTTCATCCAGGCTGGCAGATAATTTATCCCAAACCGAAGAAGTAGAAAGTTCTTCATCGAGTTTATTCCAAAGATCTTTCGGTTCTTCTGCATTCCAATTGCTGAATGCCGCATTCAATGATTGTGCTTCTTCACCGGAAGCTCTGTTTTCCGTAACTTCCTTGTCTAATGAAGTATTCAGCTTATCCCAAACGGCAGAAGATGGAGCCGTATTATCCCATTGATCGAAAGCATCTTCCAGTGAATTGTTTCCAGCCTCGTCCAAAGAACCGCTGAGTTTATCCCATAGCGAATCACCCGGGCTTCCTGCGTCCCATTTCTCAAAGCCTTCATTCAGCATTTGAGCAAGTTTGTCGTTATGATCCGTATTTAAACTCACGCTAGTTTTTGCTTCAATACGCTTCTTGCATAGTTCAACTGTGATTTTGATGTTCCTACGGAAATCTCAAGTTCTTCAGCAATTTCGGCATGACTCCAGCCTTCAAGGGCATACAGTTTCAAGACCAATCCAGCTTTTTGAGGAAGCCTGTTGATCTCTTCCAAAATTACACCGAAAGGTAAACGGGTTTCCGTTTCTTCCTCTTCAGGAGTATCTGCGTAGGTTGCCTCTGACAACTGGGTAAACGATTTGCGTTTTCGGATCGCCTGTAAGCAAGAGTTCACCGTTACCCTTCGAAGCCAACCTTCGAAGGAACCGGTGAAATTGTATGATCCGATATTTTTAAAGATGTGCATGAAAGCATCATGAAGCATGTCTTCGGCATCTTCCGAATCTGTTCCATAAAGTCTACACACTTTAAATAAATCCTTAGAGAAAGCTCTGTAAAGCTTCTCCTGAGAGGAACGTTCCCAGTTTACGCACCCTTCAATGATATGTTGATATTCATTTGTCATGGTGCTTTGATATAAACGGCTTCCTCTAATGCATTGTTGATTTTGGTGAAAAGGATCTGGTTGTTAATTTCGTTGATCACGTAAGTTGGAACACCATTCTCGTTTGAGATCGTGGCGTTTGTCCAATGGTTTTCTGAAATATCCTCAAACAGTTTGGCAACATCAATACCAAGTTCCATCTGGTAACTTTTCTTTTTCTTTAATTCGAAAGGCAGGTCAGTACTGAAATTGATACTGATTTCGTCAGTCCACTCTATTTTAACAGCAACATTTTCCGTACCGTTGAAGTGGGTTCCGTTCAATACCAATCCCGGAGATTTCTTAGGGATATTCATTGTCAGAACGAAAGTTTTGTATTCTCCTACCGGAACATCAATGCCAAGCCCGATGGATGAATTTCCGGTTACGGAAAATTGAACATCAGGAGTTGGTTTCGTCATGAATACGTCATCTCCTTCAGCCCTGGTTCCGGTAACGGTAAAATCTGTCAGGTAAAATTTGAAATTATTTAGTGCATTTGTTTCAGAATTATTCACATATCCCCAGCTGAAAGAGATGAATGCAGGTTGCTTCAACCTGTACTTCTCACAAGCCGTAAGTAGCAGAATTCCAAAAGCGAAGCATAATATACGCAGCATTGTTAGTTATTTTAATTCGAAGATACAGTAATAGTGCTAAGGTTGGAATCAAAATGAATATTTTCCGCATTTAGCTTCAAGATCATACCTGTTTTTGAATTGTTTTACCCGTTGAACCTTTGAACCGGAAATCAGTTGTATTTTCCGGGAGAGGATTTAGAATAATTATAAATAAGAAGGTAATCTCAATGAATCAAGTTATCTTTGCAGTATGGAACGACTCAATCGCAGGAAATTCAATGTCAGAGATATCAGGCAGGATTTCCCGGCTCTTCGGCAACAGGTTTATGGTAAGAACCTTATTTATTTTGACAACGGCGCCACGTCTCAAAAACCACAGCATGTACTTAATGCCATAAATCAGTATTACAGCATGGATAATGCAAATATCCATCGCGGAGTACACCATTTGAGTCAAAAAGCGACAAATGAATACGAAGAATCGCGTGTTTTCATCCAGAATTATTTGAACGCCGAAAAGAAAGAAGAGATCATTTTTACATCCGGAACTACGGATGGAATTAATCTTGTAGCGAATTCCTACTGTCAGTTGCTGAGCAAGGGTGATGAGATCATCATTACGCAAATGGAACATCATTCGAACATTGTTCCGTGGCAAATGGCATGTGAGCGTTTTGGTTTGGTATTGAGAGTTATTCCTATCAATAAGCGCGGAGAGTTAGATATGGCTGCATTTGAAGGAATTTTGAACGAACGTTCGAAACTGGTTTCTGTGACCCATATTTCAAATACGCTGGGAACCATTAATCCGGTTAAAGAAATCATTGAGAAAGCACATGCAGTTGGAGCTGTTGTTTTGGTTGACGGTGCCCAAAGTGTTCAGCATACTTCCATTGATGTTCGCGATATGGATTGCGATTTCTTTGTGTTCTCTGGACACAAGGTTTTTGGTCCTACAGGTTGTGGAGTTCTTTACGGAAAAGAACATTTGCTTGAAGAAATGCCTCCTTACCAGGGTGGTGGAGATATGATTGCGAAAGTGACTTTCGAGAAAACAACATATAACGAATTGCCCTTCAAATTTGAGGCGGGAACTCCGCATATTGCCGGTGGAATTTGTATGGGACACGCGCTGAATTATTTCCAACAATTCGATGTAAAAGAATTGGAGCAGTATGAAAGAGACCTTGCAGATTATGCACAGGATCTGCTTTCCACTTTTGAAGGAATAAGAATTATCGGAACGGCGAAGAATAAAACAAGTGTGGTTTCCTTCCATGTTGATGGTATCCATCCGTTTGATATCGGGACTTTGCTTGACAAACAGGGAATTGCCGTTAGAACAGGACATCATTGTACGCAACCTTTGATGGATATTTTCGGGATTCCGGGAACCGTGAGAGCTTCGTTCGCTTTCTACAACACAAGAGAGGAAATTGACATTTTCATCGCTGCGGTGGAAAAGAGTATTTCAATGTTAAGATAGGTTATGACAATTGACGAGAAACAAAAGGAAATTATAGACGACTTTGCAATCTATGATGACTGGATGGAAAAATACGAGTACATCATTGAGCTCGGAAAAGACACTCCTTTGATAGAAGACGCGAAGAAGACGGATGACCGTTTGATTGAAGGTTGTCAAAGCCGTGTTTGGCTGGATGCGGAAGTGAAAGACGGAAAAATGCATCTGACTGCAGATTCAGACGCCATCATTACGAAAGGAATTGTTGGTCTGCTAATCCGCGTTCTTGACAATGAAACTCCGGCTGATGTAGCAAAAACGGACCTTTTCTTTATTCGGGAAATAGGTTTGCAGGAACACCTTTCGCCTACACGTGCAAACGGCTTGGCGAGCATGGTGAAAAAGATAAAATTATTGGCTATAGCAAATGCATAGCAACATAGATTATGGCAACAATTGAAGATAAAGTAGTTGAGGTTCTCAAAACCATTTATGATCCGGAAATTCCAGTGGACATTTATGAATTGGGATTGATCTACGAGGTGCGTATTTCGAAGGATATGCACGTTGAAATTGATATGACCCTTACTTCTCCGAATTGTCCGGTTGCTGAATCCTTACCGAAAGATGTAAAGGAAAAAGTAGAGACAATTGAAGAGGTGAAGGAAGCTTCTGTTCATATTGTTTTTGATCCGCCATGGGATAAAGACATGATGAGTGAAGAAGCAAAACTGGAATTGGGATTTCTGTGAAAAAACCATAGCAAAGCCTTTTGCCGGGACAACCAGATAAGGTCTTTTTACGTCTCAAAGTCATTGTCTTAATATTAACTTTATATTTGGTTAATACGACCATAATGGCTACTACTATGAGATTGATTGTCTTAACCTCATTTTCTTTTCTCTTTTTGGGAACAGTTTACGGACAGTATTGTATGTCTGGCGGGCCTTCAAGCAATGCTGATTCCGAAGTGGAGTCTGTTCAGCTTGTCGGAACTTCAGGTGCTATCAATTACACCGGATGTCCTGGTACTATCGGAGTCAGGGATCTTACAGGTTCTACTTCCGTAACACTTACCGCCGGACAAAATTATACCGTAACCGTTGATTTCGGGACTTGTGGAGGAAACTACTTCGGTGCCGGACAGGCCTGGATCGATTTCAATGGCGACATGCTCTTTGATCCGTCTGAAGCATTGGGAAGTTGGTCGGGAACTCCTCCCGCGAACCCCGTTCCTATGAATTTTACTGTTCCTGCAGGAGCACTTTCAGGTAATACACGTATGCGTGTTACACAACAAGAAGCAGGAACTATTCCTCTTGATCCCTGTGCAACTTTTACATGGGGTTCAGTTGTTGATTTCAGCGTTATCATTACCGGTGGAGTAGATTGCAGTGCTTACCTGGGCGATACGGAAGAAGACGCAATTGTTGTTCCTTCTGTACCTTATACTACTACTGGAAGCACTTCCTATTGCTACTACAATCAAAACCTGGTTTACAATTCTCCGGACATTTATTACCTCTTGCTTCCAACTGCACAAATGAGCCAGATTCATGTGTCGCTGTGCAGTTCTTCATTCGATACTTTTTTGAGTATTGTAGATCCGCAAGGCAATGTATTGGCTTATAATGATGACGGTTCATGCGGAAGCGCCTCGGAATGCACGGTCAATGCCGCGCAAAGTGATTCGATGTATGTCATTATCGAAGGCTGGGGCTCGAATTCAGGAGACTTTACACTCAACATTACTTCAACTTATGTAGGTTTAGATGAAGACCAGGCTTCCTCCATAGCCATTTTCCCGAATCCGGTAAGTGATGAATTTACTCTTGGTGAGCTGAACGGATACATGGTGATCCGGGATTTGAGCGGAAAGATTATTTGGGAACAATTTGTTGCAGCTAACGAAAAAATTGATGTTGCAGAACTTCCCGGAGGTATTTACCGGGTTGAACTAGCTACAGAGAATAAGTTATTTACCGCCAAATTGATGAAGAAATGAGAGTAATATCAATCCTCTTCATTGTCGCATTATGTTCGGTGAACACGTATGCGCAACGGTGGCTTCAACGTTCAGATTTTGGAAGCGTAGGCCGGCACAGAGCCACGGCGCTTACCATTGGTAACAAAGGTTATATGGGAATTGGCCACACGAACGGAACGGGAACCAATATTGTCTACCAGGATTGGTGGCAATACGATCCTTCTTCCAATTCCTGGACCCAAAAAGCCGATTATCCGGTTCCGAATTACGCAGCAAGTGCTTTTGCGACAGATACCAAAGGTTATATCGGTGGAGGAACTATGTTGGGGCCCGAGTTTTTTGAATATGATCCGCAGATGAATACATGGTCTGCCATTGCCAATTGTCCGATGAACGTAGCAGATCAAACAGCCTTTGCAATAAACAATAAGGGATACGTTATCGAAGGTAATCAATGCGTAGAATATAATCCGGCTGGGAATGCCTGGAACATGAAAAACAATATGCCGTTTTTCGCAGGAATTTGGGCTACTTCTTTTGTTATCGATGGAAGTGCTTACGTTAAGTCGAACAATCAGTTATTTGAATACAAAGCATCTATTGACGCATGGACACCGCGGGCAACTTGTCCGGGAGTAGCAACTGCAGGTTCCTCGTCCTTTGCTTTGGAAGGAAAAGGTTATGTTATTTCAGGCTATGTTGGAGCATTGTCTGAACTGACAAAAGAAATCTGGGAATACAATCCGGGGAACAATACCTGGATTCAGTTGGAGGACTTTGAAGGTGCAGCACGACGTTTTTCCTGTGGAATAACCATCCAGGATAGAGGCTATTTCGGAATAGGAACCAATGGAATTAATTTCAACGACTGGTGGGCATTTGATATCAGCTCGCTCAGCATGAAAGAAGTTGAACTGAATTGTACCGTTTTTCCAAATCCTGCCTCCGGGATATTGAAAGTGGAGCGTGAAAATAGTTCGGCTGCAAGGTTTGAATTGATTGATGAAGCGGGGAGAACCGTACTTTCCGAAACTTCGGCTGATAAGACAACCGAATTGAATGTAAGTGCTCTTCCACAAGGAAACTATAGGCTGATCGTATTTGAAGAAGATCGGTTGATTGCCCAGAAAAATGTTCAATTGTTAGGATTATGAAGGTTGGACTAATTGCAATAGCGTGTTTTCTAACCGGGTTTATCAGTGCTCAGAGTGCAAATTTTTGGGTAAAGAAGAACGATTTCGGTGGTTTTAAGCGTGAACAGGCGGTTGCCTTTTCTATTGGTGATAAAGGTTATATTGCTACCGGAGTGGATACCAGTGAAACTGTGCTGAATGATTTGTGGGAATATGATCCTGCACTGGATTCCTGGACACAAAAAGCGAATTTACCCGGATCGGGAAGAAGAAGTGCAATTGGTTTTGCAGCAAATGGAAAAGGTTATGTCGGAACCGGAATGAATGTAGACGACGCTTCATTCGGTCTTCCGTTAAATGACTTTTGGGAATATACACCTTCGTCCAATACCTGGCTGCAAAAAGCCGATTTCCCAGGGGCCGGAGGTACAGGAGTTTATTATGCAACAGCTTTTACTGCTGACAATAAAGGCTTCGTATGCGGTGGAAAGGTCGCCCCTAGTTATTATATCAATGAATTGTGGGAATACAAACCGTCGTTGGACCAATGGACATTACGTTCACCATTTCCAGGAGGCGGCCGTTACAACATGAGCAGTTTGTCGATCAACGAAATCGGCTATGTTGGATTGGGAACGGATCAGGATGCTTATCGATGTGATTGGTGGCGTTATCATCCCGGAACCAACCAATGGGCACAAATGAATGATTTTGTAGGCGGAAACCGTGGCGGAGCAAGTACGTTTAGCTGTTTCGGAAAAGGTTATGTTTGCCTGGGAACGAACGGTGGCTTAAAAGGCGATTTGTTTGTTTACAACCCGGAGTTGGATTATTGGTATCCAAGAGCTGATTATGGCGGAAGTGAACGAAAACAAGCCATTTCATTTACTATTGAGAACAGGGCATTTGTCGGATTAGGTTCCGGGGTAAGCGGAAAAAAAGGTTCGATGTACGAATATATCCCCGAAGAGTTTTTGGACGTGAATGAAAACGAAACGCAGGCCCAACTCTATCCGAATCCTGCCGTAGATAAACTGATGATAACAACTACGACCGGCCTGCCCAAAAAAGTGCTGATTCGAACATGTTTGGGACAAATCTGTTTTTCTGAAGAATTGAACGGTACTGCATTGGAAATTCCGCTTACCGATTTTCCTTCAGGCACCTATTTTTGCGAAATTCAGGCAGAAAAAACGACTTACTACACTTTTCAAATTGCCGGTAAATGAGAACAGGATTTGCGTTGTTGCTTACATTGCTTATAACATCACTTGTAAATGCTCAGAGCAATTACTGGATGCAGGTTGATTCAGTTAACGGTCCCGGAAAATCTGTAGCAACAAGTTTTGCGTTGAATGGAAACGGATATATCGTTGGTGGATTGACGGCCCAGGATTTTACACGAAAAATGTATTCCTACTCGCCATCCGGTGATGATTGGGACGATGAACTCTCCTGGGGTGGAGAAACAGGATCAGGCCAGAATCGAGGTTCCGCAATCAGTTTTGTGATCAATGAGAAAGCTTATGTTGGTCTTGGCCAAGGAAATTCTGCTCTCTATTATAGAGACCTGTGGTCTTATGATCCTGTTACTGAAACCTGGACTCAACTTGCCGATTTCGAAGGAAGCGCTCGACATGGAGCAGTAGCTTTTGCAAATAACGATTATGGCTTCGTTGGAACCGGACAATCTGCAGCAGGCCTCGAAAAAGATTTTTACAGATTCGATCCGGCTACGAACACCTGGTTGCAACTCAATGATTTTCCAGGTACCGCACGAAAATTTGCAACTGCCTGTACAATGGGAGCCGAGGCTTATTTGTGTACAGGTGATGATGGTGTATTGAAAAATGACATTTGGCAATACCTTCCGGCAACAGACACTTGGGTACAGAAAACGAGTATGCCTTTAGCCGGAAGAGTTGGTGCCGTTTCGTGGGGAATCTTTCCGTATTTGTTCGTTGCTACCGGAGAAGATCCGAACGGACAATTTTTAAACGACGTTTGGGCCTATAATTTCTGGTTGAATAACTGGTACCCGAAAGTTCCATTGCCCGCTTCCGGGAGAACACACGCAACAGCTTTCGTTGTCAGTAATGTGGCGTATTTGGCAACAGGCTACAATAACGGATCTTATTTTGATGACTGCTGGGCTTATTTCGCTGAGCTTTCATCCGGGGAAATGGATTTACCCGAAATATCACTTTTCCCAAATCCTGCAGTTGATGAACTAAGGTGGGATCCGACAGGGGAATTTCAAACTTTAAGAATCGTGAATACCAATGGAGAAGTACTAATGGAAACTTCTGCGGAAACCGGTTCGGTTACAGTTTCAGAATTGCCGCCTGCAACTTATTTTGCGCAATTCACAAATGTTCATGGGAAAAATAGTGTTACTCCTTTTGTAAAGCAATGATGAGGTTCTGTACTCTTTTAATTACCACGCTACTTCTTTTTTCCTGTTCGGAGAAACCAAAAACCGAAAAGGAAGAAGTTCCGGTTAAGGTTTCGCATCATAAAGTGTCTGAAACCAAATCTGTAACGATAAAACCTGTTGAGAAGAAATCAAAGTACCGTACAGTCTCTCTTTTTGAACCGCAAACAGGTTGGGGCTATGATATTTTTGATGGTGATAAATTACTGATCCATCAGCCCAATATTCCCGTTGTTCAGGGATTGAGAGGATTTAGAACGGAAGAAGATGCACTGAAAGTTGCAGATGCTGTTGTTGTAAAATTGGAACAGGGAATGATGCCACCGACCCTTTCCCTTGAAGAAATGCAGGATCTGGGAGTTCTGTAGAACTGATTATGAAAACGTTTCTTTGATTCTTCAACAACAACTAAAGAGCGTCTGTTAAGCGCTCCAAATTTGCGTCTTCGCGGGAAAGGAATAACGGCTAGCCGATTTGTATAGCCTTGTCCTTCGAAAAGTAACCTCTTACATGTCGAAAACAGCTAACTTTGTAGATCGAAAAAACAAGTTTATGACAAAACGTGTAGTGATTACCGGGATGGGGGCGTTGACTCCGCTTGGTAATAATGTTGCCGATTTTTGGCAAGGTTTAGTTGAAGGAAAAAGTGGCGCTGCGCCAATCACCAAATTTGATACAAGTAAGTTCAAAACCACTTTTGCATGCGAGTTGAAAGGATTCGACGCAAAAGAGCACTTTGATGTAAAAGAACTTCGTAAATACGACAATTTCAGTCAGTACGCCCTGGTTGCAGTACGTGAAGCTGTGAAAAACGGGAATATCGATTTCGATACATTGAACAAAGATAGAATAGGAGTGATTTGGGGTTCCGGAAACGGAGGGATCCAAACCTTCCAGGACCAGATGATGGAATTCTGTGCCGGCGACGGAACACCGCGTTTTACACCTTTCTTTATCCCGAGAATTTTGGTGGACATCGCAGCGGGACTTATTTCCATGGAATACGGTTTGCGCGGAGTGAACTTTTGTCCGGTTTCTGCTTGTGCAACGTCGAATACGGCATTGATCGAGGCGTTTAACTACATCCGTTGGGGAAAGGCAGATATGGTCATTTCGGGTGGTTCCGAAGCAGCAATCAATCAATCCGCAATCGGTGGATTCTCTTCCGCACAGGCACTTTCAAAACGAAATGACGATTATACTGCGGCATCTCGTCCGTTCGATCCGACACGTGACGGATTCGTAATGGGAGAAGGAGCAGGAGCATTGATCCTGGAAGAATACGAACACGCAATTGCACGTGGAGCTACAATTCTTGCAGAAGTTGTGGGTGGTGGAATGGCGGCCGATGCTTACCATTTAACAGGAACGCATCCTGAAGGTGACGGAGCCGTACTTGGAATGGAAGAAGCGATGCGCGAAGCAGAAATTACTCCCGACCAGGTAGATTACATCAATATGCACGCAACTTCAACACCGCAGGGTGATGTGAGTGAACTGATCGCTGCAAAACGTGTTTTCGGTGAGCGTAAAAGCCTGAGTGTTTCAGGAACAAAATCAATGACAGGACACTTGTTGGGAGCGGCAGGAGCTATCGAAGCAATTGCCTGTGTAAATGCGCTGCGTTTCGGAATCGTTCCGCCAACAATCAACACAACGGAAGTAGAACCTGAGTTCGCTGACTTGTTCGATTTCCCGCTTGGAAAAGGAAAACAAAAAGAAATGACCTACGCTATGAGCAATACTTTCGGTTTCGGAGGACATATTGCGAGTGTAGTATTTAAGAAATACGAGTAATACAGTAGGGGCATGTAAGTGTATGGGGGTCCCGCACATGCGGAATCGCCCATACTTTATGGCTACTTTTAGTGGATCAATCCACCTTCAACTTCACAGAATAATGCTTCTCCTTGCCGTACTTTCCTCGGTCGTAAGTCACTTCTAGTAATTGAATGGTATGATCCGCAAATTCCAGGAAAGGTGTCACATTTCCGCCCAAACCAACGCTGTACGTAGAAACTTTGTTGACCTGCAATTTGACCACCACCTGTCCTTCGGTAACACACTGCATATCCGGAGGACAGCGGCTTTCCTCAGCTAGTTTGGCAAACTTGAACTCGTATTTGGCGCCATCCAGTTCTATGAATGCGGCCTTATTGAACTTCAGCGTAAACTCGTCGCCGGTTTTATAGGTTTTCTTGCAACCGGTAAACAACACAATTGCAGAAAAAAGAAGTACGAATGTTTGGAACAATTTCATAGGACAAAGTTACATCACTTTGTAAAACGTGGAATAAGCAAACATAGTATACCAAAAGTTTCTTTCCCGCGAAGACGCAAATTTATAACACGTGTTATGAACTGCCTAACGGACAGTTCGCATTGCGTGTTATATGCTTGAACGAATATTTATGCAATTAACCGGTATAAAACTTAATGTCCCTTAATTCCTTAATGGTTCATTAAAAATGGTTTACAGCCAAAGAGTAACTTCAATGGTAACACCGGTTTCCAGTTTTTCTTTTCGTCGAACATCAGCTTTGAGCGGGAGCAAATAAGTCTTCTGTTTCGTGTCGAACCAAATGGCTGTATCCCATTTCGTATTACCAACCTGAGCCTGCGCTTTCAATCGTCCCCAACCTTCTTCCAGCGAACCGATATGCGTACGGATCTCCGAAGATAATTCCCCGGGCAGTGAAACAAAGAACCAACCGCCCGGACCGTTGTGTTGCCAGATGGAGGCGGAGAAGGAATATGTTATTTTGGGAAGCATGGAACTAAGTTAGGATTTTACATCTTAATGAACTTGCTTTTGAGCTTTACCAGTTGAATTTCATTCAGTATGACCTTTTAACCCCAAACTTTTGCAGATTCACTATCATAGAAAAACAATTCTAACTGTGTTTTGGTTTTCCGTTTATTGACCAACTTAACTGCCGATTCTATTATAGTTTGATTTGCTGCATTTGATATGTCTCCATGCAAACTAATGAATAGTTTTTTTATTTTGCTTTTAGGTATTAAATTTAGTATATGACTATCATTAGAAGCCATCGAATGGCCGTGAACAAATAGAGCTCCTCCAATGTGAGCTAAACTTCGCATTCCTCTGGATAAATAATTACTATGAACAATCCTTTCTAACTTCTCGATAGTTTTACCCTCAGAAACGAATAACGGAAATAAATTTGCATCTAACGCTGTGCGAATTTGTTCTATTAGTTTGACACCCGTATTGATCCAAGTATATTTTTTTAATTCCGCCCCAGCATCGAATATGTGTAAAGCTCCATGAAGATAAAATAGATTCTGTTGGTCAGTTTTTTCAATATCCCAAGAAACATATTCAGCTTGCCCGCTGTCCGGTGTTCGAAAGCCATCATCCGAGATTACTTCTTCTCCCTCTTCAACATGCATACACGCCCAGTATAACAGTAAATCGTAATTCAGAGTGTAGAAATTATTAAAATTTGACAAGAAACTTTTACAATGAGAATATTCCGTATTACTGATATCAGCTGGACTTTCAGGATGACTTGATGCAATAGTATTTACCAATATTTTTTTTAGATCTTCAGCATCATTGATCAGAAGCTGTGATAATCCATCATCCTGCGGCGAATATAGCTGGAGTATTGCGCTACTCGTCTTGAGGGTTTTCATAACAACTTCGAAATCTTTTGTTCCGAGTGCTTCAAATACCCTTTTTATGTTAGGATTTAAGGAGCTAAAATCCGCTTGCTCGAATAATGAGTCATATCTAAAAATATTTTGTCTACATGCAATACTAAAACCATTTCCCAATAATACATGCCTTTTACTCTCACCTGAGGATATTTCGAGTGCTTTTTTGAATGAGATTAGTTGATACTCCATTAATCGTATTTTTGAATTTTTAATTTAGTTGACCGCACTTTTGATTAAAAAGACTGCCCGGCACTGTCCCGGGATCTCTCACTTCGTTGCGAGTATGTTATTGTGAGAGTATGGAGAAATTAATTAACCAACGTCTATACCCTATTTGCTCTTCACAGGGGATTTAGCAAGATCAATCGTTTGTTCCCTAGGAATGTTTTTTGTTTTTTTTGTCAATAGTCCAATAACCTGTTGTGCGCTAACTTTCCCATCTAAGTACCACGTATAATTTTGTAGTAATGTTCTTGAAGTTGATTCAGGCTTGTTTGATAGAAACACCAATGCATCATACAAATCCCATCCATCGATATGACTTTTACGACTTTGTAAGTCTGATCGGTCAATGTTTGAAGAAATGTATTTCTCTATTTCTTCAAATTTTGATTTATTGAATAAGTCAATCAAGTTGAAGTATTCCTTAAGTTTTGAATGACCCATGGAGCCAAATAAATTTCCATGTCTATCGTAAATTTCATCAAATTTGTCTTTCTGACCTGAGAAAAGATATATTTCTGCGAGGTTTACAGTTGCATTAGTATTATCTGGCTCAATTTCTAAAAGTTTTTTCAATGTGACAATTGCATCAGAGTATTTATTCATTCTGGCATACAACATTGATCTTTTAAATAGCAGGTCGCAATCTAGTGGCGCAAATTCAAGAGCTATCGCGCAGAATTCCAGTGCTTTTTGGTGATCTCGATCTTTAAAAAACTTATCGATTTTATCTTTAATCTCAAGTATTTTGAGTTTTTTGTTCTGTTCATCGTTTTGTTTCAAGATTTCAGTAATATCACTGTCATATCTAGCCTTTGATTGTTCAAAATCTTTTGACTTCGCTTCTAGATCCACTTGGAGGGATTTGAGCTTTTCCAATTCTTCTTTATGCTCTTTTTTAATGGTATTTACATCCCTAAGACCAAACACTCCAAAAAAACCGAAGACAAGTAAAATTCCTGTGATGAAAAGATTCACCTTATCATAGTTATTAGAATAAGTATCCTGAATCAGGCTTTTTTCAATTTGATAATTTAATTGATCTCGTTTAACTAATTCGATTTGAGATCTTAGGTTTTCTGTTTCATATTTCAATCTTTGAATTTCAAATTGCGAGGTGTCTGTTTGAGCGTTCGCATTGAGATTTTGTAAAATTAAAATTAAGAAAAGTAGTTTTTTCATGGCTCAAGAGGATAATCAAAGTTCGTTGCTTTAGGGGATTTCTAATAGTTTTTTCAACTCTCCAAACCTACTCATTCCCCAACCACAAAATCAAGCGTATTTATACGGTATTTTTTTTGCGGTTTCCCGCAATGGTTTTGTTAATATTAACAGGATGTTAATATTAATCCCGAGGAAGCATGTCTTCCATTCGGGGTTAATTTTCACGGAAAGTGAAATTTATTCTAATATCGTTCTAGAGCAAATCGCAACTACTGATAATCACAAAATTTCAATAGCCTGAACAATTTCATTCCCCTGGAAAGAAGCGATAAATTGGTTGATCTCAAAGAGGGTGTCTTCGATCTTCTTTTTCTTGAAATCAATTGTGATTTGGTAAACGTTCTTCGATAGTTTATTACCAATCATTTCGGCGGATACGAGTTTTTTCGCAACTAAAGCATTGATCTCATTTTTCAATTGTTCATTTACTTCAATCGTAAAACTGAAAACAATATCAATGACCGGATAATCGCTGAAACCGGCGGTATATCGAAAACCAAGCGTTTTAAGTTGAATGCTTTTTACAATATCTTCTTTGATGTAGTTCAGGAATTTTTCTTTGTCGAAATCGGCGCACCAACCGAACTCAATATTTTCAGCGCTAACATTTATCGATTTGCAACTAGAGACATTGTCTTCTGACTTCCAGTAAGCCGTAAGTACTGTTTGGAAATGGTTCGGGCCTGTGATCTCAACAAGTACGAATCCGTAACCGTCCTGGTAAGCTGTTTTGAGATCTGTCTTACCCACCAGCAGTTGAAAGCTGTTTTCGTTGACAAAACTGTCCTGCTCCATCATAGCGTCAAAGCGGGTGTGAAGCTGAACGGCCATTTCGTTTTGAAATTCCTTACTGAATTCTTCGGCATCGAAATAAAAAGTGGCCCAGGTAGATTTGTTTTTCATTCTTAAATTACGCTGTTACCTTATCCATCCACCCCACCAAAACCCCGCAAAATTCATCCAGTTGCTCCGATTCACGATTTCCTGTATGACTCGTATTCAGTGTATGCGTTCCGTTTTCTATGGCGATGAAGGTGTTGTGGTCGTTGTTGTCGTCTATCCAGGAGAAAATGTTCAAACCGTGCTCGAAAGGTACGGCTTCGTCGGCGCTGCCATGAACGACCAAAATTGGCATCATCAAATGACCCATGGTTTTTTCAAGGTTCCATTTGTCGTGAGCGGCCAGGGTTTCTTCCAAAAATTCTCTTCCCTGAGGCAGGTCCTGGTGGGTTCTTCCGTTGTTGCGGTAATAAACGCCGTTTGTCTGCCATTCTTCCATGATCTCTTTCGTACGAACGTCCAGGGTTTTCAGTGCGTTCAGGAAGATCAATCCGTTTACGCTTATTCCGGAGGAAACGAGTTTATTGGCTACAAAACCGGTGTTGAAACCGCCCATGGAATGCCCGAGAAGGAACAGGTGAGAAGGTTTTTGCTGGAGTATTTTGTCGAGCGATGAAACCAGGAAAAGCGAATCTTCCACTTCTAATCTTCGGCAGTTTTTTTCGTAGTTGTCCAGGTCGTCGAAATGATCGCCATGACCGGAGATTCCGCAATGCGAATAATTGAAAGCGACAGAAGAATAGCCGTTCTCGATCAAATGTTGCTGTACGGTCGGGAAAAACGCGAAATGGTAGAAGCCGTTGTGTCCGCAAAGTAAAACTACTAACGGCGCACCGGGTAACTCACGAATGTTTCCGCGTAAAGTTCCGTTCGGGGATTCTATTTCGAATATTTTGGATTCCATTTAACTAAAATACGATATAACCATATAATAAAACCACATAGACACATAGAAAACATAGAGACCTTCCCGCTCACGTTTGTTTAAATAATCTATGTGACCTATGTTCCTATGTGAAAAAGCTATCTGCGCTATGTGTTTAAAAATGTGTTTCTAAAGCATTCCCACATAACAAACCCCATTTCGCCAATAAACACTAGGGAAGGGTAATTTGACGGCATTGAGAAGGCCCAAACTTTTTTGCAACCACGGTTTCCTTATCGGTAGTTTCGACCAATCGATATCGAGACTTAACGCCCACTCGCGTTTTGCCTGGTAGGTGAATCCGTTAACTGTGTAGAAGTTTTCGTCGCCTTTGAGCTTGGCATCTGCGCTGTAACCAACACTCAGTTGCAGCCATTTCGGGAATTTGGAATCTTTCATGAACGCTCCCGGACTGGCAGACAACCAATAACTCTGGGCATTGTAATCTTTCAACAGTTTTTCAGGAAAGGTAGAACCTAATGTATTTGGACGAATTTCGGCGTAACCTGAATTCTTGTAGCTGTATTTCAGGTGAATACGTTGTTCTTTAAAGGCTAATTGCTGACCCAGAAACAAACCTATTCCAGCTGTATTTGCAGCCAGATCAGGAACAGAAAATCCCCATTCGGAGCTCAGGCCGTCGAACATCTCCACGGTGCATTGTCCTGCCCAAACCAGTGTAGCTGCTAACATGGCGGAACCTTTATTTGATCTTCCCGTCCACCGCGCTCCTGCGTATTCTGCCCTGCACAATTGATACGCAGTGTAGGAATGCCCCACTTTATCCATTTGCAGCCAGGTAGCACCATCGTTATAGTAATGAAAATCAGATTTCGGGTAATCCTTGTACCATACATTGTAAAGTAACAATGTACTTCCCCCGTAAACTGCGACATTTGTCCCCAAATACCAGGCATTGCGCTTTCTGTTTATACCACGGCTGGTGCTGTCGGTTTGCCCGAAAGACTGGCTGAGGATAAAGCAGGTAAGAAGTACAAGGATTGGTTTCACGCCGCAAAATACAAAAACTAATTTTCCCACGGACGAGCACAGAAGAACACAGATGAATCGATTACTGTTTTCCTTTCTTATCAAGCGAGGCTGGTAAGCTCGCTTTTTATCTGCGCACCTGCCTGTTCGGCAGACAGGTCTGCGGGAAAGAAAAGAAACTGGTGTGACTAGGGGAGGACTAAAGAAAGTTTGAATTAATAAGCTTGCTACCCATCAGCGTTTTAAACGCCGGTAAATGCAGGTTTTTCTCCAGGATTTGTAAATGCTCTATGCGGTGACAATCCGAGCCCAGGATGTCAATAAGGTTATTTTTCAAAAGCAATTCTGCCTGTTTTTTGATATCAGGTCCGTAATGGCCGGTAAACGACAGCATATTCACCTGGATCAAAACTCCCTGGGCACGTAGTTGCTGTGCTTTTTCCAGCGATTTGTGATAGTAATAATAACGCTCCAAATGGGCAATTACAGGTTGGTACTGCTTCGATTGCAGGTCAAAGATCACCTGGTCGAGCAACTGAGGAACATCACGGAAAGAACATTCGAACAAAATATGGTTTCCACCAAAGGGTAGCAGGTTGTTGGTCCGAATGAGTTCCAGGAAACTGTCGTCGAGGTAATATTCTGCGGAAGCGTCCACTTCCATTTTAATTCCTGTTTCACGGATGAGGTTTCTGACTTCCTCGAGTTTCGCTTTGATGATCTCAGGCGTGTTGTTATATACTCCCGACATCACATGCGGCGTGAAGATCATTTTTTCATATCCCAGTTCTTCAAACTTCCGAAGCATTCCCAGGGTATGGTCAAGCGTTTTTGCACCATCGTCAATTCCGGGTAAAAGGTGGCTGTGAATGTCCACTTTTAGAGGAGCAAGAGAAACGTTCTTCTTTGGTTTGAATAAGCCCAGCATATTAGCGATTTGTATACATGGAATCGTAATAACTTTGGTAAGAACCGTTTACTACGTGGTTCACCCATTCCTGGTTATCAAGGTACCAGCGAACCGTTTTGCGTAATCCTTCTTCGAAGGTAATGCTCGGTTTCCAGCCCAGTTCTTCATGAAGTTTAGTTGCGTCAATTGCATAACGCATATCGTGTCCGGCGCGGTCTTTTACAAAGGTGATCAACCCGGCGCTTTGTCCTTTTTCGCGACCCAATTCTTCGTCCATAATGGTACAAAGTTCATGAATCAGATCGATATTTTTCCATTCGTTCCACCCGCCGATATTATAATTACAACCTATTTCACCTTTATGGAAAATAACGTCAATTGCACGTGCATGATCTTCCACCCAAAGCCAATCGCGGACATTTTCACCCGTTCCGTAAACCGGCAATGGTTTGTTGTTCGTGATATTGTAGATCATCAACGGGATCAGTTTCTCCGGGTGATGATGACTTCCGTAATTGTTCGAGCAATTGGAACGTTTTACAGGGAAATCATAAGTATGGTAATAAGCCGAAACAAAATGGTCGGAAGCTGCTTTTGAAGCCGAATACGGGCTTCTCGGATCGTATGAAGTTGTTTCCGTAAAGAATCCTTCCGTTCCCAACGAACCGAAAACTTCATCGGTAGAAACATGATAGAAGATGTGTCCCTCGTTCGTTCCCCAATAAGCTCGCGCCTGGTTCATCAGGTTTACCGTCCCGAAAACGTTCGTTTTCACAAATTCCATCGGACCTTCTATTGAACGGTCGACATGCGATTCAGCCGCCAGGTGAATAATATCCGTTACATCGTGAAGATTCAGTGCTTTCAATACATCTTCTTCCGAAGTAATGTCGCCCTTTACAAAACGGTAATTGGGCGCGTTCATCACATCCCCCAGGTTTTCGAGATTACCCGCGTAAGTCAAAGCATC